>JAABUN010004100.1_pt1 | contig 20664 bp, 13 predicted proteins | sample 5559311 | NCBI WGS metagenome assembly JAABUN01 (sample SAMN10711877, study PRJNA513370) | rock metagenome | isolation source: Antarctica rocks | place: Antarctica: Victoria Land, Siegfried Peak sud
CCCGCGCTCGTCGAGGACCACAGCCACTCGCCGATACCGTTCAGCGATCCGCTCCCGTTCATTCATACCGCGCAGTATACGGCATGCGACCACACATGACTAGGTTGTTCCCTGACGGGCCCTTAGTGTCGCCCGCCTATCCCCATATCGGTGCAAGAGCCTACACGCCGCCTACGCCAGCGCCCGCGCCGCCTCGCCGACCTCCTTCAGCACCGCCGCCGAGGCCGGGTAGATCGGCTCCTCCTTGGTGATCATCTCCAGCAGGGCGGGTCGCCCGTCCCGCGTCGCCGCGATCGCGCGGGCGAGCGCCGCCGCGACATCGCCCGGTCGCTCGACCCGCTCGCTATACGCCCCCAACTCCGCCGCCACCCCGGCGTAGCGCCCCGAGAGCTGGTTGGAGCCGTACCGCTCGCTGGCGATCGGCATGTGACCGGAGTAGCCGCCCATCCGCGAATTATTGAGCACGATCGTCAGGATCGGCAGACGCTCGCGCACCGCCGTCTCGACCTCCATCCCTGCCGTGCCGAACGCCAGATCGCCCATCACATTGATGACCAGCTTATTTGGCTCCGCCAGCTTCGCGCCGAGCGCGATTCCCAGCCCGGTGCCGAGTTGCGTGGACTTGCCCCAGCCGAGGTAGCCGCGCGGGGCCAGCGTCTCGAAGAAGGTCAGCATCTGATCGCGCGGGTTGCCGGAGTCGTGCGTGACGATCGTTTGCTGGCGATCGACCGCGTGCATCAACTCATGGACGACACGATAGGGATTGATCGGCGTCTCGTCGGAGGTGAGGCGGGGCAGCCACTCGCGCCGCTCCGCCTCGCGCACCTCGCGGATCTCCCCCGTGATGTCGATTGGGCCGCCCTGCCCGCGCGCGCCGCCCTGTCGCCCGATCTCCTCGATCAACTGTCGCAGCACCAGCTTCGCGTCGCCGACAACCGCCAGATCGGTGCGATAGTCCTTGTCGATGTCGCGCTCGTCGTTGGTCACCTGCACGAGCGTCTTGCCGGGCGGGATCGGTGCCGAGAAGCCCCCCTTGGCGAAGCTGCACCCGAGCCCGAAGATGAGATCGGCGCGCACCAGGCAATGCGCCGCAGCGCGCGCCAGTGTGTGCCCCCCCGCCCCGACCGACAGCGGGTGATCCTCGGGGAAGGCACTCTTCCCGGCCATCGTCGTCATCACCGGCGCGCCCACCAACTCGGCCAACTCGCGCAACTCGGCGGTCGCCTCGGCCCAGAGGACCCCATGGCCGACGTGGAGGAGCGGGCGATTCGCGGCCAGCAACAGCCGCACCGCCTCCGCCACATCCGCCGGATCGCCCGCCGAGCGGTAGCCGCGCGCCGGGGTGTAGGCGAAGGTGGCCTTGTCCACCTCGGCCTGCATCACGTCGCGCGGGACCTCCAGCAGCACCGGCCCGCTCCGCCCGGTGCGGAGTTGCGTGAAGGCACGGCGGATCATCTCCGGCGCGCGATCGACGAAATTGATCCGCGAGGCCCACTTGGTGATGTTGACGTAGGTCGGCAGCGGATCGTACTCGCCGGGCACCCCGAGGCGATGCTGGTCCGGGCCACCGGGCAGGATCAGCATCGGGATCGCGTCGGCGGCGGCCTGGGCGATCCCGCCATAAGCGTTCTCGATCCCCGGCCCGGCCTGCACCGCGCAGACCGCGATCCGCCGCCCGTTCGTCGCCCGGCTGAACCCATCGGCCATATTGATCAGCGTCTTCTCGCTGCGCGCGATGACCGGCCTGATACCGAGCGCGGCAGCGGCGTTGATGATCGGGTTGTTCGGATAGGCGAAGAGGTATTCGACCCCTTCCTGCTGCAAGATGCGCGCGATCGCCTCCGTGCCGTTCACTCGGAACCCTCCTCGCTCACAGGCGCATCCGAGCGGCCCTGACAATCCAGGACCACCCAATGAAGTTCTGTGCTGCCCGCTAATGCGGCGGCACAGCGTTCCTACGCCTGGCGGCAGGATACGCCGCCAGGGCAGGGGCGTCAATTCGGTCATCGGCAAGGCTGGTGGCGGGGCGGCGGGGCGGGGGCGGCGGGGCGGGGGCGGCGGGGCAGGGCCGACGGTGCGGAGACGCAGGGGGGTCAGGCGGTTGAGGCCCCGCTACGCTCTGCCACCACCGCCCCTCGGGGCTGCGGCCACAAAACCCACCTGCGTGGGTTAGACCCGTCGTCGGCACATCGCTGGCTAACCCATGAAGATGGGTTTCGTGGTGCCGCCGCACCCCGAGGCGCGGTGGTGGCAGAGCAACGCGGGGCCTCAACCGCCTGCCCCCCCTGCCCTCCTTGATCCCCCTACTCCGCCGCCATGCGCCCTCCCTCCAACGCCCGCCACAGATTCTCCGCCGTGATCGGGATCGCGCCCAGCCGCGCGCCGGTCGCGTTCGCGATGGCGTTGGCGAGCGCCGCCGCCACCGGGATGATCGGCGGCTCACCGACACCGCGCGCGCCGAACGGCCCATCCGGCGAGGGCACTTCCACCAGCACCGTCTCCACATGCGGCACGGCCTCCGCACGCGGCAGGACGTAGTCCATCAGCGTGCCGGTCACGACCTGCCCGTTCTCGTCGTGGACGATCCGCTCGTAGAGTCCCCAGCCGATCCCCTGAGCCACCGCCCCGATGATCTGCCCCTCCACGGCGGCGGGGTTGAGGGCACGCCCGACATCCTGTGTCGCCACGTATTCGAGCACCTCCACCGCGCCGGTATCGAGATCGACCCGCACCCGCGCCAGGTGCGCGGAGAAACCGGGCGCGTTGGCCGTCTGCGCCCCGGTGCCGCGCCCGGAGATCGGCGCATGGCGCGCGCCAAAGCCGCTGGTCAGGCTGGCGATCTTCGCGATCGTCACCTCGTAGTCGGCCAGGGATGGCATCCCCTTCACCCGCACCCGGTCTCCGGCGATCTCCAGGTCTTGCGGCGCGGCTTCCAGCAGTTGCGCGGCGAGTTCAAGGATCTGCTCTTTGGCGTCGGCGGCGGCGCGCTGCACCGCTTGCCCTACCGTGTAGATGATCTTGCTGCCGCCGCTGCCGCCCGAATACGGCGCATTGGTGCTATCCGAGCCAACCACGCGCACCAGCGCGTAATCGACCCCCAGCGTCTCGGCGGCGATCATCCGCAAGGTCGTGTAGGTGCCGCTGAGATCGACCGCCCCCACGACCACGTTGATGATCCCCGACGGGTCCACATGGCAGAGGGCGGCGGCAGGTTCCAACCCGCCGCGCCAGCCGCCTACCCCGACGCCGATCCCCTCGCGGGTGCGCCCGTTCGCATTGCGCGAGGGCCGGTCGTGCCGCCCGCGCCAGAGCGGGTGATCCCGCAACTCCTCCAGGCATTCCTTCAGGCCGATGCGGGGCCAGACCTTGCCGTCCGGGCGCGGGTCCCCCTCGACCGGCACATTCAGCAGTCGCAACGCGATCGGATCGAGGCCGAGTTTCGCGGCCAGGTCGTCCATCACCGACTCGACCGCGAAGCTCGCCTGCGGGTTGCCCGGCGCGCGATACGCGCCCGGCCCCAGCCGATTCGTCATCACCTCGTAGCCGCGAATGTCCAGATTCGGGATGTGGTAGCACCCGGCGATCGCGAACGCCGCCCCGGCCATCGGCGAGTTCGGGTAGGCCCCGGTGTCGAAGACGAGGCGGGCCTGGAGGGCGGTCAGCCGACCGTCGCGCCGAGCGCCCAGCTTCACCTCGATCGTCCCGGCGGGGGTCGGGTTGGCGGTCAGCATGTCCTCGTTGCGGGTGAACGAGAGGCGCACCGGGCGCTTCACGGCCAACGCCGCCCCGGCGGTCAGCGGCTCGATCAGGCCGAACTTGCCGCCGAACCCGCCGCCGACCGGCATCGCGATCACGCGAACCTGCTCCTCGCGCAGGCCGAGCGTTTGCGAGACGACCTGGCGCGTGCGGAAAAGGCCCTGCGTGCTGGCATGAATCGTCACGCCCCCCATGCCGTCGGGCGCGGCCACGCAGGTCTGCGGCTCGATGTAGCCCTGGTGGACCCAGGACGTTCGGTAGGTCCCCTCGGCGGTGAACTCGGCCTCGGCCAGGCCCTGCGCGATGTCGCCCATGGCGAGGTGCGTCTGGCCGCTGACATTGGCGGAGAGGCGTTCCTGCGTCTCCTCCGCCGCGCCGTCGCCGCCGCCCACGCCGTGCATCGCCGCCTCGGCGGCATCCTCCGCGACCGCGCTGAGGAGCCGGACAAGGGGGCTGTCGGGGGCCATCGCCGCGTGCGTGTCGAGCACGGTGGGCAGCAACTCGTACTCGACCACCACCAGCGCCGCCGCCTCTTCCGCCGCCGCCTCGTTCTCGGCCAGCACCAGCGCGACCGGCTGCCCGGCATAGACGATCTCGCCGCGCGCCAGCGATTCGGCGGCACGCGGCGGCCCACCCTCCGCAACGAACGGCAGATCGGCGGCGGCCAGCACCGCCACCACCCCGCGCACCGCCAGCGCGGCGGTCGCGTCGAGACGCACCAGGCGGGCGTGGGCGTGCTGGCTCAGCACCGGGCGCGCGTGCAGCAAGCCCGCCAGCGCCAGATCGCCCGCGTAACGCTCCTGCCCGGTGAGCTTGGGGGGCGCGTCGGCGCGCGCCGTCGGTCGACCGATCACCCGCTGTTCAAGGACCACCATCGCCGTACCTCCTCGTGCCGTCACATCTGTCGCCACACCCCTGTTGTCACACAAAGGTCGGTCTACCGCCGTATCGCCCGCGTGTCGCTCGGCGGGTGCTCACCAATTGGTCAGGCCACCATCGTCGCGGACGAGCAGGCGACCGAACCGCTCGTCGTCGCGCGGCGGCGAGGCCAGCGCCGCTTGCTCGTCGAAGACGATCCCCAGGCCGGGACGGGCGTCGTTCGACAGCAGATAGCCATCTTCCCAGCCGATCTGGACCGGGAAGAACTCGGTCAGCGTGCTCCCCGGTCGCCGGGGTTGCTCGGACACCCCCATGTTCGGCACCGCGATATTCAGGTGCAGGCACGCCGCCGACGAGATCGGGCCGAGGGGGTTGTGGGTCGCCAGCCGGATCTGATGCGTCTCGCACCACCCCGCCACTTTGCGCGCCTCGGTGATGCCACCGATGATGCAGAGATCGGCGCGCATGAAGTCGACCAGATCCTCCTCAATCAACTGGCGCACCTCCCACTTCGAGGCGTAGTGTTCGCCCGCCGCCAGCGGGCTGTGAATGTGCGCGCGCAGGTGCCGATAGAGTTGGATATTCTCGGAGCGCACCGGGTCCTCGATGAAATAGGGCCTGGTCGGCTCGATCCCCCGACAGAGGGCGATCGCGTCGGACGGATCGAGGCGCGCGTGGATGTCGAAGCAGATTTCGACGTCGTCGCCGAGGGCGTCGCGCAACGCCTCCATCCCGGCGATGCTCTCGCGGACCACGACCGTCGGCTCGTGCCGCTCCCCCTGCTGCGGGATACCCCAGCGGACGAAGCGCCAGCCCTCGGCCACCGCCGCCTGCGCCGACTCGACCACCCCCGCCAGTTCATGCACCCCGATGTGGCAATAGGCGGGCACGCGGTCGCGCATCCGCCCGCCGAGCAGCCGATGGAGCGGCACGCCGAGGGCCTGGGCGTTGATGTCCCACAGCGCGATGTCGATCGCCGAGACGGCTGAACTGAGGATGTTGCCGCCGGGGAAGAAGGCGCTGCGGAAGAGGTACTGCCAGATATGCTCGATCCGGGTCGCATCCTGCCCGATCAGCCACCGCTTGAAGGTCTCGATCACCCCGGTGATCGCGGGCAGATGCGCGCCGATCCCCGCCTCACCGAGGCCGATCAGGCCGTCATCGGTCTCGACAACCACGGCGAACCCGTTCCTGCGCCCATCCCAGTACGTGATCGGGCGAACGTCGGCGATCTTCATGCCACACTCCTGCGCCGGTCCCCGCACACCTGTGGGCATTATAAACGCTATCGCGATGGCGTCCAGACGCAGCGTGCGGCAAGGGTGATGCAAAAGTTTGCGTGGGAGCAGTGGTGGCGCAGGAAGGCGCGGATGCTTCGCGGCGGCGCAGCATGACAGACCCAAGGCAGATGGCCGACCCCGTACGAAATTGTCACGCTGCGCCGCCGCGAAGCATCCGCCCCCGCCACTCTAGGGGAGCCTGCCCCCGCCCCACCGCGCAAACTTTTGAACCGCAACCCGCGCGGTGCCAGTGCCGGGTGGTGCCGCCGAGGCAGCCACCCTGCGGGACGAGTCGGCCAGCCTCCGGTCAGGCCCCGCTGGTCAGTCCTCCAGGTCGCGCACCATCGTGATGTGCTCGATATTCCCCATACTCCAGACGGTGCCGACGGTGCGAAACCCGAGGAGGCGATAGAAACCGATCGCGTGTGTCTGCGCGCTGAGCGTGACGCGCCGCGCGCCGAGTCGCCCGGCCGCGCCGAGCAGCGCGTCCATCAGTTCCCAGCCGATTCCCAGGCCGCGATGGGGCCGCAGCACCGCGACCCAGGCGATCTGCCCCTCGCCGCGCGATACATGGAGACGCCCCACCCCGACCGACTCGCCCTCCAGCCGCGCCAGCACTTGCACCGCGCCGACGCCGTGATCGTACGGATCGCGATCGACAACATCGGTCAGGTGTTGTTCCTCGATGAACACGGTGCGACGGATGGCGATCGCCTCGCGCAGATCGCGCGGGCTATCGATCTCGCGCACACTTAATCGCGGCTGGTGCTGCTTGCCCTGCTGCGCGGTCATCTGCTCCGCTCCCCACCCTCGCCCCATGCCGTCACGCGCGCCGCCATCCCCCGGCAGCGCCATCGACGTCACACCGATGTCACGCCAGCGTTACATGGGGGAATGATACTACGGCGCGGCGCACGGTCGGGCAGTGCGGCGGGCACGGCGACGCGCGAGGCCGCGCGACGGGGGCCGCAGTCGGCGCACCGTGCGGTCGACTTCGCGAACCCCGCGCCCGCGCCTACTTCTGCCGCAGGGTGTCGATCACCACCTGCATTCCTTCCGCACCGCCCATACCGGGCAAGGTCAGCGGTTGAAACTTGGCGTTGATCTCCTGCACGATGCGCTGCGAGCCGAAGTCGAAGTTGTCCCCCTCACTGTCCCAGAAACTGACGCCGATGAACTTCCCTGCCGGGGCGTCGGCGAGGGCCAGATAGCCCCGGAAACCGAGTTGCAACTGCATCAGCGGCAGTAACTCCTCCTCGATCAGACGGCGCTGATCCTCGGTGGTCTTCCCCATCCGCGCCTGGGTGGTGATGATCCGGGCGTACAACAGACGCTCCTCCTTCTCCGCTATCGCTGGCGCTACCGCCGAGCAACATCTGCCATGACTGGGCCAGGCGGCCCGCCGTTGCGTGCAGTATAGCGGCGTCGGGGGCGATTTGGGCGATCGGGGCCAAAGAACGGGAGTAATTACCTATACCCCTCGCTTGCCAGGGGGTTGATTCGTCTCACCTTCCGGCAATCAACCCCCCGCGATTCTCCCCCGCAAAGATACGCCTTTGGTTGACTGCGGCGGGCACGCCACCAGCCTACAGTAATGACATCGAGAGGACGCAGCAAGGACAGGGCGAGGACGAACGGGCAACGCAGCAAGAGGGACGCGATGACGAACGCCGACCATGACGACGCCTTCTACCGCGTGCGCGTCAGGGGCCATCTGGGCGAGATCGGGGCCTTCTGGTTCGACGATCTGCGCGTGACAAACCAGCCGGACGGGGTCGCCGAGATCGCCGGCAATCTCGTGGATCAGTCGGCGCTCTTCGGCCTGCTCGGCACGATCCAGGGGCTCGGCTTGCCGCTCCTCGGGATCGAGCGCGGGCCGCCCGAGCCGCAGGAAGCGGCAGATCCCGACGAACACGAGCTGCCGACCGCGCGACCACACAACGCCTGACACGCAACGTAATAAAGAAAGCAGGAGTCGCCAACATGTCGATGTAACAGCCGCAGCAGCCCCAGACGCCGTTCGGAGCGCCCACACCGCCGAATCTGCCCGGTTACCCACCGGTCGCCCCGCCAGCCAAGAGTCGGCGCCTGCCACTTATCCTCGGTGCGATCGGCATCTTCCTCTTCCTCTGCATCGGGATCGTCATCGTGGCGGCGCTGGCAAGCGGCGGCGATACGCCCGCTACGACCGTCGCGGCGGTTGACGCCCCGCCTGCGGCAACCAGCATCCCCGTGGCGGCGGGTGGGCCGACCCGCGCGGTCGTCACCCCGACCGTGGCGGGCAAGTGGACCGAGCCGGGCAAAGGCAAGATCATCTTCGGCTCCGACTTCCGCTCGGTGAAGGCGGGCGGCTTCGAGGTGCTGGATATGCGCCCCGACTTCAAGCTGGGCGTGGAGCTGCGGATGGTCGCGCAATCCAAGGAGAAGGCCGGTGCGACCGAGTTGGAGATCATCCTCAGCAAGGTCGCCGCAGGCGGGGCGGAAACTGTGGTCGAGAAAGCGAAGATCGACCTGTCCAGCCCCGACAGCAACTACTACTCCACCACGCTCGGCACCAGCACCCTGGAGGTCGGCAACTACAAGGTGAAGTACGTGCGCGGCGGGACGACCGTCCTGGCCGAAGGGCAGTTCACCCTCGCCGCCACTGCGGCGCAGACGCGCTAGCCGACCGTCGGCCACATGCTATAGCGAGTCGAAGGGATGACGCCGGGGCCGCGAATCGCGGCCCCGGCGTCGTTGCGTGCCTCGGCGTCGCCCTCGCCACTCAGGCGAGGAGGCCGAGTTCCCGCGCCCGCGCGACCGCCTCGGTGCGGCTGACCACGCCGAGTTTCCCGAAGATGTTGTTGAGGTGCTTCTTCACCGTGCCGACCGTGACGAAAAGGTCGCTGGCGAGCAGGCGGTTGGAGCGGCCCGTGGCGAGCAAGCCCAGCAATTCCTCCTCGCGCGCGGTCAGCGGCTCGGGCAGCGCGACGTTCGTCCGGCTCGGCGCGGCGGCGACCGAGTCCGCGGCGAGGAGGGCGGCGGGAAATGCGGCCAGCAGGGCGCGACCATAAGTCGTCAGGGTATCGCTGCCTTGCCCCCGCTGCGGTCGTCCAGCGAGCCAGAGGCGCAAGGCGGTCGCCACCGGCGGACCCTCGTTGAGGAAGAGGTAGATTTGCCCGGACGGCTCGGCGAGCGCCACGGCCCGACCGATCGCCGCCGCCGCCGCCACAGGGCGGTTGTCGGCGATCAGCATGGTAGCCTGCACGATCATGATCCCGACGATACTCCGCGCGCGGCCATCGCGCTCGGCCTGGCGCAGCAGGCTCGCGCCGATCCGCAGGGCCGCCGCGCGGTGCCCGGTCGCCGTCAGCACGCGGGCCAGGACCAGCCGCACGAACTCGCGGGGGTGATAGGGTTGCGGGGCCGCTTCGGCGGCCTCGACCTCCTCCGGGGTGATCCCCGTGCGCTCGGCCCAGGCGGCGGCGGCGGCGATGTCGCCCTGCTTCAGCCACAGACGCGCCCGCAGGGCCGCGACCTCGGCCCGGTCCTCGGCCTTATCGCAGCACCCCTCCGCCTCGCCCAGTTGTGCCAGCGCGCCGGGTCCGTCGCCGCAGGCCTGCAACACGCGCGCGCGCACCTTGTGTCCGAAGAGCAGATCGACCGCCGCCCCGTCCCTCGCCAGCGCGAGCCCGGTCGCGCTGTGCGTCTCCGCGCCCGCGAGATCGTTCCACTCGTAGAGAAGCGCGGCGAGTCCCAGATGTGCCTGCGCCCCGATCGGCAGGGGTCGGCCCTCCCCATCAACCGCGAGCGCCAACGCGCGACGGTAGAGCAGCGCCGCCTCACGCGGCTGATTCCGCAGGGCACGGAGGCGTGCCAGTCCCCCGAGCGCCTGGATCGTCACGCCGGGATCGCCCGTCGCGCCACCGATGGCATCCGCGTGTGCCAGCGCCTGATCCGCCAGCGTCATGGCCCCCGTGCGGGTGTGCAGCATCCCCAGCATCAGCGCAGCCATCCCCTGCGAGCGCGAGGGGCTCGGCGACAAGGGCGGCAACGTGGGCTGCAATGCCCGTTGCGCCTCGGTGGCCGCCACGCTGCCGCTCGCGTAGGCGGAGATGGCGCGGAGCAGGACGACCTCATCGAGCAGCGCGGTCGAGGCCTCCGGCGCCGCGAGCCCTGGCGACGCCGCGCCGACCGCGCGCTCGATGTCGCGCAGTCGGTGCCCAACGGCCTCGTGCTGGCCCGCATGGAAGAGCGCCCAGGCATATTGCAGGCCGAGGGTCGGGCGGGCGCGGATCAGCGTCTCCGGCAGTGCCGCGATCCAGGCGCACACGGTGCCGATGCGCCCCCGCGCCAGCGTTTCCCAGCCCGCGCGCTCGATCAAATCGGCGGCCCGGTCCTCCTCCCCGGCACTCGACAGGTGGCGGATCGCCTCGGGCAGCAGCCCCTGGCGCTCGTGCCACTCGCCGGCCAGGCGGTGCAACCGGGCCACCATCTCGGGCGCGGTCGCGCGCAAACGGGCGCGCAGGACATCGGCGAACAGATGGTGGTAGCGATACCAGCGCCGTTCCTCGTCCAACGGCACCAGGAAGAGATTGCGACGCTCCACCTGCTCCAGCAGCGCTTGCCCATCGTGCCCCCCCCGATCGCGTCGCACAACGGGCCACAGAGACGCTCGAGTATCGCGCTGCGGATCAGGAACTCCTGCACCTCTGGCGGCTGCTGCTCCAAGACCTCGTCGATCAGATAATCGAGGATGAAGCGATGGCTCCCGGTGAACGCGCGGATGAACATGTCGAGGTCCGCTCCCTGGCGCTCCTGCAGCGAGAGCGCCGCCAGATGCAGGCCCACAACCCAGCCCTCGGTGCGTTCCTCCAGCGCGGCGGCCTGTTCGACCGTGAGAGCCAGGCCGACCGCCTCGACGAGGAAGGCTCGCGCTTCCGCGCTGGTGAAGCGCAATTCCGCGACGCGCAATTCCCCGAGTTCGGCGCGCGCGCGCAGCCTGGACAGCGGCAGGGGCGGATCGGCGCGCGTCACGATCACCACGCCGAGATTGGCCGGGAGCCGATCGATCAGGAACGCCATCGCTTCGTGGATCGCGGCGGTGGTGATCAGATGGTAGTCATCCAGGATGAGGAGGAGTCTGCTCGGCAGGGCCACCGCCCGGTTGAGGAGTGCGACGAGCGCCGCCTGCGGCTCGTGCGGAGCGGTGCCCTCGGCACTCTTGGCCCCCCCGGTGCCCTCGTCAGTGCCGAGGGCTGGCCCGTGACGGGCGGGCGCACCGTCCGGCCAGGCCGCCTCCAGTGCCGTCAAGACATAGGACCAGAAACGCGCCGGATCGTTGTCGGCCTCGTCCAGGGAGAGCCAGGCCGCCGACACCCCGCCGCGCTGCAGCCAGGCACCGAGCAAGGTCGTCTTCCCGAAGCCGGCGGGGGCCGCCACCAGGGTCAGCTTCCGCCGCGTCAGCAGATCGAGCCGCTCGAACAGGCGGCGGCGCACGACCTGATATGGGCCGGGTGCGGGGAGATGAAGCTTCGTGTGCAGCAGCGCCGACTCGAGCGCACGCTGCGGAGCGCGCGTCCCCGCGTCGAACTCACGCCCACCCCCTGCGGTCGCCTGTGCCATGCTGTCCCCACGCCGCGCATTTGCTCCCGCCCGAGGCCAAATGTCGGCAGGTCATTACTCGGTAAGTGCGGCGATTATACGCGATCGGTAGGGGCGAACGGGGCGAAGTCGCCAGGCCCTCCTCCTCGACAGCCACAGCGGGTGCCGCGCCTCACACATTTCATACCCGCCCATCGCCCCACGAGGCCAGAATGGAGTATGATGCACCTTGCTAAACGCGCGATGGTGAGCGCGATAGCGGGCACGGTGATGGTCTGGGGTCGGGCATCGGCCAGCGCCATGCCCGACCGTCGCGGTGAGTACCGACACTCCGTAAGCACATTCCGTGACCACGCTACGTGACCATGCTACATGAGAGGATGACAAGGGCGATGCGGCTCTACAACACAATGTCCGGCCAAATCGAGGACTTCACCCCGCGCGGGGCGGATGTGCCGGTGACAATCTACGCCTGCGGGATCACGCCCTACGACGTCAGCCACCTGGGTCACGCGCTCGTCTGCCTGACCTACGATGTGCTGGGGCGCTATCTGCGCTACCGGGGCTACCAGACCCGCTACGTTCAGAATGTGACCGACATCGACGACGATATTCTCAAGCGGGCCGCGCGCGACGGCGTGACGTGGGACGAACTGGGCCGCACGCAGACCGCGCGTTACCTGGCGACGATGGACCGCCTGAACATGTTGCGCCCCGACGTGTATGCCAAGGCGACCGAGGAGACCGGGAAGATGGTCGAGATCATCGCCGGTCTCCTGGCCGCTGGCCTCGCCTATAACCGCCAGGGCAACGTCTTCTTCCGCGTCGCAGCCGATCCCGACTACGGCAAGCTGAGCAAGTACGACCGCGCGGAGATGCTGGCGATCGCGGCGGAACGCGGCGGCAACCCGAACGACCCGCTGAAAGATGATCCGCTCGATTTCCTCCTCTGGCAGGCCGCCGCGCCGGGCGAGCCGACTTGGCCGAGCCCGTGGGGACCGGGGCGACCCGGCTGGCACATCGAGTGCAGCGCGATGAGCATGCGCTATCTCGGCGACACGATCGACGTCCATGGCGGCGGCACCGACCTGATCTTCCCGCACCACGAGAGCGAGATCGCCCAGTCGGAGAGCTTCAGTAAGCAGCCCTTCGTGCGCTACTGGATGCATGTGGGGATGCTGCGCTACCAGGGCGAGAAGATGAGCAAATCACTCGGCAACCTCGTCATGGCCCCGGAATTGTTGGAAACCTACAGCCCAGACGCGATCCGACTCTGCCTCCTTGCCCATAGCTATCGCGAATCCTGGGACTACGAGGACGACGCGATCGTGGAGGCGCAGGCTCTCGCCAACGTCCTCACAGCAGCCGCCCGCGCGGGCGGCGCCGCCGCGACCGCCACCATCGACGCCGAGGCCACGCGCCGCCGCTTCGAGGCCGCGATGGACGACGACTACGACACCCCCACCGTCCTGCCGATCCTGCGCGACCTTGCCACGCAGATCCAGGCCGCCCGCGACCGTGGCGCGGACGTCCGAAACACGCAAGCTGTCCTCCGCGAACTCGCCGACGTGCTGGGCCTGACCCTCACTTAACCGCAGCGCCCCGCCATCGCCCATGGCCTTGCCCCCTCCCCCCTCTCCCTCGGATGGCCGGGTGCCCCCTGGGCGGCGGGGTGGCGAGCGAATGCGATGCCGGGGGTGAGGGTCCCCGCCGACCGCCCCTACACAGACGGCAGGTAACGCCCAATCAACAGCTCCAGGCGCTTGCGCGTCGCGGCGGGGATAGAGGCCGGATCGGTGATGATCGCGTATTGCAGCGCGGAGCGGCAGTCGCACGCCCCGATCGCGGCCAGAAGGGGGACCAGCGCGCGCAGCGTCGCCTGGGCGGCGGTGGCGTTGTGGTGCAGCCGCTCGACCACCGCCTGCACCGTCACCGCCGCCTCCTCCTCATGCCAAACATCGTAATCGGTTACGAGCGCCAGCATCGCGTAGCACAGCTCGGCCTCGCGCGCCAGACGCGCCTCGGGGAATGCGGTCATGCCGATGATGTCCATGCCCCACTGCCGGAACACGCGCGACTCGCCGCGCGTCGAGAATTGCGGCCCCTCGATGCAGATGTAGGTGCCGCCGCGATGGACCGTCGCACCGACCGCTGGCGCGCTGGCCGCTCCGTGGAGCGCGGCGCTCGTCGCCGGGCAAAAGGGCTCCGCCAGCGAGACGTGCGCCGCACACCCGGCCTCGGCGTCGAAGAAGGTGCGCGACCGATCGGTCGTGCGGTCGAAGAGTTGGTCGGGGACGACGAGGTCGAGCGGGGCCACCGCCTCGCGCATCGAGCCGACCGCGCTGACGGCGATCACCCGCTCGACCCCCAGGCTTCTCAACGCCCAGATGTTGGCCCGATACGGCACCTGCGCCGGGGCCAGGCGATGGCCGCGACCATGACGCGGCAGGAAGGCGACGCGCTGCCCGCCGAGCGTGCCGATCGTGATCGCGTCGCTCGGCGAGCCGAATGGCGTATCGACGTGCCGCTCCTCGATGTCGGTCAGATCCTCCATCTGGTACAGGCCGCTGCCACCGATTACGCCGAGTCGCGCCGCCACGTCCGTCACACCCACCTCCTTCGTCGCCCCGCACCCTACGATACCCAAGCGGTATCGTAGGGTGCGGGGCGACGGGTCGCAAGTTGGCAGGTTGGAATGTTTGGTCGGTCGAGCCTATCGCTGCTCAGGAGCCGACTATCCCTACGACGCGTCCTGCCTGATGCTTGATTGGGGCCGCTCGGCGAGGGTCGCTTGCACGGTGATCTCGCGCGCGTTACGGTTGACCTTCAGGGTCACAGTGTCGCCGGGCTTGTGCTTGAGGAGCGCCTTCTGGAACTCGGTCGTGTCGCGCGCCGGGTCGTTATCGACGCCGTAGATGATATCGCCCTGCTGCAAGCCCGCCTGCGCTGCCGGGGTACCGCCCACCACCTGCTGGACAGCGACGCCGTCATTGCGCGGCAGGGAATTCGCCGCCGCGACGGAAGCGGTGACGGACACGGTGCTGACCCCCAGATACGGGAGCGATACCTTACCGGTCCTGATCAACTGGTCGATGATCGGCTTGGCCGTATCGACCGAGATGGCGAAGCCGATCCCCTGCGCCTCGGTCGTGCCGAGCGTGTTGATGCCGACGACCTCGCCGCGCAAGTTCACCAGCGGACCGCCGGAATTGCCCGGATTGATCGCCGCGTCGGTCTGGATCAGGTCGAACAGGGTGGGGCCGCGCTCTCCCGGCGTCGTGCTCGGCTCCTGTTCGTCGCGCCCAGTGGCGCTGACGACACCGGCGGTCACGGTCGGGCCACCCTTCAGGGCCAGCGCATTCCCGATCGCCACGACCCACTCGCCGATTTGGAGCTGCGAGGAATTGCCCAGCGGGACCGTGGGCAGGCCCTGCACACCGATCCGCAGGACCGCCAGATCGTTACTCGTGGACGTGCCGACCAGCTCGGCGTCGAACTCGCGACCATCGGGCGGCGGCAGTTGCACCTTCAATCGCTGCGCCCCCTCCACCACATGGGCGTTCGTCACGATGATGCTCGAGCCATTCGTGGACTCGATGATGAAGCCCGTGCCCGACCCTTGCGGCACGTCGGCCCCGGCGGGATTCGTGCGGGTCGTCCGGCCCTGGCCGATGTTGAGTACCAGTACCGTCGCGGGGCGCACCTTCGCCGCCACGCTGGCGACATCCGGCAGCCCTGTCGCCGCCGGCGCGGGTGTCGCGACCGGCTGGTTAAGCGGCTGGCCGGTGTTCGCTGCGGGGACAACGGTCGTGGCGGCGGGTGTCGCCGTCGGCGTGGCGCGCGAGACGGTAATCCCGCCAAGGCTGCACCCCGTCAGGGTCAGAAGCAGCAGCAGGCCGAGCAGGCCGGTCTGCCACCATCGTCGTTGCATCTGTCTCATCGGTCGCGCTCTCCCTCGACTAACAAGTCACTATGTCGATCCCCGTTAACGCCTGTTGGGGCGTCCCGTCCACCGCCCGTTCCCTGGCGGCTGCATCACCATTGCCACGCAGTATCGGTGCCAGAACCGGCCCACGGTCAAACGAGGAGTCAGCCCCCCGGCCCCCGGTCCACCTTGGCGTTCCTCTATAAGTATCGCCCGAAAAGTTAAAGGAGCGATGAAGGCCGCTGCCGCTCAGCTATGCGCGATGCTTTTGTACCCGCCGAGATCGTTGACAAGCCGCCGGGAAGTCCCTACACTGTATTCGTCTGTATGAACGTACAGAACAAGTGTTTGACCAGTAGGCAAGGGCACGAGAGAATCGGGGGAGTGTATTCGACCGCCAGCATGGGCGGTTTTTGCCATCCCCAAGGCGATGCGGCGCATTAACGGCGTACTCCGGGCGCATGGACGATCGTGGACATTCGTGGATGATCAATGGCGGTTGTGCCGAGAACGCACGGCGGCACCCTCGCTGCTCCGCTCACGATGCGGCGGGCAGGGCGGGTGCGGACGGCAGGGAAGGACGGGGCGATGACGATCAGCGAGACCCAACCCGACACGACGCAGGGGACCGTTCTGGAGGGCATCCGCTCGAAGGTCTTCATCGACCGCTACTCGCTGAAGGACGAAACCGGCAAGGCGCTGGAAACCGTCCCCGAGGAGATGTGGCGTCGGGTGGCGCGCGGCATCGCGGCGGTCGAGGCGACCGAGGAGAAGCGCCGCGAGTGGGAGGAGCGCTTCTATAAGACGATGGAGGCGTTCAAGTTCGTCCCTGGCGGGCGGATCCTCTCCGGCGCGGGGACCGGCTTCGAGGTCACCTACTTCAACTGTTACGTTATTCCCAGCCCGGACGACAGCCGGGGCGGCATCCTGGAAAACCTCAAGCACCTCACCGAGATCATGGCCCGTGGCGGCGGCGTCGGCGTGAACCTCTCGACCCTGCGCCCGCGCGGCTCCTATATCAAGAGCGTGAATGGCACCTCCTCCGGCCCGGTCTCCTGGGCCGAACTCTACTCGGTGATCACCGGGCGCGTCATCCAGCAGGGCGGCACCCGCCGTGGCGCGCTGATGATCATGCTCGACGACGATCACCCGGACATCATGGAGTTCATCGCCGCCAAGCGGATCGATCCGCTGACCAACAAGCCGGTGACGATCGAACACGCCAACGTCTCGGTCGCCGTCTCCAACGGCTTCATGGACGCGGTGAAGAAGGACGGCGACTGGCCGCTCCAATTCCCCACCCGTGCGGCGGTCGCGGCGGACCCGTCCCTCGCCGCGAAGGTACAGATACACAAGACGTTGAAGGCGCGCGCGATCTGGGATCTGATCTGCACCAGCGCCTGGACCACCGCCGAGCCGGGCCTCGTCTTCATGGACCGCTACAACGAGCGTTCCAACACCTGGTACTACGAGAATATCCGCTGCGTTAACCCATGCGGAGAGCAAGGCTTACCGGCCTGGGGCGTCTGCAACCTCGGCGCGATCAATCTCTCCGCCTACGTCAGCGGGCCGATCGGTGCGGGGACGATGGACTACGACGCGCTCGCCGAGGACTCGCGCGTGGCGATGCGCTTCCTCGACAACGTCGTGGACGCCAACCTCTACTTCCTGGAAGAGAACGCGGCGGCGCAACTCGGCACGCGGCGCACTGGCCTCGGCACGATGGGCCTCGCCGACGCGCTGATCAAGCTCGGCTTGGCCTACGGTGGCCCCGAGGCGAGCGAGGCGATCGAGCGGATCTATCGCACGATCCGCGATGCGGCCTACGATATGTCGGCCGATATCGCCGCCGAGAAAGGCCCCGCGCCGCACTTCGACTTCGAGAAGTACCCGCAGGGCCAGTTCATCCGCGAGTTGCCGGTTCCGATCCAGGACAAGATCAAGCGGCAGGGCATCCGCAATGCCGTGCTGCTGACCCAGGCCCCCACCGGCACGACCAGCCTCCTCTCGGGGGTGTCATCCGGCATCGAGCCGGTCTTCTCCTTCGCGATGAAGCGCGTCGACCGCACCGGCGAGCACATCATGTATCACCCGCTCCTGCAAGAGTGGCGCGATGCCCACCCCGGCCAGGAGACCCCGCCCTACTTCATCGACTCCAGCGACCTGGCCCCAGAGGGGCACATCACGGTGCAGGCGATGGTGCAGCGCTACACCGACAGCAGCATCTCGAAGACGATCAACGCGCCGAACGATCACAAGGTCGAGGAGGTCAAGCGCCTCTACATGGCCGCGTTCGAGCAGGGCTGCAAGGGCGTGACCTACTACCGCGACGGTTCGCGCGACGCGGTGCTGACGCATATCAAGGAAGAGAAGAAGGTAGCAACCCCGGTGGCGACGCCGATCGCCGATGTCTGGGCCTTCCTCAATACCGTGCTGACCGAGGCGCTGGCGAAGGGCACCCTCACTCCCGAGCAAGTGGCCGAGGCACATGGGCGACTGGTGGCCCTCCCCGCCGTCGCCGCGACAACGCCCCGCGCCCGTCCTGCCGTGCTGCACGGCTACACGCGCAACATCAAGGCCCCGGAAGGAACGGTCAATATCACCGTGAACTCCGATGAGGACGGCCCGCTGGAGGTCTTCATCAACGTGGGGCGCAGCGGCAGCGACGTGGCGGCGCTGGCCGAGGCGATGGGGCGGCTGATCTCGATCAGCCTGCGCCTCCCCTCGCCGATGAGCCAGCAGGATCGCCTGCGCGAGATGGTCAGCCAACTCCGGGGGATCGGCGGCAGCCGCACGATCGGCTTCGGGCCGGGCCAGGTCCGCTCGCTGCCCGACGCGGTCGGCAAGGCGCTCGACGAACATCTGGACGGCCACCCGTCCCTCCAGCCAAATCCCATGCAACTGCCGCTCCTCCACGGCGCAGCCACTGTCGCCCCGACCCCTGCGCCGACGACGGCGCACGCCCAGAGCAACGGCCTCAACGGCCACGGCGATGGGCATGGTCACGCCAACGGCCAGGGCAGCGAATCGGTTGGGGTGGCGACCTACAAGATGACCGGCAACATCTGCCCCGAGTGCGGCAGCAGCACCCTCGCCTACGAGGAAGGGTGCAAGAAGTGCTTCAGTTGCGGCTATAGCGAGTGCTAGCTCCCGCTCGTCGGCGGTAAACGCCCAATGAGCATGTCGCGAGGCGGGGCAGCCACAATGACGTGGATGTCCCGCTTCCGCGTTAACGTTCGGTAGGCGGCGCGGGCGGGTGGGGCGCCGCCGCCTACAAAGACCGGCACCTCGTCGAGTGTTTCATCGGCAGGCGCACACACTTCCGCCGCGTCTGCTCGCGCTTCGATACGTATGCCGCGCGCTTCCTCGCCTTCGTTCACTTCGCGAGTATATGCCTCTGGCTCAAGTACGTCGTTAACAGAACCTCGTACTTTAGCTTTGGGTTGTGTGGTGCTAGCGATGCTGGGAATATCCAAATATTGGCCTGCTGGCAGCCTCCACCGCCACACTCTTCGATCCTGACGAAAGTACTTCCAGTTTCATATTGACATCTCTGAGACACTCCCTTACACTACTTGCACCTCCTAAACCGAAGCCCAGGTGAAACCCGCATGGTTTGCAGCGTGGCGCATGGGGTTCTCATCGGAGCTTCGGTTTAGGCGTTGGCCTGAATACCAACAATGGAAAAGTGAGTAACAGGCGCGGTCGGCTAGGAAAACCTTGGCCGGGTGCTTCCATTTATTGGAGTCGGCATGGTCTGGCGACACATGGTCACCGTTTGCTTAGTTGCGGCGATGTTGATGCCGACGTGGTTGTTGATCTCAAATCCAACCGATGTTAACGCTGCGGCACTCTATAGTATCACCGATATCGGCACGCTCGGGGGTACGCAGACCAGCGCGCTGGGGCTTAATGACGCTGGACAAGTTGTCGGTCAGTCATCACTCCCCGGCAACACAACCAACCATGCGTTTGTCTGGCAGAACGGCATGATGACGGATCTTGGCGCGCTTCTCGGGCACACTCATAGTGGCGCGAGCGGCATCAATGCTGCTGGCCAGACCGTCGGTACCTCATTCGGGTCCAATTGGTATGACGACCGCGCTATCTTGTGGCAAAACGGCACGATAACTGAGTTGGACACCAAGCCGCTTGGAATTGGCTATTCATCCGCATCAGCGATAAACGACAGCGGAATCGTTGTAGGGAATGTCCAAACATGCGGATGCCCCGCTTATCCAGCCTTGTGGCAAGGTGGCACGATGACTCTCCTTACTTTGTTCGGCTGGGATGGGCAGCCAGCAGCGATTAACAATTCAGCACAAGTTGTAGGCTCGGGTCTTATTTACCTCGGCCCGACTTATCCCCCCACAGTTATGCATGCGTTCGTTTGGCAGAATGGTACGGCAACCGACCTCGGGGTGCAGGTTCCCGACACGGATCGCAATAGCTCTTACGGCAACAGCTACGCGCGGGGCATCAATAAAAGCGGTCAGGTCGTGGGGGAAGCTTATTGGCGGGCATACACGGGCAACCGCGCAACGCTCTGGCAAAGTGGGTCGGCGATCGACCTCGGATACGGCGCGGCCTACGGCATCAACGATCACGGCGACATCGTTGGGACGAACGGCAGTGTCGCGACAATTTGGAAGGATCGCGCGCCCACCGATCTCAACACGCTCATCCCTTCGGGCAGCAACTGGCATCTCTCCCGCGCACAGGCCATCAACAACGCGGGGCAGATCATCGGCCAGGGCACGCTCAACGGCCAGCAGCGGGCTTTTCTCCTCACGTCGATGGGCATATCGACTCCTTCGATCACTACTCTCAGCCCTTCCTTGATCCCCGTTGGTAGTTCCGGCTTCCCCCTCACCGTCAGTGGCAGCAACTTCGCCAGCGGCGCGACGGTGCGGTGGAACGGCAGCCCGCGCCCGACGACGTTCGTCAGCGCCACGCAGCTGACCGCGCAGATCGCGGCGGCGGACATCGTATCGGCGGGGACGGCGAGCGTCACGGTGGCCAATCCAAGTGGCGGAACCTCGAATGCTCAGGACTTTACAATCACGAACCCCGCGTTACGGTCACGCCGCTCCTTGACCACCGCCGAGCGTCGCCCTAGTATAGCGCGTCGTGAATGGCTCGGTAGTATACTGCCCGAGGAGCGGTCGGGTGAGGCGGCGAGGCGGCGGCGAGGCGGTAGCGATGCGCGGCCCGAAGCCCCCGGTGGTGACGCTGACGGCG
>JAABUN010004101.1_pt1 | contig 20663 bp, 19 predicted proteins | sample 5559311 | NCBI WGS metagenome assembly JAABUN01 (sample SAMN10711877, study PRJNA513370) | rock metagenome | isolation source: Antarctica rocks | place: Antarctica: Victoria Land, Siegfried Peak sud
TCGCCCGAATGCAGGCCGACTACGCGCCCGCCCGCGCCTATCTTTTGGAAGGCTCCGCGCTGTTCCGCGCGGCCGGCGATGACGACGGCATCGCGCTTTCCGAAATCAGCCTGGGCAACGTCGCCTACGCGCTCGCCGATTATGACCAAGCCCGTGCGTGCTACGAAATCAGTCTCGCCCTTCGCCGCGCGCGCGGCGAGCGCGGTTTCGTCGCTACCGCGCTCAGCAACCTGGGCAACGTTTTCCTCATGCAGGGCGATTACGACCAGGCCGCTGCCCTTGCCCGCGAATCGCTTGCTTTGCGCCGCGAACTGGGCGACGCAATCAGCATCGCGCAGTCGCTCAACAACGCGGGCCTGATCGCGCGCTACAAAAACGACCCGGCCCGCGCGCGCCCGCTGCTCAACGAAAGCCTGCACCGCTTCGAGACGCTTGGCGACCGGGCAGGAGCCGCCGCCGTTCACGATAATTTGGGCGAGGTCGCCTTCGATCAGGACGATGTCGAAACGGCACGCGCCCACTTCGCCCAAAGCCTGGCCGCGTACCGCGTTCTGGACGACAAAGCCGGAGTGGCAAAATCGCTGTGCGCCCTCGGTCTGGTAGCTGCCCGAACCGGCGAAACGGGCGAGGCCCGCCGCCTGCTGACCGACAGCCTGCTGCTGCGACGCGACCTGAAAGAAAGCGACGGCCTGGCCGCCGTGCTTGCCGGCTTCGCTCACCTCGCCCTGGTCGAGACCGGCGACGCGGTGCGAGCCGTTGTTCTGCTCGCCGCCGCCCATGCCGTGCGCGCCGCCCTGCGCGCGGCTCTTCCCGTGGCCGAACAGGCCCGCTTCGACCGCGACCGTGAAGCCGCCCGGCAAGCGTTGGGCGACGCCGTTTTCGCCGCCGCGTGGACCGAAGGCGCCCGGCTGTCACTCGAACAGGCGGCCGACCGCGCGCTCGACACGGCGTAAGCGCCGTTGTCGTAATCGCCCCCACCCCCCTTGCCCAGGTTTGGGAAGGGGGGTGGGGGCGATTTTCTTGTCGGCCGGCGTGCTCGGCCTACTTGCCCGGCGTGCTGGCCGCGTTCCAAACGGCCCGGCCGCCCAGAGACGCTATCAGCAGCTCCAGCCAAAGCGGGTCGGGACGCTTGCGCCGCGCCGCGTTGGTCGTTGTCTTGGGCGTCTTCATTGAGTGTTTCCTTATTCTCCGGTCAAGACGGTGTTGGACAGGTCGGAACCCCACAAAGCGCGGTTCCCCCACAACGCCCGGTCGCCGCCGGCCGCGTCCGAACCCCACAGCGCGCGGTTGCCCCACAAAGCGCGCTGGTAATCCACGGCGTCATTCTCGTTGAACGTGCCGCCGCTGCCCCAAAGCGCCCGGCTGCCCCACAGCGCGCGGTTTCCCCACAACGCCCGGTCGGCCTCGACCTGCGATCCCCACAGCGCGCGGTTTCCCCAAAGCGCCCGGCTGCCCCACAAGGCGCGCTCGATGATGACGCTGGAACCCCACAAAGCGCGGTCGTACTGGACGGCCCCGCTGCCCCACAGCGCGCGGTTTCCCCACAGCGCGCGGGCGTCGGTGATGTCCGACCCCCACAGCGCGCGGTTTCCCCAAAGGGCGCGGCTGCCCCACAAAGCCCGGTCCATGTTGATGTAAACGCCGGTCGCGCCGTCGAAGCCGAGCGTGGGACTCATCGCGGAAAAAGTCGCGGTCGCGCGGCAGGCGAGCGCGGCCGAAACGTTCAGGTAGCCCGCGCCGAACGTGCAGGGGTCGGCGTCGCCGTTCGCGTCAACGAGTTTGTCGGCCCCGACCATCAGGCGCAGCTTGATCGTGTCGGGCGTCAGAGTGGGGTCGGCTTGAAGGAGCAGGGCGACGGCCCCGGCGACGACCGGGGTCGCCATACTCGTGCCGGACAGCCGGAAGTACTTGTTCGAGGCCGCGTCTTCCTGGTGGGTGCGGGCGTATTCGGAAAGTGGAATCTGGTTCGCGCCGCCGTTCACGGTTTCCAGATAACTGTTTTTGGCGAGCGTCGAGATGACCTTGTTGCCAGGCGCGACGATGTCGGGCTTGAGAACGATGTCGCCGCGCGACGGCCCGCGCCCGCTGTAGGTGGCGATTTGATCGTGGGCGCGGCTGGCGTCAACGGCCTTCATCGCACCGACCGTGAGGACGTAGGGGTCGTTGCCCGGCGAATGGACCGACCCGTAGGCCGTGCCCCAGCCCTCGTTGTCGGCTCCGACCGTTTGCGCTTCGCTCGCCCGGCCCTCGTTGCCGGCCGCGCAGACGACCACGATTCCCGCGTGGTACGCGGCCTCGACGGCCTGGCACAGCGGGTCGTCCTCGTAGGATTCGCCGACGGGGTGGCCCAGGCTCAGGTTCAGCACGCGGATGTTATGCCGGCTCTTTTGGGCCACGATCCACTGGATGCCGGCGACGACCGTGGAAACGTCGGACTTGCCAGCATTGTCCAGCACGCGGACGCTGACGATCTCGACGTCGGGCGCAATGCCTTTGAAGGTGCGGAAATACTTGTTGCCGGTCGAGGACTTGCCGCTGCCGGCGAGAATGCCCGCGACGTGCGTGCCGTGGCCGCAGCCGTCGCCGGTCGAAGCGTCGCCGCTCACGAAACTGATTGCCGCCTTGACCCTTCCGGCCAGGTCCTTGACGGTTTGCACGCCGCTGTCCACGACCGCGACGCTCACGCCGGTTCCGGTCAGGCCATAATCGGCGAGCGCCTGGGCGGCCCCGCTGTTTTCGACCGTGAACTCGTCGTTCTTTTGGACGGTCACGTCGGCCGACAAATGCTTGACGAACGGCAGCGCGGCCAATTTGACCAGGTTGCGTGTGGGCACGCGCACGGCGGCCGAGCGGATCAGCGGCAAAGCGCGGTAAACGTCCGCGTTCAGATCGGCGAGAGCCGCGCGCCGTTCGGCGGTCAGTTCGCCCTCGAAGCGCAGCACGACGCTGGACCAGCCGGCCTGCTGGGCCGGGCGGTGAGCGGCAAGGAAGTCGTCCCCCTTTGCCTGGAGAGCGTTGGTCTGCGCGCGCGGCGGTGCGCCGGGGGCGGCGAAAGCGGACGCGGAAAAAGCGAGCGAAGCGGCGGTGGCAACCACGAAAATACGGTTCATCGAGTCTACCTTTCCTGAGGTTTAGCGCGGAGCGCGCTTTCTTGATGGCCTCAGTTTACAAAGCGACTCTGACAGAACTCTGACACAATGGCCGGGCGGCGAAAATCCTTAGATGTTTTTTGTGCGGGATTTTGGCCTGGAAAACGGCTACGGTACGCGCTCCCCCCGCGCCGCGACCCACAGTTTGTACCAGTCCGTGCGCGACAACTCGAGGGAAGCCGCGCCCGCCGCCTCCCGAACGTGCTCCGGGTTGTTCGAGCCGACAAGGGGAATGATGCCGGCCGGGTGGCGCAGCAGCCATGCGAGCGCGAGTTGGGTGGGCGTCGCGCCGCCATACGTTTCGCCCATCTCGCGCAGGGCGGTCAGGGTCCGCTCGATGGTTTCCCGGCGCGGGTGGTCGGCCGGAACCTCGCGCCGGCCCGATAGCCAGCCGCCCCCGACCGGGCTGTAGGCGAGCGGCGTGATTTTCCTTTCCAGGCATTGGTCCAGCACGCCGTCGCCGCCCGGCCCCGTCGGGCGTGACGGGCCGGCCTGCCCCTCGTAGATCGGGTCGAGGCGCAGAAGGGAAATGGCGATCTGGTTGGACACGAGGGGAGCGCGCAGGTATTTGGCGAGGGCGAGCGTCTGGTGCGGGTAGTAGTTGGACACGCCGACGTGTCGCACCAAGCCTTCGTCCACCAGACCATCCAGCGCCTTCGCCGTTTCTTCCGGGTGGCCGAGCGGGTCCGGGCGGTGAATCTGGTACACGTCCGCGTACGCGATGCCCATTCGATCCAGCGAGCCGCGAATGCTGTTCTTGATATGAGTGGGCGAATGATCGAAGTAGCCGGAGCGAATGCCGAACTTGGTGGCGATGACAATCTTTTCGCGGCTGCCCGGCACGGCGGCCAGACAATCCTTGAAAATGCTTTCGCAGGCCGTGCCGCCGTAAATGTCGGCGTGGTCGAAGAAGTTGATGCCCGCGTCGAGCGCGGCCTCAAAAGCGGCGATTGCCTTTTTGCGGTGTTCCGGCCCGACCTCGGCCGGGTTCCAGGTGCCGGCCAGGCCCATGCAGCCCAGCGCGATGCGCGAAACGCGCGGGCCGTTTTCGCCCAGCGTTTGTGTGGGAAGCGTACTCATTTTCCTCCTTACTGTGGATCGAGAAGGGGCCAGGCGGCGAATTCGCGCACGAAGGCGACGACCTCGCGCGTGGCGGCGGCGAGCAGCGCCTCGCCCTTTTCGGTTGTGGCGATTTCGGGGTGGCCGAACGCGCCGGTCGCGCTGAGTTGATCAAAGGTGCGCGCAACGTCCACGCGGCTGGGGCGGGAAAAGTCCGGGCAGTAAAACGCGGACTCGAACGCGATGTTCGCGCCGCTTCGGTCGGCCTCCGGCTTTACCAACTCCGGGCGCGTGCGCAGAATCATGCTCGTTTCCATCTCGCAGGCGTGCGAAACCGATTCCTGCGCGACGTTTTCGAGCGCGGCGATCTGAGAAGCGGCGATCATCCACCAGGTGCCGAGGGCAAGCCACAGGTCGGGTTTTTCGGTCTTGTGGCGCAGCTGAACGTCGTAAAGCGCCATGCGGGCCGGGGCGATGTTGCCGCCGTGGGCGTTCAACAGAAATATGCGCCGGAAGCCGCCGCTGACGATCAGGCTTTCGAGAATATCAATCAGCAGCCGAACGTACACATCGTTGCTCGCGCTGACTGTACCGGGAAAGGCGCGGTGGTGATCCGACGCGCCGACCCACAGCGGGGGCAAAAATAAGGCTGCCTCGCCCAGTTCGGCCTCGGCCCGGCGGGCGATCTCCGTTCCGATCAGCGTGTCGGTCAGCAGCGGCAGGTGATGCCCGTGCTGCTCCAGCGAACCGAGCGGCAGCACGGCCACGCGGTCGGCAAGGTTTTTCACCTCCGGCCAGGTTTGTTGTCCCAGTTGCACAGATTCTCGATCCTTTCTCAGGCGCCCAGCGCGTGTTCGACGGCCTGCTCCAACGTCAGGGCGCGGCCCGACGCCCACGCCTCGTCGAAGGCTTTTTCCCCTAAAGCGGCGCGGGCCGCGTTCATCGGCTCGACATGGAGGGCGAGGCCCAATGCCGACCTCGGCGTGCCAATAGTCTCGCGCAGGCCTTCCGCCGCTCCGTACAAACGCGCCGCCAGCGCGGCGGCCTGCCCTGTGCTGACGGCCAGACTCGCACAAGCCTCCAAACACTGGGCGATGCCGCGCCGGTCGCCCGCCTCGACAAACCAGCGCAGGCTTTCTTCATACTGGGAACGCGCCCCTGCGAAGTCGCCTGTTCGACGCGCCACATGCCCCAGGTTCAGGAGCACATACCGCACGCCGTTCCGGGCCTCCGCGCGGTCGCCCCAAACCGCCAGGGCCTCTTCATAGTGGGAGCGTGCCTGCTCGTATCTCCCTGCCGCGTCGGCGACCAGACCCAGGCTGTAAAACGCGCTTCCCATGCCAATCGGGTTCCCGTCCGCCTCGAAAACTCGCAGGGCCTCCTCGTTGTGCGCGCGGGCCGCGTCAAGGTCCCCCTCATACATTGCGACGTATCCCAGATTGTTGAGGGACAGGGCGATGGCTGACGGATCGTCCCGCTCCCGGTTCAGGCGCAGAGCCTCCTCGAACAGCGCGCGCGCGGCCGAGTAATCCCCCTGCCGGTTCGCCAGATGTCCCGCGACAGTGAGCGATTCATGCCCTAATTTCGCCAGCGTCGGTGTCGCCGCCGTGGACTGCCGGACCCAGGCCAGGACCCTCGCGTACACTTCCCGCCCTTCGCTCACATTGCCGCGCAGCCGCCAGAGCATCGCCAGTGGCCGCAGCAGCCGCAGCACCGCCTCCATGTTGCGCGCATCCTGATTTGCCAGGCTCCATTCCAGGGCCGCCCGCAGATTGAGATAGTTCGGCTCCGCCTCGGGCCACCACCGGTCATACTCCTGCCCTTTGAGCACCGAATCCATCCGGGTGGCGTATTCGGTGAACCATTCGCGGTGCCGCTCGCGTGTTGTTTCGCTTTCGCCCGACTCTAGGAGCCGGTCACGCGTGTACTGGCGCACGGTTTCCAAAAGCTGGTAACGACCGGCGCCCTGCGCGTCTTCCTCATAAACGAGCATGTTTTTGTCCGTCAGGGAGGAGAGCAGTTCAAGGATGCGCTGTTGCTTCACCGAAGCCGGCAAAGAAGCCCGCAGCGGCGGCGAGGCAACTGCCGTCAGGTCGGCGTGGCAGTGTTTGCAGCGAACGGCGACACCCTTGATGGTCTCGCCGCAGAACGGGCAGTTTTTGGTGTCGCTTTTCATGCTTTCCCTGCTACGGCGAATCGAAGGCGGGGACGACGACGGCCTCGCCGTCTTGCAAGGCGGATTCGTGGGCGCAGATGCCGGGCGCGGTCCAGTCGGCGGCCGTGAGCGCGTTCACGGCGGGCGCGCGCTCCTCGACGATGCTGCGCACGAACTCGTGGACGAGGTGCGGATGCGAGCCGCCGTGTCCGCCGTTCAGGAACGGCCACAGCGTTTCCGGCAGCAAGTCGGGCCGGCTGGGCGGCTGCACGCGGGCAGTCGTGACGGGGCGGCCCCGGCGGGGCGGCTGAACGGGTTCGAGGGTGAATCGGATCGGCTCGTCGTCGTGCAGCTGCTGCCACTCGAAACTCATTTTGTCCCCGTAAACCGAAAAACTCTCGACAAAGGCGCGGGCGGTTTGGAACCAGGAGCGCGTCACCTCGGCGGCGATGTTTGTGCCGTGGAGTCGGAACAGGGCGGTTTCAAGAGGAAAAACGTTGCCGCCCGGCTGCTGAATGTCGGGGCAGAGTCGGCCGGAACCGAGGCAGCGAACGGTCGCGGCGCGGGTTTGCGTCAGGGCCAAAATAGGCGCGACGGCGTGCGTGGCGTAGTGCATCGGGGGCTGGGATTTCCAATAGTCGGGGTAGTTTTCCACGTCCTGCAAGTGCGCCCCGCGCAAAAACGTCAGCGCGCCCAATTCGCCGCGCTGATGCAGGCCGCGCACGTACAAAAACTCGCGCGTGTAGACGGCCGTTTCCATCATCATGTAATTCTTGCCGCTGGCGCGAGTGGCGGCGATGACGCGGCGCAAATCCTCGATGCTTGTCGCCATCGGCACTGCGCAGGCGCAGTGCTTGCCGGCGGCGAGAGTGGCGAGCGTCTGCTCGACGTGGAGCGGAACCGGCGTCAGCAGGTGAACGGCGTCGAGGGTATCGTCGGCGAGAACGTCGTCCAAATGCGCGAAGCGGCGCGTGACGCCGAACCGTTCGCCGACATGGGCGAGCCGAGCGGCGTCCGAATCGCAGATCGCCACGTCCGCGACATCGGGGTGCGCCTGATACAGCGGCACGAAGTCCGCCCCAAAGCCCAGCCCGACAACGGCGACGCGGATTTTGGGTGTGTTAGGCATCGTGTTGGGGTTGTCCATGTCTTCGTTTCTTCGTTGGTCCTGCCTGGGCACACTTCGCGCGTCAGGCGGAGCCGTCTTCCAGGGCGTATTCGATGGCCTGCTCCCAAATCATCGCTCGGCCCGCCGTCCAGGCGCTGTCGAAGGCCGCTTCGCCGAGGGTGGCGCGCAGGGCGGTAAGGTCGCTGTCCGCCTTCTCGCACCCCTTGGGCGACAGGGGAACACCGATGCTTTCACGCAGCGCATCCGAGGCTCCGTACAGCCAAGTGGCTCTGTCCGGCTGTTCCTGCCCTTTGGCGAGCGCGGCACAGCCTTCCAAGGCATAGGCCGTGATACGTTTGTCGCCCAACACGCGACACAGGCTCAGGCAATCGGCAAGGCAGTGCCGGGACGCGGCGTAGTCCCTCTCCCTCCAGGCTACGGACCCCAGATTGACGAGCGAGGCTGCCATGCCTCGCTTGTCGCGTAACTTTCTCTGTATTGCCAGGCCCTTTTCAAAAAGAGTGCGTGCCGAAGCATAGTCGCCTTGCAGGTTCGCCACAACCCCCAAGTCGTTGAGCGAGCCGGCGATGCCGTGCTCGTCGCCTAACTCCGTCCGTAGTACCAGGCCCTCCTCATGAAGCGAACGCGCGGGAGTATAGTCACCTTGCTCGCTTGCCACAAGCCCCAGGTCGCCGAGCGCTATAGCAATGCCTTGCTTGTCGCCTAACTCCCTCATCGTTGTCAGGCTCTCCTTAAGAAGCGCTCCTGCCGAAGCGTAGTCGCCTTGCATCAAGGCCAAAACGCCCGCTCCATGAAGCGCTTCCGCCCGCGCCTTTGTCCGCGCCTGCGCACCAGGACGCGATAAAGCCGCTTCACACCACGCCCGGCCTTCCGCAAGATGACCGTGCGTTCCCCAGAACGGGGACAAGGCTCCCGCCAGTCGCAGCCCTGCCTCGGCATTTTGCGCCTTGCCGTTCAGGCACCTTTCCAGGGCGGCGCGCAGGTTCTCGTGCTCGCTCTCAAGCGTTTCAAGCCATTCCGCCTGCTCCGACCCTTTCAGTTTTGTCGCGGCCTCTTCAGCCAGGGCGAGGAAGTGGTCGCGGTGGCGTGCGCGCAGCGCGCGGGCTTCCTTGTTCTCCAGCAGACGGTCGCCGCCATATTGGCGTACCGTCGCCAGTAGGCGATAGCGACCCTGGCCGTCTTCTGTCTCCTCGTAGACGGCCAGGTTTTTGTTTACCAGGGCCGAGAGCAGGTCCAGCACCTGCTCTGAGTTGAGCGCGATGGTATTGGGGGACGTGCCGGCCGGTGCGGGAGCCGTGTCCGTCAGGTCGGCGTGGCAATCTTTGCAGCGGAGCGCCCCGGCCTTGATGGTTTTCAGGCAGAACGGACAGGTTTTCTCGTCCGGGTTCATGGGCTGGCCTCGTCTTCCAGCGCGTACTCAATGGCCTGCTCCCAGGTCAGGGCGCAGCCTGCCGTCCACGCTCCGTTGAAGGCTTCCTCGCCGAGGGTGGGACGCAGGGCGGCAAGGGCGCGCTCGACCTCCTCGCGCTCGTTGGGCGGCAGGGGAACGCCGATAGCCGCGCGTAGCGCGTCTGAGGCTCCATACAGCTGCGCCGCCCTATCCGGCTGTTCCTGCGCCCTGGCAAGCGCGGCAAAGCATTCCAGCGCATAGGCCATGATGCGCTTGTCGCCCAACACTCGACACAGCGTCAGGCACTCGGCAAGGCAGTACCGTGACGCGGCGTAGTTCTTCTCCTGGCAGTCTAAACGCCCCAGGTTGAGGAGCGAGTTAGCGATGCCTCTCTTGTCGCCTAACTCCCTCCGTAGTGCCAGGCTTTCCTCAAGAAGCGCCCGTGCCGAAGCATAATCGCCTTGCTCGCGTGCCACATTCCCCAGGTTGCCGAGCGAGCCAGCAATGCTTTGCTTGTCGCCTAACTCCCTCATGATTGCCAGGCTTTCCTCAAAAAGGGAACGCGCCGAAGCAGTGCCGCCTTGGCTGGATGCCACAAGCCCCAGATTGTTGAGCGAGGCCGCCATACCTTGCTTGTCGTCTAACTCCTTGTATAGTGCCAGGCCTTCCTCAAAAAGCACCCGTGCCGAAGCATAGTCGCCTTGCAACCGGGCCAGACTACCCGCCCCGTTGAGCGCATCCGCCCGCGCCTTTGTCCAATCCTGCGCGCCGGGATGGGACAAAACCTCCGCACACCGCTGCCGCCCTTCGCTCAGGTGTCCGCGTGTCCACCAGAACTGGGACAAGGCTCCTGCCAGGCGCAGCCCCGCCTCCGCGCCCTCTTCCTCGTCCAGGCACCACTCCAGGGCGGCGCGCAGGTTATCGTGCTCGCTCTCAAGCGTGTCCAGCCACCGGGCCTGCTCCGGCCCTTGCAGGTTCGGCTTGGCCTCTTCGGCAACGGCGAGGAAAAAGTTGCGGTGACGGGGGCGTAGCAGCGCGTGGGCTTCCTCGTTCTCCCGCAGGCGGTCTCTTGCATATTGACGCACGGTTTCCAGCAGGCGGTAGCGTCCCGGACCACGCTCGTCCTCTTCAAAGACAACCATGCCCTTGTCTACCAAATGGGCCAGCAGGTCCAGCACGTGCAAGGCTTTGAGCGCGGCGGGCGGGGGCGACACGGATGCGGTGGGGACGGCAGGGATGGTAGGGCCAGCAAGAAGGGATACGCGGGCCGGTGCGGGAGCCGTGTCCGTCAGGTCGGCGTGGCAGTGCTTGCAGCGGAGCGCCCCGGCCTTGATGGTTTCCAGGCAAAAGGGGCACTCTTTGGTGTCGCTGCCGCTGCTCATAAACGCTTACCTCTGGTCGCGCACGGGGGCAAGAGAGGCGCGGGCGTACAGATCGGCCCACTCACTGGAGCCGTCGTCGGGCCGCACCTCGGTGGTGACGCCGCGCTCCTGGGCGGGAATGTTGCCGGCGAAGCCGTCGTCCCACATCTGCGGGCGCATGTTGGCGTAATGGACGACGCGGCCCCCCGGCCACACAACCGACTGCAACAGGCGCGGTGCGGGCAGTTCGTAGGGCGGCTCCATGCGATAGCGCGAAAGCGCCTCCTCGTCTATTTCGATGCCCAGGCCGGGCGCGTCGGGCACCCTCGCGTAGCCGCCCGTGATCGTGAGCGGCTTGGCGAGCAAATCGTCAGCGTAGTTGTTGAGGCAGTTCACGGCGGGCCACTGCGCGAAGGGCAAAACCGCGCCAAGTTGGAGCGACAGCGCGGTCGTCAGCCCCGTGCCGACCATTTGAAGCCAGAAGGGCTTTTCAAAGGCCCCGGCGAGCGCGCCCTGCCGTAAAATGCTCGCCACGCCGCCCCCGACCACAAACCCGTCGCACACCTCGTCGCGGACCACAACGGGAAACGGCGGCTGGCCGAAGTGGAGCGCGATGGGCCGCGTGGTCTTGCGCCGAAGCAACCGCTGCCCTTCCACGTCATGCTGCCGGATGGGGGACTCGTAAATGGCGACGCGCGGCTCCTTGTCCAGTTCGGCCAGCACGGGCGCGGCGTTGCCGACGTTCAGCAGCATGTCGTTCCAGTCCAGGTCAAGGCGAAAATGCGGCGGCGAAACGCTTGCCATCGCCTCGACCTGCGCGAACACGTCCCACCAGGGCCGTGCCTTGGTCTTGAATGACGTGTAACCCGCGGCAAGCGCGTCCTTGACCTCCTCGGCGAGCGCTTCGGGCGGGAAGTCAATGTTCCACCAGGAGATCGGGCACCACTCGCGCACGCGTGGCAGGTTGAACAAACGATACGCGGGCACGCCGAGCGCTTTGCCGACCAGGTCGTAGAGCGCCATCTGCAAGCCCGCGCCCAGCGAGTCGTCGCCCAAAAAGTCCGCCGGGTTGCCGCCCTTGACGCGCGCGACAGCCGCATCGCTGACGCGCCCCCAAGTGTAGTGCGGGAGAGTTTCTCCGTAGCCGACCAGATCGGGCGCGTCGGTCGTGACGCGGATAACCTCGGTGATGCGCCACTGCCACACCTCGCGCGCGTTCCACTGCTCACAGCGCGGCGTAAACGGAACGTTGAGCGTGATGCGCTCCACGTCGGTAATGCAAAGCCGGGGAAGGTTTGTCATGGTCGTTGGTCCTGTCGTGTTGCGCGGAGCGCCCTCACCCCCCATCCCCCTCTCCCGCGCTGCGGCGAGAGGGGGTGCCTGTAGTTACTGCTCTTCTTCTGCTTCGCGCCAAGCCGGGCAGGAGTTTCGTGGCAGGCACCCCCTCTCGCCGCAGCGCGGGAGAGGGGGATGGGGGGTGAGGGCCGCTACTTGCCCGCTTCCGGCCCCTTGAGGATCGTCTCGATGGCGGCCAGGTCGTCGGGCGAGAGTTTCGCGCCGGAGGCTTTGGCGTTTTCCGTCACTTGGTCGGGGCGGCTCGCGCCGATAATGGGCGCGCTCATCGCGGGCTGATGCAGCAGCCAGGCGAGGGCGAGTTGCGACAGGCTCAGGTCGCGGTCGCGGCCGAACTCGGCGAGCGCCTTCATCGTTGGCAACTGCTCGTCCAAGCGTTTTTGCATCCCCTCGTTGCCTTCGCCCCGGCTGCCTTCGGGGGCCTTGCCGTCCAGGTATTTTTCGCTTAGCAGACCCTGCGCGAGCGGCGAGTAGGGGATCAGGCCGACGCCTTCCTGGACGCAGCGCGGGTTTTCGCGCTTTTCCGTTCCGCGCGCCAGCATGCTGTAGTTGTTTTGCAGGGAAATGGCCCGGTTCAGGCCGAGCGATTCGCTCAGCCGCGCGCTTTCGCCGATCATCTCGGCGTCGTAGTTGCTCCAGCCGAAGTAGCGGATTTTGCCCTGTTTGACCAACTCGTCAAGGGCACGCAGGGTCTCCTCGGCGGGCGTTTCGCGGTCCGGGCCGTGGATTTGATACAGGTCAATGTAGTCGGTTTGCAGGCGGCGCAGACTGTCGTGGCAGGCGTCCATGATGTGCTTGCGGCCTGCGCCCTCGCCGTTCGGCCCGTCCCACATGCGCCAGCGGCATTTGGTGGCGACGGTGATCGCGCGCCGGTCCTTGTTTTTCATCCAGCGGCCCATGACCTCCTCGGCCTTGCCGCTCGCGTACACGTCGGCGGTGTCGAAGAAGTCAATGCCGTTCTCAACGGCGGTGTCGAGGATGGCGAACGTCGCTTCATCCTCGATCTTGCCGCCAAAGTTGATCCACGCGCCCAGACAAATCTCGGAAACCTTGAGGCCGGAGCGCCCCAGTCGTCGGTAATTCATGAAGATTCCTTTTGGGGTTCACCCGAACTAATTTTGTCGCTCACCCGCGCGTCTCCTGCGCCGCATAACAAGAGATCGAACGGCAGCGCGCCTTCGCCTTGCCGGAAACAGAAACCTTCGGCAGGTTTGAAGGCAACAGCCGCGTAAATGTGCGTTGGACCAGAAAGCGCCAGGGCGCAAAAGGGCGACAGGAGAGTGGCAAGCGTGACAAAGATCGTCATCATCGGAGCGGGAAGCCAGTTCGGCGGCAAACTTTCGCGCGACATTCTCGCGCTGCCCGAACTGCGAAACGCGCACATTGTCTTGTGCGACATTGACGAGGGACGGCTGCGCGCCGTCACCGGCTACGTGCGGCGCATCATTGACGGACACCATCTGCCCGCGCGGGTGTCGAGCACGACGGACCGGCGCGAGGCGCTGCCCGGCGCGCATTTCGTTGTCACCAGCATCTCGGTGGGCGGGGCGGCCTATGCCGGCTTTCCCGCCAACGTCGAGGTGGAGATTCCCCGCAAATACGGCGTGGAGCAAAGCGTTGCCGACACCATCGGGGTCGGGGGGGTGTTCCGCTTTTTGCGCACCGCCCCCGTGCAGCTGGCCGTATGCCGCGACATGGAGGAACTATGCCCCGGCGCGCTGCTGCTCAACTACACCAACCCGATGGCGATGCTCACCTGGCTTCACTCGGCCGGGTCGGCCATCGCCAACGTCGGTTTGTGCCACAGCGTCCAGAATACGATTTCCGAGCTCGCGCGCTATTTGAACGTTCCCGCGTCCGAGGTGAATTACCAGTGCGCGGGCATCAACCATCAAGCGTGGTACCTGCGCCTGCGCCAGAACGAGGACGATCTTTATCCACGCCTGCGCGCCCTGCTTTGTGACCCGGAAACGGTCGCCAAGGACACAGTGCGTTTCGAGATGTTCCGGCACTTCGGCTACTTCGTCACCGAGTCCACGGTGCATTGTTCGGAATACCACCCGTATTTTCGGCGCACGCCCGCGCTGCGTGAGCACTTTGCCCTCAAAGAGCGCGTCATCGCAAACGCGCCGCCCGCGCGTCGCTGGGAAGACGCCGGCGGCGACACGCCTTTGCCGGACCTAACGGCCTCCAACGAGTACGCCGCGGAAATCATGCGCGCCGTGGTGACGGATCGGCCGTACCGCTTCCACGGCAACGTGATGAACACGGGCCTGATCCCAAATTTGACGGCCGGGACCTGCGTCGAAGTGCCCTGCTTGGTGGATAAACAGGGCGTCCAGCCCTGCCACGTCGGGCCGCTGCCTACCCATCTGGCCGCTTTGAACCAGTCCAACATCGCGGTGCAGGAACTGGCCGTGCGCGCCGTTCTGGACCGAAACCCGGACGCCGCCTTCCACGCCTGCGCCCTCGACCCGCTTACCCGCAGCGTCTGCTCGCTTGACCAGATTCGCGCGCTGTTCGACGAACTCTGGGCGGCTGAGGGAAACCTGCTCGCCTACTTCCACGAGCCAAACGCCACGGCATAAAGGAAACCATCATGAAACGACTGCTTTACGTAACGCACTCGGCCGGCTACAAACACGACGTTTTGCCCTACTCGCACCAAGTCATGCAGAAATTGGGGAGCGACTCCGGCGCGTTCACCGCAACCTGCACGGACGACGTGGCGACGGTGAATTGGGACGCGCTCGCGGGGGACTTCGACGCGGTCGCCTTTTGCACCACGGGCGATTTGCCAATGAGCGACGCGGCCCGCGAACGGCTGATCCGCTTCGTGCGCGAGGACGGCAAGCCGTTCATCGGCATCCACAACGCGACCGACACATTTTACAAATACGCGCCCTACGGCCAGATGATCGGCGGCTACTTCAACGGCCACCCGTGGCACCAGGAGGTGAACATTCTGGTCGAGGACCCCGACCACCCGGCCACCCGCGAGTTGCCCGACAGTTTCCGCATCCACGACGAGATTTACACGCACCGCGACTTTTCGCGCGACAAGACGCACGTTCTGCTTACCCTGGACCTGACCTCGGTGGACCCGGCGAAGGGGCAGGATCAGATTGCGGGTAGCGGCGGCGAGGTGCCGATGGCCTGGTGCCACGACTTCGGGGCGGGCCGCGTCTTCTACACCGCGCTCGGCCACGGCATGCCGACCTGGACCGACGAACGTTTTCATCAACACCTGCTCGGCGGCATCCGCTGGGCGCTCCGCGACGCTGAATAAGGCTTGACGACGAAATGCGCGTGCGCCTCGACTACGGCAAACACGGCCTTTTCGCTGACCTGCCCGACGCGAACCTGGCCGGGCGCGTGCTCACGCAGACGCCCGCGCCCGTTCTCGCCGATCCCCACGCGGCCTTGCGCGCCGCCCTCGCCGACCCGATTGGGGCGCGGCCGTTGGTCGAAACTGCGCGCGGGCGGCGTGACGCCTGCATTGTGGTCTGCGACATCACGCGGCCGGTCCCGAACCGCGTGCTGCTGCCGCCGATACTGGACGCGCTGTCCCACGCGGGCATCGGGCGGAACCGGGTGACGATCCTTGTCGCCACGGGCACGCATCGGCCGAACGACGCGGCCGAGTTGGAGGCAATGTTGGGGCGGGAGATTGCCCGGACTTGCCGCGTCGTGAATCACGTTTGTACTGACCCGGCCGCGCATCGCTCGTTCGGCACGACGGCGAACGGCGTGCCCGTTTTTCTCGATAAAACCTACTGCGACGCGGACGTAAAAATAACCGTCGGGCTGATCGAGCCGCACTTCATGGCCGGCTACAGCGGCGGGCGCAAACTGGTCATGCCGGGCATCGCCGCGCTCGAAACCGTTCAGGCGTGGCACAGCCCGCGCTTTTTGGAACACCCGAACGCGACGATGGGGGTCGTGGATGGCAACCCGGTCCACGAGGAAAGTTTGGGCATCACGCAAATGGTCCCGCCCGACCTGATCGTAGACGTGACGCTGGACGCCCAAAACCAGATCACGGGCGTGTTCGCGGGCGTGCTGGAAGCCGCCTGGCAGGCCGGCGTCGTGTTCGCCGCTTCTCACGTCCGCGCGCCCGTTTCCGCCCCGGTAGACATCGTCGTCACGACCTGCGCGGGCTGGCCGCTCGACGCCACATTTTACCAGGCCGTCAAGGGCATGGTGGGCGCGCTGCCCATCGTGAAGCCGGGCGGCAGCATCGTCATCGCCGCCGAGTGTTCGGAGGGCGTGGGCGGCGACGTTTTCACGCGCACGCTGCTCGAAACCGACGACCTGTTCGCGCTCGTAGACGCGATGCAGCAACCCGACTGGACCTACCGGCCGGATCAGTGGGAGGTCGAGGAGTTGGCAAAGGCGGTCCGAAACAACACCGTCTACTGCGTGTGCGACCCGCGCGCCATCCCGCCCGAAACGCTCGCCCGTCTGTTCGTCACGCCCGCTGCGAGCGTCGAGCAGGCCGTCGCCGCCGCCCTCACGGTTCATGGCCCGAACGCGATCCTCGCCGTCATCCCGAAGGGGCCGTACGTCATTCCCTACGTTGCGGTAACGGCGGGTCGCTAAACCGGCTGCGCGTAACTCGGCGCGTTGACGTAGCGGCGCATTCCGAGCCGCAGGTCAATCGTGCGGCCGGGCGGCAGAACGACGTGAAGGTGTTTGTCGTTCACGGGAGTGGGGGCGGCGTTCAGGCTGGCGGCGAGATCGGTCACGTCGGTGAACGTGTGCTCACCGAACGCGCCGGCCTGCAAGATAACGTGACGTTCGTGAAGCGGGCTGGCGTTCGTGAGCGTGACGGCCGCGCTGTCCGCATCCAGGGCGTGGACGAGGGCGGCCACGTCGGGCGGCAGGCCGGGGCGGCGCGCGTGGGCGTCGAAGTAGCGCAGCCGAACGTGGAGCAAGCCACCGTGGTAGATGATTTGGGGCCCGCCGAGCGTGAGTTGGACCAACGCCTCGGTGTGGACCGGATTGATCTCCTGCCAGTGATGCACGTCCCAGGTTTCGGGGTCCGTGTCGTCGTGGCGCATTTGCTCCATGCGGCGCGCCATCTCGTTCCACTGCGCGTCGAGGATGCGTTGCGGGTAGTCGGGCAACTCGCCGTTCAGGTAGCAGAACCAGGGCGCGATGTGGATGTCGTCGCCCTTGCCGCGTCCGGGCCGCACGTCGCGCCAGGCGGTTTTGCGTTCGGGAAAGCGGTCGAGGCGGGCGGCGTCCTTCGGGTCCTGCGACATGGCCCAGAGTTGCAGCGGGTATTCGGGAGAGAGAGGCCGCCACGCCGTCCAGCCCGCGTCGGTGTGGCGGTGCGGCACGAGGAGGGCGCCGTTCTCCTCGCGGCCCAGATCGAGCATACGGTCGAGTTGCCCGCGCGGGATGTCGAGGTAGCGCAGGTCGCCGGTGAGCAGGACCGCGTCCATGGCGGCGATGGTAAGCGGCTGAAGGATGCTCATGAAGCCGTGCGGCCACTGCCAGCCGTAGTAGCCGCCCCACCACTTGCCGCCCAGCGTTTCGCCGACGATTCCATTCGGGCCAACGTTGTCGGGGCACAAGCCATCGTTGGCTTTTATGCGCTCGTTCCAGGCTTCCAGGTAGTCGAGCGTCCACCGCTTGTACTTGTCCTCGCCCGTGTACAAAAAGGCGTGCGTGACCAGGCTGGTCGCGGTCAGGTTGAGCGGCACGTCGCAGGTCATCTGCCGTTCGTTAAGGCGGGTGAGGATTTCGGCGTACACGGCGGCGTCGGTCCACGGGCAGATGGCTGGCTTGTCCGCGCCGGGGATGTCGTCGAACGGGGGCGGGTAGTTGTCCAGAATGGCGCGGTGCGTGCTCCAATCGTCCCAATGGTTGACGGTGCGCGGCCCGCGACTGCCGTTGATCGGCGAGCGCATTTGGCGAAGTTCAGGGTTCCAGTTAGGCGCGTCGGGGTCCTCGCCCGTGTACATTCGGGCGAAGCGCAGGCTCCGGGTGCGGTCGCGGGCGACGTTGGGGTCGGCAAGGCCGAAGTAGTAGAAGTAGATAGACGATTCGCCGTGATGCATCCAGTCGTAAAAAGCGTCGAACTCGCGCCACACCTGGCCGTAGTCGGTGAACTGGCGGGTCACGGCCTCCCACAAAAAACGGCTGCGCTCGTGAATGTCGCTGCTGCCGCCGAGTGCGTAGAACAGCGGCCAGTTGTGGTAACTCTCGTAGCCGTCGTCGGAGCCGTCCATACCCGGCCAGTTTTCGCGCCACACGAACGAGCCGTCCGGCCGCGTGTAGCGCGCCTGGAAGACCGGCGCGGCATGGTTCATCGCCGCTACCAGGCTGCGCTGTGAGAGTGCCCACGCAGGCGGCGGAGCGGGGGGTACTTGGTTGGCAGGGCGCAGAGTGATTGTCATGGGAGTCGTGGCTTTACTTCAGGAGTTATCGTCACCGCAAGTGAACCAGAGAACTCCGCAGTCGTTTTGTTCGAGCGGACACACAATCCGGCTCAGGTACCAACTGTAATCCGTGATGTTGCCGCACAAACGCTGCCATGCGGGGAACATCAGGAACTGGATTTTGAGCAGCGGCGTGTTTCCCATCTGCTCGTGCGAAAACCAGACTGTCGCTAAATGGTTCGCGCTGTTCTGCCACTGGTACATGATCTCAACGGTTCGACCCAGGCGGCACTGCTCGTCCCAGGCCGATACGAGTTCCGGCCAGCGTTCCGGTGCAGCGGCCGCGGCAATTTCCTCGTCGCCGACCTCCACGAACCAGCAGTAACGAACCTCGTCTTCCCAGAAGCGCCAGCCGGCGGAGTGCAGTAACGGAAGCACTTTTCCGATACTCTCCGCTTTCGACAACGTAATTTCGATGGAGGAAGTAAAAGCCATTACCGTGATTGCCGTTTCGCGCTGCCTACGTCGTTGTCGGAGTCTGCTTCAGCCGTTCGACGAGGGCGACTTCGGCCTGAAGGATGCGCTCGGCGGACAGTGCGAAGCCTTTCTTTACCTTGCCCTTCTGGTCCCAAGCAATTTCACGCCACAAAACGAGCACGCCCTCGCCCTGGCTGGCGAACTGAGAGCGGCGGAGCAGTTCGCGCCCGTAAGCGGCAAACGCGAGGTCGTCGGCCGTTTTCGGGTCGGACAGCAGGCTTTCCCGGTCGGCCGCCGACAGGGTGACGCCCGCCTCGGCGGCGAGGGACGAAAGGTACAAATCTTTCATCTGGTGCGCCCGCTGCCGCGCCTTTTTGTCGGGGGTGCGAACGCGCAGATGGTCGGCTGCGGCGAGGTAGGAGCAGAACGCGCAGTAGCAGTTGTGGGAGGAGACCCGGCGTGTGCCCGGCTGCGCGATCAGGTCGAACGAAGTCGTCAGGTAGGACGCGAACAGGCGCGCGAACGGTTCGAGTTCGGCCGCGTCCGGACGAGCCTCACCGGGGATGCTGTGGAAGTGCCTTTCGACCCATTCTTTGGCCGCGACGGAAACGTCGTCCGCTTGGTGAACCTTGTTGAAGTTCAGCGTGCCGCTTCGCAGGGCGTCGCCAACCCAGCGCAGCAACTGGTAACTTTTCTGCTGAAGCGAAACTACTCGCTCCAACTCTTTCGGATCGAACAAGAACCCACGCCCCCTTTTCCGCGGCCCGCCGTCGTCGTCCGGAAACGATTGTGCCGTAACACGTTATCGCCTCACAAAGCCAAGCGTTCAATACTGCGCCGCCTGCTTGTAGGTGAGAGAATCGTGCTGCTCTACAGCCAGTCGCAGGTAACGGACATGTAGGAAATGGCAGCCGCCAAGCACGCAAACCACGCCTGGGCCATAGCGAGCGGAAAAACAACCATCCAGAATCGCCGAAACCACCAGGCAAGACAGGCAATTCCGGTCAAATCCAAAACAAACAATCCGACGACGCAACGCGGGGCAGGAGCGTCAGTTGCCATCCTAACAACCGCCGCGAACAACGTGCCGCATACCAGGATGAGCAGTGTGACCAGCGTCGGCGCGCACAAAAGCCACGCTGCTGCACGGAACGGCCACACACGCCCGTGCTGCCAGCACAAAATCGCGGCCGCCGCAGCAACGGTCAGGAGGAGCAGGGCGGGGACCAGGAAGAGGGCATTATTAACCGCTTGGCCCGCCAGCCACAAAAAATAGTGAACTTTGCCCATGATGCTTTATCGTAGCGGGCGAAGATCAATCCGGCATGGGACCAACGACCTGCTTTCGCCCTGCGCCCGGCCTAAAGTTCCGGCGCGACTTTCACACCCCGAACGCGCGGGCGGGGTTTTCGACGCTCAGGCGGCGGATCACGGCGTCGCGGACGCCGGCCTTGCGTAAGGCGGGCGAAAACGTGTCGCTCAGGTAGTTGTAGTTCCGGATGTTGCCCCCCTTCGGTTCGCCGACCCACCACCAGCCATGATCCATCGAGAGTAGAATGCGGTCGGCGTGCTTGTCGAGCAGGGGCTGCACGATCTTCAGGTGCTCGTCGAGCGGGCGGTAGCCGATGCCGTCGAACGAGACCCACGAACCCAGGGCGGCGATTTTGCGATTGATTTCGTGGCCGTGGCCGTCCGAGTGGGCGACGATGAAGCGGGCTGGCTCGCCCTTTTCTTCGGCGAAGAGCACGGCCGCCGCGTAACCGGCCGGGCCGCCGCCGGTGTGGCACGTCACCGAGAGGCCGGTTTGGCGGCTCGCGCGAGCCGCCGCGCGCACCAGTTTGGCGTCAATGGCGGAAAGGCGTTTGTCGGTCGGGGAAACCTCGTCCACGCCGATCTTGATGAAGCCCGGCTTGACGCCCGTGTCCTCGATGCCGTTCTTCCACTCGCCGACCTAGCGTGCGGCTAACTGCGCCGCGCTTTCCTCGTAGGCGTGTTTGGGGACGAACTTGTCGTCCGCGCCGCCGTAGTAGCCCGTGTTGGTAACGATGTGCAGGCCGGTCTGTTGGGCCAGTTTGCGGTACGAACCGGGTAGATGGTTAACAGTTTGGACCGGGCACATGGGTGACAGTCAAGCATACTGTGGCATGGAGGTTTGCCGCCATGCCCTGGAAAGTGACCGATCCCATGTGCGAACGTGCCAA
>JAABUN010004102.1_pt1 | contig 20650 bp, 15 predicted proteins | sample 5559311 | NCBI WGS metagenome assembly JAABUN01 (sample SAMN10711877, study PRJNA513370) | rock metagenome | isolation source: Antarctica rocks | place: Antarctica: Victoria Land, Siegfried Peak sud
TGAAGAAGCTGATGAACGCCACCTTCTTGTAATAGACCGGGTCCATGCTCTCGTTCGAGGAGTGCGAGCCGAACCGTCCGCCGCGCTCGCAAAACGCCCCGCTCGCCTCGGGCACGGTGAAGTTCGACACCATCATGGGGCGGTTCTCGACCGTCAGGTCGGCGAACCAGACCATCTGCCGGGGTTCGTTGCACTCGTTCAGGATCGCCTCGTCCACGATCATCATTATGTCGCGGCGGCTGCCCTCCTTGTCCCTGGCGAACTCGGGGACCTCCATCCCCAGCATGGGGAAGGTGGTGTGGGCCCCGTTCATCGAATTCATTAGCAGGCGGGCGACCTCGGGCGCGCGCAGGTTCGCGGGCGTCGGCTCCGCCGGGCCGTGCAGGAGCTTGTCGCGGTCCACGACTTGCAGCATCCCGCCCTTGTTGGTGCCGTATCCGAAATAGACCCTGTTGCCTCGCGGACCCGTCGAGATCGGGCCGTGCAGCTCGGTCGGCACCGCTCCGGTCGAGCCTGGTTCCTGGCCGGGAAGGCCGAAATCCCGTATCTTCACCGGATGCGCCGGGTCGCCCAGGTCATAGATCTGCGTCATGCGCCGCGTGCGCCAGTCTGGGGCGCCTGAGACGAGAAACGCAATGCCGGTGTCGCACTCCCACCAGTTCTTGTGGGTGTCCTTCAACCCGGCGATTTGCGTCAGCAGCACCGGCTCTTCGGGTTTTGCGACGTTCCAGATCTCGTGCGCCTCGCTGCCGAATGTGCGGAGCATATAGACGGCGTTGCGGTCGCCTTTGGGCAGGCCCGCGCTGTCGCAGACCCGCACCATCTGCCCGCCGCCGCCCTCATAGGTGCCGGGCTGGCCGGGCAGGTGCTTGAGGTACTTGGGCTTCGCCGGATCGGTCACGTCCACGATCGAGGTGCCGTTCGGCTCGGCCACGCCGGTCATCGGGTTGACCGGGGCAGGGATCGCGTCGGTTCCGCCGTGATGGCCGATGTAGGCGATCCACCGGTCGCCCTGGTGGTGGATGGTGGGCTGGTAGGCGCTGCGCCCTTGCAGGTCGTCATAGCCGGCCAGGCGCATATTCGAGGCTTCGGGCGGGTCGCCGATCCGTTGCTCGGCGGACGCAGCCGGGCCTGCCAGCCCGGCTGCGAGCAGGAAGGCGCCAAGGGCTTGGCCGGCCGTTCGGAACATCGCTCATCCTCCCCAGAACTTGGGACGACGTTGGACCTTAAAAGCCCCTTTTGAAAGGGTTGTAGAAGAGGGCATAGCGCCTGGCCGGGGTGGCTGTTGCGACGTTCCCAGCGGTTTGTCCGTTGTGGAGCTTGCCATATGGACGCCTGAGGATCGCGCGCTGGTCGGAGACTACGGGGCGGGCCAGGCGCTGACGGACGACCAATGGCGCTATTGCAGCCGATGATCCCGGCGGCCCGGCCCGGAGGCCGCCCGCGCAGACCGACATGCGACGCTTGCTGGACAGCCTGTTCCACCTGCTGCGGACCGGCTGCCAACGGCGGCACCTGCCGCGCCGCCCGCGTTCCTGCCGTGGACGACCGTGGACGACCGTTTACGGCTACTTCCGCACATTCCTGAGTGCAGGCGTTTGGGAGACCATGCGCCACCACCTTGTGGTCATGCTGCGCGAGAGTGTGGGCCGGGAACCGAGCCCGACGGCTGCGGTGATCGACATGACCTTGAGCGCCGAAGGCGATCAAGCGTGAAGACCACGGAAAGCACGCCCCAGGTAGAGTTAGGCGTCCGCCTGAACCGAGGCGGCTTGGCGGACCCAGGCGTTCAGGCCGGAGGTCTCGCCGCGCAGGATGCCTTGGACCACCAAGCGCCGCACTTCGGTTTGCAACATCTGAATGACGGTACGGATCATGGTCGTCACGGGCTTATGAGCCGGCGTGGCGATGACGAGCATGGCGCGCATGGTCGGCGTACGGAACGGCCGCGCCCTCAGCCGGCATTCCTGCACCTCCCGATGCACGGCGCCGAACGGCAGAACGGTGCAGCCAGTTCCACGCTCCACTAGCTGCTTGATCGCGGCGACGCAGTCGATCTCCATCAGGACTGATGGCTGGATGCGCTCCGACCAGCATGCGGAGTCCACCACCCGGCGCAGGCCGTTTCCCGGGCCAGTCAGCAGGCAGGGCCGGGCGGCCAGGTCGCCCAGCTCGACCGCACGCCCGTCTGACGCAGGGCCGGACGCCGCTTCGACCAGGAACAAGTCTTCCAGCAGCAGCGGGGTGGACAGGATGTTGCTGCCGCGCCGTGCGTCGTACAGCACGGCAAGGTCCAGCCGCCCGCCCTCGATCCACTCCAGCAGGACGCCGCTGAAGCTTTCCCGCATACGCAGGTGCGCGCGGGGGTAGCGTTTGAAGAACACCGTCGCCAAGTCGGCGCCGACCGTCGCCGCGATGGAGGGGGGTATGCCGACCGTCACGTCGCCGATCTCGTCCAACGTACGGGATTGCAGTTCCCCCCTGACGCCGTCCAACTCTTGCAACGCGGCCATCGCGACCTCCAGCAAACGCTGCCCGGCCTCGGTGGGCCGCACGCCGCGCCCGTGGCGGTAGAACAGCCCGGTCCGCATCTCCCGTTCCAGCTTGCCGAGCTGCCGGCTGAGCGTGGGCTGGCTGATGGACAGCCGCGCCGCTGCACGGGTCAGGCTGCCCGCGCTGGCAATCTCCACGAAGTGTCGCAGCTCCAGCAGTTCCACCGCGATCCCGTCCCGCGTCATGCAGCGGGGAATTGATAGCTGATATGGCACCTTGCAGATAGCTGCGGCGGACCTCTCCCTTGCATTATGCGAAGGCATTCGGCCGATCCGGCACGGACAGGCGGGCCGGCCAGCCAGCCAATGGGGAAAGCGACAGTCCACATGTCCAGAAGATCGTCAGCTTTGTCCGCAGCCAGCGCCAGCTACCTGGAGGCTTTGTACCGGCAATACCGCACCGGCCCGGACGGCTTGGACGAAAGCTGGCGCTGCCTATTCGGCGTGCTCGACCAGGTAGGCGAGGCCAACAACACCGACATGCTGGCCGGCCTTGCCGCGCAAGGAGCAGAGGCCGGCCGGGACGGCGCGATGGCCGAACTCCTCCGCAGCCGCGGCCATCTGTTCGCGCAGCTGAACCCGTTGGCATTCAACGGCTCCCCCATTACGGACGGGATGGCGCCGCACCTGCCGCCGCCTGCGTCCCAGGACATGGTGGCGCACTACCTGGGGCCGCTTGCCATCGAGACCGCGCACATCGACGATGCCGGGCTGCGGAATTGGCTGATCGAGGCGTGGGAGCATGGCCGTGGGGCCGCATCGCCCAGCAGGCGGATTGCAGCGCTGCATGACCTGCTCCGTGCCGACGAGTTCGAACGGTTCATGGCCCGCAAGTTCCCCGGCAAGAAACGCTTCGGCGCGGAGGGCGCGGAGGCGATAGTGCCGCTGCTGCGGCAGGTGCTGCACAGCGCCGCCGCGGCCGGGGTGACGCATGTCGTGATCGGCACGATGCACCGCGGGCGCCTCAACGTCGTTACCAATGTGGCCGGACGGCCCCTGGCCCGACTTCTGGCGGAGATGAAAGGCGCACACCCATTCCCCGCGGACCCGGCCCGGCCCGGAGACGTGCCTTACCACCTCGGCCACCACGGCAAGGTGGACACGGGCACCAGCGTGCTGGACTTGGTGCTGCTCGCCAACCCCTCGCACCTGGAGGCGATCGATCCCGTCGTGCTCGGGCGCGCGCGCGCCATGCAGGACGCTATGGGGCCGGGGGGCGCCGCCCGGGTGTTGCCGGTCGTCATCCACACCGATGCCGCGGTGATCGGCCAGGGCGTGGTGGCGGAGACCCTGCAGCTCGCCGCCGTGCCGGGCTTCGCCACGGGCGGGACGGTCCACCTGGTGGTCAACAACGGGATCGGCTTCACAACCGAGGCGCATGAGGCCCGGACCTCGACGCACTGCACCGGCGCCTGGAAGGCCGTAGACAGCTGCATCCTGCACGCCAACGGCGATGATGCCGATGCCGTGTCCCGCGCGGCGGCCCTGGCGGTGGAATGGCGGCAAACCCATGCCCGGGACGCCGTGATCGACCTGGTCTGCTACCGCCGCAACGGCCACAACGAGATCGATGAGCCGACATTCACCCAGCCGCTGCTCTACCAGGCCGTCGCCAAGCAGACCCCGGCCGCGGAGGCCGCGGCGCAGCGCATGATCGGCGAGGGCGTCGTGTCGGCCCAGGCGGTGCGCACGTTCACCGAAGAGTACCGGGCAGAGTTGGAGGCGGCCTACACGGCCAGCCAGTCCGTACGTTGGAACGAGAGCGGCTATCCCACCCAGGACATGCGGCGGGCACCTGCCGGAACGCCGACGGGCATCGATCTGAACCGGCTGCACGCGGCCATGCGGACCCTGGCGCAGGCGCCCGGGGGCATCATGCTGCACCCCAAGATGGCCCGGCTGCTGCCGCAGCGCGACCCCGGCGACGATGGGATCGCCTGGCCGGTTGCGGAGTCCCTCGCCTTTGGCACCCTGCTGCAAGACGGCGTGAGCGTGCGGCTGACCGGGCAGGACGTGGTGCGCGGGGCGTTCTCCCACCGGCACTACGACCTCGTGGACACCGCCACTGGCGCGCACCATACGGCGCTGGCTGCGTTCGCCGCGGGTGGCGCGACAGTGCAGATCCACAACAGCCCGCTGTCGGAATATGCGGTGCTGGGCTTCGAATACGGCTACAGCCTGGAGTGTCCGAACGCCCTGACGATGTGGGAGGCGCAGTTCGGCGACTTCGCCAACGGTGCGCAGATCATCCTCGACCAGTTTCTCGCAGCGGCAGAGGAGAAGTGGTGTTCGCCATCGGGCCTTGTGGTCCTGCTGCCGCATGGGCTGGAGGGCCAGGGGCCGGAACACTCCTCCGCCCGGCTGGAGCGATTCCTGCAGATGGCGGCCGACGGCAACATGCGGATCATCAACCCGTCCACCCCCGCCAACTACTTCCATGCGCTGCGCCGCCAGGTGCTGGCGACCAGCCGCAAGCCGTTGATCGTGATGGGGGCGAAGCGTCTGCTGCGGTTGCCCGCCGCGGTGTCGCCGACGGACGCGTTCGGGCCGGACCGGGCGTTCGAGCCGGTGCTGGTGGACGCGCCGAGGTTGGCGGTCCACCGCATCCTGATGTGCAGCGGCAAGATCGCTTATGACCTCCTCGCCGAGCGCGCCCGCCGCGGGGACGGCGACACAGCCATCGTGCGGCTGGAGGAGCTGTATCCATTCCCTGCTGCGGCGCTACACGAGATGTCCGCGCGCTGGCCGGATGCCCCGTGCATCTGGGTGCAGGAGGAGCCGCGCAACATGGGCGCCTACGCATGGCTCGACCGGCGTGTGGAGCAGGTGAGGCGGGAGGCCGGTGCGGCGCTACCAACGATGGGGTATGTGGGTCGGGCAGAGGCCGGCTCCCCTGCAGGCTCGTTCCACGGGGCGCATGACGACGAGCAGGCACGAATCGTCGCGGATGCGTTCGGGGCGCAGCTTTAGACGTGGACGGCACGGGGACTTCGGCTATGGCCACGGCTGGGATCCTGAGCGGCCTGCGGGTGGTGGAGGTCTCGGCCTTCATCGCGGCGCCGCTCGGCGGCATGACGCTCGCGCAGCTTGGGGCCCATGTTATCCGGATCGATCCCATCGGTGGCAACATCGACATCAATCGCTGGCCCTTGGCGCCGGGCGGCGGCAGCCTGTACTGGGCAAGCCTGAACAAGGCCAAGCGGTCGGTCTGCCTCGCGCTGGATAAGCCAGAGGGCCAGGAGATCGCCAGCGCCCTGATCGGCGCGCCCGGCGACGGGGCCGGGATGCTGCTCACCAATTTGCCCGCCCGGGGCTGGATGGGCTACGGGGCGTTGTCACGGCGCCGCGCCGACCTGATCATGCTGCGGCTGACGGGCAACGCCGACGGCAGCGCGGCTATCGACTACACCGTGAACTGCGCCAGCGGTTTCCCTATGGCGACGGGCCGGGGTGCGGACCCTGTCAACCACGTCCTGCCAGCTTGGGACGTGGCAGCGGGGCTGTACCTGGCGATGGCGCTGCTCGCGGCCGAGCGCGCCAGGTCCCGCCATGGCCACGGGCAGGAGGTGACCTTGGCCCTCTCCGATGTGATGCTGGCCACCGTTGCAAATCTTGGCTACGTCGCCGACGTGCAATTAAACGGGGTTGTCCGGCCTCCCCTTGGCAATGACCTGTATGGCGCCTTCGGTCGTGACTTCGGGACGGCGGATAACCGCAGAGTGATGCTGGCCGCCATCTCCAACCGGCAGTGGCGGGCCATCGGCACGGGGACGGGCCTGGCGGAGCGGCTTGCGCTGATCGGACCGGTGATGATGGTGGATATGCAGACCGAGGGCGGCCGGTTCGAGGCGCGCGATGCCATTGCGGCGGTGCTGGAGCCTTGGTTCGCGCGCCGCACCCTCGCGGAAATCCGCGCCGCGCTGGACGGCAGCGGCGTGCTGTGGGGCACCTACCAGGATTTCGGGCAACTGGTGCGGGAGGATGCGCGCTGCTCCTCGGCCAACCCGATCTTCGCCGAGATCGACCAGCCCGGCGCAGGCCGCGTGCTGGCGAATGCCGTCCCGCTGGGCTTCTCGGTGGATGGGCGCCGCCCCCCCCTGCCGGCCCCCCGCCTGGGCGGGGACACCGAAGCAGTGCTGACCGAGGTGCTGGGCCTGTCATCCCTGGACTACGCCAGGCTCCATGACGCCGGTGTCGTGCCAGACGCCGCCTGCCGCAACGAAGGACCTACGCCATGAACGAGATGACCCGGTTGGACGCGGATGGGGCGGGGCTGCTGGGCCTGTGCGAGGGCGGGCTGTCGCTGGCAGAGCGGCTGCTCGGCACGCTGCGCCTGGCTGTTGCCGGGCAGGTGTCGGATGGGGGGAAGCCGCAGGCGGCGCTGCTGGACGTGCATCAGTATGCGCTGCACGGCTTCGCGTGGCAGGCGACGTATGTCGAGGCGCTGCGGTGCATGCTGCACTGGGCGCGCACGCTGGACGGGGCAGGGCGCCTGACGCCGCTGGAACTGGCGATGCTGCGGCTGGGCTTCGCGGAGTACCTGGGCCAGCTCGGCGGCGGCATCGCCATGAGCCAAACGGAGGTGGTCCGCCCGGCGGACCTTGGCATGCCGCCGGATGCCGGCCCTGCCTTCCTGTCCGACCCCGTCCTGGCCCGCCTAGCCGACCCGCGCGCGCTGAACGCCGCGCGCCGCTTGCTAGCCGAGGCCGCGGCTGAGGGGCGCTTCGGCGACCTCGGCGTGGAGGACGAGACCATCGCGGCGATCCGGGAGGAGTTCACGCGCTTTACCGACGCCGAGGTCACGCCGCATGCCCATGGCTGGCACATGCGCGACGAGCTGATCCCGCTGCCTGTGATTCAGGCCCTGGCCAGCATGGGCGTGTTCGGCCTGACGGTGCGGGAGGAGGACGGCGGGTCCGGGCTGGGCAAGGTCGTGATGTGCGTGGTGTCCGAGGTGCTGAGCCGCGGCTACATCGGCGTTGGTTCGCTGGGGACCAGAGCGGAGATTGCGGCCGAGCTGATCGGCATCGGCGGCACGCCGGAGCAGAAAGCGCGGTGGCTGCCGGCCATCGCCTCCGGTGCGGTGTTGCCGACCGCGGTGTTCACCGAGCCGAACACCGGATCGGACCTGGGCAGCCTGCGGACCCGGGCCGTGCTGGAGGGGGACCACTACGTCGTGACCGGCGCCAAGACGTGGATCACCCATGGCGCGCGGTCGGACCTGATGACCCTGCTGGTGCGGACAGGCGCACCCGGTTCGGGCTACAAGGGCCTCTCTATGCTGCTGGCGGAGAAGCCGCGGGGAAACGACATCAACCCGTTCCCGGCGCCGGGGATGAGCGGCGGCGAGATTCCGGTGCTGGGCTACCGCGGCATGAAAGAATATGAGATTGCGTTCGAGGGGTTCCGCGTCCCGACGGCGAACCTGCTCGGTGGCGTCGAAGGCCAGGGCTTCAAGCAGTTGATGGAGACGTTCGAGAGCGCCCGGATCCAGACCGGCGCTCGGGCGCTGGGCATCGCGCAGAACGCGCTGGAGCTGGCAGCCGGCTATGCCAGGGACCGCGCGCAGTTCGGACGCGCCATCGTCGGCTTCCCGCGGGTGGCGGCGAAGCTCGCCTGGATGGCGACGGAGACCATGATGGCCCGGCAGCTCACCTACTTCGCGGCGCGCCAGAAGGACGCGGGCCACCGCTGCGACATCGAGGCCGGGATGGCCAAGCTGCTCGCCGCCCGCGTCGCCTGGGCCAATGCGGACAGCGCCGTGCAAATCCACGGCGGCAATGGGTATGCGCTGGAATACCCTATCAGCCGGGTGCTGTGCGATGCGCGCATTCTGTCGATCTTCGAAGGTGCGGCGGAGATACAGGCCCAGGTGGTCGCCCGTGGCATCCTTGGCCGGCTGAATTAACCAACCACAAGGTCGCTGCGGTGCCCGGCTGCGTTGACACGCCTGATCCCCGCCCCACCCGGCGGTTGCCAGGCTGACCCGTATGGATCAGGCGCCCGGTGGCAGGACGCGGATGGGTGCGCCGGCCAGGAAGGCAAGCACGTTCTCGATGCCCTGCTGATAGAACTCCCGCATCGTCGTCTGCGTGACGTAGCCGAGGTGCGGCGTCAGCACGGTGTTCCGCATGGAGCGGAACGGGTGGCCGGCCGGCAGCGGCTCCCGGTCATAGACGTCCAGCGCGGCGATAAGCTGGCCGGCCTGCAACGCCTCGAGCAGCGCCGCCTCGTCCACCAGCGGCCCGCGGGAGGTGTTCACCAGGATTGCGCCGGGCTTCATGGCAGCCAGTTGCGGTGCGCCGATCAGGCCGCGTGTCCGGGGAGAGAGCACCAAGTGCAGGCTGACCACGTCGGCCCGGCGAAGAAGCGTGCCGAGCGGCGCGTAGGCCGCGCCGCCCTCCTGCGCGGCCTCGGCGGTCAGGTTCTGGCTCCACGCGATCACCTCCATCCCCAAGGCCGACCCGTAGCGCGCCATGCGCTGGCCCAGCCGGCCGAGGCCCAGCAGCCCCAGCACTTTTCCCTCCAGCGCGAAGCCCGGCATCGTGCCCGTCTGGAAGCCGCCTGCGCGGATCGCGGCGTCCCCGGCCGGCAGGCCCCGTGCTGCCGCCAGCATGAGCGCCAGCGCCAGCTCGGCCGTCGCTGCGCCGGTGTCGCTGCCGTCCGTCGTGGTGACCGTCACGCCCTGGGCGGCCAGCGCCGCCATATCGACCGAGCCGGCCCGCTTGCCGGTCAGGCTGAACAGCCGCAACTTCGGCAGGCGCTTGACCAACGAAGCGGGAAAGGCGGTGCGCTCGCGCAGCGCCATCACCACGTCGAACACTGCCAGGGCCTGTGCTACATCGTCCTCATTGGCGAACGCCTCCTGGAAGAATACCACCTCGGCCTGCGCCTGCAGTGCCGACCAGTCGGCGCTGGTGCGGGCGATGCCTTGCCAGTCGTCGAGAACGGCCACCTTCGTCATGTCTGTACGATCCTCAGCTCGATTTTGGCCGCCAACCAGCGTGACGGAGCGCGGAGGTGACCCATTATGGAGCGCCGGCCCAAGCCCTGGCCTGCCTACCACTGGGAAGCGTGTGCGGAAATCCTGGTTCCGCCCAAGACCGCAGCGCGTAGAGGTGCGTTTCAGCTCGTCTGAGCGGGCAACGTCCTCAGCTCGGCCGTCCGGGTCAGGCCGAGGTTGCTCTTCATCTGGCGGCACGGTCCGTCGCGTCGCGTCATCACTTGCCGGAAGGCTGGTCCGGAGATGGCCCGTTGAGGAACTTCGCCTCGTAGATACGCCGTGCCCTGTCCATGTGAACGACGGCGAGCCTGCTCAATCCCGTGGCGTCGCCGTCACGCGCTGCCTGGACCATCGCGCGGTGCTCCTCGCAGGCCAGGGCAAGGGCGGCGGGATCGGCGGCACCATAAGCCCGGGCTGGGAAGCTGAGCCAGTCGTAAAGGCGGATCGTGTCGGCGAGGTAGTGGTTGTCGCACAGCCCGAAAAACAGCCGGTGGAAGGCCATGTTCGTGCGGTGGATCCCAATCAGGTCGAGTTGGGCCGAAGCAGCGGCGTGCTGCTCCCGTACGGCCTCAAGCGCATCCATGGCTGCAGGACTGGGCGGCAGGCGCATCATCAACACGGCCGCGCGGTGCAGCACCTCCCGCGTGGCATAGAGCCTGGCGAGGTCCGGCGCATCAAACCAGCGCAGCTCCGCACCACGGTGCGGCGGCTTGATGACCACTCCGAGCCGCTCCAGCTCCGTCAGCGCCGCCCGGATCACGTGCCGCTTGGCGCCGTAATCCTCCATCAGGTGGTCCTCGATCAGCCGTGTCCGGGGCAGGATGCGGCTGCGGATCACGTCGGTCTCGATTGCAGCGATCACGGCTGCCACGGCCGGCGGCACGCGGAACTCGGGAGATGGCGGCGCCGGGGCCGCCCAGATCGCGCCTGCCATGTCAGCCTTGTGCCGATGCAGGGCGCCGGGGCGTATTTCCTATGCCGCCTACTCCTGTGGCACCCCTCACCATTGACCTTATTATCAATAGTCTTATCGGCAAGGACACTCTGGTATTCCCCTTCGCCCCGCGCGACAACCCTTGCAACGCAGGGGAGGAAATGCGGTGGACGCGCCATCTGGGGACAGCATCCGGGATGCGGCGGACGAGGACATCGTCAGCGTCAATCCGGCAGACGGCTCCGTCGCAGGCACGGTCCGCTCTACGACGGCCGCCATGCTCGACGATGCCGTCACGCGCGGCTGGTACGCCTTCCGTCATTCAGGTTGGAAGGACCTGCTGCCACACCGCCGTGCGCTGGTGCTGCGGGCCATCGCCGATGGCCTCACGGCGGAAAAGGAGGGCCTGGCCCGGCTACAGATGACTGACAATGGCAAGCCGCTGGCGGAATGCCGCGGCATGCTCGAGTCCGCCATTGGGACGTTCCACTACTACGCCGGCGTGTGCGAGACGATTGAGACGCATGTCACGCCGCAGCGCGGGGAGTACGTGTCCTTCACGGTGCTGGAGCCGTATGGCGTCGTCGCGGCGATCACGCCCTGGAACTCGCCGATCATGAACGATGCGACTAAGGTTGCGCCGGCGCTCGCGGCGGGAAACGCGGTCATTCTCAAGCCTTCGGAGGACTCTCCCCTGCTGGCGCCGGAGCTGGCGCGCATCGCGGTGCAGGCTGGCTTGCCCCGGGACATGCTCCAGGTCGTGCAGGGCCGTGGCGCCCAGCTTGGGGCGGCGCTGGTGTCCCACCCTGGCGTGCGGATGATCTCGTTCACCGGCGGGACGGCCACCGGACGCGCCATCGGGCGCGCGGCCGGGGAGCGCCTGGTTCCCGTGGCGCTCGAGCTTGGCGGCAAGTCCCCGCACATGGTGTTTGCCGATGCCGACTTGGACCAAGCCGTGTCCGCCATCGTGGCAGGCATCTTCGGTTCCGCCGGACAGTCCTGCGTCGCCGGGTCACGCCTGTTCATCGAGGCACCGATTTACGGCAAGGTGCTTCGGCGTGTAGTTGAGCGCGCCAGGAGCCTCCGCGTCGCCAAGCCCGATGCCCCAGGCGTCGAGATGGGGCCGCTCGCGTCCTTCCACCATCGGCAGCGGGTCGCGGACTTCGTGGGGCGCGCACGTGCCGAAGGCGGACGGATACAGTGCGGCGGCGCGGCGCCCACTGGGCCGGACTTCGATGCCGGCGCGTTCTACTTGCCAACGGTGATCGACGGGTTGGGATCCGATGCGCTGACCTGCCAGGAGGAAGCTTTCGGCCCGGTCCTGGTGGCGCTGCCCTTCAGCGACGAGGCCGACGTGGTCAGGCAGGCCAACGGGACCGCATTCGGCCTGGCCTGCGGCATCTGGACGGAGAGCTTCAAGCGCGCCTGGCGCGTCGGCCGTGCGCTGGATGCCGGGTCCGTGTGGATCAACACCTACAAGCAGTCCGTGGTGAGCACGCCGTTCGGCGGATTCAAGAACAGCGGCTTCGGCCGGGAAAAGGGCATCGATGGCCTCCGCCTCTACGCGCAGGTGAAAAGCATGTATCTCGGACTGCACGACCAGCCCATGCCGGTGGCGAAATGAGCGCGGTGAAGCGCAGCCCTGCCGCCGCGGTCCGTATCGACGGCGGCCGCTTCATGGTGATCGGCGGCGCAAGCCTTGTCGGGTCCGCTACCTGCGCGGAGCTGCTGGCCCGCGGCGCAGCCGAGGTGCGGCTGTTCGACAACTTTTCTTTCGGCTCTGCCGATGCGGTCGCGCACCTGACGGACGATGCACGCGTGAAGGTGGTGCAGGGCGACATACTCCGGCTGCACCAGTTGCTCGCGGCGACTGAGGGGTTGGACGGGGTGGTCCATCTTGCGGCCTTCATGACCCTGTCCATGGATAGCGACCCCTGGGCCGGCATCGACGTGAACATGCGCGGAGTCCAGAACGTGCTGGAGGCATGCCGGGCCAACAAGGTCCGCAAGCTGGTCTTCGCATCGTCCAACGCGGTCTATGGCTACGGCCCCGGCGTGAAAGGCGACTTGGTGGAGGAGACGCCGTTCCACTCCACGGGCGCGCCGCCGGCTGCACTCCTGTATGGCGCCAGCAAGATCGTGGGCGAGCAGCTATGCCGCCATGCCCACCGCCGCCACGGCCAGGACTACGTCGTCCTGCGCTACTCCACCGTCTATGGCGAGCGCCAGCACTACCGGGCGGCCAATGCGCTGTACATCATAGAAACCTACGATGCCGTGAAGCGGGGCGAGCGGCCCCGGGTGACCGGCGACGGCTCGGAAACCAAGCACTTCGTGTATGTCGGCGACCTCGCGCGCGCGAACTGCACGGCGTTGGAAACGGATGCCACCGACGTCGCCGTGAATGCGTCAGGGCCAAGCCCGGTCACGACCCTGGAGCTGGTCACCATGGTGGCCGAGCTGGCCGGACGGCCCGACCTGGAAGCAGTCCTGGTAGAGCCTGACCCCACAAAAGTAAGGCTCACGTCGGGGGGTGCGTTCATGATCGACCACTCCGCGGCGTACGACGCCATCGGCTGGCGACCCGAAGTCTCTATGCGGGAGGGCCTCCAGCGCCTGATCGCATGGCGTGACGGCTTGGCCTCCGCGGCCGGGCACTGAAGCCGCATGGCAGGCCCACAGCGCGTCCGGCACCATCAGGTCGGGGCAAGCCGGGTCCGGAGGCCGCCGCGATGCGCCAACGCTGCGCCGGCCGGACCGGGACGCCTGTCTTGCCGGCGGACACGGACCAAGTTAGCCTAAATCAAAAAACAGGGAGGCGCTGCCACAAGGCAGCGGGCGCGATCGTGCGAAGCGACTATGCCGCCGTGACGACAGAGCCGCCGCCCAGCGCCATCGCCGGCCTGGAGCGGCTCGTGGGGACGCTGCTTGCATGGGTATCGGCTGGCCTGCTGGCTGCCGAGATGGTGATCCTTCTGACTGGGGTGGCCGCGCGCTACGTCTTCCACTATCCACTGATCTGGTCGGACGAGCTTGCGTCGGCGCTGTTCATCTGGCTGTCGATGCTGGGCGCCGTGCTCGCGTTGCGCCACGGCGAGCACATGGCCATGACCGCGCTGGTGAACCGCCAGGCCGTGCCGGTGCGCCGGATGCTGCACCTGCTTGGGCTGTGCGCGACACTCGGCTTCCTGCTCGCCATCCTGCTCCCCGCTTGGGAGTATGCGCAGGATGAGGCGATGGCCACGATCATGTCGCTAGACATCTCGCAGGGCTGGCGCGCGGCCTCCATGCCCGTAGGGATCGCGCTGATGATCCTTACCGTGTCGCTGCGCATCGCCCAGCATCCCATGCGGCAGGTGCTGCCCGGCCTTGCCGCAGTGGCGGGGATCTTTGCGCTGATGCTGCTCCTCAGCCCGGCGCTGCCCGGGTTGGGACGCCTCAACCTCGTGATCTTTTTCCTGGGCGTGGTACCAGCGACCGTGTTCGCCGGCGTCCCGATCGCGTTCAGCTTCGGGTTGGCAACGCTCGGCTACCTGGCCCTGTCCACCTTTGTCCCGGTGTCCGTGCTGGTGGCCCGGATGGACACGGGGATGTCCCACTCGGTGCTGCTGTCGGTGCCGCTGTTCGTGTTCCTGGGCCTGCTGATCGAGATGACCGGGATGGCGAAGGCGATGGTCACCTTCCTGGCCAACATGCTGGGCCATGTCAGAGGCGGATTGTCCTTCGTGCTGATCGCGGCGATGTACGTCGTGTCCGGCATTTCCGGGTCCAAGGCGGCCGACATGGCCGCCGTGGCGCCGGTCCTGCTGCCCGAGATGGAGCGGCGCGGCATCGCCCGGGGCGAGCTTGTGGCGCTGCTGGCGGCCACCGGGGCACAGACCGAGACGATCCCGCCCAGCCTGATCCTGATCACCATCGGCTCTGTCACCGGCATCTCCATCGCTGCGCTGTTCACTGGCGGGCTGTTGCCGGGCTTGGTCGTCGGCGTGATGCTCTGCATGGTGGTATGGTGGCGCGCAGAAGGCGTGGGCCGGGCCGGACGGGCCTCCCCGGCTGTCATCATCCGCAGCCTTGTGGTGGCAGGCCCGGCGCTGATCCTGCCGTTCGTGATCCGGGGCGCCGTCGTGGGCGGGGTCGCGACGGCCACCGAGGTGTCCACCATCGGCGTCGTGTATTCGGCGCTGGCCGGCCTGCTGATCTACCGCCAATTCAACTGGGCGCGCGTGGTGCCGATGCTGGTGCAGACCGCTACCCTGTCCGGGGCGATCCTGCTGATCATCGGGACGGCCACCAGCATGGCCTGGGCGATCACGCAGTCCGGGATGTCACGTGTGGTTGCGGCGGGGTTCGTGGGCCTGCCGGGTGGGGCCGCGGCCTTCATGGCAATCTCGATCCTGCTGTTCATCGTGCTCGGCAGCGTGCTTGAGGGCATCCCAGCGATCGTGCTGTTCGGCCCGTTGCTGTTCCCCATTGCGCGCCAGGTCGGCCTCCATGAAGTGCATTACGCGATGGTCGTCATCATCAGCATGGGGATAGGCCTGTTCGCGCCGCCGTTCGGCGTCGGTTACTACGTGGCCAGCGCCATTGCACGATGTGACCCCAATGAGGGGGTGCAGCACATTTGGCGCTATTTGCTTGCCGTGCTTGCGGGGCTGCTGATCGTTGCCGCCATACCCTGGATTTCGACGGGGTTCCTGTAAGTGCCCGTCCGACAACTCTACTATGCCGTACATCCGACGCACCTGGCTCCGCTTCAGGTGTTCACGGGCAGACGCCCGCTCCGCTCCGGTTGTCGCCAGGTATGCCGGACTGGCAGGCTGCGCCTGCTTCTGGCTTGGCCTAGCGAATTCTCGAACGGGCACTCAGATTTGCCTTCAAACGTAACATCAAGGGAGAAGCTCCATGCCGGTATCACGGCGCATTCTGATCCGTGGCGGCCTTGCCGCCCTCGCCACTCCCGCACTGATCGGCCGGGCGCAGGCGGGGGAGTTCTCGTGGAAATTCGGCCATACCGCGCCAACCAGCTTCCCGCTGCATGTCCGGCTGAGCGAGGCGGCCGCGAAAATCGGCACTGAATCCGGCGGCAGGATGGATCTGCAAATATTCCCGGACGGGCAGCTTGGCGGCGACAACGACCTGTTGTCCCAGGGACGCAGCGGCGCCATCGAGTTCTGCCAGCCAACCGGGCAAATCATGGCCTCATTGCTTCCTGTGACGGCCATCAATGCGCTGGGCTTCGCTTTTGAGGGCTACGACCGGGTCTGGCCGGCCATGGACGGCGATCTCGGCGCGTATGTCCGGGCGCAGATCACGGCCAAGCTCGGCCTGGTGCCCATGGAGCGGATTTGGAACCTCGGGTTCCGCCAGATCACGACCAGCACGAAGCCGATCAAGGTTGCCGAGGACCTGGTTGGGTTGAAAATCCGCACCCCGGTCGCCCCCAGCCTGGTTTCGCTGTTCCGCACCCTGAAGGCGGCACCTTTGGCGCTGCAACTGCCAGAGGTCTATTCGGCGCTGCAAACCCACATCGCAGACGGCCAGGAGAATCCGCTGACCTTCATTGCGTCATTGAAGTTCAACGAGGTGCAGAAATACTGCTCCCTCACCAACCATGTCTGGGACGGCCACTGGTTCTGTGCCAACGGTCGCGCCTGGGGCCGGCTTCCGCCCGACCTGCAGCAGATCGTCGCACGCAACCTGAACCAGGCTGCGCTGCTGGAGCGTCAGGACACGATGGCGGCAGACAGCACCACCCGAAGCGAGTTGGAAGGCAAGGGCATGGTGTTCAACCAGGCGGAAACCGAAAGCTTCCGCGAGGGGCTTCGCCGCGGCGGATTCTACAAGGAGTGGCGGGAGAAGTTGGGCGAGGAGCCTTGGGCCTTGCTTGAGAAGTATGCTGGCAAGCTCGGCTAGCGGAGGGCGCCATGGCATTCAGATGGGATCACGTTCACCTGCGGAGCCTCGACCCGGAGCGGGCTGCCAGCTTCTACGTCACGATGTTCGGCGCAGCCCCGCTCGCCTCGACGCAGACCGGCGCCGGTCTGCGTTGCGTCGTCGATCTCGATGGGCTGAAGCTGTTCATTGAGCAGGTGGCGCCGGATATTCCTGCTGCCCCTGATCCGCCCTATCGCGGCCTGGAGCATCTCGGCTTGGCTGTAGAGAACCTGGATGCGGCCGCAGCCGAGTTGAAGCGCAGGGGCGCCGTGTTCTTGATGGAGCCAAGGACGGCACGCCCAGGGCTTCGCATCGCCTTCGTGCAGGGACCTGACAACGTGCGTATCGAGCTCGTGGACCGGACTGCGGCGTGATTGCCGGGATGATGGCCTAATGCGGGCCGCCGCAGGGCCATAGCCTACAGGCTCTGCGCCTCCCTGGGGACCATGAGGAAGTGTGTGGTATTCACGCCGCCGCTGCCTGACTCGCACCTCTCACCGATGAACAACGCGGTTTGCACCACCGTGCAGGGTGGCCGGCATCGGTCACGTTGACACCGTGCTGGTGGATGGGCGGCAGAAGAAGTGGCGTGGCAGCCTCATTGGCGTTGACTTTGCTTCGGTCAGGCGCTCGGCGGAGCGGTCGCGAGATCATCTCCTGAGTGCAGTCCGCTGGCCGCTGGACGCCACCGACTTGACGGACTGAGCGCGACCTAACGGTCGCTACACCGATGCGGCATATTGGCCGAACACGGCGCAATGCCGATAAAGCCAGGGAGGAAAGCAACCATGATGCGCAGCCGGGACCGCATCCTGACAACTCATACGGGCAGCCTGCCGCGGCCTGCAGCCTTAACCGAGCTCTATGTCCGCCGCGCTGCGGGGGACTCTGTGGACGCGGCGGCGCTGGAGCAGATGGGCTGGGACGCGACGCTGAACGCAGTGCGCCAGCAGGGCTTGGCCGGCATCGACGTCGGCAACAACGGCGAGCAGCAGCGGGAGGCCTTCTTTCTCTACGTCCAGCATCGGATGAGCGGCTTCGGGAGCGCGTGGACCCGTCCGCCCATGGCCGACGTGACGCGGTATGCCGGCTTTCGCAGTTGGATGGCCGAGCAGGACACCAGCAAGTCGCTCAGCAACACCGCCGGTGTGCCTGAGAACGTCGCGGAGGTTCGCTACCTGGACCCCTCTCTCGTCCAGTGCGAATGCGACGACTTCCGGAAGGCAATGGACGCGACCGGGTGCCGCTTCGCCGAACCGTTCATGACGGCCCCCTCTCCCGGCATCGTCGCGTCGGCGATGCGGAACACCTGGTACGACACTGATAGCGCCTACTTGGCCGCCCTGGGCCGAGCGTTGCGTGTCGAGTATGAGGCCATCGTGCGGAACGGGTATGTCTTGCAGATCGACGCGCCGGACCTGGCGCTTGAACGCCATGTCACCTACCAGGACCGGCCGCTCTCGGAGTTCCTGGACTTTGCCGGGCAGGTCGTGGATACGATCAATGCAGCGTTGGCCGACATTCCACTGGACCGCGTGCGGATGCACGTTTGCTGGGGCAACTATGAAGGCCCGCACGACTGCGACGTGGACTTGCATGACATCCTGCCAACGATCCAGGGCGCGAAGGTCGGCGGCTTCGTGCTGCCGTTCGCTAACCCGCGCCATGCGCATGAGCACCGGTGCCTTGCCGACCTGCGCTTGTCCGACGATCAGGTGATCGTGGCCGGCGTGATCGATCCGTTGACCAACTTCGTTGAGCATCCCGAAGTCATCGCGGACCGGATCGAGCAGGTGGCGAGGTCGGTCGGCGACCCTACCCGGGTGCTGGCGGGCACGGATTGCGGATTTGACACCTCCGCTGGGCGGCGTCGTGTTGCGGAGGACGTGGTGTGGGCAAAGCTGCGCTCTCTGGCCGAAGGGGCTCGGATCGCTTCAGCCCGGCTTGGGATGCCAGGAGGGAGAGAAGGCTGACAGATTGGCATCCGGTGTCAATCGGGGTGAGGGACCCTTGCTATGACCATCTGTTGCCAGCTTGGAAACGGGTCACGACCTACGCGGTCGTGGAGAGTTCTTCCCCGCTGGTGAGCCGCCTCCGTCGTCATGCAAAGTCCTTCCCCGCGTGGTCTTCGAACAGCCTGGCCGAGCGGACGTAGCCCGAAAGCACGTTGAGGCTCTTGTGGCGGCTTTGCTCCTGCATCTTCCAGATCGACGCGCCGGCCCGGGCCGCTGACGTCAGGAAACCCGCCCGCAACGAGTGACCGCTGAAAGCAGTCGGGTCCAGCCCCGCCCGCTTCGCCCGTGCCTTCACCACCTCGGCCACGGACCGGTCGGACATGCGCCCCTCCAGCACGCGGGTGCCGCACTGCGACAAGCGCCGGAACAGCGGGCCGTCGGCGATGGCGGCGCGGTCCAGCCAGGCGTCGAGGTGCCCCACCGGCTTGAGGCGGCGCCCGGCGGGGACGGCGACGGTGACTCCCGCGCCCTCCTGGTCGGTCTTGGAACGGCGGATGGTGACGCGCAGGCCCTCGGGCGCGCGGACCAGGTCGGCGACGTCGAGCGCTGTGATCTCGGACCGGCGCAGGCAGGACACCATGCCGAAGGACAGCAGCGCGCGGTCGCGCACGTCGCGCAGGCCGTTGCCCTTGATCTCGTGCAGCATGGACCAGATCAGGTCGCCGTCGGCCGCTGCCTTGCGGGCGGGCGGCTTGCCCCAGCTGCGGCGCGCGCCGGCGAGGATGTCGAGGATCACTGAGCCGCCGCGGAGCTTGTGCGGCGGCACCTCGCCGGCCTGGCGGTGGGCGTAGCCGATGGCGGCCATGCGCAGCGCGAGCGTTTGCGGGGCGGTGCCGGCGGCGGCGAGGCCGGACAGGTGGACGGCGACCACGGCGGGCTCGGCCGGGAGCGGACGGTGGCCGGCCTGCTGGCACCACGCGCCGAACGCGGTCCAGTGCTGCAGGTACTTTGCTCGCGTGGACGCGGCGCGCGAGGCGTCGGCGTAGGCGCGGGCGGCCTCGACCTGCTCGGGCGTGAAGATTGCGGGACTGCGTGCTCCGTCCGGGACGGCAATCGCCCGGTCCGTCACCCGCTGGCCGTCGTCGTCGCGCTCCGGAGCCGCCGCCATCGTTTGTTCCCCAACTTCGTGCAGGTCCTCCGGAAATTGCGTTTTCCGGCAGCAACCCAGGGGAAAGTAGCTGCGCAGGGCAGGGGGCGCAAGCGCCGGCAGCACGGCCCACAACAGGAGGGCGATGCACCGTTTGGCCTCCTGACGGCCGGCGCGGGAGTGAGGTGAGCCGGCACATGTCCTGCCGGCGAGCGGACCAGCAGCACAGTATTGCGGAACCCTGCGTCTTGCGCGTCGATTCCGCAACTGCAAAGCTAGCTCGCATACAATAGGTTAGGCCAGATATTGCCCATGTTTCGCAAGGTTATGATTTGCAACGCGGCCCGCGTTCCGGCCGGCATGGTCGCGGACCGCGGAGCAGCCGTCGCAGCAACGTTCGACGAACCGTATCCATCCGGCGAGGGCCGCGGTTGAGTGCGATTAGGCTGCGGCGGCGATGTCCTGGCCGGGTTTGCGCCAGTTCCAGGGCAGCAGTTCGTGCAGGCGGGCTGCGGGGTGGTCATTGATCCGGCGCAGCACGTCGGCGAGCCAGGCGCGCGGGTCGGTGTCGTTCAGTTTGGCGGTGACGATGAGCGAGTACATCGCCGCCGCTCGGTCGCCGCCGCGATCTGATCCGCAGAACAGCCACGACTTTCTGCCCAGGGCTATGCCACGCAGGGCGCGTTCGGCGGCATTGTTGCTGAGGCAGATGCGTCCGTCGGTTGTGAACCGGCTGAATGTGGACCAGCGCTTGAGCATGTAGTCCATCGCTTTGGCCACGTCGGCGTGCCGGGACATCTTGGCGCGTGCGGCACGCATCCAGGTCTCAAGCTCTCCGACCAGCGGTGCGATGTGCTTCTGCCGCACCGCCAGGCGCTGGTCGGCCGGCAGGCCGTTGATGGTGCGCTCGGCGTCAAAGATGGCGTCGATCCGCCGCACGGCCTCGGCCGCCAGCGGGGCGCGGGCGAGCTGGGCCAACTCGAATAGCTTGCGCCGGCCATGGACCATCCGAACGCAATCCACGGATGGCGTTTCCGGGTCGGGCTTCTGTTTGCCTCTCCTCCGGTGTCCCCGCGGCGACCCCGACTGCCTGCAAAGGGCGGAGAACGCTGCTGATGCACTTGT
>JAABUN010004103.1_pt1 | contig 20648 bp, 22 predicted proteins | sample 5559311 | NCBI WGS metagenome assembly JAABUN01 (sample SAMN10711877, study PRJNA513370) | rock metagenome | isolation source: Antarctica rocks | place: Antarctica: Victoria Land, Siegfried Peak sud
TCGCGCTCCCCCGGGACAGCGTGCGGCAGTGCCCCGTTGGGCCCCGCCGCCACGATCGCCTCGAAGGACGGGGCCTCGGCGCCGAGCTCGCGCATCCGGGCCTCGGCGGCGGATGCGACCTCGCGCTCGCTGCGGCCGGCGAGCCCCCGCTCCTCGATCCAGGCGTAGACCTCGTCGGTGAGCCGCGCGGCCTCGGCAATCGCTGCGATCTCGACCTCGTCCTTGACCCGGCGGGCGCCCTCGAGGAGGCCGCTCGCATCGGCGAGCTCGACGCTCTCGGGGCTCAACTCCTGCAGCTTGCGGAAGGACTCGACGCTCGTCTTCGCCTAGTCGAAGCCGACCCGGCCGCTCAGGAGCTCGGCGAGGCGCGGGACCATCGCGGCGGTCGCGTCAACGACCTCGAAGGCCTCGGGGATCCCCCCGGCGACCTGGCTCAGGTAGCGGAAGTCGGTGATGAAGGTTGCGACGTTCGGCCCCACGAGCGCCAATCCGCTCGACCCCCGAAAGCCGGTGAGCCAGGTGACGTCGGCCATCGCCTGGGCGGCGGAGTCCCCGGGACGAACGAGGTCGCCGACGATCAGCGCGTCGAGGCCCTCGTCCCCGACGAGCCTTGCGAGCTTCTCGAGCCGCTCCGCCGGGGCGGCCTTCAAAGGCCCAGCTCACGCTTCAGCAGCTCGAGCGCCTCGCGGTAGCCGTCGATGCCCTTGCCGCTGACGACCCCGGCCACCAGTCCATCGAAGACCGACACCCCGCGCCAGTCCTCGCGGTTGGAGACGTCGCTGATGTGGACCTCGACCGCGGGCTTGCGGGCAACTTCGAGCGCGTCCCGAATCGCCCAGGAGTAGTGCGTCCACGCGCCCGCGTTGATGAGCGCCGCGTCCGCCGTCTCCGGCAGGCGGTGCAGGTACTCGCAGAGCTCGCCCTCGTGGTTGGTCTGGAAGAAGGAGACCTCGAGGTCGAGCTCGCGAGCCCACTCGTGGACGCGGTACTCGAGCTCGTTCAGGGTCTGGGAGCCGTAGACCTCCGGGTCGCGGCGGCCGAGCGTGTCGAGGTTCACCCCGTGCAAGACCGCCACCCGGTTGTGCGCCCCGCTCATTCGGACATCAGCTCCGCCACCGCGGCGCGGAGGCTATCCGCATCCACCGGCCGCCCGTAGACGGCGGCTCCGGGCTCGCTGAGCAGCACGAACCCCACCCCGGCAGCCGTGCGCTTCTTGTCGCGCCCCGTTGCGGCGATGACAGATTCGACGTCGACATCCGCCGCAAGCTGCCGCGGCAGGCCGACGCGGCCGAGCAGCTCGCCCACCTCCTGGCGCAGCCCATCCGCCTCCGAGAGCCGCAACGCCGCCAGCAGGCCCAGCGCCACCGCCTCGCCGTGGCGGTAGCGGCCGTACCCGGCGGCGGCCTCGATCGCGTGGCCCACCGTGTGGCCGAGGTTGAGGACGGCGCGGCCGCCGCTGTCGCGCTCGTCCGCGGCGACGATGTCCACCTTCGTCCGCGCACAGTCGAAGACGAGCGGCGCGAGCGCTTCGGCTTCGAGGCGCTCGATGCCGCGCACCCGCTCCCAGAGGCCGCCGCCGGCGATCAGCGCCGTCTTCACGACCTCGGCGAAGCCGGCCGCCAGCTCCGCCTCGGGCAGCGTCCTCAGTGCCGCGGGGTCGGCCAGGACCGCCGCCGGCTGGTGATAGGCGCCGACGTAGTTCTTCGCCTCGGGCAGGTCGACGCCGGTCTTGCCGCCGATCGCCGAGTCGACCTGCGCGACGAGCGTGGTCGGCACCTGAACGACGGGGATGCCGCGCTGGTAGACGGCCGCGCAGAAGCCGGCGAGGTCGCCGACGACCCCACCCCCGAAGGCGACCAGGGCGTCGTCGCGCCGCACGCCGGCCCGAGCGAGCTCCTCGAGCAGCCGCTCTGCCGTCGCGAGGGTCTTCGTGGGCTCGCCGCCATCGATCTCGAGCGGGTCGTTCCAGTCGATCCGCGGCAAGAGCCCTCGCGTCGCCGCGAGCGCGGCGCGGTCGGCGATCGCGAAGAGCCTGCCGCGGCCGGGGGCCGCCTTCCCGTCGAGCAGCCTGCTGGCGCGCGGCCCGACGAGCACCGGATAGGAGCCCGAGCTCGTCCGCGCCCAGGCCATCCGCACGCCGGGGGCCGTCGTCAGCAAGCGCAGCCAGAGCGCGACGGCGGACCCGACGGCCTCGCCTCCCCCGGGCAGCAGGACGCGCGCGACCTCCTCGTAGAGCGGCAGGCGAGCCCGGAAGCGGCGTTGAAAGCCGTCGCGGTTGCGCGCCAGCGGGCGGTCGGTGCCGCCCGCCCGCTCCCAGGCGACGGGCTCCTCGACCTGTGCCCAGACGGTGACGTGCTCGGCGAGAGCGGCGCGAACGCGCTCGCTCTCGACCGCGCCGCCGCCGAGGGCGACGACCCCTCCGCGCTCGAGCGCCTCGAGGGAGACCCGCTCCTCGATCTCGCGGAAGCGCGCCTCCCCCTCGTTGGCGAAGAGCCCGGCGATCGAGCCGCCGACCTCGCCCGCGATCAGCTCATCGGTGTCGACCGGCTCCTCGCCCAGGGCCCGGGCGACGGCTCGCGCCGCGGTGGTCTTGCCCGCCCCCATGAAGCCGACGAAGGCGATCGCGCGCTTGGATCCCGCTCCAGAGGAGGCCATTGGCGCAAGCGTAGTCGCCGAGGTGGCAGGCAATGAGGTCAGCGGCGGAAGTCGATCCTCTCCCGGTAGGCGGCGATCGCGCCGAGGACGTCGTCGATGTGGTCGCCGCCGAACTTCTCGCGGTAGGCGCGGGCGAGGACGAGGGCGAGCATCGCCTCGCCGACGACGCCGGCCGCGGGCACGACGGTGGAGTCTGTGCGCTCCTTGTGGGCCTGGCGGGCCTCCTTCGTGTGCACGTCGACCGAGCGCAGCGGCTTGGTCAGGGTCGAGATCGGCTTGATCGCGACCTGCACGATCAGGGTCTCGCCGTTCGTCATCCCGCCCTCGACGCCGCCGGCGCGGTTGGTCTCGCGGTAGTAGCCGCGCTCCGGGGAGTGGAAGATCTCGTCGTGGGCCTCAGACCCCGGGCTCGCGGCGACCTCCCAGGCGGGGCCGATGCTGACGCCCTTGACCGACTGGATCGAAACCATCGCCTGCGCGATCCGCCCGTCGAGCTTCTCCCCCCACGAGACGTGGGAGCCGAGGCCGGGAACGAGCCCCCAGGCCCGCACCTCGAAGGTGCCCCCGAGGCTCTCGTTCTGCTTGCGCAGCCGGTTGACCTCCTCCACCATCGCCTCCGAGGCACTGGGATCGAGGCAGCGGACGGGGTCGTCGTCGACGCCGTCGAAGGCCGCCGGCTCGAGCTCGGCCGGAGCGGGGGCCTCGACCCCGGCGATCCGGGTGACGTGGCTGCGGATCGTCACCCCGAGCGCGGCGAGGAATTGCCGGGCGATCCCACCCGCCGCGACGCGGGCGGCCGTCTCCCGGGCGCTCGCGCGCTCGAGCACGTTGCGGGCGTCGTCGAAGCCGTACTTCTGCAGGCCCGCGAGGTCGGCGTGGCCGGGACGGGGCAGGTGGACTTGCTCGACCCCCGCCCCGGACTCCCAGGGCCCCATCCGCTCGACCCAGTTCTCGTAGTCGCGGTTGGCGACGAGCAGCGCGATCGGGCTGCCGAGCGTGCGGCCGTGGCGGACGCCGGAGCGAACCTCGGCGGCGTCGGTCTCGATCTTCATCCGCCCGCCCCGTCCGTGGCCGAGCTGGCGGCGGGCCATGTCGCGGTCGAGCGCCTCGCGGTCGAGCGCGAGCCCCGCCGGAACGCCCTCGACGATCGCGGTCAGCCCTGGGCCGTGGGACTCCCCGGCGGTGACGAAGTCGAAGCGGGCCATGCGCGCGGGAAGGCTACCCGCCCGCTCGCTAGGGGCCCTGGACCTCGGGCAGGGGCCGCTCGTGGCGGACCACGTCGATGAGCTTGATCCGGTAGATCCTGCCGTCGGCGCCGTAGGTGAGCCGCTGCTCCTCGCCCTCGGCGAGCGTGAGGAACTCGCAACGGATGCGCGCGGGGATGCACTTGCCATCGCCCTCGCTCGCGAGGACCGCCGGGGAGACCGCGAAGGACGCGCTGGTCTCGTCGGCCTCGCCGAGCAGGTACTGAGCGACGGGGTGCTCCTCGTTCGGCAGGAACTCGCCAGACTTGACGTTCTCCATGACGCGCGCGTTGCCGACCGGGCCGGCCTTGACGTCGACGGTGTAGAAGACGAGCTTCGGCTCGACCCGCACCCGTGGCACCGGCGTCTCGGCGGGGTCAGGCGCGCCAGGGGCCGGGGGCGCCTCGGACGCCGGGGGGTCAGCCGCCGGAGGGCTGCTGCTCGGCGCCGGATCGACGGGGGTCGACGTCGGCGCCGACGCGTCCGCTCCACCCGTGGCGGGCGTCCCGTCACCCTGGGTCGGAACGCTCTGGACGCCCTCGCTCAGGCCCGCGCCCGTCGGCGCCGCGACCGACGGCAGGGGCTGCTGCTCGAACGGGTTCTTCTTGGGGTAGCTCTTGAGCCGCTTCTTGGGGTCGCGCAGGGTCGGCAGATCCGAGAGCACGACGGGTTCGAGCTCGGGGGAGGTCGCGGTCGGCAGGGACACCTGCCCGACGTCCACTGCGGTGATCGTCGGCTCGGGCCCCTTGATCAGGAACGGCACGAGGATGATCGCGACGATGAGGAGGAGCGCGATCGGCAGCAGTCGCCGGTCGCGAAGATCGCGGTAGACGTCGCGCAGCACTTGGGGCACCTGCGGCGCCTTGGAGCTCATGGGGTCACCGCCGCGGTCGTGCCGGCGGGGGACGTCGTGCCCGTGGACACCGTCGTCGGGTCGGTGGTCGCGACGGGGGCGGGTCCGGCGTAGCGCCGGCCGAGATGCCCTGCTCGGCGGGCACGAGGTACGTGGTGACGTCGAGACTGGCCTGGACTCGCGGGAAGCCCTTGATCGGATCCGGCGAGAAGGAGAAGGCGTCGATCGTCATCAGGCGGCCGCGGACGATGGGCTTGCCGCCCGCGTCACTCGTCTTGACCTGGGCGTCGAGATCGGCGAACAGGTCAGCCATGTCGAAGAACCCGCCGAAGTACGTGAGGCTGTAGGGCGTCACGGGCAGGCCGGCGGGTCCGACGGCGGCCCCCAGCGGCAGCACGGCGGCGGCGGCCTCGGTGGGCGCGGCCGCGGCGCCGGTGGTCGTCGACGTCGCGGTGACATCGGTCGCCGAGGGCGCGGTCGAGGTCGGCGGGGGAGGCGGGGTCGCCGCCGCGGCAGCGTCGGTGCTCACCTCGAAGGACCGGAAGTTCACGGCGTCCCGGCGGCCCAGCTCGGCGAGGTCGTGGATGAGCGTCGCCTGATCGTCGTCCTCGGGCACCGCCGCGCCGAGGCGCACGAGATCGGCGTAGTTCCGCGGGAACGTCGCGCGCGCCTGCTCGGCAACCGCGGCCTGGGACTCGGAGGCTGCGATCGTCGACTGCAGCGAATCGATCCTGGTCTGCAGCTCGTTCGCCTCCTTCTGCTTGGGGGAGAGCACGAGCAGCCAGAACCCGATTGCCAGCGCGAGCAGCGGGACGATCACCAGGATGTATCGGTCGGCTCCCTTCACCTCAGCCTCCCGGGATCAGGTTCTTGGCCTTCTCGGCCCGTTGGCGGGAATCGGCCACGTCACGCCGGGACGTGGCGGCCACGTCCTGCGCTCCGGCGACGCCCCCATCGCTCGCGGTGGTGGGGGCCGCCGCCGGGGTGGAGGTGGGAGTGGCGGTCGCGGTCGCGGCCGGCGGCGCCACCGGGGCCCCATCGGGGGTCGTCGTGGGGGCGACCCCGTCGAAGGCCGCGACGAGCGAGAACCCGGGCGAGGTGTTCGTCTCGCAGTTGGCGTCCGTCGCCGGAGCCTGATCGTCGGCGCTCGCCGTCGAGGGCGCCGTCACCGACTCGCTCTTCGTGGAGTTGATCGCGATCACCCTCGTCACCCCGTCGATGTCCTTCATCGCCGCGACGAGCCTCGCGATGTCGCGGTGGCTCTTCCCGCAGCCGGTCATCGTCAGCGCCGGCCCGGGGATGGAGTCGCGCAGGGCCGTACCCCCCTCCTCTCCCACGCCGGGGGCGACCGAGCCCGACAGGCCGGTCAGCGAGACGTGGTTGGGCAACACATAGGAGAGCTCGCGCAGCACGCGCTCCCAGTCGAAGCGGCTCTTGGCGAGCTGATCGATCGTGAGCACCCGCGTGTCGTGGAGCTGCTGGAAGGACGTGAAGGCGGCAAGGCTGCTCGCGCGCGCCTCGGCCTCGGCCGCTCGCGCCTCGAGCGCCGTCGCCTCGGTCTGACGGTCAGCGACGCGCTTGTTGAAGAGGACGACCCCGAACACCCCGGCGAGGATCAGCGCGAGCGCGGCGATGACCACGTAGGCGAGGGGCCCGCTGCGGTTCGGCGCGCTCCCGCCCCGGCGATCCTCGGGCGGAATCAGGTTGACGGAGCGCACCCCTACTCCTCCAGGCCCAGCCCGTAAGAGAGGGTGAGCCGCGCGGCGGAGGCGTCGTCGAGGCCGGCGAGCGCCGCAGGGCGGCCGACGCGCAGCGCGTAGCCGAGCTCCCGCTCCAGTGCCCCGGGCAGCCCCGGGATGGTGGTTCCCGGCCCGCAGGCGACGATCTCCTGGACCGCCACCGCCCCTTCCTGGGCCCCGTAATAGTCGAGTGAGAGCCGCAGCTCCCCCGCCAGCCTCGAAGCTCCCTCCGCGAGCACCTCGCGGGCCGCCGCGACGATCTCGGGGTCGCCGTCGATCGTCTCGACCAGCGCGTCGAGCCCGACGTGCTCGAGCCATTGACGGGAGTGCTCAAGGGTCAGGCCGCGGCGCTCCGCGAGCCGCTGCGCGATCCCCTCCACCCCGAAGGAGGAGACGCGCGTGAACAGGCAGTTGGCCCCGCGGGCGACTGCGAGGTTGGTCACGTCGCCGAGGTTGCAGAGAAGCCGGGCGGGCGTCGCGGGAGCCGGCATGGGCTCGTCCGAGTTCATTCGCTCCTCGTAGGGAATCGCGGGCGCCGCCGGCGGACCGGACAGCTCGCCGGCGAGCGCGCGGATCATTGCGAAGGCGGAGACGTCGACCCCCACGGGCTTCAGCCCCGCCCCCCGGATCGAGCGAACGAGGCCGGCGACGGTCTCGCGGCGAGCCGCGACCACCACCACGTCCACCGGCTGCCCGGCCACCCTCACCGGTGCGCTGATCTACATCGAGAATCCCACGAACGCGGCTTGCTCCTACACCTCGAACACGCAGTGGAACTCGGCCGTCAATCCCGGAGTGGTCATCATGGGCGGCGGGCAGCTCGAGGTGGGCGGCACGAGCGACTTCTTCGGCTTGATCTACAACGCGAACCGGCAGGGCACGGCGCCCAGCTCAGGCCCGTGCACGGCCGCCTACCAGAACCCCGTGATCAACCTCAGCGGCAACACGGGGATCCACGGCGCGATCTCGGTCGACGCCTGCGGCGGCGTCAACGCCGGCGCGAGCGGCGTGAACATCGTCTTCAACGCCAACGTCTTCAACAACGTCGTCTCGACCGGCACGGCTGGGGCCGTCAAGAACAGCTTCCGCATCGTCCCCACCTCCTGACCCCTACAGGGATCACGCCCGCGGCGCAGTAACTTCGATCCATGGGCGCTCAGATCGTCTTCATGGCCGCCCTCGGGCTGATCCTGGGCAGCTTCATCAGCGTCGTCGCCCATCGGGTGCCGCTCGGACAGTCGATCGTAGCGCCACGCTCGCGCTGCCCAAGCTGCGGAACCCAGATCGCGGCCTACGACAACGTCCCGGTGTTCTCCTATCTGGCGCTGCGGGGCCGCTGCCGCCGCTGCTCCACGCGCGTCCCGCTCACCTATCCGCTACTCGAGCTGGGCCTCGCCGTGGCGTTCGTGGGCGCGCTGCTCGCGTTCGAGGACGACGGTGCGAAGATCGCGCTCGCGGCCGCATTCGCCGCGACGCTGGCGACGATCACGCTGACCGACCTCGAGCATCGGATCATCCCCAACAAGGTGCTGATCGTGAGCGCGGTCGTGGGCACGGCGATCGTGGTGGCCAGACTTCCGGACGAGATCGGGGAGCGGGCGATCGCGGCCGGCGCGGCCCTCCTCGCCCTGCTCGTCGTCAAGCTCGTCCAGCCGAGCGGCATGGGGCTGGGAGACGTCAAGCTGGCCGGGGTCATGGGCCTCTATCTCGGGAGCGCCGTGGCTCCGGCGCTGCTCATCGGCTTCGCCTCCGGAGCGCTCTTCGGGCTGGTGCTGATCGCGCGTCACGGGTCCGCCGCGCGCAAGACGAAGGTCCCCTTCGGGGTGTTTCTCGCGATCGGCGGCATCGTCGCGCTCTTCGCCGGGGACGCGATCGTCGACTGGTACGTCGACAGCTTTACGCCGGGCCCATCGGTGCACCCCGCGAGCACCTTTAGCGTGCATGGGATCTGTCTGGACTCGCGTCTAGTTGCGGGCTCCCATGCCCGTCTGGGGGCTGGCCCCCAGGCCCCGCCGGAGGGAGCGCGATGGCTGCCCGGCGGCTGATCATCGTGCTCGTGGTCCTGCTCGCGATCTCGATCGCCGCCGCCGCGATCGCGCCCGATCGCGCCACCAGGTTTCGGCCGGTGCCGGCGCCACAGGCCACCTCCCCCGGCTCGCCGCAACCGGATCCCATGGGCGGGGTGGTCACGGCTGAGATCCAGGCGTCGGCCACCAAGCCGCCGACGGTCCGGGCGGCCGCGGGGGATCGCCTCGAGCTCAGCGTCAGCTCCGAGCGCGGGCTCGCGGTCGAGATCGCGCCCCTCGGGCTCTTCGAGGACGCCGCCACCGCCGCCCCCGCCCGCTTCGACCTGCTGCTGCGCGAGGCGGGCACCCTGCCGATCACCGACGCGGACAGCGGTCGGGTCGTCGGCCGGATCGTCGTAAGCGAGGCGGAGGAGCCCGGCGCGGGCAAGGGCGCCCGGGGCGGTGGGCGGGGCCAGCTCCCGATCTAGGTCAGAATCCCCCCTGAGATGCCGAACATCCCGGGAACCGACATGGCCTGGCCGGTGCTGAACCGGCTGATGGGCCTGCACACGATGGCCTACCGCGCGAGCGGTGGGCGGGTCGGGCACCGGATCCCCGGTCTGCCCCCGATGCTCCTGCTCGACCACGTCGGGGCGCGGAGCGGCCAGCCCAGGACTTCAGTCCTGCTCTACGTCGAGGATGGCGGCGATGTCGTGATCGTCGCCTCCAAGGGCGGCTACCCCAAGCATCCCGCCTGGTTCCACAATCTGCGGGCGCACCCCGATGCCGCCGTGCAGATCGGGCCCGAACGCCGCCGGGTGCGTGCCCGGATCGCTTCCCCGAGCGAGCGCGAGCGCCTCTGGCCGCGGGCCGTCGAGGCCTATTCCGGCTACGCCGACTACCAGCGCAAGGCCGATCGCGAGATCCCGATGGTGATCCTCGAGCCGCGCTGAGCCCTCGGCGCAAGCGGACGCGTCGGAAGGGCTCAGCCTTGGCGCATCAGCCTTCGGACCGCGCCCATCAGCTCCTCGGTCCGCTCCTCCTGGCCCGACGGTCCCGCCCCGATCACGCAGTGCTTGGCGTGGTCGGTGAGCAACTCGAGCGCGACCTTGTCCAGCGCCGCCTCGATCGCCGTCAGCTGCGTGACGATGTCGATGCAATAGCGGTCCTCCTCGACCATCTTCTGCACCCCGCGCACCTGCCCCTCGACGCGGCGCAGTCGCTTGAGCAGGGCGGCCTTGTCGGCGCTGTAGCCGCGTTCCTCCGGCGCAGGCGCCTCTCGGTCGCTCATCCGATCGCCTCGGCGACCAGGACGATGGCGCCGAAGAGGGCCGCCGCCGCGGTGATGAAGCCGACTACCCGGACCGGAGGCCCCCCGTGGACCCCGGTCTCGTGCACGGCCGCATGCCCCTTGCCGCGGGCGAGCAGGTAGCGGTTGACGGGCACCGCGAAGACGAACGCGACCGCGAGCGCGAACGAGAGGCTTCCCCAGAACAGCAGGTTCCCGAGGCCGGCGTTCATCGCCCCCGGGATGGTGACCATGATCAGGTTGTCGACGATCTCCATCGTCAGGATCGAGAGGGTGTCCGAGGCGAGCGCGATCGGGATCACCACGGCCAGGGCGAAGCCCGCCCGGAGGAGGGGCAGGCTGGTCAGCGAGTAGCCGAAGGCGAAGGCGAGGGCGATCGAGAGGACGACCGTCGCTCCGTTGGAGAACCCCACGGCGGTGCCGATCGCCATCCCCGCGACCTCGCCGAGCGCGCAGCCGGTCAGGCAGTGCAGGGTGGCGCTGATCGCGAGGCCGGTGAGGGCCCCTCCCTCGGTGGGCATCTCGTGATGGTCATGGGCGTGGGATGCGTGAGCTGCTTCCATGGATGGAGCATACACCCCCGGGGGGTATCGGTACAGAAGCCTGCCGAGGGACGCCATGTGGGTGGGCGGCTTTCTGGCTCAGAGGGAAGCGGGTGGAGCTGGGAGCGCACCACAAACGCGACACACCCCCTGGGTCCGAAGGGGGATGTCCACCTTCGTCGGCCTATGACCGACGAAAGGCGGCATACCCCCTCGCCCCGGGAGGGGTGTGTCACCTTTGTGGGGCCCCCCGGATCGTCCCTCTCAGCCAAGCCAACTCAACCTCCTCGGCACACGGCTCGGCGCGAGCCTCCCCGGCGCGAACCCTCAGTGGTTGCGCAGCGCCTCCACCAGGTCGTTCTTGCTCATCTTCGAGCGGCCCTCGATGTCCAGCTCCTTCGCGCGATCGCGGAGATCGTCGACGCTCCAGTCCTCGTAGCTTCCGGACTCCCCGCCCTTCCTGGACACGTTCGTGCCGCCGACCTTGGCGTTGGCGATCCGCGCCGCCTTCTCCTTGCTCTCCCCCTCGTCGCGCAGCTTCTCGTAGAGCGCGTCGTCCTTGATCTGCGATCCGTGGTCCTTGGCCATCCTCGGCTCCTTTCGGTGTTGCCGAGACCCCTACCCGGAATGTCCTCCGCGCCAAAGCGTGGACGAGCTCAGAGCACGAGCTGAGCGATCGCGACGAGGCCGACGGCGATCACGAGCGCGCGCAACGCCGGGTCTGGCAACCGCCTGCCGATGCCGGCTCCGAACAGCCCGCCGGCGGTCGACCCGATCGCGATCAGGAGCGCCGGCAGGTAGGCGACGTGGGCGGCGATCACGAAGACGATCGCCGCCACCCCATTGGCCAGCCCGGCCAGCACCGCGCGGATCGCGGTGACCTCGCGCAGATCCCCGCCGAGCGCGGAGGCCAGCAGCCCGAAAAGCAGGATCCCCTGCCCCGCTCCGAAGTAACCGCCGTAGACCCCGGTCCCGAAGATCCCCCCGAGGAGCAAGGGCCCGCCGTGGGGGCGGCGCTGCTCGCGCCGGGCGCCGACCCAGGCGGAGATCCGCGGCTGAAGGGCGACGAGGACCAGGGAGATCGCGATCAGGATCGGGACGATCGTCCCGAACGCCCGCTCGGGCAGGCTGAGCAGCAGGACGGAGCCGCAGATCGCGCCGCCGATCGTTGCGGGCGCGTAGCGCAGCAGGCGGGGTTGCGTTCCCCGCAGCTCGCCGCGATAGGCGAAGGCCGCGCTCGCGGCGCCGGGCACCAGGCCGAGGTTGTTGGAGACGTTGGCCACCACGGGCGGGTAGCCGACCGCCAGGAGGACCGGGAAGGTGATGAGGGTGCCCGAGCCGATGATCGCGTTGATCGTCCCCGCGGCGAACCCCGCGGCGAGGACGGCGATCGCCTCGAGCGAGCTCATCGGACCCCGGTGCGGCGCCCGGGCGAGCTCAACGCTCGAGGAGGCGGCGCGTCAGCGGGGTCGCGGTGATCCCGTGGACGACGATCGAGACCACGACGCAGACGAGCGTGGTCCAGACGACCACGCTCGTCTCGGACTCCGAGAGCGCCCCCGAGCCGGCGACGATCGCCGCGTAGAAGAGGGCCGCGACCCCCCGGACCCCGAAGAAGGCCAGAAAGAGGCGCTCCCGCGAGGAGGCGAATCCAGGCCCGCTGCTGGCCATGACGAGGACGGGCCGGATCACGAGGATCAGCAGCGGCGCGAGCAGCCACCCGCTCCAGCCCGGCTCGGCCAGGCCCGTGGTCGTCAGCATCGAGCCGAGCAGCAGCAGCACGATCAGCTCGAGCAGCGTTCCCGCGGTCTCCGCGCCCCGGTGGAAGCCGTGGTGGACCTCGTGCTCGAACTCGTAGCGGCGAAAGGCGAAGCCCGCGGCGAACAGCGCCAGCAGCCCATAGGAGCCCAGGAGCTCCGCCGCGCCGTAGACGACGAGGATCAACGCGAGGGCTGCCACCGCGTCCAGCTCGTCTGAGACGAGCCCGCGCCCGCGTGCGCGGGTGACCACCCACGCCGCGCCCCAGCCGATCGCGACGCCCAACAGGGCGGCGACCCCGACCGCATAGAGGACGTCGGCCCAGAGCCACTCGCCGATCCACGAGGTGCCGCCGCGGGTGGCGATGAAGAGCCCGACGAGCACGAAAGGCGAGGCCAGCCCGTCGTTGATGCCCGCCTCGGTGTGCAACGAGAGCCGCGGCTCGCCCTGCGGGCCCGAGCCGGGCGGACCGAGTCCGACATCGCCGGCGAGCACGGGATCGGTTGGCGCGAGGACCGTCCCGAGTAGCACCGCCGCGCCGAGCGAGAGGCCCATCGCGTAGTAACCGAAGGCGGCGATGAGCGCCATCGTCAGCGGCATCACGATGACGAGCAGGACTGCGATCGAGACAACCGAGCGTCGCCGCACCCGGCGCTCCACGGTCAGGCCCGCGGCGAAGACGGCGACGACGAGCGCCAGCTCGGTCAGGCGCTCGAGCAGCTCGTGATCGCGGAGCGGATCGATCGGGGCGACGTCGAGCGCCGAGAGGGCGAGCGCCCCGAGGGCGCCCAGCACGACGTAGACGACGGCAGCCGAGAACGCCCGCTCGTGCTGGTGGGAGAGGGCGCCGACGCCGATCGCCACGGCCACCCCGACGCCGAGCATCCCGAGCACGTAGAGGTCCCCGAGGTGAAATCCCTCCGTCAGCGCTGCCGGCACCGAATCAGGTTATCGGCGGCGGTCCCGGGCTCTTGGCCGCCCGGTGGGGCTCAGCGGATCTTGTCGTAGAGGGAGAAGATCGGCAGGTACATCGAGATCACGATGAAGCCCACGGCCAGGCCCACGAAGACGATCATGATCGGCTCGATCAGCGAGGTGAGCGCCTTGATCTTCGCGTCGACCTCAGCCTCGTAGAAGTCCGCGACCTTCGACAGCATGTGCTCGAGCTGGCCGGTCTCCTCGCCCACGGAGACCATGTGGGTCACCATCGTGGGAAACACCGGAGACTTGCCGATCGGCGCCGCGATCGAGCCGCCGCGGCGCACCGAGGCGTAGACCTCCTCCATCGCCCGCGTGACCACCTCGTTGCCGGCCGTCTCCCCCGCGATCTTCACGGCCTGCAGGATCGGGACGCCCGCCTCGATGGTGCCGGAGAAGATCCGCGACCAGCGCGCGATCGCGACCTTCTGGACCACGTCGCCGATCTTGAACGGCAGGCGCAGCTTGATCACGTCCCACTGATAGCGGCCCTTGTCGGTCTTCTTCCATTGGAAGAAGGCCACGGCGGAGCCGACCAGCGCCGGGATGAGGATGTACCAGGCGCCCGTGACGAGGTGGGAGATCCCGACCGTGATCTGGGTCATGAAGGGCAGCGCGGCGCTCTCCCCCGGCTGCTCGGAGGCGAGCTCGACGAAGATCCCCGCGAAGATCGGCACGATGAACGCGACGACGATGGTCATCACGATCATCGCAAAGCCGAAGACGAGTGCCGGGTACATCATCGCCGAGCGGATCTGCCGCCTCAGCGAGTCGAGCTTCTCGATCTGCACCGCGATCATCTCGAGCGCCTGCTCGAGGCGGCCCGCGCCCTCGCCCGCCCGCACCATCGAGCGGTAGAGGGGGTCGAAGACGGCCGTGTGGCGATCCATCGAGTCGGCCACGGAGCTGCCCGCCTCGACGTCGTTTCGCAGACCCGCGATGGCCTCGCTGATCCTCTCGTCCTCGGTCTGGTCCTCGAGCGTGTAGAGCGAGCGCAGCATCGGCATCCCCGAGGCGATCAGGGTCGCGAACTGACGCGAGAACACGGCGAGCTCCCGCATCGGGACGCTCTTGAAGCGGTCCATGAAGCCGTCGACCTTGAGCGCCTCGCGCTTCTCGGCGACGTCGAGGACGATCAGCCCGCGCTGGCGGAGCTGCTCGGCTACCTGCGTCTTCGACGAGGCCTCGAGCTCGCCGCGCGACGGCGCTCCGGCGAGATCGACCGCCCTGAACGCGAAGGTGCTCATCGTCTAGCCGGCGACGCCCGCCGGGGTGCCCAGGCTCGCCGCCGCGCCGCTGTAGCTCGGCGCTTGGGGCGAGGCGTTCATCGAGCCCGTCCCGAGCAGCCGGCGCAGCTCCTCGGGCACGGAAGCGCGCTGCTCGGCGAGCTTGTTGGTGATCTTCCCCTGGCGCACGAGCTGGGCGAGATGGGCGTCCATCGTCTGCATCCCGGTCGCGCCCGAGGTCTGGATCGCCGAGTAGATCTGATGCGTCTTGCCCTCGCGGATCAGGTTGCGGATCGCCGGCGTCGGGATCAGCACCTCGGCGGCGCAGACCCGCCCGCGCCGTCGGCCGTGGGCAGGAGCTGCTGGGTGACGATCCCCTGCAGCGCGATCGAGAGCTGCATCCGCACCTGCGCCTGCTGACCGGCCGGGAAGACGTCGATGATCCGGTCCACCGTCTGGGCGGTCGACTGGGTGTGGAGGGTCGCGAACACGAGGTGGCCGGTCTCGGCGGCCGTCAGCGCCGTCGAGACCGTCTCGAGGTCGCGCATCTCCCCGACGAGGATCACGTCGGGGTCCTGCCGCAGCGCCGCCTTCAGGGCGAGGGCGAAGTCGGGGGCGTCGGCGCCGATCTCGCGCTGGTTGACGATGCACTTGTGGTGCGGGTGCATGAACTCGATTGGGTCCTCGATCGTGAGGATGTGCTCCTCCCGCTCCCGGTTGATCGAGTCGATCATCGCGGCGAGGGACGTGGTCTTGCCCGAGCCGGTGGGCCCGGTGACGAGGATGAAGCCGCGCGGCTTGCGAGTGAACTCCGTGAGAACGGGTGGAAGGTCGAGCTCCTCCAGCGACTTGATCTCCGTCGGGATGTGGCGGAACGCCGCGCTGATCGCGCCGCGCTGGAAGAAGCAGTTGACGCGAAACCGCGCCACCCCGGGGATCGCGTAGGCGAAGTCGAGCTGCTGGTTGGTCTCGAAGCGCTTGCGCTGGTCGTCGTTGAGGATCGAGTAGATGACCTCCCGCGTCTCCTGCGGGCTCAGGACGGGCTGCTCGTCCATCGGGACGATGCGCCCTCGGATGCGGAACGCCGGCGCGAAGCCGGGCGTCAGATGCACGTCGGAGGCGCGGACGTCGACCATCCGTGTCAGCACCTCGGCGAAGTCCAAGCCGCTCATGCGGGACCCATCGGACGCGAGGCCCGCCGGCTTGAGCCGCTCGGACGGGCCGGACCCCCTCGCTTAGGCGGAGGGCTCCGCCCCCGCCGGGGCCGAAGGGGTCTCACGGGCGGCCCCTCCGGACGAAGGGAAGCTCGCGACGCCGTAGGCGCGGCGGAAGGCGAGAAACTCACGCACGGCGATCTGCAAGGCGGCGGCCACCGGGATCGCGAGCAGGGCGCCGATCACCCCCAGGAGGGTGCCGCCGAAGATCGCCGCGACCACGATCACGAATGGGTCGAGCGCCACCGCGCGGCTTTGGATCCGCGGCTGGACCACGTAGTTCTCGAACTGCTGGTAGGCGATCGCGAAGATCGTCCAGACGATCGTCACGGTGGGGAAGTCGGTGAACAGCGTCACGACGCCGACGATGATCGCTCCGATCGTGGCTCCGACCAGCGGGATCAGGTCGAGCAGCGCGACCACCACGGCCAGCGCCAGCGGCGAGGGCATGCCGAGGATCGAGAGCACCACGAAGGCCGCTACGCCGGCGATCGTCGCCTGCGCGAGCGCACCCCCGACGTAGCTCGAAATCGCGATCGCCATCCGGTCGAGGGCGCGACCGATCGCCTCGGCCTGCTCGGGGCGGCGGGTGGCGAGCGCCGCCTCCGTCCACGCCCGGCCGCGGCCGACGAGGAACATGCTCATCACGAGGATCGTGAAGAGGGCGAAGAGCGAGCCGACCAGCCCGGCGCCGAGGCTGGCCAGGGTCGCGGCCACGTCGTCGAGCGATCCGGCGGCGTCGTTGGCGGCGTCGCGCAGCTTGCCGACGAGGTCGTAGTCCTCGTTGAGGCTGTTGAGCGTCTCGCTGTCCTGGACCGTCTCATTGATGTCGGAGACGTAGGCGGGAAAGTTCGAGACGAGGTCGCTGGCGGCGCGGACCGCCGGCGGCACGAGGATCGCCCCGATCACGATCGGCACGAGGATCAGCCCGAGGTAGACGAGCGCGATCGCTCCCCCCCGCGGCATCCGCCGGCTGAGCAGCTCGACCGGGCCCGAGACGGAGATCGCGACAAAGCCCGCGAGGAAGAGCCAGCCGATGGGCGTTCGCAGCAGGTAGACGAGATACAGCGCGATCGCGCTGGCGACGACCGTGATGACGACCCGGAGGATGCCGCGGACGGTCGGCTCCCGCGCCGAGGAGCCGACGAGGCTTCGCGCGCCGGCCGCCGGCAGCGACTTCGCCGCAGCAGGTTCCGGGGAAGCGGCCGAGCCCTCCACTCGGGGAATGCTGCGGGGCGCGCCGGACGGCTTCCCGCACCCCGGCCGAGGTGTCCCCCTTAGACGGCCACCCGCGCGACCTCAGCGATGCTCGTCACCCCCTGGCGGACCTTGACCAGCCCGTCCTCGCGCAGCGTCGCCATCCCCTCGTCGCGCGCGAGCTGCGAGATGTCGGCCTGCGAGGCGCCGCTCACAGTCAGCTCCTTGAGGCCCTCGGTCATCTTCATCACCGAGTAGAGCCCGAGCCTCCCGCGGTAGCCGCTGCCGCTGCAACGCGAGCATCCGACCGGCTCGTAGGCCTCGACGTCGGCCCCCACGCGAAAGCCCGCCGCCTCGAGCACCTGGCGCTCCAGCACCGTGCGGCGCTTGCACTCCTTGCAGAGCATCCGCGCCAGGCGCTGGGCGACCACGCAGTCGACCGCCGAGGCGGTCAGGAAGGACTCGATCCCCATCTTCGAGAGGCGCGTGATCGCGCCCGGGGCGTCGTTGGTGTGGAGCGTGGTCAGTACCATGTGGCCGGTCAGCGCCGCCTCGATCGCGATCCGCGCGGTCTCGGCGTCGCGGACCTCGCCGACCATGATGATGTCGGGGTCCGCGCGCAGCATCGAGCGCAAGCCCGTGGCGAAGCTCAGCCCCGCCTTGCGATTGACGCCCATCTGGTTGACGCCGGCGATCCGGTACTCGACCGGGTCCTCGATCGTGAGGATGTTCTTCGACACGTCGTTGAGCTCGTTGAGGGCGGAGTAGAGGGTCGTCGACTTGCCGGAGCCCGTCGGCCCGGTGACCAGGACCGCGCCGTACGCCTGCTTGAAGGCGTCCTCGAAGCGCTGGCGCGACTCGGGCTCCATCCCGAGCTCGTCGAGCGTCCGCAGGGACACCGACTTGTCCAGGATCCGGATCGTGCAGCCCTCGCCGCGCTGGGTGGGCACGGTGACGACGCGGAGGTCGATCTTGCGGTCGTCGACGTTGAGCCCCACCCGCCCGTCCTGGGGGACCCGCTTCTCGGCGATGTCGAGCTCGCTCATGATCTTCACGCGTGAGACCACGCCCGAGACCATCCGCTTCGGGACCCGCGCGACCTCCGAGAGGACGCCGTCGATGCGGAAGCGGACGCGCATGTCGCGCTCCTCGACCTCGAAGTGGATGTCGGAGGCGCCCTCGTTGACCGCCTGGCCCAGGATCGAGTAGACGAGCTTGATCACGGGCGCGTCGTCAGCCGACTCGCGTAGCTCGCTGACCGATGCCGGGGTGAGGCTCCCCTCCTCCTCTTCCTCCGCGTCCTCTGAGACCGCGTCGGAGACCGCGCTCTCGAGCGACCTGAGCCGGCTGATCAGGTTCTCGATGTCGACCTCGGCGGCGACCGCCACCCGGCAGTTGAGGCCGGTCATCATCTGCACGTCGTCGACGGCCAGCACGTTGGCCGGGTCCGCCATCGCCAGCAGCAGCGTCTCCTCGTCGACGTAGCCGACCGGGACCGCGCGGAAGCGGCGGGCAGCCTGCGCGGAGACGAGGTTCGCCGCCCCCATGTCGACGTGGTAGGTGCCGAGGTCGACGTGGTCGAGCCCGTAGCGCTCGGCGACGGCGCGCGAGAGCTGGTCGGTGCCGAGCAGCCCCTGCTCGACCATCAGGGCCTCAGGCGTGCGATTCGCCGTGCTTGCCTCGGCGACGATCTGCTCGACGCGCTCGCTGGAGAGGTAGCCGAGCTCGACGATGACGTCGGTGATGAACTTGCCACTGTGCGAGCGCGCCCGCGGCGGCGTCAGCCCGATGACCCCGCCCGGCTCGACGAGCTCGCGGGCGACGGCCTCGTTGACGAGGCCCGGGTCCGGAACGGGCCGGAGGTGTGCTGGGCGAGTGGATTCGCTACTCATGGGCTCTCAGATCGGACCGCGGCACGCATCACCTCCAACGGCGGCTCCGCGCCGGTCCAGATCCGGAACGACTCGGCGCCCTGGCGGACCAAGACCTCGAGTCCATCCACGACGGTTGCTCCCGCGCGCCTCGCGGCGGCGGCCAGCTCCGTCGGGGCGGCCCCGTAGACGAGGTCCACCACGACCAAACGGTCGGACAACCCATCGACCCCGATCCCCAGCGCCTTTAGATCCGACCCCGGGGGCCTGGCCGGCGCATCGGGGGTTGCAAGCCCCACTGAGGTCGCGTTGACGAGCAGGTCGAAGCGCTCGAGCGGCACCGCGGCGGCCGGGTCGAGCGCCTCGGCGTCCAGCTCGGCCGCCAGCGCGGCGCCTCTCTCTCGGCTGCGGTTGCGAATCGAGACCTCCGCTCCCTCCCGCGCCAGCGCCCAGACCGCCGCACGGGCGGCTCCACCCGCGCCGAGGACGAGGGCGCGCTTGCCCGCGACGCCCTCCGGCAGCGCCGCGAGTAGCCCCGGCGCGTCGGTGTTGTCGGCGCTGATTCCGTCGCGATCGAAGGAGAGGGTGTTCGCGGCCCCGATCGCGCTCGCGGCGGTGGTTGGGCGGTCGGCCAGAGCGAGCGCCGCGGCCTTGTGGGGGATCGTGACGTTGGCCCCCACGTACCCGTCAGCAACGAGCCGGGCCACGCCGCCCGCCAGATCAGCGGGCCCAAGCTCGATCGCTTCGTAACTCCACTCACGGTCCATGCCCAGGGCCGCGAGGGCGGCGCCGTGCATCCGCGGCGAGAGCGAGTGGCCGATCGGCTGTCCGATCACGGCGAGGCGGTTCACGACCTCACCTCAGCACTTCGTCGGGGAGCCGCCCTCCGCCTCAAGCGCAGCCTGGTATTCGGCCTGAGCCGCGAGGAACTCGTCGTAATCGGCGGTGAAGGTGTGCTCGTTGCAGGTGCCGGGCTTGATCACGTAGTACTTGTAGTCGACGTTCGCCGGCTGCGCCGCCGCCTCGAGCGCATCGAGGCCCGGGTTGCCGATCGGCGTCGGCGGCAGGCCGGTGTTGATCCGCGTGTTGTACGGGGAGTCGGACTCGAGCTGGCTCTCCGTCAGCGGCTTGTCGAACCCCACCTCGTAGCGCAGCGTGGCGTCGATGCCCAGCGGCTCGCCGTCGGCGAGGCGGTTGAGAATGACCGCGGCGACCAGCGGGCGCTCCTTCGGCACCTGCACCTCGCGCTCGATCATCGAGGCGATCGTGACCACGTCGTAGGTGGTCAGGTTCTTCTTCTTCGCCGCGCTCATGTCGACCCCATCGAAGTTCGCCTCGAAGCCCTCGGTGAGCTGCTTGTCGACAAGGTCGGAGGCGGGAGCGCCCTTCTCGAGCTCGTAGGTCGCCGGAAAGAGGAACCCCTCGAGGGTCGCGTCGGCCGGGGCGCCGGTGGCGGCGAGGTCGAAGCCCTTCGGCGCGCTCTCCGATGCCTTCTCGTAGCTGCCGGTCAGCCCCGCGTCCTTGGCGACCCCCGCCATCTCCGCGCGCGTGTAGCCCTCGGGGATCGTCACCGAGATCGTCTTCAGGGTCGCGGGCCCCTTCGGGACGGGCGGGGGGTCCTCGCCGCGGGACTTGGCGATCAGCGCGACGGCCCCGACCGCCAGGATCGCCAGCGCCCCCAGCGCCAGCAGGCGGCGGAGCCAGATCGCCGAGCCGCCACGATCTCGCGTCGGCCGCGAGGGGCCCGGCGAAGCGGCTGGTGGCAGCGGCTTCTTCGGGGGCGGCGCCGGGGCCGCCGGCTCGGGAGCCGCGGGCGGCCGGGCGACGGGCTCGGGCGCCCTCGCCGGCTCGGGCGGCGGCTCGCGCCGTGCAGCGACGCGCTCGCGGCTCTGCTCGACGGCCTCGCGCCCCTTCGCCGAGGCGCCCTCCACCGCTCCCGCGACGCGATCGCCGAGCGAGCGACGCTCCTCGCGACCGCGACGCTCCGACTCGCGTTGCGCTCGGCGTCGCTCTCGCTCCCGCGCCTCGGGATCGCCGGGGGCGAACGGGTCGCTCA
>JAABUN010004104.1_pt1 | contig 20645 bp, 20 predicted proteins | sample 5559311 | NCBI WGS metagenome assembly JAABUN01 (sample SAMN10711877, study PRJNA513370) | rock metagenome | isolation source: Antarctica rocks | place: Antarctica: Victoria Land, Siegfried Peak sud
TTCAAAACTCGTTTCATAATCAAAGTTTCAAAAATAATCCGTTTAATGAGTTTTGAAACACTGTGTTGAGGCACTGAAAAGTAATCTCGTTTTCCAGCACCACAAGTTTAGGACACTACCAAATTATTTGGTGGGAATTTAGGTGGGAATTGAAAAGAGACATCGTTTTGATGTCTCTAAGTTGTTGAAAATAATGGTACACCCTGCAAGATTCGAACTTGCGACCCTCTGATTCGAAGTCAGATACTCTATCCAGCTGAGCTAAGGGTGCGTTAGATTTTTTGATTTTAGATTTTGAATTTTAGTTTTGCAAACCGAAAAACGGAAAACAACAACTTTCATCAGACTTAAGAGCTAAAACCTAAAACCTATTGTTTCTGAAACTCCCGACGTATGTATTTTACTAAATTCTTAATCTCTTCGTCGCTGATTTTTCCTTTGTAGGCGGGCATACCGTCTTCTTTCGCGCCGTTTTCGATAGTTTCTATCCAATCTTTGTCATCGTCCTTTCTCATTCGCTCGAACGCGAAATCCGGGGCTTTTACTTTGCTCCCGTCCTTAAGAACCGTTACGCCACCCGAGCCGTTTTCTTTGTGGCAATTGACGCATTTTTCCGAGTATATTTTGCCCGCCGCCGCCAAATCGTCGCCTACCGCCGGCGTAACTTCGGCTTGAGCCGGAGCGTTTGAAACGGTATTTAAATTTGTTGCTATCGTCTGGTTTGTCGTCGCGTTGTTGAGGTTTCCCGTTTGATTACAGGCGATTGCAAACATCGTTAAAGCCGAAACAATCAAAGTGATTTTTATAGTATTCATCTTTTCAATTCCTAAAAATTTGCTCTCGAAACTTTGAAAGTTTAACTTATAAAACAAAGGTTTTGCAAAGTTTTAAGAGAGGATTAAAAAGCGAGAAAACTTATGAAAGCGAAAAAAATGCTCGTCGGCGGCGAATGGCGGGCGGGCGCGGAAACTTTTGAAGTAAAATCGCCATACACTAACGAAATTTTGGCGGAAGTGTCTGCGGCTGATGCGAGCCAAACCGAAGAAGCGATTGCCTTTGCCGAGCAAACGGCGAAAAAAATGCGCTCGCTGGCGCGTTTTGAAATCGCACGGGGCTTGCGCGCGATTGCGGGCGGCATCGAACGGCGCAAAAAGGAATTTGCCGAAACGATTGCAAACGAAGCGGCAAAGCCGATAAATTTGGCGCGCGGCGAAGTCGAGCGCGGCATTGCGACTTTTGCGTGGGCGGCGGGCGAAGCCGAACGCTTCTGCGGCGAAGTTGTTCCCGTCGACACGCAGGCAATCGGGCGCGCCAAAACCGCTTATACGAAGCTCGTTCCGCGCGGCGTCATTTACGGCATCACACCGTTTAATTTTCCCTTGAATTTAGTCGGACATAAAGTCGCGCCCGCGCTCGCCGCCGGAAACGCGATAATTATCAAACCAAGCGATAAAACGCCTCTCACTGCTTTGCTGCTTGGCGAAGTTTTTCTCGAAAGCAATCTGCCGCCGGGCGCGCTGCAAATCGTGCCGATGAACGTCAAATATATCGACACGGTTTTAAAAGACGAGCGAATTGAAATGATTTCGTTCACGGGCAGTGCCGAAGTTGGCTGGAAGCTGAAAAATCAAGCGGGAAGAAAGGCGATTGCTTTAGAACTCGGCGGCAATGCGCCCGTCATCATTGACCAAAGCGCCGACATCGAAAAATCCTTGAGCCGCACGGCAATGGGCGCGTTCACTTATTCGGGACAAGTCTGCATCTCGGTTCAGCGCGTTTTCGTTCACCAGAAAATCTTTGACGAATGGACGGAAAAATTCGTCGAACGAGCAAAACGGTTAAAAAAGGGAAATCCGCTCAACGAAAAAACAGGATTGTCCGTGATGATTACCGAAGATGCGGCGAAAAAGGCGCACGGTTGGATTGACGAAGCGACGGGCAACGGCGCGAAAATTTTGTGCGGTGGCAAGCGCGACGGCGCGATGCTCGACGCAACTATCTTGACAAACACAAACGCGGAAATGCGCGTCGTCTCCGAAGAAATTTTCGCGCCCGTCGCTGTCGTCGAAAAATTCAGCCAATTTGAAGAAGCCGTCGATTTGTCGAACCAAACCGAATACGGCTTGCAAGCCGGAGTTTTCTCGAACGATTTTACAAATATAAATTACGCCGCCGACAATCTCGAATACGGCGGTGTGCTTGTCAACGACGTGCCGACTTTCCGCGTCGATAATATGCCTTACGGCGGCGTCAAATCATCCGGCTTCGGGCGCGAAGGCGTGCTTTACGCGATGCGCGAAATGTCGGAAACGCGGCTGATTGTGATAAATTCGTAAGCGAAGATTTACTGCTCGTATAAAACAAATGAAAAAACTTTTATTGCCGATTTTTGTCGTTTTGCTTCTGACAGTTTCATCCTGCTACGCGCAAACGCCGACGCAGACTTTGAGCGTTTCGGGTTTAAAGGAAAACGTAACCGTGCGCAAGGACGCGCGCGGAATTCCGTATATCGACGCGCGCAACGACGCCGATTTGTATTTCGCGCAAGGCTTTATGACGGCTTCGGACAGATTGTGGCAGATGGATTTATATCGCCGCGTCGCGCGCGGTCAGACGGCGGAATTGTTCGGCAAGTTGACTTTGGAAGAAGATAAACGCTGGCGCAGATTTGGCTTTTCGCAGATTGTCGAAGAAACTTATAAAAATTTTCCAGCCGAAACACGCGCCTTTTTAGACAGCTACGCGCGCGGCGTCAACGCTTATATCGCAACTTTGAACGAGAAAACTTTGCCGGTCGAATTTCAGATTTTGCGTTATAAACCGACCGATTGGCTGCCGACCGATTCGCTCGTCGTCGGCGAAATTGTCAACGACGGTTTAAGCACGACTTGGCAAGCGGACGTTTTGCGCGCCTCTTTCGGCGATTTGCCGAAGGAAAAGTATCAACAGCTTTTTACGGAAAAATCGCCGCTCGACGTTCTTGTCGTCGGGAAAGATAATTATCTCCAAACTCTAAAATCCAAAGTCCAGAGTTTGAAAGATGAAAAACGAGTTGATACTTCGCTTGTCGAACTCGCTTTAAAAGACGCCGAAACAAGAAAATCTTCGCTCGAACGAATCGGTTTTTATCAGGAATTTAACGCGGTGAGCAACAATTGGGTTGTGTCGGGAAAACGCACTGCCGACGGCAAGCCGATTCTTGCAAACGACCCGCATCTGCCCGCAAACGCGCCGTCTGTCTGGTATCTCGTCAATCTTTCCACCGCCAATCAAAGAGTTTCCGGCGTAACATTTCCGGGCATTCCGGGCGTCGTTCTCGGTCATAACGAAAACATCGCTTGGGGCGCGACCAATCTCGGACCGGACGTGCAGGACATTTACGTCGAAACTTTTAACGAAAAAGGACAATCGAAAACCGCAAACGGCTGGGCTGACGCGCGCATTAGGCGCGAAGAAATAAAGGTGCGCAAAAACGTTTTGTCGCCGGAAACCGATACACAAATTTTGAACGTCGTCGAAACGAAAAACGGCGTCGTAATTTCCGAACAAGCGGGGAAAAGCTACGCTTTGAAATGGACGGCGCGCGACGTTAAAGCAGATTCGTTTACGGCGTTTTTAATGCTCGACAGAGCGAAAAACTGGGACGAATTTAAAAGCGCGCTGAAAACATACGGCGGCGCGACTCAGAATTTCGTTTATGCAGACACGAAGGGAAACATCGGTTATTACGGCGCGGGGCGCATTCCGATTAGGAAAACGGGCGACGGTTCTGTTCCTTATGATGGCGCGACGGATGCGGGCGATTGGACTTCGTTTATACCGTTTGAAGAATTGCCGCAAAGTTATAATCCGCCGCAGAATTTTATCGTTACGGCAAACCAGCGACTCGCCGGCGACAGCTACAAATATTTTCTGACGCACAATTGGGCTGCGCCGTATCGCGCGCGCCGGATTTACAATCTGCTCGACGCGAATCCGAAAATTACGGTTAAAGACGTGATGGAAATTCAGCACGACGTTTTTAATATCTCGTATTCAAATTTTGCGAAGGAAATCATCAAAAACGAATCGGCGTCAAAGGAAACTTCAGATTTACTGCGCGCTTGGGACGGAAAAATGTCGTCCGATTCAATAGCCGCCACGCTCATCGGCGAAATTCGCGCGCTTTTTTTGAGTAAAATTCTCGTTGCCAACGTCGGCGCGGAACGTGCGAAAAATTATCGGTGGGGCGGAGGCGCGGCGTTCGTCGATTGGCTGGCGATGGACAAACCGGCGAATTGGTTGCCGAAGGAATATAAAAATTACAAGGATTTGCTGACAATTTGCGATAAAGAAGCGCGCGAAAATTTAACGAAACGATTTGGCGCAAATCAAGCGGATTGGCAATACGGCAAAGCCGGACAAATTCGTTTTCCGCATCCGCTTGCAAGCGCGCCGCTCGTCGGCAGATTGTTCGCCATCGAAGCGTTTCCGCAATTCGGCAGCGGCGCGACGCCAAACGTCGGCGCAAGCGTTTCGATGCGGCATATTTCAGTTCCCGGAAATTGGGACGCGACCCGACACGGCATCGCTCTTGGAGAAAGCGGCGACCCGAAATCGCCGTATTGGAAAGACCAGTTAGAGAACTGGAAATCCGGCGACACGCAAATTTTCCCCTTTTCAAAATCGGCGGTTCAACGAGCGGCGACGGAAATTATTTTGCTGAAACCTTGATTTCTATTCTATTATTTTTATTTCAAATGGCGTGCTTTCCATTGTTCCCACAGCAGTTTTTTTGGTCTTATCATCTTTGGTATAACTATTTGAAATCTCTGACGTTATCGTATAGTTTCCTTTCTTATTAATTTCTATACAACCACTGCCATAAGTAACAAAGCGATTTTTATCAAAATCATCTTTCATACTTTTATAGGAGTAATCGTATCTTTTACGAACATCATCACAACCTATAAGAAAATGGAAAGTTTGCGAATCATATTCACCACTACCAATTAAGCTAAATTTTGGTCCCATCAAAGGACGACTGTAAATTCCTCCTCCGACTTTATTACCATTTGAATCTTTTGCTAAAATTTGCGCCCACATTCCTAAGTCAAGAAAGTAGATGGATTTTTTTGATTTATTGAGCATTGCAATATCAATCGAAATCCAATCTCCAATTCGATATTCCTTTTTGGTTGAAGCAGTTTTGAATATAGCCACAGACGAATAATCTATTGTAATTTGCGAAGATACTTCTGATGAAGAAGCGACTTCAGGTTTGTGATTGCTTCTTTTACTTGTGCTTTGACTTAAACAAATAGTCATTAACAGACCAAAGACAATTGCAAAAATAATTGTTTGTTTCATATTCAAAAGATATTTCATAAATGTTTCAAAAATGGTTGTTTTGAAGAAAAACATACGTATAGCACCACACTTTTAAGACACTACCGTTTTTTCCATTCGAGAAAATCGCTTAAAATAACGACGGCGGCTTCGGCATCCACAAGTTTGCGAACTTCTTTTTCGTTTAGCCCGCGTTTCCAAAGTCGCCCGCGCGCTTCGTAAGTCGATACGCGCTCGTCCTGAAGAAATACGGGAACGTCGATTGAGAGTGAAAAATTTCTCGCCAAGCGGCGCGCTTCCTGCGACATTTGGCTTTCCGTGCCGTCCGAGTTATACGGCAAACCTAAAACGAGCGCGACGGCATCAAATTCTGCCAGCAGGGAAACGATTTGTTTGAGAACTTTTTTCCACGATTTGCGCTCAACCGTGCAAACGGCGCGCGTTGTTATTTGCAGCTCGTCGCAGACGGCGACGCCGATGCGTTTCGTGCCTAAATCGAGCGCGAGGATTCTGCCGAGAGCGGGCGCGCGCGCGACATCTGTAAATTCCGAACTATTAGTCGTTTCTTCCGGTTGCACGTTAAAAATGTATAATGGATAATCCGAAATGGAAAATTAAAATTGTAGAAATTTTCCTTTTTCGATTGTTCGTTTTTAAATAAAAAAGAGGTTATAGAATGACATTTCGCGGAAAATTAACGCTTGCTCTGGTTTCGTTTGCGATTGCTTTTTTTGCGGTCGTCGGCGGTCTTATTTCGACGCGCGCGCAGCAGCCGATAAACGACGCGGGCGCGCAGATGCGTATTTTTGAATCGGTTTTGCAGCACATTCAAAACGATTACGTTGATGAGCCGAATTTGGAAAAAGTGCGCGGCGGCGCGATGCGCGGGCTTGCCAAAGGGCTTGACCCGTATTCCTCTTATCTGACGGCGGAACAAGTTAGAGACTACAACGCGAAAAAGCAGAATACGCTTTCGAGCATCGGCGTTACGACTTCGCAGATTTCTTCTTATCTGCTCATCTCGGTGATAAAAGATTCGTCCGCCGACAAAGCGGGACTGAAAACCGGCGACGTTATTGAATATATCGACGGCAAGGCGACGCCCGATATGTCGCTTTACGACGCGCGCCAATTGCTTTACGGCGAAGCCGGTTCAAAAGTCAATTTGCGCGTTCTGCGCGCGGGCGCGAAACCGCAGAACATAACAATCGTGCGCGGCGCATACAAAACGCCCGAAGCCGACGGACGTATAGAAGACGGCAAAATCGGCGTCGTGAAAATTTACTCGCTCGAAGCGGGCGAAGCCTTAGATATTCGCAACCGCGTCGCCGAGTTGCAAAAACAGGGCGCGCAGAAAATCATTCTCGATTTGCGGGGCGTAGCCGCTGGAACTATCGGCGAAGCCAGCGATGTTGCCAATCTTTTTATCAAAGACGGAACGTTAGCCGAAATCGTCGGACGCGAAAACAAAGTCGTGCAGACATTTGCAGCCGACCCGAAAAAGTTCCTGTTCGATGGTCAAGTCGCGGCGCTGATTGATTTAACCACCTCCGGCGCGGGCGAAGTCGTCGCTTCGGCAATTGCCGACCGCAAACGCGGCGAAGTCGTCGGCGAGCGAACCTTCGGCGCAGGTATCGAGCAGCAATTATTTACTTTACGCGGCGGCGACGGTCTGCTTTTAACGACTGCGAAATGGGCTTCGGCAAGCGGCAAAACTTTTGTCGGTTCTGAGCGAGCGACTTCCGGCGTCGTGCCGTCCGTCGAAGTAAAACGCCCCGACACGCCCGAACCGATTGAAGTTCAGGATTTGGTTGACCAGCAGCAGCAAAAACAAGACCCGCAGCCGCAGCCGTCGCCGACCGCGACGCCGCAAGTTAAGCCGACGCCGAAACCGGCAGCCGAAGATTTGCAGTTGAAAAAGGCTTTGGAAATTCTGCGCGGAACGACGGCGAAAACAGGAAGCGATGAATAATTTGCTTGGAATTTAATTTTTATAAAAACCGGATTTAATCGTCCGGTTTTTTCTTTTTATAATTTTCGATGAAACAAAATCGCAAAATAATGATTGTCGCGGGCGAGGCGAGCGGCGACGCGCACGCCGCCAAACTTGTCGAAGCGATGCGCTCAAACTCGCCCGAAACCGACTTTGAATTTTTCGGCGCGACGGGCGCGAAAATGCGCGCTGCAAACGTCGAAACAATCGTTAACGCCGACAATCTTTCAATCGTCGGCTTGCCGGAAATCGCGCGCGCTTTGCCGATGTTTTTGAAGACGTTTCAAAAATTAAAGCGCGCGGCAATCGAACGAAAACCGGATGTCGTGATTCTCGTCGATTTTCCCGATTTTAATTTAAAGCTCGCCAAATCTCTGCACAAACGAAATTTCAAAATCGTTTATTACGTCTCGCCGCAGCTTTGGGCGTGGCGCAAATATCGCCGTCGAACAATCGAAAGATATGTCGATTTGCTGCTGGCGATTTTGCCGTTTGAAAAAGATTGGTATCGAAAACAGGGAATTTTGCACGTCGAGTACGTCGGAAATCCGCTTGCCAAGGAAGTTTTCTCGAAATTGACGAAAGAGGAATTTTGCCGAAAACACAATCTCGATTCGTCAAAGCAAATCGTCGCGTTGCTTCCGGGAAGCCGCGAAAAGGAAATCGCGCGCATCTTGCCGCCGATGCTTGAAACAGCCGCGTTGATGAACGAAAAAAATGTGGAATTGCAGTTCGTCATCGCCGCTTCTTCGGACGAGAAAGCCGCCGCGATAAATGTCGCAATCGTTTTGGCAAAACAAAAAAATCTGAAACTGCCGAAACTTTTATCAACAGTCGCCAACGAAACGCGCGAAATCTTAAATGCCGCTGATGTCGCCGCCGTAACGAGCGGCACGGCGACGCTCGAAACCGCCATTATCGGAACGCCGCTCGCGGTTGTTTATAAAACTTCTGCGTTAAATTACAAACTGCTGCGCCCGCTGATTTCGGTCGAGCATTTCGGCTTGATAAATCTGATTGCCGGAAAACGGCTCGCCGCCGAATTGATTCAAGACGATTTTATGCCCGCCGCGCTTGCCGCCGAGCTTTTTCGCCTGCTCGAACCGCTTGAGAATAAACGAATGCGCGAACGTCTGCGCGAAGAAGTCGCCGAATCTCTGGGAAGCGGCGGCGCATCAAAGCGCGCTGCCGAAGCGATTTTGAAATTATTGAGAAAGAATTGATTTTTAGGTTTTAATCGACGATTGACGCCGCGAAAAAATTTAATTTTGAAAGGCTCGGATTATTTAAATTTAAACGTCTTTTTATGCGCCTGAAAATCAACTGAAACCGGTTCTCGTCTCAATAAAAAAGCGTAAATAATCAAATTAAAAATTATGAGCAGCGCGCCGAGAAACATTTGAAGCTGCGGCGTGATATGTGCGTAAAGAATCAGCGAAACGTAATGTTCGATAAAACCGCTTTGGTAACCGTCAGCGCCGCCGAGTTCGAGCAAGCGGTTTTCGAGCGTCGTGAGCGGACACGGCAACTGCAAAAACTCGACCGCGACGCACCACGCGATGGCGGCAAGATGCGGAAAAACAAAGGCGCGCCGCCAAAAAACCAGCGCCGCGCCGAAGACTGCGAAAAGCACGAAGCCGAAATGGAAAACGAAAACAATGTCGGCGAACAGTCGATAAATCATTTTTTCGTTGTAAAACGGTTTTGCCGAACCGCGAAGTCAATTCTTTTTTAGTCAAAGCCGATAATCTACAATTTTTTCAAATGCGACGAATTTTCAATTAAAAAACATCGACGCTTTTTCTATCTGCATTCGGCGGAATTCAAAACTTTTTCGTAAAGTTGTTTTAAATCGGCATCGGTTTCCGATAAATCCGCGACGTTAAAACGAAATATCTCGACGCCTTTTTCGCTGCGGCGGGAAATTGTCAAAGTTTCAACGGCACAGTCGCTGCAAAAAGAAATTTTCTTCTGCGGCGACTTTGTTTCGACAAGTCTCAATTTTGAAAAACTGTTTGTGGCAATTTGCGAGATGCTCTCAAAAATCTCTTTGGCGACGAATTTATTTTTAAATTCCGAATCATTCTGATTACACAGAAAATTGCCGTCCGAATTGACGGCAGCGAGCAGGCGCGTGCTGCCTAAAAAGCCGCCCGTCGCCGCGATGCTGATTGTCCAAGAGTTTTCGACAGCAGGCAGGAAAAATTTCAGATCGGAAAATTCCGCCGCCCTTTGCGCGGCTAAAATAATTTCAGCTTGCTTTTCCTTATCGAGTCGCTCCTGCTGCTCGCGCTGCTGCCGTTCTTGTTCTAAATAATCGTCGTTCGTCGATTTTTTGTTTTGCCCGAACAAAGAGGCGGCGACGCACAAAATTAAAATAATCGCCGCCGTAAATTTTTTTACACGCATAAAATCTCCTGCTTCTCTAAAACCCGAATGGTTTATTGAAATTACTATAAAGCAAGAACGGCGACAAGGAAATTTCTTGCGCCGACGCGCGCTTTTCTTGCGTTCTTTATTTGTGCCGCGAGTCGAATCGCTTTTTTAATTCTTTGATTTCTTCGCGCAAACGCCCTAATCCTTTGACCATCGCGTTCTGGCGTTTATATTCGGCGAGCGGCTGAACGGGCGTTCCCCACCAAACGCCCGCGCGGACGATTTTTCCCGGCAGTATTCCGGCTTGCGAGCCGACAATCGCGCCGCTTAAAATGCGCGCGTGGTCGCCGATGCCGACTTGTCCGCCGATGACGCAATCGTCTTCGATAACGGTCGAGCCGGAAATTCCGGTTTGCGCGGCGATGACGACGCGCTTGCCAATCGATACGTTATGCCCGATTTGGACGAGATTGTCGATTTTCGTTCCGCGCCCGATGCGCGTCTCCCCAAGCGCGCCGCGGTCGATGCAGGTGTTTGCGCCGATTTCAACATCGTTTTCAATCGCAACCGTTCCGATTTGCGGAAATTTTTCGTAACCGTTTTCGCCGTTTTCATTATTGCGCACAAAGCCGAAACCGTCCGCGCCGACAACTGCGCCCGCGTGCAGAATCACGTTGTCGCCGATTGAAATATTGTCGTAAATAACGACGTTCGCGTGAACTAAACAGTTTGCGCCGATTGAAACGCCCGCGCCGATTGAAGCGCCGTCGAAAATCTGCGTTCGAGCGCCGACAGTCGAATTTTCCCCGATTGAAACATTTGCGCCGATATAAACTTTATCGGCAAGTGTCGCGCTTTCTGAAACGTTTGCGCTTTTGTTTATGCCTGATTTTATTTCCGGCGCGTGCAGGATTTTTGCGATGCGTGCAAAAGCGAGCTTCGGATTTTTGACAACAATCGAAGCGCAGGGAATTTTGCCGTCGAAATTTTCGGGAACGAGCAGACACGAAGCGTTTGTTTTTTGCGCCGGTTCGGAGAAATCTATTTTTTCGACAAAAGAAATCTCGCCCGCGCGCGCACTTCCAAGCGCGGCGACGCGCGTGATTTCGATTTTGCCGTCGCCGCTCAATTTTCCGCCGACAAGCGTCGATAGATTTTCAACCGTTTGCGACATAAAAAAAATTAGTGAAAAATTAAAAACCGAAAGAAACGGAAATCTTCAGCAGTTCATTTTCGGCAGCAAATCGGCGCTTTTAGCTTTTGATTTTTAGCTAGGACTGCACAAAAATTCATTCTCCCACAAAAATGCAATAAATTACACAAAAATACCGGACGGTTAATCAGAGACTTTCCCGACGAATTTCGGACTTCTACAACCAGCGCCGCACTTCCCGCCGGTATTCCTTATATTCGTCCTCTTTTGCGCCGCTCAGAAACTCCTCTTCCAACCGAACTTGAATTTGAATTAAGACGAATCCGAGCGCGAGAAAAAGAAGCGTAAAGGCGTTCGGTATCGCCAGAAAAAATTCGATTAAGGTAACACCGGCTGCTCAATTTGTCGCTAAATCTATACAGCAATGATATGCGGGGCAGAGCATAAACGCCGTAGTCTTTGACTGCATCAAGCCGGAAACCGGCTTCGAGCGATAATTTGTTGGTGATGTCGAAATTGTCCTGCACATAACCGCCAACCGTCGTTCGGGTCTCGTTTCGTTTGGTTAAACTTGTATTGTTTGAATTTTCCTTGAATTGGTCGTAAACGGCGTTAAATCCGAAAATAAGCGCGTGATTTTTGACCGGCTGAAAGTATGAAACGTCGGTGTAGGAATTAAACTGCCGTCCCTTAAACGAGTAATCGGGAATCTCGATTTCGCGGTTGAAAAAGGCGACGCTCTGTTTGGCGACGATTCGTCTGCCGCCCGTAAAATCGCGGTCAAACTGTAATGTCGTGATGTTGCGAAGCGAAGCGTTGTTCTCGAAATACCGATGAAAATCGTCGGCGCGGTTGCGGATTACAAAAATATCGCCGCCTTTGCGGTTTTGATACGTTGTCGAGTTTCCAATCATTAGGCGGGTTTTATCGTCAATATAAAAGAACGCTCGCGGATTGATATTAAATGATTTCGTGTTCGGAAGTTCCGTAAAATCATCGTCGTCAGCGTCGTATTCTTTCTGGTAATTTACCGAGCCTAAAAAGGTGTAGCCGACGCGCTCGAATTTGCGGGAATTAAAAACGGAAAAGTCCGTTCCCAAAGCCGAAGTCTGGTTGAAAATCATCGACGTGACCGGCTCGTCGGTCGGCTCTTTGCTGATAAAGTTGACGACGCCGGCAATCGCGCCCGCGCCGTAAAAAGTTGACGATGCGCCTTTAATTATCTCGACCTGTTTCAAGTCGAGCGGCGGTATATCGAGAAGGCTTAAACTGCCGGAAAAGCCGCCGAACGCCGGAAATCCGTCTTTAAGATTTGCGTGTATCTGCCGTCGAGACCCTGAATGCGAATCGTCTGCGTAAAGGAAGTGGCGGAAGTCTGCTGAACTTTGATGCCGGTGCTTTCGTTGAGAATCATCGAAACATTAGCCGAGCGCATATTGCTTTTTTCGTCAACTTCTTCCTCGTCAATCGCTTCAACCCGCGTCGGCGTGTCGTCAATCTCACGCCCCGTGCGCGTCGTGTTGACGACGACATCGCCGACTTTATTAACTTTCAACGGAATCAACCGCTCGCTCGCGTCTGTGAGCGGAAAAGTAAAATTCAACTGCTGTATCTCGTAACGGTCGGCAAAGATTTCGATAATTTGCTCGCCGTCGGGAATGCCCGCGAGTTCCGCTTTCCCGCTCGCGTCCGTCGTCGCGGAAATATTCGTATCTCTGACGGAAACTTTCGCGCCCGCAATCGCCTGTTTGGTTTCTTCGTCTTGAACGGTTGATTTGAATATATTCTGCGCGGATGAAATTTGCGCCGTAATCAATACGGCGAAAAGTATAATTGCTAATCTAATTATCATCTGTAACCTCTTAAAATTTTAATTCACAAATACCGGCGCGCGCCGTTTTTATTTATCGGCGGCGTGCAAAAATGTTCGTCTTCTTTGGAAAAAAGACGCGGTTAGACTGTGAAATAAAATTTCGTCGGCTGCCAGATTGAGTCGAGCGGTTGATGCAGGTAATCGCTTCGGTAGGAAATTCCGTCGGTTGATTCGGTAAAAACCGCCGCTTCCTTCGCCTTCGGCAGCGAAGTGAAATTATAATTGGCGGACACTTGACGGCACGAACAAATGCAGAAAGGCGAGCATTCGCCGCTTTCCGACTCCCGGTCTCGTTCGCCGCCGTCGTGCAGGCGCACCTGCTCGTTCTCGGATTGCGGACGAGAGAATTCGCCGTCGGCAAAGTCCTGACACGGCTGCGCGGACAAAAACAGCAAATAAAAGCTGAAGACGAAAATGAAAATGGAGCGAAAAGTTTTCATTCAACCGAAATTATACAAAATCCGAGCCGGTTTGCGCCAATTGCCGTTTTCATCGGGCGGTAAATTCGCCCGCTTTTTATAACAGAAGACTTCTTCTAAATAATCTCGTCTATAAAATCGAATCACACTTTTTGAACTTTACTCTGCTTTTGTCAGCTATGATTCATCATTCCCGGATTCGTTCCGCCTCTGCCCAATTCGTCCATTCATCTTTTTACTCCTTAATTTAACTCGCTAATTTATCTAATTCCATCAACCGAAAATGAATGTTTTTAGTAATCCTATCAAACCGCCGATTAAAACAACCATCAGAACGTCGGCTTTGAATTTATAAAGCGCGACGAAGGCGGCGACGCTCATAACAAAGGCAAACCAATTTATATCCCCGCCGAGACCGTTCGGCGCAATCACCGCCGCGCCGAAAACCAGCGCCAGATTCAAAATCACGCCGACCGCCGCCGCCGTCACGCCGGAGAGCGCGCCCGTCAAGTTTTTATTGCCGCGCAGAAATTCGATATAAGGCGCGCCGACGAAGATGAAAAGAAACGACGGCAGGAAAGTCACATAAGTAACGATTAACGCGCCCGTTACTGCGCTCGCCGTCTGGTTCATATCGCCCGCATTGTTCCACGCCGCCATAAAGCCGATGAACTGCAAAACCATAATCAGCGGTCCGGGCGTGGTTTCCGCCAGTGCCAATCCGTCAACGGCTTGTGTTTGCGTCAGCCAATTGTATGGAACGGTCGTTAAGGCTTGCGTTACATAAGCCAGCACAGCATACGCGCCGCCGAACGTGACGAGCGCGGCTTGCGTGAAATAACGATATTCCTGCGCGTGCAGACTATCGAAGCCGCGCCACAATCCGACGGCGACGAACGGCAGCAGCCAAAGCGTGAAACCGACCGCCAGAATTTTGAAAGTTCTGATTTTGTTCGGAAGCGTGTGTGGCGGCGGCGGCGCGTTATCGTCAATTACCAGCGGAATGACGTTGTTTAGCTCGCCGTCGCCTTCGGTTTTTCTGTCGGCTTCTTTTGTTTTGGGCTGCGCGGCAAAGACATTCGGCATAAAACGCGCACCTGCCAATCCGACTATTGCCGCCGCCAAAACGATGAGCGGAAACGGAATGTGCAGGAAATAAATCGAAACGAATGCCAGAGCCGCGATAACGAAATACGCCGAGCGTTTTAATGCCTTTCCGCCAATCTTAATCACGGCTTCGACGACAATTGCCACGACAATCGGCTTAAAGCCTTCGAGAACTCCCGCCACCGCCGGAACATTGCCGTATGCGGCGTAGATATAAGAAAGCGCGAGAAGAATGAAAATCGAAGGGATGACGAAAAACGCTCCGGCGACGATGCCGCCCCAAGTGCGGTGCATCAGCCAGCCGATATAAATTGCAAGCTGCTGCGCTTCGGGTCCCGGCAAGAGCATACAGTAATTGAGCGCGTGCAGAAATCGCTCGTCCGAAAGCCAGCGCCGTTTGTCGACAAGCTCCTTGTGCATTATGGCGATTTGCCCGGCGGGACCGCCGAACGAGATAAAGCCGAGCTATAACCCAAAAGCGAAATGCTTCCCAAAACGACACGATTCGTCGGTCAGAGGCGACGGTTGTTTCTTTTTCTTCTGCTGCCTTCATTTTTCGTCTCCTTTGAGCGAACTGACTTCCGACTAGCCTGCCGCTTTCAAATCAAGCCGGTCGTCAATTAATTGGTCAATGGAAACACCGGCAATTCGCGCATAACGCAAGGAGAACGGGAAGCTGCGGTTCGCGCTATTAATGTGTAAAAATTGAATTCTCACAAAAACTAGCTGTTTTTACCTAGTTTTTGTGCGACCCTTTTTTAGCTTTTAGTTTCTAGCTTTTAGTTTTTTTCCGTTTCATCGACGACGCGCTGCAAAAAGTATTCGACGCCTTCGATTTCAAAATTATGCTCGCGCTCAATGCGCAGCAGAACGGGCGCGGCGTCGCTGTCCATAAAATGCAAATCGGAAAGGTCGAGCGTTAAATTTTTGTTCATTTCGGCGCGTAACCCAAGCGCGATTTTTTCGAGCAAAACCGCGTCTTCCTGCATCATCGAACCGGCGACGCGCAAAACGGTTTTGCCGCGCTCGGCGTCTTCAAGCTGTGTGATTGTTGTCGGCATCTTTTTTCTTTTAACATTTATTACCTGTTTGAAAATTGAACTTAACCGTTCCGGCGGGCGGCAATAAAAGAGTTAACGCACAAAATTACAAAAACAAAGCAAATTAGAGCCATCGCAAACTGAGCGGCAACCGCCGCCGGACGCTCCGCCGTTCCTGCCAAAAGAGAAGGAATTTTTAAAATGCTGCTCGCCGTCGCCAGAAAACCCAAAAAACCGATTAGAACCGCCGCGTGCATCAAATGTTTGCGCAAATTTTCTTTTGATTTGGCGAGAGCACCGAAAATCACCAGCAGTAATCCAAACGCTGCCGGAATTAAAGCCGTCGGACTCGCGTGTCCGTCAGCCGAGCCGAAAACGTAACCGATAATTCCAATCAAAATCAGCAGAACGCCGCTGACAATAGAAGTTGTAGGCATATATTTAATGGAAAATGGAAAATGGAAAATGGAAAACGGAAAATAAAGAAAACGGTTTATGTAAATGTCTGTGTCGGAACGAGAAATTGTCTTACATTTTCCGTTTTCCATTTTCCATTTTCCGTTATTTTACAATCGGCAGCGCGATAAACGTCGAATTTGCGCCGCCGTCGTGGTATATGCGCTCGGTTGCGCTCGTGAAATCGGCGTCGTTTGCCAGATTTATGTTCGGAACAAACTTTTGCGGGTTGCGGTCAACCAGCGGAAACCACGTGCTTTGGATTTGCACCATTATTCGATGACCTTTTTTGAAAGTGTGCGTGATGCCGGGCATATCAAAGCTGATTTTGGCGATTTGGTTCGGCTTCAAAGGTTCGGGCGTCTCGAAGCTGTTGCGAAAACGCGCACGGAACGGCTCGCCGCGCAGCAGCATTTGATAGCCGCCGGGAGCAAAGACGCACGCCGCCGAATTTTCCGGCGGTTTCGCGCCTTCGGGGTATGTATAATCGTCGGGAAATACGTCGATGATTTTGACGACGTAATCAGCGTCCGTGCCGGAAGTCGAAACGAATAAATTAGGTCGAATGCCCCCCGCAACCGTTAAATCTTCGGTTAAAGGCGCGGTTTGATAAGTCAAAACGTCGGGACGGTTGGCGACAAAACGCTGGTCTTCGGTCATAAAATCGCGCGGGTAATTCAAAGTGATTTTCTGCGTATACGGAACAGGATGCGCCGGGTCGGAAACGTATTCGTCAAAATCTTTCGAGCCGACAGCATCTTTTACGTCGATTTGCGGTTTATCAAATGAAAGTTTGCCGCCCGCCTGCAAATAAAGCTGTCGTTCGCCAACACTCTGTTTCGGATTCCAAGTGTCGAAAGATTTCCAAGCGTTTGCGCCCGTATCAAAGGCGTTGACTTCCTTTAAATTTGTAATGTCGCCTTTGTCTTTCAAAAAATGATTGAAAAAGGGAAGCTCGATTTTTTCCCGATAATACAAGCTCGTCTTCTCGCCGAAATACGCCGTGCCGAGCCAGTCGCCGTCGCTGCGCGCCCATCCGCCGTGAAACCAGGGTCCGACGACGAGAATGTTGTAAATGCCCGGATTTTGTTTTTCGATTGATTTGTAAGTTTCCAGCGCGCCGTATAAATTTTCGTTGTCAAACCAGCCGCCGACCGTCATCACCGCCGCTTTTACATTTTTCAGCCTCGGCAGAACGTTGCGCTCTTTCCAGAATTCGTCGTAGTTCGGATGCGCCATCATTTCGTCCCAAAACTTTATGTTCGTTCCGAGCTGCTGCCGGTAAATTTCCGACGAATGCTTTAACGAACCCATTTCGAGAAAGAATTTGTAGCCATCCGAAGTGCCGAATTTGAACGGTTTTAAATAATCGGTTGTTGCCGTCGGGACGGGACGGGGCTGTCCGAAATTTGTAAAGAAATTATAATTCTGCGCCAGAAACAGCGCGCCGTTGTGGTGCATATCGTCGCCGAGAAACCAATTGGAGACGGGCGCTTGCGGGGAAACGGCTTTTAGCGCCGGATGCGAGTTTATCGCGCCCGCCGACGTGTAAAAACCCGGATAGGAGATGCCATACATTCCGACGCGCCCGTTGTTGTTCGGCAGATTTTTCAACATCCAGTCAATCGTGTCAAACGTGTCGGTCGATTCGTCAATATCTTTTGAATTCGGGCGCGCGTTTTCGGGTCGCACGTTCACGTATTCGCCTTCGCTTTTCCAGCGACCGCGCACGTCCTGATAGGCGAAAATATAGCCTTCTCGCGGAAAAAACTCGTTCGGACCTATAGACATCTTGAATTTATCTTCGCCGTATGGCGCGACAGTGTAAGGCGTGCGGCTCAACAAAATCGGATATTTCTCCGCGCGCGCTTTCGGCTCGTAAATCGACGTAAAAAGTTTCACGCCGTCGCGCATCGGAATCATTACTTCGCGCTTTGTGTAATTTTCCTTGATATACGCGGCAAGTTCCTGCTGCGGCGTCGGCTGCTGCGCTTGCTCAGCCTGCGGCTTTGCAGGTTGAGCAGTTTGCGCGCGCGCGGTTTGTTTTCCCGAAAAGGAAATTGCTAAAAACAACGCGAGCGACAGATAAAGGAAACGATTTTTCATAAGTTTCTCCGCAAAAAAATAGACAAGCGTAATGCCTGTCTATTTTCGCTTATACGGTTGAATGTTACAAGTAAAAACTTACCGTTCGGTTTCGATTTCGACTGTTAAAACCACTTGCGAGCGGACGTTGAGCGAACCGGCTTCGACCGGCGTCGTAACGGTCGGTTTCGCAACTGATTTGAAATCCATTGATGCTGAATTGCTCATATAATCTGAAACGAGCGGGCGCGGCGCGATTCCGCCTTCGTTTGTTTCGACGACGCGAACGACGCGACCGTTCAAAGACTGCGCGATTGCTTCGGCTTTCGCCGTCGCTTGTCTTGTCGCAAGCGCCAACGCTTCGCCCTGCGCCGGACTGTCTTGTCGAATGATAAACGCGGTTGATTCGACGCTGTTCGCGCCCGCTTTCGTCGCCGCGTCAATGACCGCGCCGACTTGCGACAAATCGTTTATCGACGCCGTTATGGTATTGCGAACTGTGTAGCCGAGAATTTTCGGCAATTTTCCCGAATAATAATCCTGTTCGGGCTGTAAATTATAATCGCTCGTCTTTACTTCGATTTTAAAATTCGCGCCAATCGTTTCGAGCGCAGATTTTACCGCGTCGCTTTTTCGCGCGTTTTCCTGCTGCGCGTTTAACGCCTGCGCGTTCTGCGTTACGACGGAAAAGGTAACAACCGCCGTGTCCGGCGCAACTTTGGTTTGCGACTCGCCCAAAACGCTGACGCGCGTCAGATTATTTGAAACCGGACGATAAAGATAAAGCGCGCAGGCGAAAGGCGCTAAAGCGATTGTCAGCAAAATTGTCAAGGCGATGTTTTTCTGCATAAAATTTTCCTCGCAAATTTAATTTTACGAACAGAACGCGCGACGGGAAAATTTCTTGCAGACGACGGAAAAAGATTGACTTTTAAGAGTTTCAAATTAAGTAAATAATAAACGCAGCGTCGCGGCTAAAATTTTTACGCTTCGTCTGTATGTATGATTGCATACAAACTTTTCGAGTCTGTTTCGTTAGACTACAAATATCAAAACTCAATCAAGCGAGCCGTTTCTCCTCTTATAAAAATCTTGTAAAACGGCTTTTAATTTCTCAAACTTATACTTAACGGTATGACTAGCAAGGATTTAGGGAGACTAAAATTATGAAGAAATTTACCTACACGGTTTCGGCACTGGCGCTGGCATTATTTGCGATGGTGTTTATCCTGTCGCAGTCGACCACCGGACAGCAGGACGAGCGCGGAGAGTGCCAGAAACAATGCACCGAACAATATCAGGCTTGCAGACGAGCGCCCAATGCAAATCAAGAACAATGCAAAATAGCATTCGATACCTGTAAAGCCGCTTGCAAAAAAGTTAAGGGCAACAACAACACCAACGGTAATATGAATGGAAATACCAATGGTAATATGAACGGCAACATCAACGGTAATACCAATGGTAATATGAATGGAAATACCAATGGAAACACCAATATGAACGGAAACGTGAACGGCAATACCAACACGAACACAAACGGCAATACAAACGGTAATACCAACACGAACGGTAATATGAACGGCAACACTAACGGCAACACCAACGGTAACACCAACCGTCCGGGCGTCAGACGCGGGCGCAACCCAAGCCCCGGAACGCCGCGCGGACCCGTTAATAAAAATACGAACAGCAACGGCAACACAAACGGCAATGTAAATTCGCCGTATTAAATTTACGCGCAGAGCGGATAGACATGCTTCATCGCAAATAACGAGAAGCCGGTTTATGTTTTGCAGAAAAAAAAGCCTCGCAATCAAATGCGGGGCTTTTTCGCTTTTATTTCTACCGAAATTATCGCGCGACGAAACTGAAATTTAAAAGGTTGCGGTTATGAAAAACCAGACAATCGTTTACTCAATAAACAAACCGGCTTGCCCATCGGTTTTCGCCCGTTGCGCGCGTTTCGTAACTTCTTCCATCAACGGCAGATTCATTTTTACGCCGTCTAAGATTTCCTGCACGGTAACAATCTGCAAACGGTCAAACGGCGGGAAGTTTTCCGGTTTGAATTGTCCCTGCTGTTTGGCGAATTCAATCATCGGGCGCGTCGGTTCGTGGCGCGTGATGTAAATGCCGCATGCCGCGCCTTCGCTTTTGACGACGCCGAACAAATCGCGGACTTCGGCGACGCCGACATTCTTTCCGCTTTTAACCGACAGCATCGCGGGCAAAACTTCTGTTGCGGATTTGCGCATGTAGGCAACGCCGTCGATGCCTTTGTCCGCTCCTTTCTTTTCGTTAATCACGGCGCGATTGTCCGAATAGGTGAGAATCGCCCATTTTTCAAACTCTTTGCGAACGCGGTCGTCTCGTTTATGAATCAGTGCGTCAACTTATTCGTAATCAAGGTAGCGATTACACTAGCAATAATTCCCAAGATTAAAGTTGCTATAACTCCACCAAATACCCAACCTCTAATTCTTGCTCTTTTTGTCAATTCTGCTTTCTGTTTGCCGATATTAAACCAAACTCTTGGAAAGAGCCAATTCCAAACTTTATCTAAATAGATTAGACTTAAACCATAAAGTATAACTATCGGTGATAAAATAAAAAGTATATTAATAAAATCTATAATTGAAATTCCTGGTGAAGTTTTTAATGTATTGCTAAATAAACTTATCCAAAGACTAGTGCTTTGTAATCTAAGTTTTTTGAATGACGTTTTCGTAATGACGGTTTAGCTTCTCTCGTGCCTGATTGATGGAAAACTGCCACTCGATTTTGATTTCCGATTCTTCTCGTTCTTTGACAA
>JAABUN010004105.1_pt1 | contig 20638 bp, 19 predicted proteins | sample 5559311 | NCBI WGS metagenome assembly JAABUN01 (sample SAMN10711877, study PRJNA513370) | rock metagenome | isolation source: Antarctica rocks | place: Antarctica: Victoria Land, Siegfried Peak sud
TTGCTTGTTTTACGTTGAACTCCCATAGTTGCCTCCGGTGGTCAGTCTCTCTTTTTTAACTGTCCACATTATCGGGGGAGTTCCATCTCAGCAATGGAGGTTCAACGAGGAAGAAAATATGTTCGATTTCTTGACACCCGAACAACGAGCCGACGCGGTCGCCGAGATCCTTTGCACGCTCGCCCTTCGCCTTCAAAAACAACGCCATGAACAAGAAAACTCTCGCCAATAGCACACCCGAAACCCTCGCCCCGCTCCGACGCATGGCGCTCTATGCGCGGGTGAGCACGGAAGAACAGACGCGCGGCAGTTACCCGTCCTGCTCCTCTCAGGTCGAAGAACTGGAAGCGGCATGCCGCTCACGGGGTTGGATCGTTCAACACATCATCCGCGACGAAGGTTTCAGCGCGGGCAGTTTGAAGCGTCCCGGTTTGTCCGAACTGCGCTGGCTGGTGCAAACCAACGAGATCGACGGCATTATCTGCACTTGGTATGACCGCTTGACGCGCAGCCGCGATTTCTATGTTCTCAGCAAGGAGTTCCAGTCGCACGATGTCGAGTTCATCACCTTGCACGACGCAACCGACACCACGACCGCCGCCGGGCGCTTCATGGAATCGATGCTCGTCGCCGCCAAAACCTACGAACGCGAGCAAACGTCGGAAAAAGTGCGCTCCAAGATGCGGATGCGCGCGACCAAAGGCATGTGGAACGGTGGCCCCATCCCTTTTGGATTTACCGCCGTCTCCAGCGACCGCACCATTGCACCAAACTTAGAGACGAGCACCATCGTGACCGAGATGTTTCGCATCTACATCGAAACCTCGTCCGACTTCAAGGTGCGCGACTGGCTGCGCGCCCATCAGGTGCCCACGCACGGCGCCTCACAGTGGCAAGTGAGTAGCGTGCGCCGCATCCTCACCAACCGACGCTACGCTGGAGAAATCGAGATCAACCGCGAAAACAAAGGACTCGCTGACTTGCCGGAGTCTGAAGCCTATCTCGTCGTCAAAGCGCCTTATGAGCCGGTCGTTCCGCTCGAACTATTCGACAAAGCGCAGGCCATTCGACACGAAAAATCCAAAGGCAACCCAAACCGCAAAGGGCGGCCCCGTTCCTACAGCCAGACGCAGTGCGGGCGCGTCTATACGCTGCAAGCACTTCTGGTCTGTGGCCGCTGCGGTCATGCGATGGCGCCCTACTATGTCCGCCACCGCGCCGGAGAAGACAAGAGCGCCAAAAAGCGCAAGAAGGATTCGTTCATCACCTACTACATCTGCGCCAAGCAACAAAAAGATTGGAAGGGATGCGACCACAAAAATCTCGTATCGGCTCGGCGTCCCGAAGCGTGGATTCTGGACAAGGTGAAGGAATTAGCCACATCGGAAGATATAATCGAGCGCGCAATGCAAAAAGCGCTGATGAATTCGGCAACCGATTTGGAGCCGTCAAGACAGACGCTATCGCTCACCCGCGACGCGTTGCTCAAAAACCAGACACAAGTAGACGCCTTGGTCGAAAGCCTGACCGTTGGCGGTGCCCAAGGCGCGCTGTGGGCGCTACTCAACGAAAGAGCGACACGCCTCAAAGCCGAGCGCGACGGCTTGCTGTTCGAGCAACGCCGCTTGCAAGAATTGCTTGCGCCCTTAGATAATCATTTCGATGCGGATGTCCAGCGCTCTTTGCTGCTTCGATTTGGGGAGTTGGCTGGAGTAGCGGAGCCGGAAGAGTTGCAGCGGCTTTTGCGGCTGATGGTGCGCCGCGTCGAGTGGGAGCCGGATGGCGCGCACCGCGTGCAGTTTTATCACTTGCAGAAACCAAACTGCCTGCCGAGCGCGCAGGCAGGCAGGCAGTGGTTTCAAACTGTGGTGTGCAACGATATCCCGTAGGGGAGTCGAACCCCTGATCTTCTCCGTGAGAGGGAGATGTCCTGGGCCACTAGACGAACGGGACGTTAGGGCAACAAGAAAATATAGCCGCCGCGCCCCGTTTTGGCAACTCATCAGGCCGATTTTATGAGCGAAACACCGATTTTTATCGTGGATGCGTTTGTCGGCGAACTGCCGTGGCAAATTCTACGCGGCAATCCGGCGGCGGTCGCGCTTTTGGATGCGCCGCGCGATGACGCATGGATGCAGGAAGTCGCGGCGGAAATGAATTTGTCGGAAACGGCGTTTGTCTGCCAGAAGGACTCACAAAATTTCGGGTTGCGCTGGTTCACGCCCAGGGTAGAAGTCGATTTGTGTGGCCATGCCACACTCGCAGCCGCGCACGTTTTGTGGGAAAGCGGGCGACTTGCCCGCGATCAGGACGCGCGTTTCCACACCCGAAGCGGCTTATTGACGGCTCAAAGTGAGGGCGAATGGATTTCGCTGAATTTTCCCGCGCAAAAGGTCGAAAGTTGCGCTTTGCCCGACGCACTGCGCGCCGCCTTGGGTTTGGAAGCGAAATATGGCCCTTACCCGGCGTTTCGCGCCGCCGACGATTGGCTTATCGAAGCGGCAGGGCAAGCTCAAGTCACCTGGATGGAGCCTGATTTCGCCTGTCTAGGTCGCATATGCCAGGCATCCAAGATGCGCGGCGTAATTGCAAGTGCCGAGCCGCACTATGAGGGCTTCGGCTACGATTTCGTGTCGCGTTTTTTCGCGCCCGCCATCGGCATCGACGAAGACCCGGTGACCGGTTCGGCGCACGCCGCGCTCGCGCCGTTTTGGTGCGCGCGGCTCGGCAAAAATGAACTCGTTGGCTTTCAGGCTTCGCCGCGCGGCGGATTGGTGCGAGTCGAATTGCAAAACGGGCGCGTGCAACTCGGCGGACGTGCCCAAACCGCAGTGCGCGGCGAATTGCTGCTGTAATTCGCCGAAATCAGCCGTTACCTTTCCTTTGCAGCGCCAGCGTTGGTAAAATAAAAGGGCACGCGCCTGTGGCCCAGTGGATAAGGCGTCGCCCTCCGAAGGCGAAGATCGCACGTTCGAGTCGTGCCAGGCGCATATTTTAGTGGTTAGTGGTTAGTAATTAGAAGTTAGAAAGCTCCTCTCTAACTTCTAACTCACCTTACGCAGTAGAATGTGTTATGGGCCATGACAAACCGCGAAAAAGAGCTTTTGGACATCTACACGGACTACTTGGTCTGCTCGTTTGGAGCGACCACAGCGACGGGTTTGTCGCGTCTGGTGCCGCAGTTGAGTCACGACCAAGTCACTCGTTTTTTGTCGGGGGCAACCCTTGACAAAAAGGAGTTGTGGCTCCATGTCAAGCCCCAGGTGCGCGCGATGCAAAGTGAAAATGGGGTTTTGATTCTCGATGACACGGTGCAAGAGAAGCCTTACAGCGACGAAAGCGAGTTGGTGACCTGGCACTTTGATCACACGCAAGGCAAAACAGTGAAGGGCGTCAATCTTTTGACTGCTCTCTACTACAGCGGGGGCACATCGCTGCCCATTGACTGCGAGTTGATCCAAAAAACACAACTCGAAACCGATCCTAAAACGGGTAAGGACAAGTGGATTTCGCCTCGCACCAAAAACGAGATGGCGCGTGACATGGTGCAGGGCGCGGTGAAAAAGCAGATTCCCTTTCGCTTTGTGTTGGCCGATGCCTGGTTTGCTTGTGCCCCCAATATGTGCCTGATCAAGCAAAAAGCGCGCAAAGAGTTCCTGTTTGCCCTCAAAAGCAATCGCAACGTGGCCCCAAGTGAGAAAGAGAAAGCGCGCGGGCGCTGGAAAAAGTTAGAGTCACTGGATTGGCAAAACCACAGCACCTTGACGCTGCATCTGGAAAGCGTGCCTTTTCCCGTGCAGATCTCGCGTCACCTCGTGAAAGACCAGGAGGAGAAAAGTGTTGTTTTGTTCTTGTGTTGCAGTGACCTCACGCTTTCTGGCCCCGACCAACTCGCAATCTACCAGAAACGGTGGAAAGTCGAGGAATACCACAAGTCCCTCAAGCAAAATGCCAGCTTCGCTAAATCGCCTACCAAACTGCCCCACACCCAAAGCAATCACTTCTTCGCGTCCATTGTGGCGTTTTGCAAGATCGAAGCCTTTCGCACTCAAACCCAACTCAATCACTTCGCGCTCAAGGCCAAGCTCTACCACGCCGCATCTCTCGCGGCCCTCACTCAACTTCAATCTCTCAAAAATGCCCTACCACATCCCGCTGCGTAAGGTGAGTTCTAATTACTAACCACTACTTTGCCTTCGTAGCTCAATGGATAGAGCAGACCTCTCCTAAGGGTAAGATCGGGGTTCGATTCCCTGTGAGGGCATTTTTCCCAGCCAGTTTTCGCCGATGAATGACGAGTTTTGGATGCGCGAGGCGCTCGCCGAGGCCCAGAACTGTCGCCGTCTTTGGCTTGACGCCTCGCTTAATGACGTTCCCGTCGGCGCGATTTGCGTTTTCGAAAACAAAATCGTCGGGCGCGGCCACAATCGGCGCACTCTCGACCACAATCCCGTCGCGCACGCCGAAATTTTGGCGCTTCAAGACGCGGCGCAAACGCTGCAAACCTCCAATCTGAGCGGTGTCACGCTTTTCGTTTCGCTCGAACCGTGTCCGATGTGCGCGGGCGCGCTGTGGCTTTGCCGCGTTTCGCGCCTGGTTTTTGGCGCCTGGGACGACCGTGCCGGCGCCTGCGGCTCGGTTTTCGACATTCCGCGCGATCCGCGCCTCAATCATCGCCTCGAAGTGCGCGGCGGCGTGCTGGAAAGCGAGTGCGCCGCGCTTTTGCAGCAGTTTTTCGCCGCACGGCGCGCCGGAAAAGCGGGAAAAGAGTCGTGATTTCCGCGTCACCGCGTCTCGATTGCATTAAAATAAGGGGCCATGACACCCATTCAAGTTGGCATTGCGGGGCTGGGGCGCTCCGGCTGGAATATGCACGCGCAGACGCTCTCCGAACTCCCCGAACAGTTTCAAATCGTCGCCGCGATGGATTTCGACGCCGCGCGCCGCGACGAGGCCAAAGCCAAATTCGGCGCCCAGACTTACGATAACTACGACGCGCTTTTGGCCGATGAGAACGTCGAACTCGTCGTCGTCGCCACGCCCAATTCGGCGCACAAATCCAACGTCGTGGCCGCACTCCAGGCCGGAAAACACGCGCTCTGCGAAAAACCTTTCGGCACCACCTCAGCCGAGGCCGACGAGATGATCGCCGCTGCCAAAGCGAGCGGCAAAATCGTGGCGCCCTTTCAAAACCGCCGCTACGAGTCGCATTTTCAGAAAGTGCAGCACATCATCGAAAGCGGCATTCTGGGCGAAATTCACTTGATTCGCCTCGCGCATCACGGCTTTTCGCGGCGCTGGGATTGGCAGACCTTGAAGGAGTTTTCCGGCGGATTTCTCAATAACTGGGGGCCGCACGTCGTCGATCACGCTTTGCAACTGATGAATCTGCCCGACGACGCGCCCGACCCGGAAATCTGGGTCGATATGCGAAACATCCTCGCTTCGGGCGACGCCGAAGACCACATCAAGCTGACTTTGCGCGCCGAATCCGGCCCGGTCGTCGATATCGAACTCTCTTCGGCGGTGGCTTTTGGCCAAGATCGCTGGCTCGTCGCCGGAAAAAGCGGCGCACTGCGCGGCACCACGTCGGAACTCGAATGGAAATGGGTCGATTGGAATGCGATGCCCGCGCGTCCTGTTGACCGCGAGCCGACCGCCAATCGCGGCTACAATTCGGAAAAATTAGAGTGGCAAACCGACAAATGGAGCGGCGCTAACCGTGACGCTGACTTGATGCAGGGCTTCTACCGCGAACTCTTCGAAACGCTGCGAAACGGCGCGCCGTTGCGGGTTTCGCCGCAAAGCGTGCGGCGCCAGATCGCCATCATCGAGCGCGCCAAAGAGTTGGGCGGCTTCGCGTGATCAGTGATCAACCCAAGTTATCAACCCAAGTGGCCAACTGGTTTTGGGTCTTTTATAGGCCGGGAACGTTTCAGGCCCGGATGAAAATGGGTCGCGGGCGCTGGATATTGGAATTTCACAAAATTCATCAACGATTGGGCGCAACGGTTTTTTTGCTGAGGCGTTAGTGTCTGCTTAATGAAAATTCTTCTCACCAACGACGACGGCATTGGCGCCGACGGGCTGCACGCGGCGTGGCACGCGCTGCAAAATGCGGGACACGAAGTCACCGTGTGCGTTCCCGACCGCCCGCGCTCGGCTTGCGGGCATTCGATTACGATGCACAAGCCGCTGCACGTCAAAACCGTCCAAACCCGCGACGGACTCGCTTACACCACCAACGGCACGCCCGCCGATTGCGTCACGCTCGCGCTGTTGCACATCTTGGAAACGCCGCCCGATTTGTGCGTTTCGGGCATCAATCTGGGGCCGAATCTGGGCGACGACGTGCATTATTCCGGCACCGTCGGCGGCGCGATGGAAGCGATATTGAACGGCGTTCCGGCCCTCGCCATGTCGCTCAACACCCATTCCGACCCGATCTGGGACGCCGCCGCCGCGTTTTGTGCCCGCATCGCGCCCCATATCGGCGCCATGAACTTGCCGCGCGACACGTTTTTGAACGTCAACGTGCCCAATCTGCCGATAAGTGAGATTCAGGGCGAGCGCGTCACCAGCCAGGGATCGCGGCGCTACAAAGGCGATCTGGTGCGCTACAACGCGCCGGTTGTCGGCGATTACTTTTGGCGCGGGGGCGAAGTCATCGACCGCGCCGAAAGCGACGACGCCGACGTTTTGGTCGTCAAATCCGGCTTCATTTCCGTGACTCCGATTCACGTCGATTTGACGCGCCGCGACGCGATGGAAAATGTGGCTGCGGTTTTGAAAATTGGGAAATAACCACAGAGGCGCAGAGACACAGAGAAATTCAGAGATTTTCCTTTGTAATTCTCTGTGTCGCTGTAGTTATTTTCTTCTAAGAAACAGTTTGAAAAGTTCCGGCGAATGAATTCGCAGCCAGAAAAAGCCGTCGGCCTGCGCCGACGAATGCATTTGGCAGCGATGCAACCACGTTGCTGCGGGATTTCGTCAACGCAGGTTGACGGCTTTTTCTGGCTGCGAATTCATTCGCCGGACTTTTCAAACAGCTTCTAAGAAACGGTAAGTGCGCGGCGCCAATGTGCCGACTTCAAATAAGCGGCGGCGCAGTTCGGTTAAATCGTTTTCGTCGTCCACATCGCGCCAATCGGAAAGTTGTGCCCAATTCAGCTTTTCTCTGCCTCGCGTCGCGTTATTGCAACGGATCGTTCTCAAAGTCGTGGAACTGCTCCAGGCCACATTTTCAAACAACCATGACGGCACACCCTGCGAAGAGCCGAGCAAATAAAAGCCGCCATCCTCTGTCGGCCCAAAGACAAGCCCCAGCGCCTCATCCAAAGTTTCAAACGCGCGGCGCAAACGATTCAAGGGCAAATCCGGCGAATCCGAGCCGATAACAGCGACTTTTTCAAAGCCCTTTTCGCGCAACTGCGCGCAGCAATCGAGGATTTTGGCGCCCAGATCGCCATCGCACTGCGCGAGTCGCGGCCCATCCCACAACTGCGCGAGCGATTCTTCGCCATCGAAACCGTCGTTCGGTGTAAAGCACGCAAAAGTCTCGATTTCGGGCGCCAGAGCGCGGCCCAAAGCGAAAGTATCGGCGAGCATGGCGCGATAAAGTCCGAGCGCGAACGCCTCGCCATGCGTTTTGGCGAGACGGGTTTTGACTGTTCCCAATCGCGGCGCGCGGCAAAAAATCGCCAGCGCGCCGCGCTGTTGGGGCACCGAAATCGTGGAAAAATCTGCCATTGAAAAGTTGCGAGGGGCCGTTATACTCGCTGTCTCACTCAAGTCAGTGAAACCATTGCCGCTATTGAACATCTACCGAATTCCATGATAAAAACCGTTTCTTTTGCGCCGCCACGCGCGTCGGGTTCTCGTTCGAGCGCCAAAGTGTCGGGGGCGAAAACCGTGCCCGTCGAAACTTTGCGCCCGGTCAACCCGCGTGCCGCGTCCGGCAGAACCATGAGCAAAACTCCCAAAGCGCCAATGCAGACTTCGCTGGAGCTGCTTTTCGACGCGCCCGATGAAGTCGTTGCGCCCGCGACCAAAATTAAAGCCGTGAAACCGGCAGCGAAGCTCGAAGAACCCGCGCCGAACGCTCCAAAAGCCGAGAAAGCCGAGGCGCGCGAAGTCAAAGCCAAACGCGCGCGCGTGCCCAAGGATTTGGCGGCTCAATACGGCGAAAAAGCGGTGACGCGCGCGGTCGCGGCGCCGGTCGAAGCTGAAATCGCCAAAAAACGGCTTTCCAAAGCCGAAAGACAGGCGCGCCGCGATTTGATCAAGCCATCCGAAGGCCTCATGGAACGCTTGGCGCGCGCCAATCAAATCACGGCGCGCAAGCCCAAAGCGGAGCCGCGCGGCAAAGGCTGGAAATTCGTCTGCGGACGTTGCGGCACGACTTCCTATTTCGAAACGCCGGGCGGACTCTGCGCCTGCGGCACCATCGCTCTGAAAGAATAAATATTGGCCACAAAAAGGCGCAAAAAGCACAAAAGGGAGTTGGTGGTAGCGCCGTAAGGCGCGTTGGATTGCCCTTTCAGGGACGCCACTGAGACGCGCCTCGCGGCGCTACTACCAACCCCTTCGAGCCACTACCCAAATTTCAATCAACCCCCTTTTGTGCTTTTTGCGCCTTTTTGTGGCTAAAAATCAAACGAATTTTCCGTCGCGCATTTCGCGCGTCACATCGGCGATTTGGGCGGCTTCGCCCGAATGCGTCACCATCACCACGGTTTTGCCTTCGCGCCGCGCCAGATTCGACAGGGCTTCCAAGACGCTGTGCGCCGAGTGCGAATCGAGATTTCCGGTCGGTTCGTCGGCCAAAATCAGCTGCGGATCGTTGATTAAAGCCCGCGCCAGCGCCACGCGCTGCATTTCGCCGCCGGACAGCAGACTCGCGCCCTGATTGAGGCGGTGCGACAGCCCGACCGCTTCGAGCAAATGCGCGGCGCGTTCGAAACTCGCTTTTTTGGGTTTTCCGGCCAAAAGCGCGGGCAGCGCCGCGTTTTCGAGCGCCGATAAAAGCGGCATCAGGTTGAAAAACTGGAAAACGATGCCCACGGTGTCGCGGCGATAGCGCGTCAGGCCGCGTTCATCGAGCGTGGCCACGTCCTGCTGTCCGACGCTGAGTTTGCCGGTCGTTGGCACATCGAGACCGCCCAAAAGGTTCAAAAGCGTCGATTTGCCGCAGCCACTGCGCCCGACCAGAGCCAAAAATTCGCCCTGAGGCACGTCCAGATCGATGCCCTGCAACGCACCAACGAGGCGATTTTCGACTTGGTAGTTTTTGGTCAGATTTTCGATTTGGATCAGCGACTGGGGCATAAAAATTCACCGCAAAGGCGCAGAGACGCAGAGAAAGCGCGACTTTTTCATTGATTTCTCTGGGTCTTTGCGGTGAATTTTATGGATTGCGCGTGTCGGAAAACGCGTAAAGCGCCGCGCTTTGTCCCACCAGCCGTTTTTTCGCATCAGTGGGCAATAAATTCGCGCTTTCGAGCGCGGTTTCGCTCAACCAGTGAAAATTTTTCCACGCTTCCGGGCTGAAAATCGTGCCATCCTCGCGGGTTTGCTCGCCGGAAATGGTGGCGGCGAAAAACAGCGTCAATTCGTGGCGCTGTTTTTCGCCAATTTCGCGGCCCGCGTAGATGCTTTCGGTCACGAAAAGCAGTTCGCCGACCTCGCAACTCGCGCTCAGTTCTTCTTCGATTTCGCGTTGGAGCGCCTCGACGCAGTGTTCGCCGGGATCGACGTGTCCGCCGGGCAAAGCGAGGTATTTTTCGCCGCTTTTTTTGTTGGTGTTGCCGTTGACGAGCAGGGCGCCGTCTTTCCAGATCACGGCGCGGGCGATGAGTTCGCGGTCTTTCATGGTGGTTTGGGTTAAAATCGCGTCCGATGAAAACGCGGTTTTTGATGTGCTGTAGTTTGGTGTTGCTGGTCTGTTTCACGTCAGCGGCGAAAGCGGCGAAAGTTCGAGAATTTGCAACAAATGTCTTCGCTTACGCAGAGCCTTGGTTGCCTTTGAGCGTTTTGGCGCGGCAAACCGTAAAGAGCGGAAACAATTCCATCCGGCGCTTCAAAGTCACCTGGGGTTACGCCGGGCCGCACAATGGCGACGAAGGCACAGCGATTTATGATCGCTCGCGCCAGATTTTGTGGGTCGAATACTCCTCCTCTTGTTGGTTTGGTCTCGACGAAGATGAAAGAACTATCCGGCAAAATCGTTGGGTTCAACGCTGCGCTTGTCGCGTGTCACGCCCGCACGAATGCAGCGCTTGATCGACAAATATCGAGGCCGAACGCCCGAACAAGACTCACAACCCGCTTATTTTCCGCGCCTCATCGAAGTCGGTTGTCGGCGCCGCGTGCTTTTGAATCGTCAAACTTCGTGGCGCGAAAGGTGGACGAAAGAGGGAAAAAACAGCGTTTTAAAACGAATTCCCTGAATCAATTTTCCAGATTACCAATCGTGGCGAACGAATCCTTCAAAGCCGGATAAAGCGCGCCGTAAATCGCGTAATTCTTCTCGTAAATCCGCGCGTTTTCTTCGATGACACTGGCGCCGCGCGTGACTTTGACGACTGCGCTGCACGCTTCTTCGACGCTCGAATAAATGCCCGCGCCCACGCCCGCCAAAAGCGCGACGCCCAGCGCTGGGCCTTCGTCGATGGCGATGGTGGAAAGCGGAAAACCGAAAATATCGGCGGTGATCTGGCGCCAGACTTCGCTTTTAGCGCCGCCGCCGTTGGCGCGCACGTTGCCAATCGAAATTTCCATCGATTTGAGGATTTCCAGGCTGTCGCGCAGTCCATAGGACACGCCTTCCATCACGGCGCGCGCCATGTGAGATTTATTGTGCAGCAAGTTGAGGCCGATAAAAGCGCCGCGCGCCAGCGGATCAGGATGCGGCGTGCGTTCGCCGGTGAGATAGGGCAGAAAAAACAGGCCGTCCGAGCCGGGCGCAACCGTGGCCGCTTCGCGCGCGATGAGGTCATATGGATCGGTTTTCATGTGCGCGGCGACGGCTTTTTCACTGAGTGCAATGGTGTCCCGATACCAGCGCAAACTGCCGCCCGCACTGAGCATCACGCCCATGACGTGCCATTTATTCGGCACGGCGTGACAAAAGGTGTGAACGCGCAATTGCGGGTCGATGACCGGCGTGTCGGAGAACGCGAAAACCACGCCGCTCGTGCCCATCGCCACCGAAATGATGCCGCTTTGCACGATGCCGTTGCCGACCGCGCCAGCCGCCTGGTCGCCGCCGCCGCCAACCACGGGCGTGCCCGCTTTTAAACCCGTCGCGGCGGCGCCCAAATCCGAAACGCGGCCCGAAATCTCGAACGATTCATAGACTTTGGGCAAATGAGCTAAATCGACGCCGATTTTTTCGCAGACTTTCTCGCTCCAGCGTCTTTGGGGGACATTGAGCAGCGAAGTGCCCGATGCATCGGAAACTTCGGTGGCGAACTCGCCGGTGAGCCGAAAACGCAGGTAATCTTTGGGCAGCAAGTGCATCACGGCGCGCTCGTAGATTTGTGGCTCGTTATCGCGCGCCCACAAAATTTTCGGCGCGGTAAAACCGGTCAAAACCGGGTTGGCGGTTTCGCTGACCAATAATTCTTTGCCGACTTTTTCCGTCATCCAGTCGCACTGGCTTTGCGTGCGTTGGTCGCACCACAAAATCGCCGGACGCAAGATTTCGTGGTTTTTGTCGAGCATGACGAGGCCGTGCATCTGACCCGCCAACCCGATGGCGGCGATGTCGTCGTTGCCGATTTGAGCGGTGATTTCGCGGCAGCATTTCGCGGTCGCGTCCCACCAATCGAGCGGGTTTTGCTCGGCCCACAGCGGTTTGGGCGTGGAGAGTTCGTATTCCGCGCTTGTCGAAGCGACGAGTTTGCCGCTTTCGTCGATGGCGATGACTTTGGTGCCGGAGGTGCCGATGTCGATGCCGAGGAGATATGCCATGATGGAGGATTTCAAGGAAAAACGCCGCTCATTTTAACCGATTTCGCGCCTGGATTTTCCAAACCTGGCACCGCCCGTCCGGTTTGCCGTTAATCAACGGTGGGTTCGCCCCGCGCAACCTAAAGGCTGATTCCTTGCCCAAACCACCGCACCTTATGAAAATTTTCCGATTCTCCCCTTCGCGCGCCGCTCTGCTGGGCGCTTTTTTGCTGCCGATTCTCGCCTCCTGTGGCGGCGGCGGAAGCAGCGGCCCGAAAACTCCGCGCGTCGATTCGGCCACACCTGCGCCCGTCGGTTTCAACGCGACTGACAGCTGCAACTACGAAAGTTTCACGCCCAATTATGCGAGGTCGGTCTCGCTGTTGCATTGGGACAGGTTTCCGCTGCGCGTCTCTTTCACCAAAAACGACCAACTTTCGGCATCGCGTCAGGCGGTCGCGGTAAAGGGTTTCAATCAGTGGGTTGCCGCCACGGGCAATCGCGCCGATTACACCGTCGTCGATAGCGATGCCAGCCCCAACGTCACCGTCAGTTTTTACAAGTTCACCGGCGGCCCCGGCGACACGCTGGGCACCACCACGGTGAGCTATACGGGTGACAACGTGATTCGCAAGGCGGAAATCAAACTCGGCATCACCGGCAACGCCGCCGACGACCAACTCACTGCCGCGCACGAATACGGTCACACGCTCGGCATCAGCGGTCACTCGCCGGTTGAACTCGATCTGATGTATTTCACCGGCAACCTCAGCGGCGAAATCACTCCCTCCGATCTCAATACCGTTCGCACCGCCTATTGCGACAACTTCAACCGCAGCACCGCGCGCACCAGCGCCGCTGTCGGGCCGCTCAAAACGATTGTGATGCACTAAATTCTCAGCGAAGAATTTTCCTGCGCGTCAATCGAGCGCCGATTGGAGCCGCTTTCCCTGTGGAAAGCGGCTCCAATCGGTTTGGGCAGTGAGGAATTTTTATCCCTGTCTGGGTTGGCAAAAGCACAAAGGCAACGCGATTTCTCGTCGTTTCCAAGAAATTTCGCGCTCCGATGTTTGAAAATACCCGCTTCTGGGTATAATCATTTCGGCATCGTTTAACCGCTTAAACGATGCCGAAAAATCCCATGACTCAGCGACGCGAAAACGGGGTGCCGACCATCAAAGATATCGCCCAGGCTTGCGGCGTGTCCGAAGCGACGGTGTCATATGTCATCAACGGCAAACGCGTTTTGAAGGCCGACACCCGCGAGCGCGTCATTTCGGTGATGCGCGAGATGAATTACCATCCCTCGGCGGTGGCGCGCGGTTTGTCCGGCAAAAAAGCGCACACGCTGGGCGTGTTGTTCCCAGTGATCGAGTCGGTTGCGTTCGTGACTAATCCCTACGCGACGGGTTTGTTGCAAGGCGTATTCTGGCAAGCGCAGCGCGAAGGGTTCAACGTGACGCTGTTCACCTCGATGTGGGAAAACGCCCAGATTTCGGCGCCGCCGTTGCGTGATGGGCGCACCGATGGCGTTTTGGTGGTCGCGCCGTCTTTGGGCAGCGATATTTTGTCGGGGTTGGCGTCGTTGGGCGTGCCGGTGGTGGGCATTTCGGCGCCCAAACACGCCGGAGTCGCCGTTGTCGATGTGGACGACGAAGCCGGTTTGCGGCTGGCGACGCAGCATCTCATCGATTTGGGACACCGCCGCATCGCTTATTTGACCGGGAACGACAATGCGGCGTCTTACGCGCCGCGCCGAACCGGGTTTTGCGCGACGATGGCCGCCGCCGGAATCGAAATCGAGTCGAAATGGCTGCAAACTTCGCACTTCGATGGCAGCCTGGCCTTCGAGCAGACTCTGCGCTTGCTGCGCGATTCGCCGTCTCCCACCGCCATTATCGCGGGCAACGACAGCATCGCAATGGGCGTGCTGGAAGCGGCGCGAGAAGCGAAAGTTCGCGTGCCACAAGAACTTTCGGTCGTCGGTTTCGATGACATTCCCGCCGCGACACTTGTCACGCCTCAACTGACCACGGTGCATCAACCTCTGGTGAAAATCGGCGAAAAAGCGACCGCGCTTTTGGTCGAGCGGATGCGAAATCCCTTCAGCGCGACCGACGAAGAAGTGCATCTGCTGCCGCCACAACTCATGGTGCGCGGCTCGACGGCTCCGGTTTCTCTCCCGCGCCAGTAATTATTAGGTTTCATCTCTCCAAGGAATAAAAATGAAGACAACACTTTCTCCCAATCTGCCAGAAGTCAAAGGGTTCAAAACCCGCAACACAGGTTTTACTTTGATCGAATTGCTCGTGGTCATAGCCATCATATCTATCCTCGCCGCGATATTGTTTCCAGTGTTCGGCAGAGCACGTGAAAACGCGCGCCGCAGTAGTTGCCAGAGCAATCTCAAACAAATCGGTTTGGGTATCATGCAGTATGTTCAAGACTATGACGAGAAATATGGTATGGCTGAATATGGCGGCGGCGGCACCGGTATTCCTCAAGTGATGTGGTATCAAGCCGTGCAGCCTTACATGAAATCGGGCACGCAATACGGCAAAGGCGGCGTGTTTCAATGTCCATCTTATACCAGCGCATCCAACGATTACGCGCAATCTTATGGTATCCACAGTTCGTTGTGGACGACTTATTATGACGACACCACTTCTCCTCGCGTCACCCATAGCTCCTCCTTAATCGAGTCTCCAGCGGATAAAGTGATCGTGACCGACAAAGGCAACACCGGCGGCGGTTGGAGCTATCCGGTGTTTGTGACCGGAGAATACAATTGGACAACTGGTGTGGGCAACCCGCGTGGCTCCAAAGATGACAACGACAGGATTTTCGCCAGCGATTGCGACGACAAGGGCGGCGCCGTCACCTGGGAATGCGCCGCAATGCCGCGTTACCGACATTTGAACACTTCAAATATGCTTTTCGCCGACGGTCACGTCAAAGCCATCGTCAAGGGCCGCATCAAATGGTTCACCAATATCTATATCGCTGGAACAAGCCGCCCTGGGGCTAGCTACGACAATGGCCAGTGGGAGGGCGAACGCGCCACACCAGCTTGGTATCCCTGGGCCAGCTAAAGCCACTCACAAAGGACAAATATGAAAATGACACATTCCCTTGCAACGGTTTTAGCCATCGTTCTCGTGACGCTGGCACTTGGTGGATGCGGTTCGCCTTCCACTGAATCCATCATTTCGCCCGAACAACGGGCGCAACAACAGGCCGCAGGACTCAAAAGCATTCCAGCTCCGGCTCAAGCATTGGCAGCTCAGCGAGGTCAAGAAAAAAGTCGAACGGACGCGATGCGCGCCAAAGACGCTGCCAAAGCAGCGCAATAACTGCTATTTCACTGCTCAAGAGCCTGTCGCCAACCGCGCGGCAGGCTCTTTCGTCTCTGCTCCAACCAACTCTTTCAAAACTATGAAACGACGTGATTTTCTGGGTGCAGGCGCTGCTGGCGCTTCGCTTTTCGCCCTCGATTTAGCGCCCGCCCTCGCGCAAAACGCGCCGCAAAATGCGAACGCGGTCAATCGCCCCTTCGCGGCGCCCAAACGCTCGCCGCTCTACACCGATGGCAAATGGCAAACGCCCGCGCGCGCGATTCGCGGCGTCAATCTCGGCGGCTGGCTGGTCTTGGAAAAGTGGATGTCGCCCACGCTTTTCGCGGGCACCGAAGCGGGCGATGAATATTCGCTGGCGCAAATTCCCGGCGGACGCGAGCGCATCGAGCTTCACCGTCAAAATTGGATCACCGAAGCCGATTTTCGCTGGATCGCCGAATACGGCCTCGACGCGGTGCGGATTCCGGTCGGTTTCTGGACGCTGAATGAAGCCAAACCTTACCTCGGCGGCGCCGAACACTTGCAAAACGCCTTCGATTGGGCCAGAAAATACGATTTAAAAGTGCTACTCGACCTGCACGCCGCGCAGGGCAGCCAAAACGGTTGGGATCATTCGGGCCGCGCCGGGGAAATCGGTTGGACGAAGCCGGAAAATCGTGCCGCCTCGCTGCAAACTCTGAGCGATTTGGCCGATAAATACGGCGCGCATCCGAATTTGTGGGGTCTGGAACTGCTCAACGAGCCTCGCTACGACACCTCGCTCGACATTTTGCGCGAATGGTATCAAAGCGCTTATCAAGTTCTGCGGCCCAAATTGCCCGCTCCGGTCGCTTTCGTGGTTCATGACGGCTTTCGCGCCGGGGGATGGCAGGGTTTCGCGCCCGCGCCGGATTATTCGAACGTGGTTCTAGACACTCATATGTATCAGACGTTTTCTGAAGGCGACCGCAAGCGCACGCCGCTCGAACAAGTGCAGTTCGCGCTGGGTCGCGGCCAGGAAATCGAGCGTTTGAAAAGCGGCCCCTGGCTGATTGTGGGCGAGTGGTCGCTGGCCTTGCCGTGGAACGAAATGCAAGCCAAAACCAAAACGCCCCTCGACCGCGACGCGACGCGCCTCGCTTATGCCGGGGCGCAGCTTCTCGCCTTCGAAACCGCGCACGGCTGGTTTTACTGGAGTTACAAGACGGAAACCGGCGGTGAATGGAGCCTGCGCGACTGCGTGAAACAGGGCTGGATGCCCACTTCAATGGCGCTTGCGTGATTTGGCGCGCGCGATTGAGGCGTTATAGAATTTCATCATGCTTTCCAATTACATTCGCGCGGCGATGAAGGCGGCTCATTATGAAATTTGGCCTGAAGACAAAATCTTCTACGGCGAAATTCCAGGCGTTCGCGGCGTTTATGCTATGGGCGAAACGTTGGAAGAGTGCCGCGACGAATTGGAATCGGTTTTGGAAGGCTGGATTTTACTGGGCGTTCGTTTGGGGCATGAATTGCCGATGTCAGACAAGACCGAAATGTAATGGGAACATCATTTGTCAAATACAAAGAACATGGATTTTGGGCGCATGACGGTTGGCTTGAGATGGTTCTATTTGTTTTGGTTAGAGAAATCGATCAACTGGACGAGACTCCCAAATGGCTCGAGATGGTGCGAAATGAGTGGTTGCAATCGGCCAGCGCTGGTTACATGGGTTGTGTGCCAACCCGTCTGGATGAGTTTGCTGCCAGCGACGAACATCGCTCTATCCTTTCCCGAATTGCTCAAAGTGCCTTGATGCGCGTAGAAAGAAATCTCCCGCTTCCCAAAAACGATCTCATTGTCGAGCATTGGGGCGGATACCCGCTCACCGAACCAAATCTTCCGTTGCAAAAAGAAATAGACGACACAAGCCGAGACTTGGAAGCATTCGAGCTATTCTTGAGAACTTTAAAAATGTTCGTTTTGCTTTTCGAAGGCCAAATAATAACGACAGCCGGTGACCAGGAGGCTTTGCCTCATCTCTGGGTGATTCCCTGATTTTTGCACCAACTTGCCTCATCCGGTAAAATTGGACGGGTAAATTCGCCAAGACCTCAAATCATAGGAAAGAAAATATGTCTGTTGCAGAACGTGAAAAAGTCACGACCATTCGTGAACATCAAAAACATGAGTCGGACACCGGCTCGCCCGAAGTCCAAGTTGCGCTGATTACGACGCGCATCAACTACCTCACCGACCACCTCAAAACGCACAAAAAAGACCACGCTTCGCGCCTGGGACTGTTGCGTTTGGTCGGACAGCGCCGCCGTTTGCTGCGCTACTTACAAGACCGCGACGTTGCGCGCTATCGCGCCGTCATCGCCAAACTCGGCCTGCGCCGCTAAATTTGGCAATCTCCAGAGCCGTCTGTTCCCCGCCCCGCAAAAGGCGCGGGAATGACGGCTCTTTTCATTTTTCGTAGGGCAATGACCTGTCATTGCCGCTCGATTTCTTCGCTGGCCTTGATTTAGACCGAGCGAGGCCGATTAGCGGCAATGACAGGTCATTGCCCTACGAACTCCCAAGGAACTTTTAGCATGGCAATACAACCTCACAGCGTGTCCCTCGAATGGGGTGGACGCACGCTTTCTATCGAAACCGGACTTTTAGCCGGTCAAGCCAACGGCTCCGTCACCGTGCAATACGGTGATACCGTCGTTCTCGTCGCCGCGACGATGGCGCGCGAACCGCGTCCCGGCATGGACTTTTTCCCGCTCACCGTCGATTACGAAGAGCGGATGTATGCGGCGGGCAAAATGCCCGGCAGCCGCTTCGTGCGCCGCGAAACCCGGCCCGGCGAGGACGCGATTTTGAACTCGCGTCTCATCGACCGCTCGATTCGCCCGCAATTTCCCAAAGGCGCGCTCAACGACGTGCAAATCGTCGTCACCACGCTCGCTTATGATGGCGAAAACGAAGTCGATATCGTGGGACTGATTGGCGCATCCGCCGCGCTGCACATCTCGGATATTCCGTTTGAAGGCCCGATTGCGGGCGTCAAAATCGGCATCATCGACGGCGATTTCGTCATCAATCCGACGCACGAACAGGTCGAAAACGGCGCCATGGAACTGGTGGTTTCGGCGCGGAGTGAAGGCATTTGCATGATCGAAGCGGGCGCCAAACAGGTGCCTGAAGAGCAGATGATCGAGGCGCACGAACTCGCGTTTCGTCTCATCGCGCCGGTTCTGGCGCTGCAAGACGAACTGCGCGAGAAAGTCGGCAAAGCCAAGGCGGAGATGAAAATCTCCAAAATCCCCGATTCCGTGACTTCGGCGATTCAGGAAAAATACGGCGCGCAGTTCAAAAGCGCGCTGCTCACGCCCGTCAAAGGCGAGCGCAACGAAGCCGTCGAATCGCTCAAAAGCGCCGCGAAACTCGAACTGGCCGAAAGTTTGGGCGACGACGCCAAATATCTCGGCGCCGCGTTCGAGAAACTGGCGGAAAAACTGACGCGCGCTTCGATTTTGGAGGATGGAGTCCGTCCCGATGGCCGCAAAATCGGCGATTTGCGCGAGCTGACCGCGAAAGTCTCGATTTTGCCGCGCACTCACGGCACCGGCCTGTTTTCGCGCGGCGAAACCCAGGTTTTGACGATTGCAACGCTGGGCAGTCCCGGCGACGAAAAAATCATCGACGGCCTCGACGACGAGGAAAAGCGCCGCTATTTGCATCACTACAACTTCCCGCCCTATTCGGTCGGCGAAGCGCGTCCGATGCGCGGGCCGGGACGACGCGAAATCGGTCACGGCGCATTGGCGGAAAAGGCTCTCGTGCCGGTTTTGCCGACGCAGAAAGATTTTCCCTACACCTTGCGCTGCGTGAGCGAAGTTTTAAGCTCCAACGGCTCGACTTCGATGGCGAGCGTTTGCGGCTCGACTTTGGCGTTGATGGACGCGGGCGTGCCGATTCTGGCGCCGGTCGCGGGCATTTCGATTGGTCTGGTCAAGGAAGAGGGCGACAAATACACGCTTTTGACTGACATCGCGGGCATTGAAGATTTCTATGGCGACATGGATTTCAAAGTCGCAGGCACCAAAGAGGGCATCACTGCGATTCAACTCGACACCAAGGCCAAATATCTCTCGATGGAGATGATTCCGCACATCTTTTCGCAGGCGTATGACGCTCGTTTGAAGATTCTGGAAGTTTTGGACGGTGCGATTCAAACGCCGCGCGCCGAGTTGTCGCCGTTTGCGCCGCGCATTTTGACGGTGAATATTCCGGTCGAGCGCATCGGCGAAGTGATCGGGCCGGGCGGCAAGATGATTCGCTCGATTGTGGAGCGCACCGGCGCCAAAATCGACATCGAAGACGACGGAACGGTATTTATTTCGAGTTTGAAGGCCGAAGGCGGCGAAATGGCGGCGAAAATCATCTCCGACATGACGCGCGAAATCGAAATCGGCGAAGAATACACCGGAACCGTGACGCGTTTGATGAATTTCGGCGCGTTCGTGGAGATTCTGCCCGGCAAAGAAGGTCTGATTCGCATCTCCGACCTTTCCTGGGAATATGTGCCGTCGGTTGAAGACGTTCTCAGCGTCGGCGACGAAGTCAAAGTCGTAGTCAACGAAATCGACGACCAGAACCGCGTCAATTTGAGCCGCAAGGCTTTGATGCCCAAACCCGAAGGCTATCAAGAACGCGCGCCGCGCGGCGAAGGCGGCGGAGATCGCGGCCCGCGTCGTGAAGGCGGCGAAGGTGGCAACCGCGAAGGGGGCGGCGAAGGCCGTGGCCCGCGTCCCGAAGGCGGAGATCGCGGCCCACGCGAAGGCGGGCAAGGCGGCGGCGGCAATCGCGGCCCGCGCCGCGAAGGCGGCGGCGGATTCAATCGCGGCCCGCGTCGTGACGGCGGCGGCAATTCCGGCGGCAATCAAGGCGGCGGCAACGCTGGCGGGCCGCGCGGCGGCATGGGCGGCTTCGGTGGGCCTCGGCAACAGTAGTTCTCTCCAACTGAAAACGGCGCGTAGCCATTGCTACGCGCCGTTTTTATTTAATCTATTTAACCCAAGTTGCTACCTCGGATTACAGCGAATCAATTCGCCGCAAAGGAGAGCGAAGTCCGCCTTCGCGGACTGTCAACTTGCAATGGTTTGGAAAAACCGCAGTTTTCCCAACCTGCGAAGGCAGGTTTTGCCCGTCTTTGCGGCGAATTGATTCGCTGTCATCGAAGGTATATAGCACGTCTTGAAGCGTAGGCTACAAGAAGGCCGCGTCAACCGCGTCTCGAAAAGTGTTGAAGAGGTGCCTGTGGTGGGCAATCAGGTGCTTTTTCTGGTTCCACAAAGGCTCAATGTGGTTC
>JAABUN010004107.1_pt1 | contig 20631 bp, 29 predicted proteins | sample 5559311 | NCBI WGS metagenome assembly JAABUN01 (sample SAMN10711877, study PRJNA513370) | rock metagenome | isolation source: Antarctica rocks | place: Antarctica: Victoria Land, Siegfried Peak sud
TGCCCGGCGGCACGGCGAGCATCCTCGCCGAGGTCACGCCAGCGGCGGTTGCCGAGCTGGACCTGCGGCCCGGCGTTCGCGTGTGGGCCACGGTGAAGGCCTCCGACGTCGCGGTCTACCCCGGCCAGATCCCCTAGGCTGGCGCCGTGGGTCAGCTCCTCTCCGTCAACGTCGGCCAGCCCGAACCGAACCCCTACAAGGCCGTACGGTCCACCGGCATCGGCAAGCGGCCCGTGGAGGGGGAGGTCGAGGTGCGGGCGCCGGGCGCCAAGCGCGGTGGCCTCGGCAGCGGGCTGGTCGGCGACTTCGTCGGCGACGTCCGGCACCACGGCGGTGACAGCCAGGCCGTGTACGCGTTCCAGCGCGAGGACCTGGACGCCTGGCAGGAGCGCCTGGGCCGCCCGCTGTCGAACGGCTTCTTCGGAGAGAACCTGACCACCGCCGGGATCGACGTCAACGATGCCCTGGTCGGGGAGGTCTGGCAGGTCGGTGCGACCGTCCGGCTGCGGGTCACCTCGCCGCGGCTCCCGTGCGCGACCTTCCGCGGCTGGATGGGGGAGCGGGCGTGGGCGAAAACGTTCACCGCCGACGCGCGGCCGGGCACCTACCTCAGCGTGGCCGTGCCCGGCACGGTCCGGGCGGGCGACCCGGTCGAGGTCGTGCACCGGCCCAGCCACGCGGTCAGCTCCGCGCTGGTCTTCCGGGCCCTCACCACCGAGCGTGACCTGCTGCCACAGCTGCTCGCGGCCGAGGACGACCTGGAGCCCGAGATCGCCGCGATGGCGCGCGAGCGTCGGCTCGTCGTGCTGGACTGAGCCGCCCGCGGCGTGGTTTTGACCGTCCTGGGGTCACCGGCTAGCCTGGATCCTTGTGTTCGGGCTTGCCCGACCCCTGGTGCGTGCCCGAGCGTCTCGCGACGTGGCCGAGCGCGCACACCGGGCCTCCAGCCGCGCTGGCGGTCTGGACAACGCAGGTCCCCATGGCAGTGAGTAGTGCCGCGCTCCGCGGCAGCCCGAGATAGAGAGATAGGACGCAGTGCCCACAATTCAGCAGTTGGTCCGCAAGGGCCGGGCGGACAAGGTGAGCAAGAACAAGACGCCGGCGCTCAAGGGCTCACCCCAGCGCCGTGGCGTGTGCACCCGGGTCTACACCACCACGCCCAAGAAGCCGAACTCCGCTCTGCGCAAGGTGGCACGCGTTCGTCTCTCCTCCGGGGTCGAGGTCACGGCCTACATCCCCGGCGTGGGTCACAACCTCCAGGAGCACTCGATGGTGCTGGTCCGCGGCGGTCGGGTCAAGGACCTCCCCGGCGTCCGCTACAAGATCATCCGCGGCTCGCTCGACACCCAGGGCGTCAAGAACCGCAAGCAGGCTCGCAGCCGCTACGGCGCGAAGAAGGAGAAGTAATGCCTCGCAAGGGCCCCGCCCCGAAGCGTCCGCTGCCCGTCGACCCGGTCTACGGCTCCCCGCTGGTCACCCAGCTGGTGAGCAAGATCCTGGTGGACGGCAAGAAGACCATCGCCCAGGGCATCGTCTACACCGCGCTCGACGGCACCCGCACCAAGACCGGTGTGGACCCTGTCCAGACCCTGAAGCGTGCGCTGGACAACGTCCGCCCCGCGCTGGAGGTCAAGAGCCGCCGGGTCGGTGGTGCCACCTACCAGGTCCCGATCGAGGTCAAGCCGAACCGCGCGACCACCCTCGCCATGCGCTGGCTGGTCAGCTTTGCCCGTGGCCGCCGCGAGAAGACGATGTCCGAGCGCCTCATGAACGAGATCCTCGACGCCTCCAACGGTCTCGGGGCCGCCGTGAAGCGCCGCGAGGACACGCACAAGATGGCCGAGGCCAACAAGGCTTTCGCCCACTACCGCTGGTAAACCCCCCAGCACTTGCCGACCCACCGGGCGACGGGCCACCGCCACGCTCGCCGATGAGGTCGGATCACCCCCAGATGAGAGGTTGAAGACACCGCGTATGGCTGTCGACATCGAGACCGACCTGTCCAAGGTCCGCAACATCGGCATCATGGCGCACATCGATGCCGGCAAGACCACCACGACCGAGCGCATCCTTTTCTACACCGGCATCAACTACAAGATCGGTGAGGTGCACGACGGCGCTGCCACGATGGACTGGATGGAGCAGGAGCAGGAGCGCGGCATCACCATCACGTCCGCCGCGACGACCTGCCACTGGCACGACACCCAGATCAACATCATCGACACCCCCGGGCACGTCGACTTCACCGTCGAGGTGGAGCGGTCGCTGCGCGTCCTCGACGGGGCCGTCGCCGTCTTCGACGGAGTGGCCGGTGTCGAGCCGCAGAGCCAGACCGTGTGGCGCCAAGCCGACCGCTACAAGGTCCCGCGCATCTGCTTCATCAACAAGCTGGACCGGACCGGTGCGAGCTTCGACTACTGCGTCTCGACGATCAAGAGCCGCCTGATGGCCGTGCCGGCCATCCTGCAGCTGCCGATCGGCTCCGAGGGCGGTTTCCTCGGTGTCGTCGACGTCGTCCGGATGCGCGCCCTCACCTGGCGTGGCGAGACGACGATCGGTGAGGACTACGCCGTCGAGGAGATCCCCGCCGACATGCTCGAGCAGGCCGAGCAGGCCCATGCCGAGCTCATCGAGCTGGTCGCCGAGTACGACGACACCCTCATGGAGGCCTTCCTGGCCGAGGACGAGGCGTCGATGACCCCGGAGCTGATCGACGCCGCGATCCGTCGCGCTGTCCTCTCCTCCCAGATCACCGCCGTGCTCTGCGGCAGCGCTTTCAAGAACAAGGGTGTCCAGCCGCTGCTCGACGCGGTGATCGCCTACCTGCCGTCGCCGCTGGACGTGCCCGCCATCGACGGGTTCAAGCCCGGCGACGAGTCGGTCGTCATCGAGCGGCACCCGGACTCCAGCGACCCGTTCTCCGCCCTGGCCTTCAAGATCGCCGCCGACCCTCACCTGGGCCGGCTGACCTACATCCGCCTCTACTCGGGCAAGCTCGAGGCCGGCTCGACGGTGCTCAACAGCACCAAGGGCCGCAAGGAGCGGATCGGCAAGATCTACCAGATGCACGCCAACAAGCGTGAGGAGATCGCCAGCGTCGGCGCCGGCCAGATCGTCGCGGTGATGGGACTGAAGGACACCACCACGGGCGAGACGCTGTCCGACCAGGCGAACCCCGTCGTGCTGGAGTCCATGGACTTCCCGGCGCCGGTCATCGAGCAGGCGATCGAGCCCAAGACGAAGTCCGACCAGGAGAAGCTGGGTGTCGCCATCCAGCGGCTCGCCGAGGAGGACCCGACCTTCCGCGTCCACACCGACGAGGAGACGGGTCAGACGATCATCGCCGGCATGGGCGAGCTGCACCTCGAGGTGCTGATCGACCGGATGAAGCGCGAGTTCCGCGTCGAGGCGAACATCGGCAAGCCGCAGGTGGCCTACCGCGAGACGCTGCGTCGCCCCGTCACCAAGGTCGAGTACACGCACAAGAAGCAGTCGGGTGGCTCGGGCCAGTACGCCCGGGTGATCATCGACCTCGAGCCCCTCGAGGCCGGCTCCGGCTACGAGTTCGTGAACGCCGTCACCGGTGGCCGCATCCCCAAGGAGTACATCCCCGCGGTGGACGACGGCATCCAGGACGCCATGCAGTTCGGCGTGCTGGCCGGCTACTCGGTGGAGGACATCAAGGTGACGCTGCAGGACGGCGCCTACCACGACGTCGACTCCTCCGAGCTCGCGTTCAAGATCGCCGGCTCGATGGTCTTCAAGGAGGCCGCCCGCCGGGCGGACCCGGCCCTGCTCGAGCCGGTGATGGCCGTCGAGGTGACCACGCCGGAGGAGTACATGGGCACCGTCATCGGTGACCTGAACTCCCGCCGCGGTCAGATCCAGTCCATGAACGACCTGCACGGCAACAAGGTCGTCGAGGCCCTGGTGCCGCTGTCGGAGATGTTCGGCTACGTCGGCGACCTGCGGTCCAAGACCTCGGGTCAGGCTTCGTACTCGATGGAGTTCCACGCCTACGCCGAAACGCCGAAGTCGGTCTCGGACGAGATCATCCAGAAGGCTCGCGGCGAGTGACCCTCGGTTTGACCTGAGCCGCAGGGGAAGGAAAACTTAGGCCGGGCCTAGCCCGGTGACCCACCAGCTATTCACCCAAGAACGCCAGGCGATCGCGTGGCGAGGAATCCAGAAGGAGCCCCAGTGGCCAAGGCCAAGTTCGAGCGGACAAAGCCGCACGTCAACATCGGGACCATCGGGCACATCGACCACGGCAAGACCACGCTGACCGCGGCGATCTCGAAGGTGCTGCACGAGAAGTACCCTGCCGGCAACCCGAGCACCCAGGCGTTCGACCAGATCGACAAGGCGCCCGAAGAGCGTCAGCGCGGCATCACCATCTCGATCGCGCACGTCGAGTACCAGACGCAGGCACGCCACTACGCGCACGTCGACTGTCCCGGTCACGCCGACTACATCAAGAACATGATTACCGGCGCGGCCCAGATGGACGGTGCGATCCTCGTGGTCGCCGCCACCGACGGCCCTATGCCGCAGACCCGTGAGCACGTGCTGCTGGCTCGCCAGGTCGGTGTGCCGGCCATCGTCGTGGCGCTGAACAAGTGCGACATGGTCGACGACGAGGAGATTCTGGAGCTCGTCGAGCTCGAGGTCCGCGAGCTGCTGAGCGAGTACGAGTACGACGGCGACGAGACCCCGGTCGTCCGGGTTGCGGCCTTCCCTGCGCTGAACGGCGACGAGAAGTGGGGCGAGTCGATCATGGAGCTGATGAACGCCGTCGACACCGCGATCCCGCAACCGGTCCGCGAGATCGACAAGCCGTTCCTGATGCCCGTCGAGGACGTCTTTACGATCACGGGTCGCGGCACCGTCATCACCGGTCGCATCGAGCGCGGCGTTGTCAAGGTCAACGAGACCGTCGACATCATCGGCATCCGCACCACGAAGCAGACCACCACGGTCACCGGCGTCGAGATGTTCCGCAAGCTCCTCGACGAGGGCCAGGCGGGCGAGAACGTCGGCCTCCTGCTCCGGGGCACCAAGCGCGAGGACGTCGAGCGGGGCATGGTCGTCATCAAGCCCGGCACGACCACCCCGCACACCGACTTCGAGGCGCGCGTCTACATCCTCAGCAAGGAGGAGGGCGGCCGTCACACGCCGTTCTTCAACAACTACCGCCCACAGTTCTACTTCCGCACGACGGACGTGACCGGTGTGGTGAACCTCCCCGAGGGCACCGACATGGTGATGCCGGGTGACAACACGGACATGACCGTACAGCTCATCCAGCCCATCGCCATGGAGGAGGAGCTGAAGTTCGCCATCCGTGAGGGTGGCCGGACCGTCGGCGCAGGCCGCGTCGTCAAGATCCTCAAGTGAGCGACTGAGCGACCGCACGACACCTCGGCCCCGGACCTAGCGGTCCGGGGCCTTCGTCGTCCCTGCCGGGGGGTCGCGCGCCTACGATGCCCCCGTGGAGGCGAACACCGAGGCCATCGTCCGGCTGGGCTGGGCCCGGCTGCTGGGGCTCCCCGACGACAGCCTCGACCCGGCGGCCAACCCCGTGCGGACCGTCAGGTCCACCTCGCTGCGGGAGGCGATGGTGCTCCGGCTGTGGAACACCTTCGTCGTGGTCGGGCCGGACTGGCTCCACGACCGGACGGCCGGGGCCGACCCGGCGGAGCTGGTCGACCAGTCGGTCCTGCTGCGCACCTGCGACGGCCACCCGGCCCGGCTGATCGGCCAGGCGGTGCTGGCCTACGGCGACCGCTACGTCAGCACCTCCCAGCCGGGGCTCGGCGAGCTCGCGCAGGTCCCCGTCGACGACGACCCGGCGGCGGCCGTCGCCCTCGAGAAGCGCTGCCCGCCCGACGACGTCGCCGAGGTGGGGCTCGCCGAGATGAGCCGGGTGCTCGTCACCCTCGACGACCGGGAGCAGCCGACGGCCGGGGCAGGCTACGACGAGTGGCAGGGCCTGCTCGGCCACCTCGGCGTCCTCACCCCGCCCGAGCTGCGCCGGACCGGGCGGGGCACGCTGGCCGCTGCACTCGCCCTGAACGACGCCCTGGACGCCGGTCTGGTGCCGCAGTGGCGGGCGCGGGTGGACAACGTCGCGTCCCGCCGGCTCGCCCGTCGGCTCGGGCTGGTCGAGGCGGGGTCGCAGACCACCGTGGTGCTCAACAGCCGGCCCGAGCGGTAGCAGGTCGGGGTCAGGCTCTCAGCAGGAGGGCGACGGGGTAGCGGTCGAGGACATCGGCCACCAGCACCCGTCCCGCCTGCTCCCGACCGGTGAGGGCGTCGACGCAGCGGTCGGGCAGCTCCAGCTCGGTGTCCAGCCAGCCGCCGGCGGCTACGAGACCGACCGGCAGCCGGGTGGCCAGCGCGACGGCGCCGCCCCGGTCGAAGGCCACCAGGTGGTCCGCTGCCGGCCCGGTGGCGCGCAGCGGGGTGTAGCCGGTGAACAGCTCGGGGTGCTTGCGGCGTGCGTGCAGCGCCTGCCGGGTGACCCACAGCTTGGCCGCGCCGCCCCCGTCGACGGCGGGGTGGCTCTGCGTCACGTCCGCGAGCAGCGAGCGGCGGCGGGCGAAGTCGACGGGCCGACGGTTGTCCGGGTCGACCAGCGAGTCGTCCCACAGCTCTGTGCCCTGGTAGACGTCCGGCACGCCGGGCATACACAGCTGCACCATCTTCTGGCCCAGTGCGTTGCTCCACCCGGGCCCGGTGACCGCGGCGACCAGGTCGTCCCAGGCCGTCCGCAGCTGCGGATCGTCGTACGCGGCGTCGACGGCGGCGTGCACGGCTGCCTCGTACCCCTCGTCGACGGCGGTGTAGGTGGTGTCCTCGCTCGCCTCGCGCATCGCCTTCTCCGTGTAGGCGTGCATGCGCTCCCGCGCAATCGGCCCGGCCCCCACCAGCGTCTGGGCCAGGAAGTAGCCGAAGGCCCGGTTGGGGAGGGCGAGGGCGTTCAGCAGCTGCTCGGCGAACGCGCCCCACACCTGCGGGATCTCGGCGAGCACGGCCAGCCGGGCGCGGACGTCCTCCCCGCGTTTCGTGTCGTGGGTGGAGAGCGCCGTCATCGAGTACGGCTGGTCGGTCTGGCGGGCGGCCTGGGCGGCGTGGAACGCGTCGAGGTCGATACCGAGCTGGTCGGGATCAGCGCCCACCTCATTGAGAGCCACGAAGCGCCCGTAGCGGTAGAACGCGGTGTCCTCGGTGCCCTTGGCCATCGTGGCGCCGCTCAGCTGCTGCATCCGCCGGGCCAGCTCGTCGGCGGAGTCGTGCAGCCGGGGGCTCAGCGCGTCCAACGCGTCCCGGAGCCCCGGCCGGCGCCGGACGGCGAGCGCCAGCGCGTGGTCGAGGTCAGCGGCCCCGCCGGGCAGGTAGGAGCGGTAGACCGCGAAGGCCACCGCCACCTCGGCGATCGCGGCGGGGCCGTCGTGGACGTCTGGCGCGAGGGCCGCCATCCGGCGGATCTCTGCGGGGAGCAGGTCGGTGACCACCAACCGCTTGCCCGCCTCGACGTGCTCGGTGCCCGACCGGTCGTCACCGCTCAGCCGCTGGTAGAGCGCCGTCAGCTCGGGCTCGTGGCCCGGGTCCACGAACAGCCCGTTCACCTCGCGCATGGCGTCGTAGCCGGTGGTGCCCTGGACCGGCCAGTCGGTGGGCAGCTGCTCGCCGCGCTGCAGGATCTTCTCCGCGAGCAGCCACTGCTGGGGCGCCAGCCCGCGCAGCCGGCGGAGGTACTCCCCGGGGTCGACGAGGCCGTCGGGGTGGTCGACGCGGAGCCCGGCGACCCCGCGCTCGACCCACTCGCGAACCTTGACGTGGGTGGCCTCGAAGACGGCCGCGTCCTCCTGGCGGACCCCGGCCAGCGTGGTGACGGCGAAGAACCGCCGGTACCCCAGCTCGGCGTTGCCGCGGGAGTGGTGGGCCAGCTCGTAGTGCTGACGGGCGTGCACCGACTCGACGTCATCGTCGGAGGTCCAGCTGCCGGGGGCGAGCGGGAAGCGGTGCTCGTCGTAGCGCAGCTCCCCGTCCTCGACGCCCAGCACCGCGTCGTCGCCCAGCACCGGCAGCAGGATCCGGTCGCGGCTCCAGTCGATGTCGAACCAGTCGGCGTAGGCGGAGCTCCGGCCGTGCTGCAGGACGTCCCACCAGGCCGGGTTGGCGGCAGGCACCTCGACCCCCAGATGGTTGGGGACGATGTCGATGACCACGCGGAGGCCCGCGTCGGCCGCGGCGGAGAAGAGTGTCTCCAGGCCCGCCTCACCGCCCCGGTCGGGGTCGATCCGGGTGACGTCGACGGTGTCGTACCCGTGCGCGGAACCGGGGGTGGAGGCCAGCAGCGGGGAGAGGTAGACCGCGCCGACCCCGAGGTCGGCCAGGTAGTCCAGCAGCGCAGTCGCGTCGGCGAGAGTGAAGTCGCGCTGCAGCTGGAGCCGGTAGGTCGAGGTGGGTGCCGAGGTCGTCACACCGGTTGACCCTAGCGCCGCGGCCGGGCGGACCGCTCAGAGCAGGGCGACCGAGCCGCTGCGCCGAGGGTCGGCTCCGCCGCCCAGCGCGGTGATGGCCGAGACACCGCCGAAGTAGGGGTCGCGCGCGGCGGCGACGACTACCGCCGAGTGCCGGCCCAGCGCGCTCAGCACCTCGGTGCTGAAGCCTGGCTCGGCCCGCACCAGGCCGGGGAGCGCCGTCAGCCGGGGGGCGTCGATGGCGTCCTGGGGGGCCGCGCCACGGAGCATCCGGACCAGGACCTGCAGCAGGGCGGGCCGGATCCTGCTCCCGCCCGCCGCCCCTGCCACGGCGACGGGTCGGTGCTCCTCGTCCAGGGCGACGAGCGGCGACATCATCGAGCCCATCCGGGCCCCGGGGTCGAGGGCCTCCCGGATCAGCTCGCCCTCGCCCAGCATGGAGTTGAGGTGGACGCCGTAGCCCGGCACCCAGACCCCGGACCCCAGCCCCAGGCTGGTGGTCAGCGCGCAGGCGTTGCCGGCGGCGTCGACGGCGACCAGGTTGGTCGTCTCGGCCCGTCTGTCCGGCCCGCGCAGCGCCTCCACGAGGCCCAGCGCCGACCCGGCGTCGGTCGTGGGATCGCCCGGCACCTGGTGCGCCGCCCGCTCCAGCGTGCCGAGCAGGTCGTCCAGGTCGTCGCCCCGGGCGTGCGCGGTGAACCGGTCGAAGGCTGCCTGCCGGGGCGGGGCCTCCAGGACGCGGTAGGCCGCCAGGTCCGCGGCGCTGAGCGCCCCACCGCCGGCGACGGCGGCCACGAGCGCCTCGGCGTAGGCGCCACGGTAGAACGCGTCCGGGTCTCGGGTCAGCAGCTCGTAGGCGTGGTGGTGGTCCCGGTGGTAGAGGCGGTCCCCGGCTCGCAGCAGGGTGCCGTCGGGTCGGCGGTACACCTCCAGGCCGTCCCCGACGCACATCGCCGGAGCGATCACCGGCAGCAGCACGGCGTGGGTGTCGGGGAAGGGGGTCCCGGCCGACGCCGCCAGTCCGGGGGCTACGACGTCGGCCCAGGGCAGCCGGCCCCAGCGCCGCCAGAGGTGGTGGGCGCCGGCCGGCACGCCGGGCACGGCCACCGTGGCCGGGCCGATCTCGTAGGGCATGGGCTGGCCGATGAAGCTGACCTCGATGGCGGTGCCGGCACCGGGAGAGGTGCCGTTCAGTCCGGGTACGGCGACGAAGAAGTCCACGCAGGTCACCTCGCCGGACGCGGCGTCGACCACGGTGGCGAAGCCGCCGCCGCCCAGGCCGGTGAAGATGGTCTCGGCCGCGCAGCTGACCAGCATCATCGCCACGGCCGCGTCGACGGCGCTGCCGCCGGCCCTCAGCGTCGCCACCCCGGCCTCGGCGGTCGAGGGATGGCCCGCGGCCACCCCGGCCCTGATCTGCACCGGTACAGAGTAGGGGCGGCCGCGTGGGCGCTGACCGGTGTTCCAGCGGCACCTGAGCGGCGTCCGCGGGCCCCGGGCGGGCGTGGGGAGCACTGGTCCGAGGCCGAGCGCGACCTCCACCGCGGACGTACTGTTCCGGCACGAGCGGGTGGTGCTGGAGGTCGACGGCTGGGCGACCCACGGGGGTCGCGAGGCGTTCGAAGCGGACCGACTCCGCAGGAGCGCGCCGGCGGCACTGGTCAGCGGACCTGCGCTCGAGAGCGGCTGTCAAGCACCCTGATTTGATCTGTGCGGGCCACTCTGACAGGATTGCCAGGTTGCTTTGACGAGGTCGCCGGGGCGCGCCATGCCTGAGGACGTCTGCGGACGGTCGAGGTGGAGGCTGCAGCACCGATCGACTTCGACCCCCTGGTCCGTCTGCGGACCGGGTGCGGTGGTCCCGGACAGGACCACCCGGGTCGCCCCCCAGTGCAGGGAACGGGGAGTCGTACGCCGGAAGGCGTCCGACACGCCCGACCTCGGGGGTGGGAGCAAGTGCAGGATTCACTGCCGGCTGGACTGAGACGTAAGGACGAACTGTGGCGGGACAAAAGATCCGCATCAGGCTCAAGGCCTATGACCACGAGGTCATCGACTCCTCGGCGCGCAAGATCGTCGACACGGTGACGCGGACGGGTGCCCAGGTCGCCGGCCCGGTGCCGCTCCCGACGGAGAAGAACGTGTTCTGCGTGATCCGTTCTCCCCACAAGTACAAGGACAGCCGGGAGCACTTCGAGATGCGGACGCACAAGCGTCTGATCGACATCATCGACCCGACCCCCAAGACCGTCGACTCGTTGATGCGCCTCGACCTGCCGGCGGGCGTCGACATCGAGATCAAGCTCTGAGGACGAAGACACCATGAGCAGCGCATCTGTCATCTCAGACCGGAAAGTGAAGGGTCTGCTGGGTACCAAGCTGGGTATGACCCAGTTGTGGGACGCCAACAACCGCGTGGTCCCCGTGACCGTGGTCCAGGCCGGCCCCTGCGTCGTCACCCAGGTCCGCACCCCCGACGTGAACGGCTACGGGGCGGTGCAGCTGGGCTTCGGCGCGATCAAGCCGAAGCAGCTCACCAAGCCCGCCGCCGGGCACTTCGAGAAGGCCGGCGTCACCCCCCGCAAGCACCTGGTGGAGATCCGGACCACCGACGCGACCGAGTTCACCCTCGGCCAGGAGCTGACGGCCGAGGTCTTCGCCGCCGACGAGGTCATCGACGTGACCGGCGTCAGCAAGGGCAAGGGCACCGCCGGTGTCATGAAGCGGCACGGCTTCCACGGTCTCCGCGCCTCCCACGGTGTGCACCGCAAGCACCGCTCGCCCGGTTCCATCGGCGGCTGCGCGACCCCCGGTCGGGTGTTCAAGGGCATGAAGATGGCCGGCCGGATGGGTGTCGAGCGGGTCACCGTACAGAACCTGACCGTGCACGCGGTCGACGCCGAGCGCGGCCTCATCCTCATCAAGGGTGCGATTCCCGGCGTGAAGGGCGGCCTCGTCGTCCTGCGCAGCGCGAGCAAGAAGGGAGACCCCGCATGAGCGAGACACCTACCGTCGCCGCCGGCGCGTCTCGGCAGGTCGACGTCCTGGACGCCAGCGGCGCCAAGACCGGTACGACCGAGCTGCCCGCCGAGCTCTTCGACGTCACCGCCAACATCCCGTTGATCCACCAGGTCGTGGTGGCTCAGCTGGCGGCGGCCCGTCAGGGCACGCACTCCACCAAGACCCGTGGCGACGTCCGCGGTGGCGGCAAGAAGCCGTACCGCCAGAAGGGCACCGGCCGTGCCCGGCAGGGCTCGACCCGTGCCCCCCAGTTCGTCGGCGGCGGCGTGGTGCACGGCCCGCACCCGCACGGCTACGCCCAGCGCACGCCCAAGAAGATGATCGCCGCCGCCCTGCGCGGTGCGCTGTCGGACCGGGCCCGCGACGGTCGCGTCCACGTGGTCACCGACCTGGTGCTGGGCGACGCGCCCTCCACCCGGATCGCTCTGACGGCGCTGGCCACCGTGGCCGCCAGCCCCAAGGTCCTCGTCGTCCTGCACCGTGACGACGACCTGGCCTGGCTGAGCCTGCGCAACGCCGCCGGCGTGCACGCCATCGCCGTCGACCAGCTGAACGCCTACGACGTGCTGGTCAACGACGAGGTCGTCTTCACCGCGGCTGCGCTGGACGCCTACGTGGCCGGTCCGCCCACGGGTCGATCGGCCAAGGCCGTGGCGACCGAGTCCGAGGCCGAAGGCTACGAGGCTTCGAACGTCGAGCCGACCCAGCTCCCGGTGCAGCCGGCAATCGTCGAGCCCGCCACCGCAGCTGCGCCGGTGGCCGAGGTGAGCGAGCCGCTGGAGACCCTGGAGCCGCTCGAGGTCGTGGAGCCCCTCGAGGTCGTCGAGCCGGCCGAGGCCACCGAGCCCCAGGCTGAAGGAGAGCAGAAGTGACGAACGTCAAGATCCGCGACCACCGCGACATCCTGCTCGCCCCCGTGGTGAGCGAGAAGAGCTACGGGCTGCTCGACGAGAACAAGTACACGTTCCTCGTCGCTCCCGACGCGAACAAGACCGAGATCAAGATCGCCGTCGAGGCTGTCTTCAAGGTCAAGGTCACCGGCGTCAACACGCTCAACCGGACCGGCAAGAAGCGCCGGACGCGGGCCGGCATCGGGAAGCGTCCCGACACCAAGCGGGCCATCGTCTCAGTCGCCGACGGCGAGCGGATCGACATCTTCTCCGCACCCGCAGGGCAGGACAGGTAAGGAACAGACATGGGTATCCGTAAGTACAAGCCGACGACGCCGGGCCGGCGCGGCTCGTCCGTGGCCGACTTCGTCGAGCTGACGCGCTCGACCCCGGAGAAGTCGCTGCTCGTCCCCAGCCCGAAGACCGGTGGCCGCAACAACACCGGCCGGATCACCACCCGGCACATCGGTGGCGGCCACAAGCAGGCCTACCGGCTGGTGGACTTCAAGCGCTATGACAAGGACGGCGTGCCGGCCAAGGTCGCGCACATCGAGTACGACCCGAACCGCACGGCGCGGATCGCGCTGCTGCACTTCGCGGACGGCGAGAAGCGCTACATCATCGCCCCCCACGGGCTGACCCAGGGGAACCAGGTCGAGGCCGGCGAGGGTGCCGACATCAAGCCCGGGAACAACCTCCCGCTGCGCAACATCCCCGTCGGCACCACGATCCACGCCGTCGAGCTGCGTCCCGGTGGTGGCGCCAAGCTGGCCCGCTCCGCCGGTTCGAGCATCCAGCTGGTCGCCCGTGAGGGCAAGAACGCCACACTGCGGATGCCTTCGGGCGAGATGCGTCTGGTCGACATCCGCTGCCGCGCGACAGTCGGCGAGGTCGGCAACGCCGAGCAGTCGAACATCAACTGGGGCAAGGCCGGCCGCAACCGCTGGAAGGGCAAGCGCCCGACCGTCCGCGGCGTGGCCATGAACCCGATCGACCACCCGCACGGTGGTGGTGAGGGCAAGACGTCCGGTGGTCGTCACCCGGTCTCGCCGTGGGGCAAGGCCGAGGGCCGCACCCGCGACAAGAACAAGGCCAGCAGCCGCATGATCGTCCGCCGCCGCAAGTCCGGCAAGAAGCGCTGAGCAGGAGCTAGGGAAACAGATGCCACGCAGCCTCAAGAAGGGCCCGTTCGTCGACGACCACCTCGCCAAGAAGGTGGAGGTGCAGAACGGCCGCGGTACCAAGAACGTGATCAAGACCTGGTCGCGCCGCTCGATGATCGTGCCCGACATGATCGGTCACACCATCGCGGTGCACGACGGTCGCAAGCACGTGCCGGTCTTCGTGACCGACTCCATGGTGGGCCACAAGCTCGGGGAGTTCGCTCCCACGCGGACGTTCCGTGGCCACGTCAAGGACGACCGGAAGTCTCGCCGCCGCTGACGCGGTGCGAACGCAGAGAAGGAATCGAATCATGAGCAAGGACTCACGTCCGAGCCGTCGCACGACGCTGCTCGGTGACCGTCCGGGTTCCTACGCCGTGGCGCGGCAGGTCCGGGTCTCCCCGACCAAGGCCCGCCGGGTCGTCGACCTGGTCCGCGGGATGAGCGTCCAGGACGCCTTGGTGACCCTCAAGTTCGCGCCGCAGGCCGCGAGCGACCCGGTGTACAAGGTCGTCGCGAGCGCCGCGGCCAACGCTGCGCAGACCGACGCCCTGCGCAGCGAGGACCTCTACGTGTCGCAGGCGTTCGTGGACGAGGGCATGACCATGCGGCGCATCCGGCCGCGGGCCAAGGGCAGCGCAAGCCGCATCCTCAAGCGCTCGAGCCACATCACCGTCGTCGTCGAGCCTCGTTTGACCGAGTCGGCCTCCGGCCGGAAGGAGGCCTGAGCATGGGCCAGAAGATCAACCCGTACGGGTTCCGCCTCGGGATCACCACGGACCACAAGAGCCGCTGGTACTCCGACAAGCTGTACTCGGCCTACGTGGGCGAGGACGTCAAGATCCGCAAGCTGTTGATCAAGGGCCTCGAGCGTGCCGGCATCTCCAGCGTCGAGATCGAGCGGACCCGCGACCGGGTGCGTGTCGACATCTACACCGCGCGCCCCGGCATCGTCATCGGCCGCAACGGCGCCGAGGCCGAGCGCGTGCGCAACGAGCTGGAGAAGCTGACCGGCAAGCAGGTCCAGCTGAACATCCTCGAGGTCAAGAACCCCGAGACCGACGCCCAGCTGGTCGCCCAGGGCGTGGCCGAGCAGCTCGCGTCCCGCGTGCAGTTTCGTCGTGCGATGCGCAAGGCCCAGCAGAGCGCGATGCGCTCCGGTACGGCCAAGGGCATCCGGATCCAGTGCTCAGGTCGGCTCGGCGGCGCCGAGATGAGTCGGTCGGAGTTCTACCGCGAGGGCCGGGTGCCGCTGCACACGCTGCGCGCCGACATCGACTACGGCTTCTACGAGGCCAAGACCACCTTCGGCCGGATCGGTGTCAAGGTCTGGATCTACAAGGGCGACGTGTCGGGCTCCCGCGCCGAGCGTGCCGCTCAGAAGGCTTCCCGCAACGCCGCAGGCGGACGGGCCCGGCCGCAGCGCACCGGTCGTCCGACCCGTGCTGCCGAGAGCCGCCCGGAGCGCGGCGGTCGCCGTCGGGCCGACGGTGCACCCGAGTTCGCCGGTGCCGAGACCCCCGCACCTGTCGAGGCCGGCGTGTCCGCCGCCCCCGCAGAGACCTCAGGTCAGGAGGCCTAGTCATGCTGATCCCTCGCAGGGTGAAGTTCCGCAAGCAGCACCACCCGACCCGTCGCGGAGCCGCCAAGGGCGGCACCCAGCTGGCCTTCGGCGAGTTCGGCATCCAGGCCATGGAGCCGTCGTACCTGACCAACCGGCAGATCGAGTCGGCCCGGATCGCCATGACGCGGCACATGAAGCGTGGTGGCAAGGTGTGGATCAACGTCTACCCCGACCGCCCGCTGACCAAGAAGCCGGCCGAGACCCGGATGGGTTCGGGCAAGGGTTCGCCCGAGTGGTGGATCGCGAACATCAAGCCGGGCCGGGTGCTCTTCGAGCTGTCCGGGGTGACCGAGGAGGTGGCTCGCGAGGCCATGCGCCTGGCGATCCACAAGCTGCCGATGAAGGCGCGCTTCATCAAGCGCGAAGCAGGTGAGATCTGATGGCGAAGACCGCAACCGCCGCCGAGCTCCGCGGCCTCGGCCGTACCGAGCTCGACGCCAAGGTGCGCGAGCTGAAGGAGGAGCTGTTCACGCTCCGCTTCCAGTCCGCGACCGGCCAGCTCGAGTCGAACGGCCGGCTCCGGGAGGTCCGCAAGGACATCGCCCGGATCTACACGGTGCTGCAGGAGCGTGAGCTCGGCATCGTCGACGACCCCGACCTGTCCTCTGAGGACACGTCGGAAGCAGCAGCAGCCGCACCCGCGGTGGAGAGAGTGAAGGCCTGAGATGAGCGAGCAGATCAAGGACGCCACCCAGCCAGGTGAGACCGCGGCCACCGCCGAGCGTGGTGCCCGCAAGGTCCGCGAGGGCCTGGTGGTCAGCGACAAGATGGACAAGACCGTCGTCGTCGCTGTCGAGGACCGGGTCAAGCACCGCCTCTACGGCAAGGTGCTCCGCCAGACCGCGCGGCTCAAGGCTCACGACGAGGCCAACTCGGCCGGCGTCGGGGACCGCGTGCGGATCATGGAGACGCGGCCACTCAGTGCGACCAAGCGCTGGCGCCTGATCGAGATCGTCGAGCGCGCCAAGTAGCCACACCCGCGGGGGCTCCGCCCCTGTGGACCCCCGCTGGGGCTCCGCCCCAGACCAGGAGAAAGTACGAAGTTCCACCAGGCCCGGAAGGGAACCGGTGGGACAACCAGGAGATAACAGATGATCCAGCAGGAGTCGCGGCTCAAGGTCGCCGACAACACGGGTGCCAAGGAGATCTTGTGCATCCGCGTTCTCGGCGGATCCGGTCGCCGTTACGCCGGCATCGGCGACGTCATCGTCGCCACCGTCAAGGACGCCATCCCCGGTGGCAACGTCAAGAAGGGCGAGGTCGTCAAGGCCGTCATCGTCCGGACCGTCAAGGAGCGTCGTCGCGCCGATGGCTCGTACATCAAGTTCGACGAGAACGCCGCGGTGATCTTGAAGACCGACGGCGAGCCGCGCGGAACCCGAATCTTCGGCCCGGTGGGCCGTGAGCTGCGCGAGAAGCGTTTCATGCGCATCATCTCGCTCGCCCCGGAGGTGATCTGACCCATGAGCACGAACAAGAAGCCCAGCTCCCTGAAGAGCGGCGTCAACAAGCTGCACGTCATCAAGGGTGACCGCGTGAAGGTCATCTCGGGCAAGGACAAGGGAACCGTCGGCGAGGTCATCGCCGTGTTCCCCGAGCGGCACAAGGTCACGGTCGCGGGCGTCAACATCGCCAAGCGGCACCTGAAGGACTCCTCGGCGCAGCCGCAGGGGCGCTCCACGACCACGGGCGGGATCATCTCCTCGGAGGCTCCCATCCACGCCTCGAATGTCCAGCTCGTCGTCAAGAACGACAGCGGCAACGAGGTCGTGACCCGGGTCGGCTACAACCGCGTCGAGGTGACCAAGCGTCGTCCCGACGGCTCGGAGTACAAGTCGACCCGCAGCGTGCGCATCGCCCGGGTGACCGGACAGGAGATCTGATGAGCACCACGCAGTCCGAGCTCACGCAGCCGAAGGCCCTGCCGCGGCTCAAGCAGCGCTACCGCGAGGAGATCCGCTCCGCGCTACAGCAGGAGTTCCAGTTCGCCAACGTGATGCAGACCCCGGGTCTGGTGAAGATCGTGGTGAACATGGGCGTCGGCGAGGCAGCACGTGACTCGAAGCTGATCGACGGGGCCGTCAAGGACCTCGCCACCATCACCGGGCAGAAGCCGCAGGTCACCCGTTCCCGCAAGTCCATCGCCCAGTTCAAGCTGCGCGAGGGGATGCCGATCGGCGCTCACGTCACCCTGCGGGGTGACCGCATGTGGGAGTTCGCCGACCGTCTGCTGTCGTTGGCCCTGCCCCGCATCCGCGACTTCCGCGGGTTGTCGCCCAAGCAGTTCGACGGCAACGGCAACTACACCTTCGGTCTCAACGAGCAGGTCATGTTCCACGAGATCGACCAGGACCGGATCGACCGGGTTCGCGGCATGGACATCACGTTCGTGACCTCGGCGAAGACCGATGACGAGGGCCGGGCGCTGCTGCGCCACCTCGGCTTCCCGTTCCGGCAGAACTAAGAGAGGGCACAGAACATGGCCAAGACAGCGCTCCGGGTCAAGCAGGCCCGCACGCCCAAGTTCGCGGTGCAGGGTTACACCCGGTGCCAGAAGTGCGGGCGGCCGCGTGCGGTCTTCCGCAAGTTCGGTCTCTGCCGCATCTGCATGCGCGCCATGGCGCACGCGGGCGAGCTGCCCGGCATCACCAAGTCCTCCTGGTGATTCTCGACATCTCGGTCACGCACGCACCCAGACACAAGACCGCTGCAGGTCCCGACAGGGAAACCACGGCGAGAGAGAAGTACAACCAGCCATGACCATGACAGACCCCATCGCGGACATGTTGACCCGTCTCCGGAACGCCAACCAGGCTTACCACGACGAGACCGTCATGCCGCACAGCAAGATCAAGGTCGGCATCGCCGAGATCCTCGCCAGCGAGGGATACATCGCCAGCTACGCGGTCAACGAGCCCAAGGAGGGCGAGGTCGGCCTCACCCTCTCGATCACCCTCAAGTACGGCCAGAACCGTGAGCGCTCGATCGCCGGCGTCCGCCGGATCTCCAAGCCCGGCCTTCGGGTGTACGCGAAGTCGACCGGCCTGCCCAAGGTCCTCGGCGGCCTCGGCATCGCGATCATCTCGACCTCCCAGGGGCTGCTGACCGACCGTCAGGCCCACTTCACCGGCGTGGGTGGCGAAGTCGTCGCCTACGTCTGGTGACCGACGAGATCTAGAGAGGAAAGAACATGTCACGCATTGGCAGGCTTCCTGTCCCGGTCCCGTCCGGCGTCGAGGTCACCCTCGACGGCCAGCAGGTCTTGGTCAAAGGCCCCAAGGGCACGCTGCAGCACCGCATCAAGGAGCCGATCACGGTCGCCCGCGCGGACAGCGGCGAGCTCGAGATCAGCCGTCCTGACGACGAGCGCGTCTCGAAGTCGCTGCACGGCCTGACCCGCACCCTGGTGGCCAACATGGTCACCGGCGTCACCACGGGGTATGAGAAGAAGCTCGAGATCGTCGGCGTCGGTTATCGCGTGGTGGCCAAGGGCCCGACGCAGCTGGACTTCGCGCTCGGCTACAGCCACCCGGTCGCGATCACCGCGCCCGAGGGCATCACGTTCAACGTCGAGGCGCCCACGCGCTTCTCGGTGATCGGCATCGACAAGCAGCAGGTCGGCGAGGTCGCGGCGACGATCCGCAAGCTGCGCAAGCCGGAGCCCTACAAGGGCAAGGGCATTCGGTACGCGGGCGAGCACGTCCGTCGCAAGGTCGGAAAGGCTGGTAAGTGATGGCTGTCTCGCTGTCTTCGCACAAGGGCACCGCAACCAAGACCCGGTCGCGGCTGCGCCGTCAGATCCGCGGCCGCAAGAAGATCTTCGGTGCGCCCGAGCGCCCGCGGCTCGTGATCACCCGGTCGGCCCGCCACATCTTGGCCCAGGTCATCGACGACACCGAGGGCCGGACCCTGGCGTCGGCTTCCACCATGGAAGCCGACCTGCGGACCGGCACCGGTGACAAGTCGGCCAAGGCCAAGCAGGTCGGCGCCCTCGTCGCCGAGCGCGCCAAGGCCGCCGGAGTCGAGCAGGTCGTCTTCGACCGGGCCGGCAACAAGTACCACGGTCGTATCGCCGCACTGGCTGACAGTGCGCGCGAGGCCGGCCTCGGATTCTGACGAGAGATAGGTAGAGCGAATGAGTGGATCACAGCGCCGCGGTGGCGGCGCAGGTGGTGACCGTCGCGGCCGTGACGATCGTCGTGGCCAGGCGGTAGAGAAGAGCCAGTACATCGAGCGCGTCGTGGCGATCAACCGCGTCGCGAAGGTCGTCAAGGGCGGTCGTCGCTTCAGCTTCACCGCGCTGGTCGTGGTCGGGGACGGCAACGGCACCGTCGGCGTCGGCTACGGCAAGGCCAAGGAGGTGCCTGCGGCGATCGCCAAGGGCGTCGAGGAGGCGAAGAAGCACTTCTTCACCGTCCCCCGCATCCAGGGCACCATCTCCCACCCCGTCCAGGGTGAGAAGGCCGCCGGCGTGGTCATGCTGCGTCCGGCGTCCCCGGGTACGGGCGTCATCGCCGGTGGCTCGGCGCGGGCCGTGCTGGAGTGCGCGGGCGTGCACGACGTGCTCGCCAAGTCGCTGGGCTCGACCAACGCGATCAACGTGGTGCACGCCACGGTGGCCGCGCTGCAGGGCCTCGAGATGCCCGAGGACGTGGCCAAGCGCCGCGGCAAGTCCGTCGAGGACGTGACCCCGGCCGCGCTGCTGCGCGCCCACCGAGCGGTGGCCCAGCCATGACCCGCATCAAGGTCAGCCAGGTCAGGTCCGGCATCGGCGGCAAGCAGAACCAGCGGGACACCCTCCGCACCCTCGGTCTCAAGCGCGTCGGCGACGTGGCCGTCAAGGAGGACCGTCCCGAGATCCGCGGGATGCTGAACACGGTTTCCCACCTGATTACCGTCGAGGAGGTCGACTGACATGGCACTCAAGATCCATCACCTGAGGCCGGCGCCCGGCGCCAAGACCGCGAAGACCCGGGTGGGTCGCGGTGAGGGCTCCAAGGGTAAGACGGCCGGCCGCGGCACCAAGGGCTCCGGAGCCCGGCGCAACATCCCCGAGAACTTCGAGGGTGGGCAGATGCCCATGCACATGCGCATCCCGAAGCTCCGGGGTTTCAAGAACCCCTTCCGCGTCGAGTTCCAGATCGTGAACCTCGACCGGCTGGGCGCCCTGTTCCCCGAGGGCGGCAGCATCGGGGTCGACGACCTGGTCGCCGCGGGCGCTGTGCGTGCCGGGCACCCGGTCAAGGTCCTCGGCACGGGCGAGATCACCGTCGCGGTGCAGGTCAGCGCCGATGCGTTCTCCACCTCGGCCAAGGACAAGATCGCCGCAGCGGGTGGGACCACCACCCAGCTCTGAGCAGCACCGACAGGGAGGGCCGTCCGTACCGGGCGGCCCTTCGTGCGTTCTGACGCGGCCGAGCCGGTCGCCTGCGGCCCAGGGGTTT
>JAABUN010004108.1_pt1 | contig 20630 bp, 24 predicted proteins | sample 5559311 | NCBI WGS metagenome assembly JAABUN01 (sample SAMN10711877, study PRJNA513370) | rock metagenome | isolation source: Antarctica rocks | place: Antarctica: Victoria Land, Siegfried Peak sud
GGTGTCCAGGTCGGCGTCCACGCGAACCTCCTGTTCGGCGTCGGGTTCCAACGCCGATCCTGGGCACCCTCCACGCGTTCCTCAGCGCAACACGCCGCACCAACCCTTGGAATCGGTCATCTAGACGCGATGCCGGGACAGCAGCTCGGCCTCCCGCTCGAGTGTCAGCTCGATCTCGAGCGGGGAAGTGCCGCGCTCCCGGTCCCACGCCAGCACGTCGGCCGCCGTCTCGACCAGCGGCGTGCTCGGCATGCCGGCCTGGTGGGCCCGCTCGGCGCTCCGCCGGTGCAGCACGTCGTACGACGGGCCGGGCAGCACCAGCGGAAAGCCGGGTTCCACTGCGGAAGGGTCGACGGGGGCGACCTGCACGGTCGTACCGGCAGCGCGCGCGCAGAGGTGGACGAGCTGCCGGAGGGTGACAGCCGGCTGCGGGCCCACGGCGTTGAAGACCCCGCTGCGGTCGGCGTGCACCAGGGTCAGCACGAGCGCCGCGAGGTCGCGGGAATCGACGACCTGCACCGGCTGGTCGGGGCGCCCGGGCAGCGCCACCTCGCCCCCGCGCGCCGCGCGCCGCACCCACCAGGTGAAGCGGTCGGTCGGGTCGTGCGGCCCGGCCACGATGCCCGGTCGCACGAGGGTGGCCCGCTCGCCGTGGTGGGCGCGCACGTCGTCCTCGCAGGCGACCTTCAGCGGCCCGTAGGTGTCGCCGTCGACCTGCTCGGTGGCGCGTTCGGGCGCGAGGCGCGGGGCGTCCTCATCCATGCCGCCCAGGTCACCCCTGCTGCCTGGCGCGCGCTCGCGGTCGTAGACCGAGCCGGTCGAGACGAACAGGTAGCGGCCGACGTCCCCGACGGCCCGGCTCGCCTCGTCGACGTGGCGCGGCACGTAGCCGCTCACGTCGATCACCGCGTCCCACGAGCCGCCGACGAGCGAGGCGTAGTCGCCGATGGCCCGGTCGCCGGTGCGTCGCTCGACGTCCGGGAACAGCTCGGCGCCGGTCCGCCCGCGACTTGAACAGCGTGAGGTCGTCGCCGAGAGACAGGCCCCGCTCGACGATCGCGCGGCCGACGAACGAGGTGCCACCCAGCACGAGGATCTCCACGGGCCCACCCTAGGCAGCCGGGGCCTCCACTGCGGTGCTCCTGCGCGGCGAGCGGCGCGATCTACAGCCGGAAGTCGGGGTCGGACGGGTGGCTCTCGACGTCCATCTGCGCCTTTTGCAGCTTGCCGGCGTAGTCCCAGTTCATCGACTGCCAGCGGGTGAACTGGTCGAGCACCCAGACGCCGGACTGCCGCGAGCCGTTGCCGCTCTTGCCGTTGCCGCCGAAGGGCAGGTGCGCCTCGGCCCCCGAGGTGGAGTTGTTGACGCTCAGCATCCCCGCCGAGACCCGCTCCCGGAAGCGAAAGGCCGCCTGCGCATCACGGGTGTAGATGGCCGCGGACAGGCCGTAGCCGTGCCCGTTCGCCAGCGCGACGGCCTGCTCGAAGTCGGTGAAGCGCATGACTGAGACGAGCGGCCCGAAGGTCTCGTTGCGGTACAGCGCGTCGTCTGGGCGTACACCGGACACGACGCTCGGGTGCGCGAACACCCCCGCGTCGGGGTCGCCGACGAAGCCGGGACGGGGGTTGCCCGACGTGATCCGGCCGGAGGCCCCGTGCAGTGTCTGGTGCGGCTGCACCTCGCCGAGCCACTTCTCGAAGCCGTCCAGGAAGCGCTCGCCGAGCATCGGGCCGTAGAGCACCGACGGGTCGGTCGGGTCGCCGACCGGGCTGGCGTCGAGCCGCTCGAGCAGTCGGGACAGGAACGCATCGTGCAGGTCGTCGTGCACGATCGCCACGCCCAGCGAGGTGCAGCGCTGGCCGGCGGTACCGAAGCCGGAGAACAGCGCGCCCTCGACGGCCAGCTCGAGGTCGGCGTCGGGCATCACGACGAGCGGGTTCTTGCCGCCGAGCTCGAGGCAGGGCGACTGCAGGTGCCGGCCGGCCAGCTCGCCGATGCGGGCGCCGACCTCTGAGCTTCCGGTGAAGCCGATCTTCTGCACCAGGCCCTGTTCGAGCGCCTGCCCCAGCGCGTCAAAGGTGGTGGGGCCGTCGGCGTGCACGGTGTTGAGCACGCCCGGCGGCAACCCGCCGGCGACGAAGATGCGGGTGAGCGCGTCGCCGAGGGCCGCGGCGTACTCGGCCGGCTTCCAGACGACGGCGTTGCCGCACAGCAGCGCCGGCACGAGATACCACGACGGCACGGCGACCGGGAAGTTGCCGGCGGTGATGATCCCCGCGACGCCGACGGGCACCCGGAAGGTGAACAGCTGCTTGTCGCGCATCTCCGACGGGACGGTCTGACCGTAGAGCCGGCGGCCCTCGCCGAGGAAGAAGTCACAGGTGTCGACGATCTCCTGCACCTCCCCCCTGGCCTCGGCGATCGGCTTGCCGACCTCGCGGGTCACCAGCTCGGCCAGCGCCTCGGCGTTCGCCTCGACGAGCCGGCCGATCTTGGCGATGACCTGGCCGCGCACGGGCGCCGGGGTCGCCGCCCACGCCGGCTGCGCGGCCGAGGCGGCGCGGAACGCGTCGACCAGCTGGCCGGACGAGGCGAGCGAGACCTCGGCGACGAGCTCGGCGGTGCGCGTCGGGCTGGTCGAGCGGTAGCTGCCGGCGTCACCGGTGACGGGCGCGCCGTCGATCAGGGACGAGAGAGCCATCCGCTCAGCCCGCCGTGCGGTCGAGGCTGCGCGAGAGGGCGGCGACGCCTTCACGCAGCTCGTCGTCGCTCACGGTGAGCGCCGGCCGGAAGCGGATGCTGCGCGCGCCGCACCCGAGCAGGAGCACGTGCTCGTTGGCCTGCAGGTCGGCGACGACCGCGTTCCGGCGGTCGGCGTCCGGCAGCGAGAAGGCGCACATCAGGCCGCGGCCGCGCACGTCGCTCACCTCGGGGTGCCGCTCGGCGAGCGCCCGCAGCTCGTCCATCAGCACCGCGCCGGCGCGCGCCGCCGCCTCGATCAGGCCGTCGCGCTCGATGACCTCGAAGATGCGCCGGGCCCGCACCATGTCGGTGAGCGAGCCGCCCCACGTGGAGTTGATCCGCGAGCCGACGGCGAACACGTTGTCGCGCACCTCGTCGACCCGGCCACCGGCCATGATTCCGCAGACCTGGGTCTTCTTGCCAAAGGCGACGACGTCAGGCTGCACGCCCAGCTGCTGGTAGGCCCAGGCGGTACCGGTCAGCCCGGCGCCGGACTGCACCTCGTCGAGGACGAACAGGGCGTCGTGCTCGCGGCACAGCGCCTGCATCGCCTGCAGGAACTCGGGCCGGAAGTGGTGGTCGCCGCCCTCGCCCTGGATCGGCTCCATGAGGAAGCAGGCGATGTCGTGCGAGTGCTGCGCAAAGGCCTCGCGGGCCTGCGCGAGGGCCTGCTGCTCGCGGGCCGGGGCGTCGCCGTGCGTCGAGGACAGGTACGGCGCGTCGATGCGCGGCCAGGCGAACTTCGGGAAGCGGGCGACCTTGTTCGGGTCGGTGTTGGTCAGGCTCATCGTGTAGCCGGTGCGGCCGTGGAAGGCGTGGCGCAGGTGCAGCACCTGGGTGCCGAGCCCGGGGTCGCGGCCGTGCTCGGCGTTGTGCCGCGACTTCCAGTCAAAGGCGACCTTCAGCGCGTTCTCGACCGCGAGGCCGCCGCCCTCGACGAAGAACAGGTGCGGCAGGGCCGGGTCGCCCAGCACCCGCGCGAAGGTGTCGACGAAGCGGGCCATCGGCTCGCTGTAGACGTCGGAGTTGCTCGGCTTGTTCACCGCGGCGGTGAGCAGCTCGCTGCGGAACCGCTCGTCGCCCGCGAGCGAGGGATGGTTCATGCCGAGCGCGCTCGAGGCGAAGAAGGTGAACAGGTCGAGGTAGCGGGTGCCGTCGCGCTGGTCGACCAGGCGCGAACCCTGGCTCTGCTCGAGGTCGAGCACCATGTCGTAGCCGTCGATCAGCAGGTGCCGGGACAGGTGCTCGTGCACCTCGTCCACCGGGACGGGCGCGGAGGTCGAAGGGCGCATCATCGTGGTCATGACGCAACGGTAGCGGGCGATCCGCCGGTTGGAAAGCCTGCAGGCAGGACGATGCTGAGGTCCGTACGCTCCCTGCATGACGCCCGAGCCGCCCGTCACGACGCTCTACCGGCGCGGCCGGGTGCGCTCCCCAGCCGATCCGTTCGCTACCGCCCTGCTCGTGGCGGACGGCCGGGTCGCCTGGGTCGGCTCGGAGACGGCCGCGGACGCCCTGTCACCGGACGCCGTCGTCGACCTCGACGACGCGTGGGTCGCCCCGGCCTTCGTCGACGCGCACGTGCACACGACCAGCGCCGGGCTGACGCTCACCGGTCTCGACCTCGGCGACGCCCCGTCGCTCGCCGTCGTGCTCGACCGGGTCGAGCAGGCGGCCAGGCGCGAACGGGGCGGCATCGTGCTGGGCGGCGGCTGGGAGCAGGACGGCTGGCCCGAGGGGCGGCCGCCGACGGCGCACGAGCTGGACCGGGCCAGCTACGGGGGAGTGGTGTACCTCTCGCGCACCGACGGGCACAGCGCGGTCGCCTCGAGCGCGCTGCTCGCGGCCGCTCCCGCCGCCCGCGCCATGGCGGGCTGGGTCGGCGACGGGCTGGTGAACGAGCAGGCGCACTCCGAGGTGCGCCGGGTGGCCTTCGCCGGCCTACCGGCTGCGGCGCGCCGGCAGGCGCAGCGGGTCGCCCGCGCCCGGGCAGGCGCGCTCGGCATCGCCTGCCTGCACGAGTGCGGCGGGCCGCACCTGGAGGGCGAGCACGACTTCCTCGGCCTGCTCGCCCTGGCCAGCGACGAGCCCGGCCCGGACGTCCTCGGGTACTGGGGCGAGCTCGGCGGACCGGAGCGGGCCCGGGCGCTCGGCGCGCACGCCGCCGGGGGCGATCTGTTCGTCGACGGCTCGATCGGCTCGCACACCGCCTGCCTGTCCGAGCGCTACACCGACGACGACACGCTGGGCTACGCCTATCTGGACGCCGCGCAGGTCAGCGAGCACGTGATGGCCTGCACGAGGGCGGGCATGCAGGCCGGCTTCCACGCCATCGGCGACGCGGCTCTGACGACCGTGCTCGACGGCTATGCCCACGCCGCGGAGGTGCTCGGCGTCGCTGCGCTGCGGGCAGCGCGCCACCGCGTCGAGCACGTCGAGGTGCCGACCCCGGCGCACGTCGCGCAGCTGGCCGAGCTGGGCCTGATCGCCTCGGTGCAGCCGGCGTTCGACGCGCGGTGGGGCGGGCCGGACGGGCTCTACGCGGCCCGGCTCGGTGCCGAGCGCGCGCGCGACTCGAACCCGCTCGCGGCGCTGAGCGCGGCGGGGGTGCCGCTCGCCTTTGGCTCGGACGCCCCGGTCACCCCGCTCGACCCGTGGGGAGGCGTCCGGGCCGCGATGCAGCACCACACCCCGGCCAGCCGGCTGTCGGCCCGGGCGGCCTTCTCCGCCGCCACCCGCGGCGGCTGGCGGGGCGCCGGCATCGACGGCGTCGGCGAGCTCGCCCCCGGCGCACCGGCAACCTTCGCGATCTGGGAGCCGTCCGGAGAGCTGGTGGTGCAGGCCCCCGACGAGCGCGTGTCCGCCTGGTCCACCGATCCGCGCTCCGGGGTGGGCGGCCTGCCCGACCTGTCCGGACCCGACCCGGTGTGCCGCGCCACCGTGGTGCGCGGCCGGCAGGTGCACCCGGCGGTGTGACGCGGGATGAATCGCAGACGTCTCGACACCCCCTCTGACCTGCGCCGATGCAGCGTTTGCGCAGGTCAGAGGGGGGTTGACAGCCCTCCGGTAGGCGCCGCTATGTTGCTCGCAGTCCACCTCGGACGGGCGCCCGCAGTCCAGTAGACAACGGCGTCGCGGCAGCCTCCAGCAGCCTCGGCGTCGGTCCGAAGGGCGGCGGGCGCCCGTCGTGGTGGCGTGCCTGGTCGACGTCGGGCTGCCTGGCAGGATGACGAGGTGAGCAGCCCCGCCGCCGCGCCCCCGCGGACCCAGGTCGTCGCGGCGAGCGCCGTCCGGCCGCAGCACCACGGCGTCGCGCGTGCGGTGGCCGCGGTCGTGTCCGGCCTGCTCGCCTACCTCGCCTTCCCGCCCGTCGGGGCCTGGCCGCTCGCCGTCGTCGCGGTCACCGTGCTGGCGCTGGCGGTGCGTGGCGTGCGACCGGCGGTCGGCGCCGGCCTCGGGCTGCTGCACGGTCTGGCCCTGTTCCTGCCGCTGGTCGAGTGGGTCGCCGCCAACGCCGGGCCGCTCGCGCTGGTGCTGCTGCCGCTGTCGCAGGCGCTGTACCTGGCCGGGCTCGGCGCGCTGCTGGCGGTGGCGACGCGGCACCGCGGCTGGCCGCTGTGGACGGCCGGGCTGTGGGTCCTCGAGGAGGCGGTGCGGGGCCGGGTGCCCTTCGGCGGCTTCACCTGGGGCCGGCTCGCCTTCAGCCAGGCCGAGGGTCCGCTGCTGCCGTACAGCGCGGTCGGCGGCGCCCCGCTGGTGTCGTTCGTCGTCGCGCTGCTCGGTGCGGTGCTGGCTTGGGCGATCGTGCAGGCCGGCGCCCGGCCGGTGCGGGCGCTCGCCGCTGTGGCCGCTGCGGCGGTGGTGACGCCGCTGCTCGCGGCCGCCGTCCCGGTGCCGGTGGACGGCGAGCCAGTGCGGGTCGCGCTCGTGCAGGGCAACGTGCCCCGCCTCGGGCTCGGCTTCAACGCCCAGCGGGCCGCGGTGCTCGACAACCACGTGCAGGCGACCCGCCGGCTCGCGGCCGACGTGCGCGCGGGGCGGGTGCCGGCGCCCGAGCTGGTGATCTGGCCGGAGAACGCCTCCGACATCGATCCGTTCGCCGACCCGGTGGCCCGCCGGGCCATCGACGCCGCGGTGCGTGACGTCGGCGTGCCGGTGCTGGTCGGATCGCTGGTCGACGCCCCGGACGGGCGCATCCTCAACAGCGGCATCGTCTGGGACCCGCAGACCGGGGCCGGTGCGCGGTACGTCAAGCGACACCCGGTCCCGTTCGGGGAGTACATCCCGTTCCGCTCGTTGGTGCGCCGGGTGACCACCCGGGTCGACCTGGTCCCGCGCGACTTCGCCGCCGGCGACACCCCCGGCGTCCTGCGGGTGGGCCCGGTGGTGCTCGGCGACGTCATCTGCTTCGAGGTCGCCTACGACGACCTCGTGCGTGACGTCGTCACCGGCGGCGGCCAGCTGATCGTCGTGCAGACCAACAACGCGACCTTCGGCCGCAGCGCCGAGACTCGCCAGCAGCTGGCGATGGGCCGACTGCGGGCGGTCGAGCACGGCCGCAGCGTGCTCGTGGCGGCCACCAGCGGCATCAGCGCGGTGATCACGCCGGACGGCCGGCTCGTCGCCGAGCAGCCGGTCTTCACCCGCGGCGTGCTGTCGGCCACCGTCCCCACCCGGGACGCCACCACGCTGGCCACCCGGCTCGGTGCGGCCCCCGAGCTGCTGCTCGCCGCCACCGGGCTCGTCGGGCTGCTGCTCGCCGCCCGCCGGCGTCCGGCGTGAGGCCGCCGGTCGGCGCGGTGCTCGTCATCGTCCCGACCTACGACGAGCGCGAGAACCTCGAGCGCGTGGCCGCTCGGCTGTTCGCGGCCGTCCCGCAGGCCCAGCTGCTCGTCGTCGACGACGCGAGCCCGGACGGCACCGGAGCGCTCGCCGACGCGATGGCCGCCGTCGACGCACGCGTGCACGTGCTGCACCGCCCGGCCAAGGCGGGCCTGGGTGCGGCCTACATCGCGGGGTTCGCCTGGGCGCGCGAGCACGACATGGACGTCGTGGTCGAGATGGACGCCGACGGCTCGCACGCACCGGAACAGCTGCCGCGGCTGCTCGAGGCGCTGGCGCACGCCGACCTGGCGCTCGGCAGCCGCTGGGTGGAGGGCGGGGCGGTGGTCGACTGGCCGCGCTCGCGCGAGCTGCTCAGCCGGGGCGGCAACGCCTACACCCGCATCGTGCTGGGCCTGCCGCTGCGCGACGCAACCGGGGGCTACCGGGCCTACCGGCGGACGGTGCTCGACAGCTTGCCGCTCGAGACGGTCGCCTCGCAGGGCTACTGCTTCCAGGTCGACCTGGCCTGGCGCACCTGGCAGGCCGGCTGGACGGTGGTCGAGGTGCCGATCGTCTTCACCGAGCGCGAGCGGGGGCGGTCCAAGATGAGCCGGGCGATCGTGCTCGAGGCGCTGTGGCGGGTCACGCTGTGGGGCCTCACGCCCGGACGCCGGACCCGACCGGCCCGGCGTGACGCCGCGGTCGGCTGAAGGAGGTTGCTGTGCCCGCACTGATCGTGCTCGCCCTGGTCGTCGTGCCCATCGTGGAGCTGTACCTGATCGTCCAGGTGGGTCAGCTGATCGGCGTGCTGCCCACGCTGGCGATCCTGGTGGTGCTGTCCGTGCTCGGCGGCGTGCTGCTGCGCCGGGAGGGGGTCAAGACCTGGCGGGCCTTCCGGGCGGCCCTGTCCGAGGGCCGGCTGCCCGCCGCCGAGGTCGCCGACGGGGCGCTCGTCATCCTTGGTGGGTCGCTGCTGCTCACCCCGGGCTTCGCCACCGACGCCGTCGGCCTGCTGTGCGTGCTGCCACCCACCCGCGCGGTGCTCCGCCGGCTGCTCACCGGCCTGGTGGCCCGACGTCTCGGCGCTCCAGGTGCTCTGGCGTTCGGGCTCGGTCAGGCCGGTGCATCGGCGCGCGGGCGGCGGGGGAGCGACGCACCGGCCGCCCCGCACCGCTCGCGCGGGGTGGTCGACGGTGAGGTCGTGGAGGGGGAGGTCGTGCAGGGAGAGGTCGTGCCGGGCGAGGGCCCGCACGAGCAGCGGGGCCGACGCGACGGGGACGGGACGTCCTGACACGCAGCGAGCCGCCACCCGCGGTGCGGGGGGCGGCTCGTCGACGCGGGTGGGCGCGCGGCTCAGGCGGTCTTCTTCTCCCGCGCGCGCTCGCTCTTGAGCGCAGCCTTCAGGGCGCCCTGGCGCTCGTGCAGCACCGCGAGGCGCTCGGCGAGCACCTCCTCGAGCTCGGTCGTCGAGCGGCGCTCGAGCAGCATGTCCCAGTGCGTGCGCGCCGGCTTGCCCTTCTTGGCCTCGGGCTGCTCGCCGTCGCGCAGCAGCGCGGTCGCGCCGCAGACCTTGCACTCCCACGTCGGCGGGACATCTGCCTCGGCGGCGAACGGCATCGTCGTCTCGTGGCCGTTGGGGCAGTCGTACGCGGTCAGCAGGCGCGGCGCGAACTCGGTGTGTCGGTCGCTCTCGTAACTCACAGAACCAAGGCGGGTGCCTCGGAGCACGCGGTCGCTCATGCTGCCTCCCGGGTCAGGTCGTCTGCGGTAGAACGTCCTTCGCCCCACAGGGATTCCCCGCCCGTGGTGCGCCGACGCCTGACTTGGAGACCGCTGTGCCGCTGCTGCTGCGCCCCTCGCCCGCCCCGACCACGCTCGGGTCCGCCTTCGGCCGGCTGCGGGCCGTGCACGTCGCCCTTGCCCGGACCGGCGCGGGCGTCGTGATGCTGACGCAGCCGACCGCGCTGCCGAGGGTGCTCGGCGTCGACTCGGCGGCGAGCGAACGCACCGCCTGGGTGGTGCAGATGCTCGGCGCCCGCGAGCTCGCCCTCGGCGGCGGTGCGGTGTGGACCCTACGGGCGAGATCCCGACGCGGCGCGCGGGCCTTCGTGCTGGCCGGTGCGCTGAGCGACGCCTTGGACGCACTGGTGGTGGGCGCCGCCGTCGCCCGCGGACGCGTGAGCCGGCCCGTCGGGGGCATCGCGGTGGCAACGGCGCTGACGGCCTGTGCCGTGGGGCTGGCAGCCGGCGACACCGCTCGCTGAGCCGCCGAGAGGTACGTGGGCGAACTCACGTGCGGCCCGGCTGCGTGGCCGGGACGGGCGCCGCCCGGTCGCGCGTTGTCGGGAACAGGGCGCCAAAGAATGCCGAGACAGCAGCAGCCGAGACGAGAGCAGCCGGGAGGCACCAGCGTGGTCGTCGCGACCAGCACCCACCAGCAGTCCGCCGAGCGCGCTGTCGATCAGGCCGATCGGCCGGCCCGGATCGCCGTCGTCGGTGCCGGCCCGGCCGGCATCTACGTGGCCGACGTGCTGATGAAGTCGGGCACGCCCGTCTCGCTCGACCTGTTCGAGCGCCAGCCGGCCCCCTTCGGCCTGATCCGCTACGGCGTCGCCCCCGACCACCCGCGCATCAAGGGCATCGTCAAGGCGCTGCACCAGGTGCTGAGCAAGCCGCAGGTGCGGCTGCTCGGCAACGTCGAGTACGGCGTCGACGTCAAGCTCGAAGACCTGCAGCGCTGCTATGACGCGGTGGTGTTCACGACCGGCGCCGAGAAGGACCGTGACCTCGACGTGCCCGGCGTCGACCTGCCCGGCAGCTTCGGCGGGGCCGCCTTTGTCTCCTGGTTCGACGGGCACCCCGATGTGGCGCGCGAGTGGCTGCTGGACGCCGAGTCGGTCGCGGTGATCGGTGCCGGCAACGTCGCGCTCGATGTCGCCCGCATGCTCTCCAAGACCGCCGACGAGCTGCTCGTCACTGAGATCCCCGACAACGTCTACCGGGGTCTTGCGGCCTCGCCGGTGCGCGAGGTGCACGTGTTCGCCCGCCGCGGACCGGCGCAGGCCAAGTTCACCCCGCTCGAGCTGCGCGAGCTCGACCATTCCCCGAACGTCGAGGTGCTCGTCGACCCCGAAGACATCGAGTATGACGCCGGCTCGGTGACCGCCCTCAACTCCGACAACCAGACCAAGCTGGTCGCGCGTGAGCTCGAGCGCTACGCGATGCGCACCGCCGACCAGGGCGTGGGCGAGCGGCCGCGCAAGCTGTGGCTGCACTTCTTCGCCTCGCCCGTCGAGATCCTCGGCGACGGCAAGGTCGAGGCGCTGCGCACCGAGCGCACGGAGCTGACCGGCGACGGCACGGTGCGCGGCACCGGCGCGGTGCGCGACTGGCCGGTGCAGGCGGTCTACCGCTGTGTCGGCTACCGCTCGAGCGAGCTGCCCGACCTGCCGTGGGACGCCCGCCGGCACGTGGTGCCGCACGAGGCCGGCCGGGTCACCGGTGTCGACGGCGCGGCGGTGCCCGGCGTCTACGTCAACGGCTGGGTCAAGCGCGGACCGGTCGGGCTGATCGGGCACACCAAGGGCGACGCCATCGAGACGGTCGGCTCGCTGCTGGCGGATCTGCCGTCGCTGTCGGCGCCCGAGCAGCCGGCGCCGGAGGCGATCACCGACCTGCTCGAGGCACGCGGGGTCGCGTGGACCACCTGGGACGGCTGGGGACTGCTCGACGCGCACGAGCGCGGGCTCGGCGAGGCCTACGGCCTGGTGGGCGAGAGCGCGCGCGAGCGCGTCAAGGTCGTCGACCGCGAGACGATGATCGAGGTGTCCCGAGCGGTCGCCGCCGTCCAGGCGGGAGAGCCGGGCGCCGAGCAGCGACTGGACGACGCGCTCGAGGAGGCGCTCGCGCCGGCCTCGGCGCCCGTCGCGGGCTAGCCCGGCGCGCCGACCGCGGCGCGCAGGTTGCCGACGATCTCCGCGACCGCCGCCAGCAGGTCTGGCTCGCCACATAGCTCGTAGGGCACCCCCGCCGGCAACCACACCAGCGCCGACAGCAGCCGCTGCGGCGAGCCGGCGTCGACCGGCCACAGCGTCCGGTCGTCGTCCAGGGCCCGGGCGCCTTCGGCGTAGCCGCCGGCGTGCGCCTGGAACTCGGCGAGCGGCATCTGCAGGACCACCTCGGCCGACCCGGCGGCGCCCCACATCGACCCCAGCGCCCGGGCGACGTAGGCCGCGGCGTCCGCGGCCGGCAGGGCCCGCGCCGCGTCTCGCACCCCGGTGCGCAGCAGACGCTCGGCCCGGTCGACGCGAAAGGTGCGCCAATCGTCGCGGTCGCGGTCCCAAGCGAGCAGGAACCACGCGCGGCGGGAGGCGACGAGCGTGTGGGGCTCGACCGAGCGCTCGCTCATCTGACCGGTCGCCGCAGTGTACCCGAAGCGCACCCGCTCGTGATCGCGGCAGGCCAGCGCCAGCTCGCTGAGCAGATCCGCACTGACCGGTGCCGTGCCGGGTGCGAGCGGCTCGACGTGCTGGGCCAGGGCGCTGACGCGCCGTCGCAGCCGCGTCGGCAGCATCGCCTCGAGCTTGGCGAGCGCTGTCAGCGTCGTCTGCGCCCCGTCGATGAGGCCCTGCGTCGCCACCGAACGCAGGCCGATCGCCACTGTCACGGCCTCGTCGTCGGTCAGCAGCAGCGGCGGCAGCGCCGAGCCGGCCTCGAGCCGGTAGCCCCCACCGGTGCCGCGGCTGGAGGCGATGCGGTAGCCGAGCTCGCGCAGCCGGTCGAGGTCGCGGCGCAGCGTCCGGTCGGTGACCTCCAGGCGGTCGCACAGCGCCGTACCCGACCACGTGCGCCGCGTCTGCAGCAGGTCGAGCAGCGCGAGGGCACGGGACAGCGGTGCGGACATGACGTGCAGTCTGCCGCGGTCTGTGGACAGGAACTGTCCACAAGCATCTCTAGCGTCTGTGCGGTCGGCGCCGCGGGAGCGCCGCGAGAGAAGGGGAGCAGCTCATGGACTACGACATCCAGGTGATCTTCGTGCCGGTGACCGACGTCGATCGCACCAAGGCGTTCTACGTCGACCAGGTGGGTTTCGTCTGCGACCACGACCAGGAGGTCGACGAGGGCACCCGCTTCGTCCAGCTGACGCCGCCCGGGTCGCGCGCCTGCTCGATCGCCTTCGGGCGGGGGCTCACCACGATGGAGCCCGGCAGCCAGCAGGGGATCATGGCCGTCGTCGCCGACGCCGACGCGACACTGGCGCACCTGCGCGCGAACGGCGTCACGGCGGCGGGCGTCGACGAGCAGGCATGGGGACGCTTCGTCAGCTTCTCGGACCCCGACGGCAACAGCTGGGCGCTGCAGCAGCTGCCGACGTGGGGCTGAGCCGGAAGGTGCCGGAGATCCGGTAGTCCTACTCAGGCGCCGGCCCGGCGGGCGCGGCAGGCTCGGGACATGAACCTCACCGTGCCCTCCAAGAACACCACCGCCTTCTTCGCCCAGGCCGGCATCAGCTTCGCCGCTGCCGCGCTCGCTGTCGGGATCGGCATCACCTACCTGCCGGTCGACCGGTGGATTCGCGGCTTCCTGGCCGTCGGCTGCCTGTTCCTCGTCAGCAGCGCCTTCACGCTGGCCAAGTGCGTGCGTGACCACCAGGAGAGCTCCGACGCCCACATGGCCCGGATCCTCGAGCACGAGCGCCAGGGGCAGTGGTCGCAAGCGGCCTAGGTGCGCACCTGCTCCCTGCCGTAGGTCGACTCGTCGGCATACGGCAGGGTGTCGGGCAGCTCGTCGTGATGGCCGTGCGCTCGCCATGCGACCGGCTCTCGGTGGTGCTCAGACGCCCTTGTAGTTGAACACCTGGCGCAGCGTGTGCTGCACCGACACCAGGTCGGCCTGGTCGGCCATGACCTGATCGATGTCCTTGTAGGAGCGGGGGTGCTCGTCGACCAGCCGCTCGGCCGACTCGGTGTTCCACGAACGGCCGGCCATCGCCTCGCGCAGGCTGTCGACGCTCAGCTGCGCGCGGGCGGCCCTGCGGGAAAGGCGGCGTCCCGCGCCGTGTGCGCACGAGGTGTACGAGGCCGCCGAGCCCAGTCCGGTGACGATGTAGGAGCGCGTCCCCATCGACCCCGGGATCACCCCCCCGTCGCCCGCGCCCGCCTTGATGGCGCCCTTGCGGGTGATCCACAGGTCCTTGCCGCGGTGGTGCTCGAGCTGGGTGAAGTTGTGGTGGCAGTTGATGGTGCGCACCTGCCGGCCGCTGCCCACGACCTCGAACAGCGAGGCGAGGATCTGCTCGGCCATCACCGCCCGCGAGCCAAAGGCGTACGCCTGCGCCCACAGCATGTCGGCGATGTAGGTGTCGAACGACGGCTCGCCCTGCACGAGGTAGGCCAGGTCGGGATCCTCGAGCGGGATGAAGCGCTTCTTCATCAGCCCCTTGGCCTCGCTGATCGCGCGCTGGGCAAGCTGGTTGCCGATGCCGCGCGAGCCCGAGTGCAGCACGGTCCATACGACGTCGCGCTCGTCGAGGCACACCTCGACGAAGTGGTTGCCCGACCCGAGCGTGCCGAACTGCGTCGCGACGGTGCGCTCCTGCCTCGTGTCGAGCTCGGTGCGGGGCCGACCGAGCCCGGCCAGGCGTGCCCCGGCGACGGCCTCGTCGTGCGCCTTGCCCACCCCGGCCGGGATGCGTCGGGCGACCAGCGGCATGAGCGCGTCGAGCGAGTCCGGCAGGTCGGCCGCCGTCAGGCTCGTCTCGGAAGCGACCATGCCGCAGCCGATGTCGACGCCGACGCACGAGGGGATCACCGCGCCGAGCGTCGGCACGACCGAGCCGACCGTCGAGCCCAGCCCGACGTGCGCGTCGGGCATGAGCGCAACGTGCCCCTCGACGAAGGGCAGCCGCGCCGTCCGCGCCGCCTGATCGACCGTCGCCGGCTCGATGTCGCTGGCCCAGCTCAACAACTTCGGGGCGACCTTGGTCGCGGACATGACAAGTGCTCCTTCGTCTCAGGGACCGGAGTCCTCCGGCCGGTCAGAGCCTGAGCGGAAGGGTTGTTGTCGGCAACCGGGTTCTCGGCGCTCAGCCGCCGGAGGTGACGTAGCTCTGCAGCGCGTCGCGCTCGAAGGCGAGCGCGTCGATGCGGTTCTTGACGATGTCGCCGATCGAGACGATGCCGGCGAGCCCGCCGTCGGCGTCGAGCACGGGGATGTGCCGAACGCGGGCCTCGGTCATGGTCTGCATGACCTGCTCGACCGGCGTGTCGGGAACGGCGGTGTGCACGGCGAGCGTGCAGATGGCCGACACGGGCTCGGTCATTACCTCGACGCCCGTGCGAGCCAGCGCGTTGATGACGTCGCGCTCGCTGACGATGCCCGCCACCTCGACGCCGTCAGGGGAGACCACGACCGCGCCCACCCGGTGCTCGGTCAGCAGCGCGACCAGTGCGCGCACCTGCTCTTCGGGTCGGACGGTGACGACTGCGCTGCCCTTGCTCTGGAGAAGGTGGCTCAGCTTCATGAATGACCTCCGGCTCGTCGCCGGCCGCCGCTGTGACTGCCGTCACCCGACGGTAGAGCATGCGGGGTTGTCCGTCAGCCCCCGGGGCGCGACCGTGGCCTCTCAGCCGCGCATCAGCACGGGTCCGGCACGATGGCGCCGTGCGCAGGCCCCGATCCGCCCCACCTCGCTGGCCGCCTGCATCCACGGCGCATCGCACATGAGCGGCCTGCTGGACCCGCTGCTGAGGGCGTCACCGCTCGTCGTGCTCGTCCTCGTCGGCCTGGTGGTCTTCGCCGAGGACGCGTTGTTCGTGGGTTTTGTGCTGCCGGGCGAGACGGCGGCCGTGTTGGGCGGCGTCGCGGCCAAGCTCGGGCACGTGTCCCTGTGGGCGGTGCTGGCCGTCGTGATCGCCGCGGCGGTCGTCGGGGACAGCGTCGGCTACGAGGTCGGCCGACACCTGGGGCCCCGACTGCTCGGGCTGCGGGTGCTGGACCGACGCCGGGCCCGGCTCGAGCAGGCGCAGGACTTCCTGTCTCGACGCGGCGGCGCGGCCGTCTTTTTCGGCCGCTGGATCGCCTTCTTCCGGGCCGTCATGCCTGCGCTTGCGGGCACGGCACGGATGCCCTATCGGCGCTTCCTCACCTTCAACGCGGCGGGCGGGTTGGTGTGGGGGAGCGTGGTCGTGCTCCTCGGCTACGCCGCCGGCGCCTCCTACGCCTCCCTGGAAAAGAACCTCGGTCGCGGCACCGCACTGGTGGCCGTCGCTGTCGTGGTGCTGCTGCTGGTCGGCTGGCAGGTGCGCAGCCGTCGCCGAGAACACGCCGCCTGACCGGCACCTCCGTGCGTCATGACGGCACCGCGGGGAAGGCCGTGCGCATGAGCGCTCCCGGAATGCCGATTCCGCTGCCGGCGGGCCGCTACGCCCTCGGCAGCTACCCGCAGTACGAGCAGGCGCAAGCGGTCGTGGACCACCTGTCCGACCAGGGCTTCCCGGTCGAGACGGTGACGATTGTCGGCGCCGACCTCCGTCTGGTCGAGCAGGTGACCGGCCGGCTGACCCGCGGCCGGGCGGCCCTGGCCGGAGCGGCGTCCACGGCCTGGCTCGGTCTGCTGTTCGGCCTGCTGATCGGACTGTTCGCCGCCTCGGGCACCGCCCTGCTCCTGCTCGTCATCTATGGCGTGATCTTCGGCGCCCTCTTCGGCGCGGTGCTGGGCTTCGCCGCGCACGCGGCCACCGGTGGCCGGCGCGACTTCAGCTCTGCCCGTGGCCTGGCCGCGACCCGCTACGAGGTGCTCGTCCCGCACGACACGGCGAACGAGGCGGAGCGGCTCGTCGCGCAGATGCGCTGAGAGGCAGGAAACACGCCTCAGAACGGTGGTTCGCCGTCGTGTAGCCAGTTCCAGGTGGTGTCGGGTTCGTCGACCGGTGGGGTGTGCCAGGGCGACTGGGGTGCGTCGTCGGCGGGTGGGGTGGCTTGTTCTGCGTCGATGGCGTTGAGCCGGTCGGGGTCGGGCAGTGTTGGTTGTTGTCCGCAGGGGTCGTGATCGATGCCGGGGGGTGGGTCGGTGTGGGTGTCCAAGCACGCCATGACGGTCACGGCCGGGCCGAAGATGCTCAGCTCTGCCTGCCCGTCGGGTTGGGGCAGCAGGGTGACGGTGCGGCGGGCGCCGGCGTGGGCGGTGCGGATCGCGGCGGCCGCCGGGTCCAGGACGGCGGCCTGCCGGGTGACGGCCTGTGTGATCCGCCACGGCGCGAGGCTCGCGGCCCGTTGGGAGAGTTTCGCGTCGATCTGGCCGGCGAGCGCGTCGGTGTAGTGCGCGAGCTCACCGACCAGCACGGTGCACCGCCCGACGGTCATCGTCCCGGCCTGCAGCAGGCTCATCGCGACCGGCAAGACGGTGCACAACCGGCCGGCCGCGTCGATGAGGGTGCGGGCGGCCCGCTCGGAACTGGACTGGCTGACCGCGACCTCCCGCACGAACGAGGTCCACGCCGTCGCGCCGCGTTCGTCGTGCGCCTCGCGGGGGACCATCGCGGTCATCTCGAACACCGTCCGTAGCAGCACCGCGTGCGCCTTGGACGCCAGCACCGGCGCCTCGAGCAGGGTCAGCAGCCCGGCCTGGAAGGCCTCATCGGCCCACGGGCGTCACCGGCCGGCACGGGGGCTGACACGCCGGTGTTGTCATCGGCCGCTGAAGTGTCCGAGGCCGCTGGTGAAATGGCTTCCTGGCTGTCCCCCGCCTCGTCCATATATGCATATACACGAACTGGCGTTCTATATCAACGCGGATGAGGATGCGCGATCGGACCGTCGAGTCACCCAGAGGCCCAGCGGCGACGGGCAGCCACGGGTAGGGGAGCGGGACACGTGGAAGTCAGGCGTCCGATGGTGAACAAGCTTCCCCGCTGGGGCAGAAGCCGTCGATGGGCCGTGTTCGGGCGAGGAGATCACCCATGAGCAGAGCCGTTAGCTCCATGTGGTCCGCCGCGAGCTCGAGCGCGCCGGCCCGCCGCAGCTCGTCGGCGCTGCCGTAACCCCATAGGACGCCGATGCACGGCACCCCATGCTCGGCGGCGCCAACGACGTCGTGCGAGCGGTCACCGACCATGATCGGCCGGGAGGGATCACCCAGAAGGTGCAACGCCTCGCCCACGACGTCGCCCTTGGTGAGCCGGCCGACAACCCGGTCCGAGCCGACCACGACGTCCAACAGGCAAGCGATTCCGGTGTGGTCGACGACCCTCTCGGCCAGGTGCTGAGGCTTGCTCGTGGCCAGCGCGAGCGCCAGACCGCTGTCGTTCAGCTGGCGCAAGGTGTCCAGGGTGCCGGGGTAGAGGGGGGGACCCGTCACGTCGTAGGCCCGCCGGTAGTGGGCGACCGCAGCGTCCACTCGGGCGGCGTCGAAGTTGGGGAGCGCGGTGAAGGAGTCCTCCAGCGGCGGTCCGACGAAAGCCTGCAACGCCGCCAGCTCGAGGGGATCAGCACCGACGTGGGCGAGCGCTCCCGAGACCGCCGCCATGATGATCGCACCGGACTGCGACAGAGTCCCGTCGAGGTCGAGCAGCACGGCGTCGAACACGAGCAGGCAGGCTAGCCATTCGAGGTGGCAGCGTGTCGCAGCAACCGGGAGGCAGCCATGGGCTTCGTTGTCGAGCAGGTGACCTCCGGTGTCACCTGGCGACTGCGCCAGCAGGTGCTGCGCCCGCACCAGGCTGTCGCCGAGATGGCGCTGTCGGGTGACGACGACCCCGGCGGTGCGCACTTCGCCGCCTACCACCTGAGCGGGTCGGGCGAGGTCGACGAGGTCATCGGCGTGGCGAGCGTCCTGGCGCAGGACGAGCCGGACCGCTCGCTAACCGGCTGCGCCTGGCGGCTGCGCGGGATGGCGACGGCGCCGCAGGCGCGGCGGCTCGGTGTCGGCGCGGCCCTGCTCGAGCGCGTCGTCGCGCACGTGGTGAGCTGCGGCGGAGCGCTGCTGTGGGCCAACGCCCGCGTCGGTGCGCTCCCGTTCTATCGGGCGCACGGCTTTTCCGTCGCGTCCTCGACCTTCGACGTGCCGCACACCGGCGGCCATGTTCGGGTACACCGGCCGGTGTCATGACGCGGCGGCTGCGCGCCCTCGAGCGGCGGCTGCTGCTGGCCGCACTCGGTCCCTGTGACAACTGCGGTCACCCGTGGCTCGAGCACCCCGGTTCCGGGTGGGACGCCGACCGTGCCGGCATGTGCCGGCATGTGCGGTGAGTGCTCCTACGAGCTCGAGCATCAGCAGCGTGCGACCCGAGCTTCGGGATGCCGCCGCCCGTGCCCACTCGTCGACTGAACGGGTCGCTTCTACATACCGCCGATAATGAGCATTATGTCAGGTGAAGCTCTTGGGCTACCCGAGTAGGACTCCGGCTTCCCCGCCCGCCGGCGGCGAGGGCAAACTGAGCATCCCCCGGCGCCGCCTGTCAGGTGTCCCAGAACTGCACGCGACGGGGATGACAGGGTCACCTCGGTGCACCGACCAGGACCGCAACATCGCTCCACAAGGTGGCCAGGGCGCGGTCCAGTGTCGCCAGCCGAGCAGTACGGCTGCGAGCCAGCGCGGCGAGGTAGGCGTCGGTCACTTGCCGATGCCCGACGACTCCGCGCAGGTCTACCTGCTCGTACGACAGCTCGTCGGGCCAGAACTCGTGGCGCGGCGAGTTCTGAACGCCGCGGACGACGCTCATGGCGTCGCCTGCACTGCCTCCGCTGCGCAGGATGAACCGGACGAGGGCGCCGTGCGTGACGGGACAGGTGGCGAAGTCCTCCGTCCAGGTGCGCAGCCACCGCCGGCTCAGGTCGTGATGCACGTGGTCGACGTCGGTGACAGCGATGAGCATGTTGGCGTCGAGCAGCGCAGTCACTCCTCGTCCTCGAGCGAGCGGACGTCCTCGCTCGTGATCGTGCGACCGGTCGAGAAGACCGTCAGCCCCGTCTCGGGGTCGGCCGTGAGCCGGAACGGACCGGGGGCGCCCAGCGCGGCCCGCAGCAGCCGCACCACCGTCTCGCTCAACGAGGTGCCTGCATCGCGCGCTACAGCGCTCGCAAGGCCATGGACATCTTCCGGGAGGTCGATCGTCGTGCGCATACGTCACGGTATCACCGTGATGCAAGAAGCCGAGCCGTCACATCAAGATGCATACCGGGGCGAGACGACGGTGGGTGCGGTCGTCATCGTTGACGTGGACGGACCGAGCGAAATTACGACGGTGGACGCCGCCTCGTGACCGTCGGACTATGCGAGCGCGCAGCTGCCGCTGGTGGCGCTGTTCATCCGCGCCGCCATCGGTTCGGGCGCACAGACCGGTGAGCTGATGCCACCCCGAGAGTCCTCGCTCGACACCGGAGCGCTGGCGCGATCGTGCAAGGGTGGGGCATGGCCACCCCCGCCGCACGGGCCGTCGACAGCTGGCACGGCTATCTGCAGCGCGCCGCCGCCGGTCCGACCGACGAGGTCGCCGCAGCGCTCGACGCGATGCTGTCCGACGCGGTCGTCTTTCGCTCCCCCGTGGTGTTCACCCCGCAGGTCGGCAGGGAGCTGACGCGCACCTATCTGCTGGCTGCGCTCGCGACCCTGAACGCGCCCGAGGCGGGCTTTCGCTACGTGCGTGAGGTGATCGGCGACCGCGATGCGGTGCTCGAGTTCGAGACGACCCTCGACGGCAAGCTCGTGCACGGCGTCGACCTGATCGCGGTCGACGAGGACGCGCGCATCGTCGACTTCACGGTCATGGTGCGCCCGCTGCAGGGAGTGCAGGCGATCCACGCGACGATGGGCGCGATGCTGGCGACCATGTCCTCTGCCACGGGCGGCAGGGCCAGCTCTGATATGGAGGGTGGTCTTGTCAAGTGGCATGCTGAAATCGACCCTCGGACAGTGTCTTTCGCCGAGGGACGCAGGGAGTGGGTGTAGTGGCTGACCGGGACCAGGCTGGCGAGCGTGTCAAGGCGACGCACGGTCAGACTGATATGCGCGGGTTGGATACCGCAGGACGGGCTGTTCGGCTGGAGCGTCCGCTGGTCTAGAGGT
>JAABUN010004109.1_pt1 | contig 20626 bp, 22 predicted proteins | sample 5559311 | NCBI WGS metagenome assembly JAABUN01 (sample SAMN10711877, study PRJNA513370) | rock metagenome | isolation source: Antarctica rocks | place: Antarctica: Victoria Land, Siegfried Peak sud
CAGCTGCGGCGGGACCAGGTGCAGGCCGCAGGCTTGGGCCGTCTCGACGTAGGCGGTGTCCCCCACCCACAGCACCGAGGCGGGGACCGGGTCGCCGAGCGGACCGGGAACTGTCACGACCTCGAGAGCGCCACCCAGCGTGGACGCCAGGGTGTCGACGAACCCCGGTCCGCCGTCCGAGAGGGGGCAGACGGTCAGCTCGTCGCCGGGCGCCTGCGCCGCCCAGCCCGCTCGCATCGCCGCGCCCGCCTGGGTCGCGGTGAGCGTCCCGGTGAAGGAGTCAGGGGCCAGCAGCACGCGCATCCGGCCATCCTGCCCTGGACGACGGGTGAGAAGATCGGGGGGTGAGCACCCCACAGTCCTTCGCCGAGCCGGCCCCCACCTCCGCCGCCCTGCTGCTGCTGGGTCGCGCCGCGGGCGGCACCGACCTGTCCAGCGAGCGTGGTGTGGAGTGCCCCGGCGACCTGCCTGCGGCCTCGGACCCCGGTCTGGTCGAACGGGCACGCGCCGCCCGGGCTGCGCTCGGGGACCGCGCCTTCGTGCTCGGCCACCACTACCAGCGCGACGAGGTCTTCCAGTTCGCGGACGTGAGCGGGGACTCCTTCAGGCTGGCGCGCCTGGCGGCGGCCCGGCCCGAGGCCGAGTACATCGTCTTCTGCGGGGTGCACTTCATGGCCGAGAGCGCCGACATCCTCACCGCACCCTCTCAGCAGGTCGTCCTGCCGGACCTCGCCGCCGGGTGCTCCATGGCCGACATGGCCGCCATCGGACAGGTGGAGGACGCCTGGGACGTGCTGACCGACGCCGGCGTGGCAGGGGACACCATCCCGGTGACCTACATGAACTCGACCGCGGCCATCAAGGGGTTCACCGGTCGCCACGGCGGCACCGTGTGCACCTCCTCGAACGCCAGGACGGCTCTGACCTGGGCCTTCTCGCAGCGACCAGCCGCCACCGGCAAGGTGCTGTTCCTGCCCGACCAGCACCTGGGACGCAACACCGCGGTGCGCGAGATGGGCTTCTCCCTGGACGACTGCGTGGTCTACGACCCGCACAAGCCGGCCGGAGGCCTGACCCGGCGCCAGCTTGAGGACGCACGGATGATCCTGTGGCGGGGACACTGCTCGGTGCACGGCCGGTTCTCGCTGCAGAACGTGCTGGACGCCCGCGCGGCCCAGCCCGACGTCACCGTCCTGGTGCACCCCGAGTGCAAGCACGAGGTGGCGCAGGCGGCCGACCTGGTGGGGTCGACGGAGTTCATCGTCAAGGCGCTGGAGGCTGCGCCCGCGGGCTCGTCCTTCGCCATCGGCACCGAGCTGAACCTGGTCCGGCGGCTGGCGAACCAGCACCCGGACAAGAAGGTCTTCTTCCTGGACAAGACCGTGTGCTTCTGCTCGACCATGAACCGCATCGACCTGCCGCACCTGGTGTGGGCGTTGGAGTCGCTGGCCGCAGGCCGGGTGGTGAACCGGATCGTGGTCGACCCCGACGTGGCGCACTGGGCCCGGGTCGCGCTCGATCAGATGCTCGCGCTGCCGGGGGCCACGCACAAGGACTGACGCGGCTCCGGACGGCTCAGCCTGCCGCCTCGGCGGCCAAGCGGGCCAGCAGCAGCGTCTCCCCCAGCGCGGCCCGGGCGAAGACGCCCAGGTGCAGCGACTCGTCGTGGCTGTGGGCCAGGGTGTGCGGGTCCTCCACCCCGGTCACCAGCACGGTCGCGCCGGGAAACGCGTCCACGAAGTCGGCGATGAAGGGGATCGACCCACCGATGCCCTGATGCACCACGGGCCTGCCGTCCCACGCCTGGGCCAGAGCCCAGCCGGCGGCCTCGTAGACCGGGCCGCCCACCTCGCCGGCGAACGGCTGACCCAGCTCCTTCTTGACGACCTCCACCTTCGCCCCGAACGGCGGGTCGCTCAGCAGGAACGCCTCCAGCGCCTCGAACGCCGTCTGCGGGTCCTGCCCCGGGGCCAGCCGCATAGAGAGCTTGGCACGCACCTTCGGCAGCAGGGTGTTGGAGGCTCGCGCCACGGTCGGCGCGTCGATGCCGGTGACGGTCAGCGCCGGACGGGTCCACATCCGCTCCAGCAGCGGGCCGGTGCCGATGAGCGAGACCCCTTCCAGCACACCGGTCTCCGCACGCACCGTCTCCTGCGTGTACTCCAGGTCCGCGGCGGGACCGCTGACCAGCCCGGGGACGGCCAACGACCCGTCCGCGTCCCAGAGCCGCGCCAGCAGGGTCGTGGTGGCCATCATCGCGTCCGGCGCCACTCCCCCGTACATGCCGGAGTGGACGCCCTGACGCAGCGTGCTGACCTCGAGGTCCGCCTCGACCAGCCCCCTCAGGGTCACCGTGAGCGAGGGGGTGTCGACATCCCAGTTGTCCGAGTCGGCCACCACGATCACGTCCGCGCTCAGCAGGTCGCGGTAGCGCTGCAGGAAGTCGGCGAAGGACGGCGAGCCGGACTCCTCCTCACCCTCGATGAAGACCGCCAGACCGACGCCGTCCTGCGGCCCCCAGCCGGGCAGCAGGGTCCGCAGCGCCGCCACGTGCACCATCACCCCGGCCTTGTCGTCCGCGGTGCCGCGACCATAGAGCCGTCCGTTCCGCTCGGTGGGCTCGAACGCGGGGCTGGCCCAGTCGCAGTCCTCGCCGGGCGGCTGCACGTCGTGGTGGGCGTACAGCAGCACGGTCGGTCGACCCGGCGGCGCCTGGCGGCGCCCCACCACAGCAGGGGCGCCCGGGCGCCCGTCCGGTCGGGTGCCGCGCAGCACCTGGACGTCGTCCAGGCCCGCGCCGCGCAGCAGCTGCTGGACCAGCTGCGCGCTCGCCTCGACGTGCGCCTGGTCGAAGGCGTCCGCCGACACGCTCGGGATGCGCACCAGGGCCTCGAGGTCGGTCCGCGCCGCGGGCAGCTGCGCCTGGACGGCGGACCGCAGGGCAGCGACGTCGGGCAGGCAGGCAGAGGTGGTGTTACCGCTCGGGTTGGTCATGGGGGCACGCTACCGTCGGCCGCGCGGGGCGAGGACCCCCCGGCGCACGGGTAGGCTCGGCCCGTGTTCGGACGCAGGAAGACGGCAGAGCCCCCCGCCCCCACCATTGCGGTGCAGGATCGGCCTGGGGCTAAGAACCGTCCCACCCCCCGGCGGCGTGAGGCCGAGGCCGCACGCCTCAGACCGCTGGTCCCGACCGACCGCAAAGCGGCGGCCAAGTCCGAGAAGGAGCAGAACCGGCTCCAGCGTGCCAAACAGCGCGAGGCTCTGGTCACCGGTGAAGAGAGCCTGCTGCCTTCCCGCGACCAGGGACCGCAGAAGCGCTTCGTGCGCGACGTGGTGGATGCCCGCTGGAACATCGGGGAGTGGTACCTGCTGCTGGCCCTGGTGGCGGTCGCCCTGGTGCTGGTGCCGTCCATGATCGGCATGGCCCCGATGGAGGTCGCACGGGTACAGCTGATCTCCACCCTGGTGCTGTGGGGGACGGTGCTGCTGTGCGGCGTGGACGGGTACATCCTGTCGCGCCTGCTGCGACGCAGGCTGCAGGAACGCTTCGGGCAGGACGTCGTCACCCGTGGGGTCATCTCCTACGGGATCCTGCGCTCCTTCCAGATCCGCAAGTGGCGGCTGCCCAAGCCGCAGGTCGACCGCGGCCAGCCACCGCGCTGAGCCGATTCGTCCTATGCTCCAGGCGCACGTAGGGTCGGGATCATGGAATTCAGATACCTCGGCAACTCCGGCCTGAAGATCTCCGAGATCACCTACGGCAACTGGCTCACCCACGGCTCGCAGGTGGAGAACGACGTCGCCGCCACGTGCGTGCAGGCAGCGCTCGACGCAGGGATCACGACCTTCGACACGGCTGACGTGTACGCGAACACCAAGGCGGAATCCGTTCTGGGAGAGGCGCTCGCGGGGCAGCGCCGTGAGTCGGTGGAGATCTTCACCAAGGTCTACTGGCCTACCGGCCCGGGCGGTCCCAACGACAGCGGACTCTCGCGCAAGCACATCATGGAGTCCGTCCACGGCTCCCTCAAGCGGCTGCAGACCGACTACGTGGACCTGTACCAGGCACACCGCTTCGACCCCGACACCCCGCTCGAGGAGACGATGCAGGCGTTCGCCGACGTCGTGCGACAGGGCAAAGCGCTCTACATCGGCGTCAGCGAGTGGACCGCCGACCAGATCCGGGAGGGTCACGCCCTGAGCAAGGAGATGGGGTTCCAGCTGATCTCCTCCCAGCCCCAGTACTCGATGCTGTGGCGCGTCATCGAGGGCGAGGTCGTGCCCACGTGCGCCGAGCTCGGCATCTCCCAGATCGTGTGGTCGCCCATCGCCCAAGGCGTGCTGACCGGCAAGTACAAGCCCGGTCAGGAAGCGCCGGCCGGCTCACGGGCCACCGACGAGTCCGGGGCCAAGATGATCGCCCGCTTCATGGATGACAAGGTGCTGACCCAGGTCCAGGCGCTGGAGCCGATCGCTGCTGAGCTGGACCTGTCGATGGCCCAGCTGGCGGTGGCCTGGGTCCTGCAGAACGACAACGTGGCCTCGGCGCTGGTCGGGGCCTCGCGACCGGAGCAGGTCGTGGAGAACGTGGTCGCGGCCGGGGTCAAGATCCCGGCGGAGCTGATGACGCGGATCGACGAGGCCCTGGGCGACGTGGTCGAGCACGACCCGGGCAAGACCGAGGAGAACGCACCCCAGACCCGCCCTTCCTGAACGTGCTGCTGCGCCCGGTGCCTACTGCGCCGGGCGCAGCGACATCGGGCCGTACACGACGGCGGACTCGTGGTGCAGGGTGACGGACTCGACGCCCTCGGCCAGCAGATCGGGCCACACCTCGCCTACCCACCCCTCGGCGTCCGCCTGGGTGGGGAACCCGCCGGACGACGCGGCGGCGGGGTCAATGGCCTGACCGTCGGCGTCGGCGTAGGTCCAGGTCCAGATCGAGGCGCTCATGGCGCACACCGTACGTCACCGAGGCTGGAGGGGGCGATGGGCGTGGACGCTGCGCTGGCAGAGCTGGAGTCGTCGGCCCTCGGCGCCGCACGAGGGCGTATGTCGCTGCCGCTGGCAGCAGGCTCCGCCGTGATCGCGTCGGACCCTGACGTCACGACGCACGCCTGGGCCGAGCTGGCCGACCCTTCCTCCGGGCTGCTGGCGGGTGTGGCCGCCGACTGGGCCGGCCGCGCCGGTTTCACCGACGAGCGCCGCCCGTGGGTACTCATGCTGTTCGGCATCGCTCACCAGCTCGTGGACGGGACCGTCGCTCATCTGCTTCTGACCGGTCGGGTCCTGGATCTGAGCGGGCTGCGGATCCGGTTGCGGCGCACCACACCTGGGGCGTACCGGGCCGTCGGGTTGATTCTGGACGACCCCTGCCCGGCATGGACCGGCTCCCTGCCGGAGCTGGCACCGCTGTGGTGGCAGGGCGTCGAGCAGGTGATGCAGCCGTTGGTCGAGCAGGCTACCCAGCACGGGGTCCGCGAGGAGATCGGCTGGGGCGAGCCGGTGGGGCTGAGCACCGTCGCCTGCCACACCCTGGGCTCGACCGGGCTGGCCGATGCTCGCGAGGCGGCCAAGCTGCTGGCGCAGGTCTGCGGGCGGAGCCACCTGACCGCCACCGAGGACGACCCGCTCGGCGTGCTCATCGACTGGCTGCCACGCCGGAGCACCTGCTGCCAGTGGTGGCAGTCGGCGAACGAAGCGCACTACTGCGCCGAGTGCCCCCTGCACCGGTCACCGCGGGCCCAGCACGACCCCCTGCCGGTGGAGCACTAGGGACGCAGCGGGGTGCCGACCGCCCTCGGGGCGCGATGAGCGAAGACTCTTGCGTCGGACAGACGCCGTTGTTTTCGTCCTTGCGCCGGGCGGCGCGCCACTTCGCGGCGGACCTCAGACCGCGAAGAGCTGAGACATGTCCTTGAACGCCTTGAACTCCAGGGCGTTCCCGGAGGGGTCGAGGAAGAACATGGTCCACTGCTCACCAGGCTGGCCCTCGAAGCGGACGTATGGCTTGATGATGAAGTCCGTGCCTGCGTCGGTGAGCCGCTGGGCCAGCTCTTGGAAGCGATCGACGCTGAGCACCAGACCGAAGTGCGGAACAGGCACGTCGTGCCCATCGACGGGATTGGTGCCGGCCACGGCGTTGGTGTGGTCGTCGACCTGGTGCGTGACGACCTGGTGGCCCTCGAAGTTCCAGTCGGTCCAGCGCTCGTCCGAGCGGCCGCGGTCGAAGCCGAGGACATCACCGTAGAAGTGGCGGGCAGCCTCGATGTCATGCACCGGAACAGCAAGGTGGAAGGGAGGGGTCATCGGGTCGGAAGGCATGTGAGCAAGGTAGGCCTAGGAGGCGAGCAGGTGCTCGGCCAACCGGTCCAGACAGCTGTCCCAGCCCTCGCGGTGCTGCTGGCACTCGTGGTCGTCCCGGTTCTCGGCGTGGGTCAGCACCAGGCTCGTGCCCGCGGGTGAGCCCGTGACCTCCACCACGACGCGGCTGACGTGGCCGTCCCCGTCCCACTGCCAGCTGAAGTCGAGGTATCCACCTCCGTCCTTCCAGGGACTGACGGCGCGGAACGATCCTGAGCACCCCAGGTCCGCGACCTCGCTGCGGAAGGAGAACCGACCGCCGGTGCGCGCGTCCACCGTCGCGTGCGTCTGCATGCGCGGCGGCCACATCCATGCCGCCCACTGCCGCTCCTCGGTGAATGCAGTGAAGACCTCCTGAGGCTCGACGGCGAACTGCCGCTCGATCCGGACGTCCTGCGCCATGCGTGCCTCCAGGGATGGCTCGGGAACCTCAGGGGTGAGCGTGCCGCACCCGCGCCGTAGCGGTCCGGCACCACGCCGTGGCGCGAGGGCGCCCGCAGCCGGCACAGGGTGGCAGGCTGAGTGGGTGCACGCTGTCACCGAAGAGATCAGCACCCCTGAGCGCTACCGACGTTGGGCCCTGTTCGAGGCACGTGGGACCTCCCCCGTGTACGAGCGGCTGGCGCTGGCCGTCGCCGAGCACCCGCCCACCGTGGACCTCCTGGCCCGGGTGGACGGTCCGCAGCGCCAGCCGAACCTGTTCTTCGGCGCCCTGCGCTGGTTCGAGGCACCCGTCGAGGACCCGGATGCAGCGCTGGCCTGGGCTGTCGGGCACCCCACCGAGGTGCTGGGCATCCTCACGACCCGCCGCACCCAGACGAACGAGGCCACCCGGTGCGCGGCCCTGCTACCCGCGCTCGCGGTCGTCGCCGCCCAGCAGGACCGTCCGCTGGCGCTCGTCGAGCTCGGCTCGAGCGCTGGGCTCTGCCTGCTCTACGACCGGTACGCCTACGCCTACCGGGCCGAGGACGGGACGGTCCAGCGCGTCGGCCCTGCAGACTCCCGGTTGGAACTGCGGTGCGACCTGAGCGGGCCTGTCCCGGTCCTCCACCGGGTTCCCTCGATCGCCTGGCGGGCTGGCGTCGACCTGGCCCCGATCGACCCGGGCGACCCGGACGCCCGCCGCTGGCTGGGATGCCTGGTGTGGCCCGAGCACACCGACCGCGCCGAGGTGCTGGCAGCAGCGATGGACCTCGCGGCGAGCGACCCGCCACGCATGGTCCGGGCGGGGTTCGTACAGGGTTTGGTGCAGCTGCTGCGGGAGGTACCGCCAGGCACTACCCCCGTGGTGGTGCACTCGGCGGCGCTAGCGTACGCCCCGCCTCAGGTCCGCGAGCAGGTCCTGCGGATCTGCACCGAGGCGGGCGCCCGGCGGGTGGGTGCTGAAGGACGTAGCGTGCTGCCCTCGGTAGCGCAGCTGGCACCTGCCGCGGACCCTGGGAAGGCTGACCTGCTGATCAGCATCGACGACCGCGCCGTGGCGGCCATGCACCCGCACGGGCGCTGGTTGCACTGGTTCTGACGTCGCGCGGACGTCACCGCTGCGGACGCGAGTGCCGCTCCACCAGCGTCGCTAGCCGGCGGGACTCGGCCACGGCGCGCTCGCCGTCCGAGCGCTGGATGCCCATCACAGCGATCGTGTCCCCGTCGTCGAGGTCCAGCTGGACCCACGGGCGGTCTCCGAACCGGACGTGCACGATCTCGGCCCACTCCAGCTGCCGCTCCTTGATCAGGTTGCGCACGTGCAGGCCCTGCGGGGAGGGCACCGCGCGGACCGAGGACTGCCTCCACAGGAACCACACGATCGGTGCGGCCAGCACGACCATTGCCGCCCGGTCCCACACCGCGAACCCTGTGGGCGGCAGCACGACCGTGACCAGCGTCAGGAGCGCCACCGTTGCGGCCAGCGTGAGAGCGACGACCTTGGTGCGACGCGGGCCGAAGACCGTATGGTCCTGCACTGCACCCTCTTTGGCCACCATGTGCTCAGATCCGACAGGCGTGGATCGTGGTGACCAGGATGGCCCTGGCGCCCATGTCGTACAGCTCGTCCATCACCTGGTTCGTGGTGCTGCGGGGAACCATCGAGCGCACCGCCACCCAGCCCTTGTCGTGCAGCGGGGAGACGGTCGGCGACTCCAGGCCGGGGGTGAGGGCGCAGGCCATCTCGACCAGGTCGACGCGCACGTCGTACTCCATCATCACGTACTGCTGGGCGACCAGGACGCCCTGCAGGCGGCGTCGCAGCACCCCGACACCGTCGGCCACCTCGGTGCCCCGGCGCCGGATGAGCACCGCCTCGGACTCCAGGATCGGTTCGCCGAACACCTGCAGACCCGCGCTGCGCAGCGTCGCCCCGCTCTCCACGACGTCGGCGATGACGTCGGCCACACCCAGCTGGACGGCACTCTCCACGGCGCCGTCGAGGCGGACCACCTCGGCCTGGATGCCCCGCTCGGCCAGGTAGGCACGCACAAGCCCGTCATAGCTCGTCGCCACCCGTCGTCCGGCCACGTCGGCCAATGACGAGGCGACTCCTGGGGGCGCCGCGAACCGGAAGGTGGAGCCGCCGAACGCGAGCCCCATGACCTCTTGCGCCTCCACACCGGAGTCGAGCAGCAGGTCCCGTCCGGTGATGCCGACGTCCAGGGTGCCGGCGCCGACGTAGACCGCGATGTCCCGCGGGCGCAGGAAGAAGAACTCCGCGTCGTTGGACGGGTCGGACATGACCAGCTGTCGGCTGTCGCGGCGGGTTGCGTAACCGGCCTCGGAGAGCATGGTGGCGGCGGCATCGGACAAGGATCCCTTGTTGGGGACGGCGATGCGGATCATGAGGTTCCTTGCGGCTGAGGGCCTGTGGCGGACGAATGTCTGTCGCGGGCGGGGGCTGTCGCGGGCGGGGCTGACGCGCTCACAAGTGGGCGTAGACGTCCTGCAGCGACAGCCCGCGGGCCAGCATCAGGACCTGCACGTGGTACAGCAGCTGGGAGATCTCCTCGGCGGCGCGTTCGTCGCTCTCGTGCTCGGCGGCCATCCACACCTCGGCCGCCTCCTCGACGATCTTCTTGCCGATGCCGTGCACCCCGGCGTCCAGGGCGGCGACCGTCCCGGATCCGTGCGGGCGGGTACGGGCCCGTTCGCTCAGCTCGGCGAACAGGTCGTCAAAGGTCTTCACACCTCGAGGTTACCGGGGGCCACGGGCGTCGATGCCTTGCCCCTGCACCGTGGAGGCCGCGGTCGCCGCCGCCCGCAGCCCGGCCACCGCTGCGGCTGCGTCGTCGGCCCCGTACACCGCTGAGCCGGCGACGAACACGTCGGCGCCGGCCTCGGCGCAGCGCTCGATCGTCTCAGCCGAGACCCCGCCGTCGACCTGGAGCCATACGTCCAGCCCGGAGCCTGAGATCGCCTCCCGGGCGCGACGGATCTTCGGAAGGCTCACCTCCAGGAATTTCTGCCCCCCGAAGCCGGGCTCCACGGTCATCACCAGCAGCATGTCGATCTCGGCCAGCAGGTCGACGAAGGGCTCCACCGGGGTGGCCGGCCGCAGCGCGAGGCCGGCGCGTGCGCCCAGCCTGCGCAGCTCTCGGGCCAGCCGGACCGGAGCAGCGGCGGCCTCCGCGTGGAAGGTGACGCCCTGGGCGCCGGCCTCGGCGTAGCCCGGTGCCCAGCGGTCGGGGTCCTCGATCATGAGGTGGCAGTCGACCGGGACCGGGCTCACCTGCACGATGCGCTCCACCACCGGCAGTCCGAGCGTCAGGTTGGGGACGAAGTGCCCGTCCATGACGTCGACGTGCGCCCAGTCGGCGCTGGAGATGCGGTCGAGCTCGCCGCGCAGGTCGGAGAAGTCGCAGCTGAGGATGCTCGGGGAGATCTGGACGCCCATGGTGCCGGAGCCTACCGAGCGCCGGAACCTACCGAGCGCCGGCGCCTGCCTCTGGCGTGGACTCCGGCACGGTGGCTACCGGCACGGTGGCTACCGGCACAGTGGACTCCGGCACGGTGGCTACCGGCACGCTGGACTCCGGCACGCGCAGCAGGGCGAGGAACATGGCGTCGGTGCCGTGCCGGTGCGGCCACAGCTGGGCCGTCGGACCGGTACCGAGGTCGGGCACATCGCGCCCGGTGGCGGCGCGGATCGCGGCGGGCGCATCGAGCTGTTCGAGCCCCGGGTGCCGCCGAAGGGCATCGGCCACCACCATGAGCGTCTCGGCGGGGTGCGGCGAGCACGTCGCGTAGGCGACCACGCCACCCGGGCGCACCGCCGCCAGCGCCGACTCCAGCAGATCGCGCTGCAGCGGGCCGAGGGTGGCCAGGTCGGAGGGCTGCCGCCTCCACCGTGCCTCGGGGCGGCGGCGCAGAGCGCCCAGGCCCGTACAGGGCGCGTCGACCAGAACCCGGTCGTAGCGGCCCGGCTCCTGCTCCCCCACCGCACGTCCGTCGGTGGTGCGGATCTCGACGCCCGCCGGCTCGTCCCCGCGCTGCCCCATCGCCTGGCGCACCAGCTCGGACCGGTGCTCGCTGATCTCGACGGCGACCAGGGACGCACCGCACTGGGCAGCCCGCGCGGCGAGCAGGGCAGCCTTCCCGCCCGGTCCCGCGCACAGGTCGAGCCAGCGCTCGCCCGCACCACTACCATCCGCCTCCAGCTCGACCCCGGCGAGCGCCAAGGCCACCAGCTGGCTGCCCTCGTCCTGCACCCGGGCGCGGCCCTGCGCCACCGCCGCCAAGGAGGCCGGGTCGCCACCCTCCAACACCACCGCCAACGGGGACCACCGGCCAGGGACGCCGGAGCAGACCGCCACCAGCTCCTGCGCGGTCACCAATCCCGGCCGTGCCATCAAAGTGACTGCGGGAGAGTCGTTATCGGCTGCGAGCAGGTCGTCGACCTCCTCGACCGGACGGCCGTGAGCGAGCAGCGACTCCCGCATGGCGCGAACGATCCAGGCGGGGTGGCTGTGCCTGACCGACAGGTGCCCCACCAGGTCGGCGCCGCGGTCCGGGACCACCGCTTCCAGCCACTCCTGCAGGCTCCGCTCGCTGACGCGACGCAGCAGTGCGTTGACGAAACCCGCCGGCCCGTTGCCGATCTGGCCGCGCACCAGACCCACGGTCTGGGAGACGGCCGCGTGGGAAGGGATCCGGGTGGCCAGCAGCTGGTGGGCGCCGAGCCGCAACGCATCCAGCACCGGCGGGTCCACCTGGTCCAGGCCGCGCTCGGTGCACGCGGCGAGCACCGCGTCGTAGAGACCCAGGCCGCGTAGGGTTCCGTAGGTCAGCTCGGTGGCCAAGGCAGCGTCACGGGTGTCGAGGCGACGCCGGCGGAGCAGGCCGGGCAGCACGAGGTTCGCATACGCGTCGTCCTCACGCACGGCGCGCAGCACCTCGAAGGCGACCTCGCGGGCAGGATCGCCGGAGCGGGCCCGCTCGGAGGGCGCCTGACGCGAGCGCTGCTGGGGCCGTTGCCGTGGGGGACCCCCGGCCCGCGCGGGGCCGGTCATGCCGGCACCGTCGTGCCAAAGCGCTGATCCATGCCGAAGCGCTCGTCCATGCCGAAGCGCTCGCCCGGGCCGGGCCGCACACCGCGGGCCCAGTCAGCCGCCGGCATGGGCCGCTTGCCTGCAGGCTGGACCTCTCCGAGCGCGACCGGGGAGGAGCCCGTGCCGACCAGCACCGACCGACCGTCCAGCAGCAGCTCTGCCGGGGCCAGCGCGTGCCGGGGATCGTGCGGGTCCTGGGGGGCGTGCGGGTCCTGGGGAGCGCACTGTTCCACCGGGCCGAGCTTGACCCGGTCGCCGCGCCACGTCGTCCACGCACCGGGGGCGGGCGTGCAGCCGCGGATCCGGCGTTCCACCGCCAGTGCCGGCGCGGACCAGTCCACCAGGGCGTCCTCGACGCTCAGCTTCGGTGCCATGGAGATGCCTTCCGCGGGTTGGGGCACCGCGTGCACGGTGCCACTGTCGAGACCGTCCAGCGTGGCCAGCAGCAGCTGTGCGCCGGCCGTGGCCAGGCGACCGAGCAGCGCCCCTGCCGTGTCGGCAGGACGCACGCTCTCGGTGAGCGTGCCTAGGACCGGTCCGGTGTCCATCCCGGCCTCGAGCAGGAACGTGGTCGCGCCGGTGACCTCGTCGCCGGCGATGATGGCACGCTGCACCGGTGCCGCTCCACGCCAGGCCGGCAGCAGCGAGAAGTGCAGGTTCACCCAGCCGTGCAGGGGCACGCCGAGCAGGTCGGCAGGCACCAGGTTCCCGTAGGCCACGACGGGGCAGCAGTCGGGAGCCAGCTCGCGCAGCCGCTGGACCGCCGCGGGTTCACGCAGACCGGCCGGCTCCAGCACCGCGATACCGTGCGAGGAGGCGACCTCCTTGACAGGGCTGGCCGCCGTCCGCCGCCCCCGCCCGGAACGCGCGTCGGGACGGGTCAGCACGGCGACGACCTCGTGCTGGGAGTCGATCAGGGCCTGCAGGGACGGCACGGCCGCCTCGGGGGTGCCTGCGAAGACGAGTCGCATGCGCGTCGCTACAGAGCCCGGCCGAAGGTGGCGTGCGGGCTCACCCTGACCTCGGGGCCGGGTCCGCCGGCCCACTCCGCCTCGCGGATGGCCTTCATGGCCGCCTTGCGGGCGACCGGGTCCAGACGGTCGACGAAGAGGATGCCGTCGAGGTGGTCGGTCTCGTGCTGGATGGCACGCGCCAGCATCGCGGTTCCGTCCAGCACCACCGGCTCGCCGTACATGTCCTGACCCGTGGCCACCACGTGCGCGGCACGGCGGGTGTCGAACGTCAGCCCAGGGATGGACAGGCAGCCCTCGTCGCCCTCCTGGCACTCCTGTGACAGCGTCAGCACGGGGTTGACCAGGTGCCCGAGCACACCCTCCACGTGGAAAGTGAAGACCCGCAGGCCGACGCCGATCTGGGGCGCGGCCAGGCCGGCGCCAGGGGCATCCAGCATGGTCTCCTCGAGGTCCCTGACCAGCTGACGGATCTGCAGGTCGAAGTCGAACACAGGCTCCGCCGGGGTGCGCAGCACCGGGTCCCCGAAAAGGCGGATCTCCTGGATGGTCACGCGTCCTCCTCGTTCCGGCGGTGATGTGCGGGTGCCCGGCCTTGCCGACGTCCCAGGATACGGGCTGGCAACGCGGCGCCAGCGCTCAGCCGATGTCGTCGGGGTACATGGTCACCCGGGGGCGGTGCGGGGTCTTGGCGGCCGACAGGACGCCGCAGGCCCCTGACAGGGCAGCGGCGACGGCTCCCGCGGCAGCCAGCGGGGCCCGGACCAGGAGCCGGTGATCAGGCGAATGCAGCCGGTCGCCTTCCCGCGAACCGTCGTCGACCAGGATCGGGCCGAGCACCGTCGCGCCCTCGGGCAACCTCAGGGCCCGGTGCAGCGCGTCCACTCCTTCGGCGGTCCCGCGCACCTGCGCCATCACGGCCGCCGGAGGAAGGGCGAGCTCCAGGCGCTCAGCCAGCTCACGTGCCGCGAACCCGGCGGGGTCCCAGCGAACCAGCGCCTGAGCCGGTGCCAGCGCGGCGTCAGCGACCAGGACCACCCGGCCACCGTCCGGGGCGGGGCGCACCAACGACGCGGCAGCGAACCAACGCCGCACCGCCTCCTCCCCCGCCCGCAAGTCAGGCCGCGCCAACGGGACCCAGCCGTCCAGCAGCAAGGCCGCGGCGTACCCGGTCTCGGCCACCGGTTCGGCGCCCGGGGTGGCGAGCACCACGCACGGTTCGGGTCCGACAACAGCCAGCACCCCCGCCTCGGCACTGCTCGAGCGCAGCGTGTAGCCCGACAGGGCGCGGCCGATCTCCTCGGCGGTCCGCCGCACTCCGACCTGCACAGAGCGCAGCATCGACTGCCCGCACTCAGAGCACGCCCACCCCACGGCGACCTCGGCGCACCAGCGGCAGCGCGGCACGGCCTGCGGATCAGGCAGCGACAGAGGTCCGGAGCAGTGCCCGCAGCGCGCCGGGGTGCGGCATTGCTGGCAGGCGATCGCGGGCAGGTACCCGGCACGCGGCACCTGCACCAGCACCGGACCGGACGCCAGTGCCTCGCGTGCGGTGCGCAGCGCCAGCGAGGGGATCCTCGCGGCCCTGGCAGCGGGATCGCGCAGGTCGTCGTCCCCGGAGACGACCACGCGCGGCGCACGCTCACGGACTCTCGCGCGCTCGGCCTCCACCGCCCTGGCCCAGCCGGTGTGCACCAGGTGCTGGGCCTCGACGCTGCGCGCCGTGGATCCGAACAACGCTGCCGCACCTACCTGCTCGGCACGGATCCGGAGCACGTCCAGGGTCTGCGGGTAGGGAGCGTGCGGCTCCGCGTGCGAGTCGTCGCCGTCGTCCCAGCAGATCACCAGGGCCAGGTCGTGGACGGGTGCGAAGGCGGCCGCCCGGGTTCCGAGCACGATCCGGACGCTGCCGCGCAGGGTGGCCAGAAAGGCCGCATACCGTGCGGCCGGGCCGAGACCGGCGGTGAGCCGGACCACCTGAGCGGCGCCGGTGGCACCGCCCGTGGCGGCGATCGCGGCGGCGACGCGGTCGACGTCACGGTGGTCGGGGACGACGACGAGCACCCCACGCCCACCGGACGCCGCGGTCAGCGCAGCTACCGCGAGCTCTCGCGGCCAGCCCTGCCCAGCCGGCAGGGCCGTCCACACAGCGCGGGGAGCCTGACCGTCGGCCACCCGGTCCAGAAAGGCCCGGCCGCCGCGGTAGTCCGTCCACGACTCGGCCGGCGGACGAACCGGGCGGGCGGGGACGGGGGCGGACACCCGCTTCTCGGTCGCGGCGTGCCGGGGCGGCACCGCCAGCCTCAGCACGTCCGCCAGGGTGCCGGCGCAGCCGTCCGCGACCGCACGCGCAGCAGCCAGCACCTCCGGCGCGAGAACCGGCTCCGCCGAGGGAACGCGGACCAGCCGCGCGAGGGTGCCCTCGTACCCGGAGGTGGCCGTGCGCGCCACCACGAACCCAGAGACCTGCCGGCCTGCGAAACGCACTACGCACCGGACGCCAGGCAGCGCCGTCGCAGCCATCGGCTCGGGCACCGCGTAGTCGAACACGCCGTCCAGGTGCGGCAGCGGCAGGGCCAGCACCACCCGGGCGACCGGGTTCCGCTTGGCCAGCGGCTCCACCGGCCGGGGCTTTCGACCCTTGACCGCGGCACGCAACAGCTCGAGCTGTTGTCCCGTCTCGCTGCTCACCTGGGGAACTCAACCAGAGACGTCAGACCCCCGCCCCCCTGTCGCACTTGGTCCGGGTCCTGTCGCCACAACAGCAGTCAGTACGACAGGACCCGGACCAAGTGCCGAGCGGGCGGAGCGGGCGGACGGGCGGCCGAGCGGCCGAGCGGGCGGACGGGCGGACGGCCGGTCAGCCCACGAACGACTTGAGCGCCTGCGCCCGGTCGGTGCGCTCCCAGGTGAATTCCGGCAGCTCGCGGCCGAAGTGGCCGTAGGCGGCGGTCTGGGAGTAGATCGGGCGCAGCAGGTCCAGGTCGGCGACGATGGCCCCGGGGCGCAGGTCGAAGACCTTCTTGATCGCCTGGGTGATCACGTCGACGGACACCGTCTCGGTGCCGAAGCACTCCACGTACAGGCCCACCGGGTGGGCCTTGCCGATGGCGTAGGCGATCTGGGTCTCGCAGCGGGTCGCCAGGCCAGCGGCCACCACGTTCTTGGCCACCCAGCGCATCGCGTAGGCCGCAGAGCGGTCGACCTTCGAGGGGTCCTTGCCGGAGAAGGCACCGCCACCGTGGCGAGCCATGCCGCCGTAGGTGTCGACGATGATCTTGCGGCCGGTGAGCCCGGCGTCACCCATGGGGCCGCCGATGACGAAGTTCCCGGTCGGGTTGATCAGGCTACGCACGTTCGAGCTGTCCAGGTCCACCGTCGCCAGGACCGGGTTGATGACGTGCTCGAGGACGTCGGGGGCGAGCAGCGTCTCCAGGTTTATGCCGGCGGCGTGCTGGGTGGACAGGACCACGGTGTCGATGGAGACCGCCCGGTCGCCGTCGTAGCCGATGGTGACCTGAGTCTTGCCGTCCGGGCGCAGGTAGGGCACCACGCCTTCCTTGCGGACCTGGGTGAGCCGCTCAGAGAGCCGGTGCGCCAGCCAGATGGGCAGCGGCATGAGCTCTGGGGTGTCGGTGCACGCGTACCCGAACATCAGACCCTGGTCACCGGCGCCCTGCAGGTCCAGTGGGTCCCCGCCGTAATCGACGCGCGCCTCATAGGCCTTGTCGACGCCCTGGGCGATGTCGGAGGACTGGGAGCCGATGGAGACCTCGACGCCGCAGGAGTTGCCGTCGAACCCCTTCTCGGAGGAGTCGTAGCCGATCCGCAGCACCGTCTCGCGCACCAGGCGCGGGATGTCGGCGTAAGCGTCCGTGCTGACCTCACCAGCGACGTGCACCAGACCCGTGGTCACCATGGTCTCCACCGCGACCCGGCTCGCCGGGTCCTGCGCGAGCAGGTCGTCCAGGATCGCGTCCGAGATCTGGTCGCAGATCTTGTCGGGGTGCCCCTCCGTGACCGACTCGGAGGTGAACAGGCGCAAGCTGGACGGGCTCAAGGTGCTCCTCGGGGTGCAACGGCTGTTGGCTGGGTCGAACGGGGCCTATTCTAGCCAGGCGACCACGGCGTCCCAGACGGCGTCCGCGACCTGGCCTTTGGACGTCGGCCCGACCTGTGTGGCGCTGCCGTCGGCTCCCAGGATCGTCACCGTGTTGTCGCTCGTGCCGAAGGCCTTGCCCGGGCCGACCTCGTTGACGACGAGCAGGTCGCACTTCTTGCGGGCCAGCTTGGCCACCCCCAGCTCGAGCACGCCGGCGCCGGCGTCGCCTGTCTCGGCGGCGAACCCGACCACGAGCTGACCGGGGCGGCGCCGGTTCTGGGCAAGGTCGGCCAGGATGTCGGGGTTCCGCACCAGGGCGATGGTCGGGGCGTCGTCCTGCGTACCCAGGCCGTGCGACTTCTTGATCTTGGAGGCAGCGACCTCGACGGGCCGGAAGTCGGCCACGGCTGCCGCCATGACCACCACGTCGACCTGTGCGGCGTGGGCCAGAACCGCCCTCTGCAGCTCCAGCGCGGTGTGCACGACGACCACCTGCACGCCGTGCGGGTCGGCGAGGATGCCGCCGTCGTGCAGCGCCGCGTTCGCTGCGACCAGCACGACCTCGGCGCCGCGGGCGCGCGCCGCCGTGGCGAGCGCATAGCCCTGCAGGCCGGTGGAACGGTTGCCCAGGTAGCGCACCGGGTCGATGGGCTCGCGGGTGCCACCGGCGCTGACCAGGACACGGCGACCGGCGAGGTCCTGCGCCGACACCCCGGCGCCGGACAGCAGCCGCTGGCAGTGCGCGAAGATCAGCTCCGGCTCCGGCAACCGGCCCGGCCCGGTGTCCGCACCCGTCAGCCGCCCGGACGCCGGGTCCAGCACCAGCGCCCCGCGCTCGCGCAGGGTGGCGACGTTGGCCACCGTGGCTGGGTGCGACCACATCTCGGTGTGCATCGCCGGCGCGAAAAGCACGGGGCAGCGCGCGGTGAGCAGGGTGTTGGTGAGCAGGTCGTCCGCGATGCCGTGCGCGGCCCTGGCGAGCAGGTCGGCGGTGGCCGGGGCGACCACGACGAGGTCGGCGTCCTGGCCGATCCGCACGTGCGGTACCTCGTGCACCTCCTCGAACACCCCGGAACGGACCGGCTGCCCGGACAGCGCCTCCCAGGTGGGGGCCCCGACGAAGCTCAGGGCGGCTGCTGTCGGGACCACCCGCACCCGGTGTCCGCTCTCGGTGAGCAGGCGTAGCAGGGAGCAGGCCTTGTACGCGGCGATGCCGCCCGAGACGCCGAGGACGACGTGTCGAGCGGCACCGGAGGTGCTCACGTGCGGATCAGTCCTCGGTCGGCTCGATCGTCAGGAGCCCGTTGTCGATCTCCCGCAGGGCCACGGACAGCGCCTTCTCCTGGACGTGGGTCTCCACGAGCGGGCCGACGTACTCCAGCAGGCCCTCGCTGAGCTGGGAGTAGTACGCGTTGATCTGCCGGGCACGCTTGGCGCCGTAGATGACGAGGGCGTACTTGGAGTCAGCCGCCTCGAGCAGATCGTCGATGGGCGGGTTGGTGATGCCCTCGGGGGTCGCCTTGGTACCAGACACGCGGTGGGTCTCCAGAGTCTTGTCGGATGGGTGCGTCCCTTACCGGCCGGTGGTCGGCTGGTCGCCAGCAGGACGCAGACCCATCAAGTGTACGAGGTCGTCGGTGGCCCGGGTGACATCGGCGTTGACGACGGTGACGTCGAACTCCGGCTCCGCGGCCATCTCCACCCTGGCGGTGCCCAACCGGCGCTCGCGCTCGTCCTCCGTCTCGGTACCGCGCCCGACCAGGCGGCGGACCAGCTCGTCCCAGCTCGGGGGGGCGAGGAACACGAACAACGCGTCGGGCATGGACGTGCGGACCTGGCGGGCCCCCTGCAGGTCGATCTCCAGCAGCGCGGGCCGGCCCGAGGCGAGCGTCTCCTCGACGGCACGGCGCGGCGTGCCGTAGCGGTGGCGCCCGTGCACGACGGCCCACTCCAGCAGCTCGCCGGCCTCGCTCATCCGCTCGAACTCCGCCTCGTCGACGAAGTGGTAGTGCACGCCCTCCACCTCCCCCGGACGCGCCGGGCGCGTGGTGGCCGAGACCGAGAGCCAGACCTGCGGGTAGCGGGCGCGGATGTCCGCCGAGACGGTGCCCTTGCCCACGGCGGTGGGACCTGCCAGCACGGTCAGTCGGGACGGGTCTGCGGACACCGGATCAGGAGTCGAAGCGCTGCACGAGCGCCTTGACCTGGTGCGGGCCCAGGCCGCGCACCCGGCGCGACTCGGAGATGCCGATCTCGTCCATGATCTGGCGGGAGCGCACCTTGCCCACGCCCGGCAGGGCCTCCAGCAGCGCGCTGACCTTCATCTTGCCGACCGAGTCCACCTGCTGACCCTCGCTGATGGCATCGGCCAGCGATCCTTGGGCGTACTTGAGCCGGTTCTTGACCTCGGCCCGTCTGCGCCGGGCTGCCGCGGCCTTCTCCAGGGCTGCTGCCCGCTGCTCGGGAGTCAACGACGGCAAGGCCACGCGGTCACCTCTTCGTCGGTCTTCGTCGGTCACAGGAGGACCGCGGACTGAGCGAACCTAGCGAGTCACTGGTGCCGGGGGCAACGCCGGGGCGCGTGGCCTGCGTCCGGCGCGGCGCGCCTCGGTAGCTGACGGGGAAGGCTGCACGTTCGTGGCCCACCCGGGGGCCAGAAGGCTGCAAGCTTGCCTGTCACAGGAGCGTCGGCGGCGGCAGTCTTGTCACTCGACGGAAGGCTGCACGCTCGTGTCCCACCGGCGGGCCAAAAGGCTGCAGGCTTGCCCGTCCACAGCCGGCGCCGGTTCCTTGGAGGTCACCCACTCCCGAGCCAGCCTGGGGACCGTGCCCAACCCTTTTGCTGCCCTGCTGCAGCGCCTGGCGGCTCGCCAGGGTGGCTGTCTGAGCAGGAGCCAGGTGCTGGCCGCCGGAGCGACGCAGAAGTGGCTGCGCGTCCGGATCGAGTCGGGCCGTTGGAAGCGCGTCTACCCCGGGGTATATGTGACGTTCACCGGGCCGCTCTCCTGGCGCACGCGCGCCTGGGCCGCCGTGCTGTACGCCGGCGAGGGCGCGGTCCTCGGGTTCGAGGCTGCTGGCCACGACGCCGGGATCGTGCGCAGCCCACCCGCGACGGTCGACGTCTGGGTACCCCTCGCACGCGGCGCCCGGCCGCAGCCAGGGGTCCGTGTGCATCGACGCACCCGCCTGCCGCGGGACGGGATGCTGACGGACCCGCCTCGCACCAGGACCGATGCCACCGTCCTCGACCTGACCAGCAGGTGCTTCGACGCCGATGCCGTCGTGGGCGTGCTGACCGAGGGCCTGCGCCGAGGCGCCAGCGCCGACGGTGTGCTCGCGCTGCTGGCAGAGCGCCCCCGGCAGCGCTGGCGACGCCTGCTGCTGGAGGCGTTGGCGGACTGCGAGATCGGCGTGGAGTCCCCCTTGGAGTGGCACTACCAGCACGACGTCGTCCGACGGCACGGGCTGCCACGGTTCGAGCTGCAGTCACGGCACAAGGTGGGTGGGCGGTGGATACGAGCGGACAGCCGCTGCGCCGACTTCGGGGTCCGCGCGGAGCTCGACGGCGCCCTGGCTCACCCCGGTGGGCGTACCGACAAGGACACCTGGCGCGACAACGACGCCCTGATCGACACCGGCGAGATCACGCTGCG
>JAABUN010004110.1_pt1 | contig 20625 bp, 17 predicted proteins | sample 5559311 | NCBI WGS metagenome assembly JAABUN01 (sample SAMN10711877, study PRJNA513370) | rock metagenome | isolation source: Antarctica rocks | place: Antarctica: Victoria Land, Siegfried Peak sud
CGTGGTGGGCGAGCTGCGGGGCGTCGACCACATGCTGTGGGTGACCACGGCGTACATCCTGGCCGGGACGATCGTGATGCCGATCTACGGCAAGCTCAGCGACCTGATCGGTCGGCGCGGCCTCTTCATCACCGCCCTGTCCATCTTCCTGGTCGGATCAGGTGTCGGCGGACTCAGCCCGAGCATGGGCTGGCTGATCGCCGGCCGGGCGATCCAGGGCCTGGGCGCCGGCGGGCTGCTGATCTTGATCCAGGCGATCATCGCCGACCTCATCCCGGCCCGGGAGAGGGCCCGCTACCTCAGTGCGGTGGGGGCGGTGTTCGCCCTGTCCGCTGCCCTCGGCCCGGTGCTCGGTGGCTGGCTGACCGCGGGGGTCGGCTGGCGCTGGGCCTTCTGGATCAACCTGCCCCTGGGCGGGCTGGCCATCGCCTCGGCGGTGATCTTCCTCCGCGGGCCCCGGCGTGAGGCCACGCCGGTGCGGATCGACGTCTGGGGCATCACCACGATGGCGCTGGCGGTGACCTCGGTGGTGCTGCTCACCTCCTGGGCCGGCACCCGGTACGCCTGGACCTCACCCGTGGTGCTCCTCCTGGTGACCACCGTGATCGCCGCCGGGATCGGGTTCGTCCTCATCGAGCGTCGCACGGCCGAGCCGCTGATCGACCTGCAGCTGTTCGTCAACCGCAACTTCACCCTGGCCACGGTGTCCGGGCTGATCACGGCGGTGGCCATGTTCGGCACCATCGCCTACTTGCCGACCTACCTGCAGATGGTGAGCGGTCTGACCCCGATGCACTCAGGACTGATGATGCTCACCCTGATCGGCGGCCTCGGCTCCGCCACCCTCGCATCAGCCCAGATCGTCACCCGGACGGGCCGCTACAAGTGGCTGCCCGTGATCGGCTCGGCCGTGGTGGCACTCGCCCTGGTGCTGCTGTCTACCCTGACCCCGCAGACCGACCTCCGGGTCCTCGGGGCGGAGCTGTTCCTGCTCGGGGCCGGGATCGGCTGCGGTCTGCAGCTGCTGTTGCTGATCGTGCAGAACTCCGTCCCCACCGATCAGCTCGGCACGGCGACCGCGACCAACGACTTCTTCCGCGAGATAGGGGTGTCAGTGGGCTCTGCCGCCGTCGGCACCCTGTTCACGCACCGGCTCGGCACGCTGCTCGCCGGCCGGCTGCCCGACTCGGGCGTCGGTCTGGACACTCAGGGCCTGACCCCGGACCGCGTCCAGCAGCTCCCGGAGGCGATCCGTACGGTCGTCGCGGCCGCGTACAACGATGCCCTCACCCCGGTGTTCCTCTTCCTCGTCCCGCTGCTGGTGGTCAGCATGATCAGCCTGGCCATGATCAGACCCGCCCCGCTGGCGACCACGGTCGAGGACCCGGGGTGAACCCGGCGTCTGTGGCACCGCGATTCTCGGTGGTCATCCCGGCCTACAACGAGGCCGGGTATCTGGAGGTGACGCTGGAGTCGTTACGGCGGCAGGACTTCGCGGGCTCGTACGAGGTCATCGTGGTCGACAACAACAGCACCGACGACACCGCGGCGATCGCCACCCGACTGGGGGCGACCGTGGTGCCCGAACCGCGGCCGGGCGTCTGCTGGGCGCGGCAGCGCGGCACCCTCGCCGCCCGGGGGGAGATCGTGGCCTCCACCGACGCCGACACCGTCCACCCGCCTGACTGGCTCAGCCGCCTGGACGAGCGGTTCCGACGCCATCCCGAAGCGATCGCGGTGGCCGGGCCCTGCCGCTACCACGACCCGCTGTGGTGGGCGGCGCTGTTTCCCTGGTTGTGGTTCACCGCCATCGCGGTCGTTGCCCGACTGACCGGTCGACTGTTCTACCTGACCGCGACCAACGTCGCCTTCCCGCGCGACAGGTTCCCCGGCTACGACACCAACCTCACCCAGGGTGGCGACGAGTTCGACTTCCTGCGCCGGCTGCAGTCCCGCGGGCGGATCGTCTGGGACGCGGACAACCCGGTGCTGACGTCATCGCGCCGGATGGACCAGGGTCTGCTGCACACCCTCGTGGTCTCGTACGGCTACCACTACGCGCTCTCCCTAGCGCTGAACCGGTGGACGTCCCGGTCGGTGCTCGGGCCCGCCCCGGCCATCCGCCGGGAGCAGGCCCACCTCGTACGCCGGCGTCGCCGCCACTGGCAAGCCGGGTTCTTCACCGTCGTGCTCGCAGTCACAGCGCTGCGCAGGGCCTCGACCCGACGCCATCCCCGACCGGACCCCGCGGTCGCTGGATCGGGGTCGCCGTCGAGCGAGAATCAGACGAGGAGACCCTCCCCCGGCTCCTTGTAATCGAACGCATGTTCGGATATGCTGAGACCATGGACTCAGCCGGAGGTGTTGCTGCCACACCCGTCGACGACGCCATGACCATGCTCAACACGGTCTTCGACCGGCTGCTCGACGAGGTCGAGGCCGGCGGACTGGACCACTACGACACCCTCGAGCTGGTGGATTTCGCCCAGTCGTTCGAACGGTTCCGGAACCGGCTGTCGCTGGTCGACCACCGGCTGATCCGCGACAGCCTGGACCGGGACCTGCCGCAGGCCCTGACCCAGACCAACATCCAACGGGTCCTCACCCAGGCGTTGCGGATCTCACCCGGCGAAGCGAGCCGACGGGTCCGAGCGGCGGACCAGCTAGGAACCCGGACGACGATGAGCGGCACCCCCCTGGAACCCCAACGGCCGGTCCTCGCCGCCGCGCAACGCAGCGGGAACGTCAGTCCCGAGCAGGCCGACGTGATCGTCCGCGGTCTCGCCAAGGTCGACCTGCCCGGCTACGACCCCGCCGACCTGCACACCGGGGAGGCCCTCCTCACCACCCACGCATCGCTGTTCGGACCGGGCGATCTCCGCCTGCTCACCCACACCGTGGTCGACCGGATCGACCCCGACGGCAGCCGACCCCGAGACGACCTGAACCACCACCGACGCCACCTCGAGCTCCGCCCCAGCCCCGACGGGACCTGGCACGGCGAGTTCCGCCTCACCGGACCAGTCGGAGCGAAACTCGCCGCCATCCTCAACCCCCTGACGAAGCCCCGCACCAATGTCGTCACCGGCCCCGACGGCCGCCCCGTCGAACATCTGGACCCGCGCAGCCGTGGCCAACGCCTGCACGACGCACTCAACGACGTGTGCGACCGGCTGCTCCGCGCCGATGACCTACCCGACAGCGGCGGCACCCCCACCACCGTGATCGTCACCATCGACTACCAAGACCTGATCACCCGCACCGGCCACGGCACCACCAACAACGCCACCACCCTGACCGCCCAACAAATCCTGCACCTCGCCGACCAAGCCGACATCATCCCCACCGTCCTCAACTCCGCCGGCGCCGTCCTCAGCCTCGGCCGCAGCCGCCGCATCGCCAGCCGCAACCAGACCCTCGCCCTCTACGCACGAGACAACGGATGCAGCTTCCCGGGCTGCGACCACCCCCCACCATGGTGCGAACGCCACCACATCCAAGCCTGGATCGACGACGGACCCACCAACCTCGACAACCTCACCCTGCTCTGCAGCTACCACCACCACAACTTCGCCAACCACGGCTGGAACTGCCAACTCGACAACAACAGACTCCCCACCTGGACCCCACCCGCCTGGATCGACCCCACCCAAACCCCCATCACCAACCACCGCATCCTCGCCCGACAAGCCAAACAGACCATCGCCGCATGACCACACATCCAGGTCCAGGTCCAGGTCCCGACACCGACAGGCCGGGCCGCCGGGCCCGCCGTGCGGGCGCAGCGGTGATCAGATCCGGCCGCACGAGGCCGGGTGGTACTTTCCCCATGAGCCCCCATGTCCCACTTCCTCCTGCCCAGCACTCCGATCTACGGTCACGTCACGCCGATGCTCACCATCGGGCGAGGTCTGCTGGATCGCGGGCACCAGGTCAGCGTGCTGACCGGCCAGAAGTACCGCCGGACCGTCGAGTCCCAGGGCATGACCTTCCTGCCGCTGCCGGCGGAGGTGGACTACGACGACGCCCACCTCGACCGCTGGCTCCCGGGTCGGGACCGATACAAGGGGGTCGCCGCCGGCCGCTACGACATCATCGGCATCTTCGTCGGCCCGCTGCGCGCTCAGCACGATGCCTTGCGTGCTGCTCTGGTCCTCGGTTGCTACGACGCGGTCGTGTGCGAGTCCGCCTTCCTGGGTGCGTTGCCGATCCTGCTCACCGTCGCGCCCACCGACCGGATCCCCATCGTGGGTGTTTCGGCCACCCCGATGTCGTTGACCAGCGTGGACTGCGCGCCCTTCGGGTCGGGCCTCGATCCCGGCCGCTCGGCCTTCACCCGGCTCCGCAACCGGCAGATCCACTTCCTGCTGCACCGGGGCCCGTTGCGGCCGGTGCATGCGGCTCTGGACGCAGCACTGGCCACCCTCGGCGTGCCGGCGGCGAACACCAACTTCTTCGACCAGGCGGCCGCCTTCGACCTCACCTTCCAGCTCGCGGCGGAGGGCTTCGAATACCCGCGGCGGGAGATGCCGCCGACGGTGCGCTTCGTCGGTCCGCTCCGGCCCGACGTAGACCCTCGGATCGACCTCCCGTCCTGGTGGGGCGACCTGGACGGCTCCCGGCCGGTGGTGCACGTGACCCAGGGGACCCTGGACAACGCGGACCTGAGCAAGCTGATGGCGCCCGCCATCCGGGGACTGGCCGGGGACGATGTGCTCGTGGTCGCCTCGACGGGTGGCCGCCCGGTGCGCAGCCTGGTCGACCTCTTCCCGGCTGGTCGGTTACCGGCCAACGTACGGGTGGCGCAGTTCCTGCCCTACGACCAGTTGCTGACGCGCACGGACGTGGTGGTGACCAACGGCGGTTACGGAGGGGTGCAGCGGGCTCTGTCCGCCGGCCTGCCGCTCGTCGTCGCCGGATCGTCGGAGGAGAAGCCGGAGGTCGCCGCCCGGGTCGCCTGGTCCGGGTCGGGCATTAACCTGCGGACCGGAACGCCCTCGCCACACCGGGTGCGCCGGGCCGTCCGAACCACCCTGCGCAGCCCCCGGTTCCGCGAAGGTGCCGAGCGGCTGCGCCGTCAGATCGAGGACCAGGGCGACCCGCTCATCTCCATCATCGCGACGATGGAGACGCTAACCGGCAGCGGCCGGTCGTACGAGCCGGTGCCACCGATCCGGGCTCGCCCAGCCGGCTGACCCGGGCCTGAGCGACCACGAGCTGACCCAGCGCTGGACGTGATCGCCTCGGCTGCAGCCGAGGCCGCCCCCCTGGCGAACCCGCGGCGCTACGATGACGGCGAACCGAAAGGGCCGTCGCTGCTGTGAGCACTGGAACCGGGATGGATCTGTCCGGGCTGAAGACGCACCCGAAGGGCGCTCTGGCGGGCAGTACCGACGAGCCGCTCCTGCAACGGCTCGCACTCCAGCTGAGCTCGCTGCGGCAGTCCGAGCGGAAGGTCGCCGAGATCGTCCAGAGCGATCCCGAGCTCTTCCTGCACTCGACCATGGCTGCGGTGGCCGACGCGGCCGGGGTCAGCGAACCGACGGTGATGCGCTTCTGCACCGGACTGGGCTTCGACGGTTTCCAGTCGTTCAAGATCCACCTGGCCCAGGCTCTTGCGCTGGGCATCCCGGCCTCGCACTCGGCGATCAACGACGACGACTCGGTGCCCGAGCTGGCCACCAAGATCTTCGACCACAGCATCACCAGTCTCGACCGGGCTCGACGCCACCTCAGCACCGGCGCCATCGAGGCGGCCGTGGCGGCGCTGCTCCGGGCCTCGGAGCTCATTTTCATCGGCTTCGGCGCCTCGGGGATCATCGCCCAGGACGCCGCGCAGAAGTCGTCCCTCTTCGGGGTCCCCTGCCTGGCACCCACGGACACGCACCAGCAGTTCATGGCGGCCTCGACCAGCCGGTCGTCCACCGTGCTGGTGGCCATCTCCAACACCGGCCGCACGCAGTCCGTCATCCAGATTGCGGCTCAAGCCCAGCAGAACGGCGCCACGGTGATCAGCATCACCGGGGGCGACTCTCCGCTGCAGCGGGAGGCCGACATCAGCATCATCGCCAAGACGTTCGAGGACACCGACATCTACACCCCGACCGTCAGCCGGCTCGCCGGTCTTGTCGTGATTGACATCCTGGCCACGTCCGTGGCCACGCACCGCGGCGGTGGCCATCTGACGATGATCCGTCAGATGAAGGAAGGTCTCGCCTCCTTCAGGACGGGTGGCCACCCCGGCAGTTGAGACCGTCGGCCCAACGGCCGGCCACCAGTAGTAGGACTACGGATATCACCAGAACGGGTCCTTCTTGGGACGTGTGGCCGCGTCAGCCTTGCCAAATGATGTAGTCAGGCTACAAGATGCTGAGGGAAGGGCTACGCAGCGCCCAGCCTCCGCCCAGGTCGACGACGTTCGTTCGCCTCACGACGACGTGAAGGAGATTTACCCGATGGTTGTTTCGACGAATCCCTGGCGGCCCACCCGCCGCAGGCTGATGTCCACCGCGGCCCTGATGGGCGTAGCGTCCCTGGCCTCCAGCTGCTCCTCGGCCAGCGAGAGCGCCCCCTCGGCCGGCCCGGCCGCCAAGCCCGAGGACGTCCAGCTCGTGGAGAGCGTCCGCAGCCTGTCGAACTCCTACCACGCGAACTGGGTGGCCGGCGGCAAGCTCCTCGGCGAATCCCTCAGCAAGGAAGTCACCGTCATCACCGACGAGGCCGACTCCCAGAAACAGCTCGCGCAGATCAAGTCGCTGGCCGGCAGCGGCAAGGTCTTCGCACTGAACGTCGACCCGAACACCTCCGCCGACACCGAGGCCATCGTGCGCGCGGTTTCGGACTCCGGGGGCTACGTCGTCACGCAGTGGAACAAGCCGGACGACCTCAACCCGTGGGACATCGGTGACCACTGGGTAGCTCACATCAGCTTCGACGGACGGGTGAGCGGCAAGGGCGTGTCCGCCGCCCTGTTCGACGCCATGGGCGGTGCGGGCGGCATCATCGCCATCCAGGGCATCCTCGACAATGTGGCCTCCAAACAGCGCTTCGCGGGGCTGGAGGCGGCGATGGCGGAGGCGTCGGGCATCGAGCTCCTCGACCAGCAGACCGCCAACTGGAGCCGGTCCGAGGCGCTCAGCGTCACCCAGACCCTGCTCGCCAAGCACCGCGGCAAGGTGAAGGGCGTCTGGGCCGCCAACGACGAGATGGCCCTCGGTGCTCTCGAGGCGTTGAAGTCGGCCGGGCTCGCCGGCAAGCTGCCGATCGTCGGCTTCGACGCGGTGCCGCAGGCGCTGGACGAGATCCAGAGCGGTCAGAACAAGTACGTCGCCACCGTCTCGACCGACCCCTTCTGGCAGGGCGGCGCCGCGCTGTCGTTGGCCTTCCAGGTGGCCACCGGCAAGGTCAATATCGCCAGCCTGGGCCAGGAGAAGCGGGCCTTCTACGGCAAGCAGAGCGTGGTCACCAAGGACAACACCGGCGACTTCACCGCCAAGCCCACCCTGGCCGACCTGCAGGCCGACTTCGACGACCCGTGGGCGCGCAGCCAGGGAGCGATCACCACTTGAGGCGGGTGGACACCACCAGTCAGGTCAGGCCTGCGGCCACCCCCAGGGCCGCTGGGCTCAAGCGGTTCACCCTCGATGCGGGACCGCTGATCGCGCTCGTCGCCCTGGTCATCGTCTTCGGGGTCGCGAGCCCGACGTTCCTGACCCTGGGCAACATCGCCATCCTGCTCACCCAGATCTCGATCTTGCTGGTGGTGGGGATCGGGCTGACCTTCGTGATCCTGCTCGGCAGCATCGACCTGTCGGTCGAGGGCGTGATGGCTACCAGCTCGTTGGTCTTCGTGCTGCTGGCGGCCAACGATCGCACCCCCTTCGACCTCGGTTACTTCGCCGTGCTGGTCGGAGTCCTCACGGGGACGGTGTTCGGGCTGGTCAACGGGCTGCTGCACGTCCGGCTCGGCATCCCGTCGTTCATGGTCACCCTGGGTACGGGCGCGATCGGCCTGGGGGTGGCCACGGTCCTCTTCGGCGGCCGGGCCCCCCAGCTACGGGACCCCGGCCTGCGGCAGTGGGGCGTCGGGTCCTCGTTCGGCATCTCGAACCTGGTCGCCGTCGCCGTCGCCGCCATCGTCGTCGCCTTTCTCATCCAGCACTACACCCGGGTCGGGCGCTACGGATACGTCATCGGCGGCGACGAACCGGTCGCCCGCCTTTCCGGGATCGACATCGGGCGGTACAAGATCTACACGTTCATGGTCTCCGGGACGACCGCCGGTCTGGCGGGGGTGATGGCCGCCACGCAACTCGGGGTGGGGGACACCTCAATCGGTGGTGGCCTGCTCTTCACCGCTATCACGGCGGTGGTGCTCGGCGGGACACTGCTCGTGGGCGGTCGCGGCAGCGTGTTGCGCACCCTCATCGGCGCCGGCATCATCACCGTGCTCGCCAACGGGTTGATCCTGATCGGCGTGAATCCCTACATCCAGACCGCCGTCCAGGGTCTGGTCATCGTCCTGGCCGTCGTGGCCACCGGCTGGTCGTTGCGCAGAAGGGTCCGGGTGGTGAAATGACGGCTCCCGTCCTTGAGGTCAAGCACCTCACCAAGACCTTCCGCAACGTCGTCGCCCTCGACGACGTCACCTTCGAGGTCCGCGCGCACGAGGTCGTCGGCCTGATCGGTGAGAACGGGGCGGGAAAGTCGACTCTGCTGAAGATCCTGTCCGGCATCTACCAGCCCGATGCGGGGGAGATCCTGCGCAGCGGGCAACGGACGGTCTTCCGCACCCCGAAGGACTCCGCGGCCGCCGGTATCGGGATGGTCCACCAGGAGCAGTCGCTGGTGACCAGCGTGACCGTGGCCGAGAACATCCTGCTGGGGGCCGAGCGCGACGCCGTGGTCGGCGGCTTCTACCACTGGGGGAAGCTGAGCGCCAAGGCCCAGCGCCAGCTCGACAAGATCCGCAGCCCCATCCCGCCCCGCACCCGGGTCGAGGACCTCGGCTTCGCCCAGCGCCAGATGGTCGAGCTCGCCAAGGCCCTCGCGGTGGAGGAGCACAGCCCGTACGAGCCCGTGATCGTGCTCGATGAGCCGACCAGCGTGCTGGAGGGCGACGAGCTCGAGGAGCTGTTCGCCCAGATCGAGCGTCTCCGGCAGATCGCGTCGGTGGTGTTCGTTTCCCATCGGCTCGACGAGGTGCTCAAGGTCTCCGACCGGGTCTATGTGCTCAAGGACGGCAGGTGCGTGGCCGAGCGCAATCCAGACACCGCCGACATCGACGAGCTGCACCGGCTGATGGTCGGCCGGGAGAGCTCGGCAGAGTTCTACCGGGAGCGGGAGCAGCTGCTGGTCGAGGACGCAGAGGTGCTGCTGCGGGTCGACGGGCTGACCAAGGAACGTGCCTTCCACGGCGTCGACCTCCAGGTCCGCCGCGGTGAGGTGCTCGGCATCTCCGGCGTGCTCGGGTCCGGCCGGGAGGAGCTGACCCGGGTGCTCTTCGGAGCCGAGCCGTACGACGGGGGCACGATCACCCTGGGCGGCGAGCAGGTCCGGTTCTCCTCACCTGTCGATGCGGTCCGGGCGGGAATCGGCTACGTCCCGGCTGAGCGCCGGATCGAGGGGATCGCGCAGGGGATGAGCGTGCAGGAGAACATCTTCCTGGCCGACAGCCGACCGGTGGCCCGCGGACCGTTCTTCCTCCCCCGGCGGGCGGTCGCGGCCGCCGACCAGTGGATCACCCGGCTGCGGATCAAGACCCCGAGCCGCTCGACCAACGTCACCAACTTGAGCGGCGGCAACCAGCAGAAAGTGGTGCTGGCCAAGTGGCTGAGCTCGCCCCGGTTGCGGGTGCTGATCCTCGACCACCCCACCCGGGGCCTGGACGTCGGAGCCAAGGAGGATGTCTACACCTTCGTGCGCCAGCTCTGCGGCCAGGGCATCGGCATCATTCTGCTCGCGGACACCCTGGAGGAGACCATTGCGCTCAGCCACTCGATCATCGTCATGCGCGACGGGGAGATCCGGCGGCGATTCGACGCCGCGCCGGGTCACAAGCCCGCCCCCGTCGACCTCGTCGAGGAGATGGTCTAGGAGATGACCCAGATCCAGACCGGGTCTCCGGTGGCGGAGGGACCAGCCAGGACGCGCACCGAGGGAGAGGGCCGCGCCCGCCTGGTCGGGACCCTGCCGTTCCTGGTCCTCGTCGCGCTGACCCTGGTGATCAGCATCCAGCAGCCGACCTTCCTCAGTGTGCCCAGCGTCCGGGGGCTGCTGGAGTCCATGACGCCGATCCTGCTGCTCGCCATCGGCCAGACCTTCGTGATCCTGACCGGTGGCATCGACCTGTCGTTCGCGGTGACGGCCTCGTTCGGCACCGTGCTGCTCGCGATGTGGATCCCCGACCTCGGCGGCCTGGCCGTGGTCGCGGTGCTGGCGGTGACCACCCTGATCGGCTTGGTCAACGGCCTGGTCATCGCCAAGGCGCAGATCCCCTCGTTCATCGCGACCCTCGGCGCCCTCGGCCTCTACAGCGGGCTCGGCCTGGCGATCTCCGGGGCGAGCACGATCCGGATCAGCACCGGCTACCACGCCATCGGCTGGATCACCGACCTGCGGGTGGCCCAGATGCCGTTGGCGGCGGTGCTCGTGATCGGCCTGGCCATCGCGGTGTCGGTGGGGATGCGGGCGCTCGCCCACGGGCGGGATTTTCACGCCACAGGCCTGGCGGAGAAGGCGCTGCTGATGTCGGGTGGGTCCACGGTCACCATCCGGGTGCTGGCCTTCACCTTGTGCAGCCTGTTCTCCGGCCTGGCCGCCGTCGTCCTGGCGGCGAGCCAGCACAGCGGCGGACCGACGCTCGCCGACACCCTGCAGCTGCCCGCCATCGCGGCCGTGGTGATCGGCGGCACGGCCATCACCGGCGGGGTCGGTGGCGCCCTCAAGACCACCGTGGGAGCGCTGATCATCGTCGTGCTCCGGGTGGGCCTGAGCGTCATCGGGGTCGACCCCAGCTATGAGCAGATCTTCTACGGCGTGGTCATCATCGCCGCGGTCGTGCTGACCATCGACCGCTCACGGCTGCAGGTCGTCAAGTGATGAGCACCCGCTGAGACACCGGCTCATTCCAGAATCGGCGCGGGACCGACCGCACCGGGCGTGCGGGGGCGGTCCAGCCGGGCCGGGTTCCACCGGCCGGGGGTCATCGACCCGCCGTACGCGGGCAGGGCGATCGCCACGTCATCGTCGCGCAGCTGCTCCCAGAGGCGGTTGAGACCGGCGGTGCCCTCGGTGCGCACCCTGGTCACCCGGTCCAGGTCCAGGTCGAGCACGGTCACCGCCGGTTCACCCCGGTCGACGTGCTCCAGGATGGACCCATCGGGGTTGACGTAGAGGCTGTGGCCCCAGCCGACCGGAGCGGCGGTGTTCAGACTGAGGAAGTAGACCTGGTTCACGATGGCGTTGGCCTGAGCCAGGACGAGCTCGAGGCGACGATCCCCGCCCGTGGTCCGCACGATGTTCACCACGACCTCGGCCCCCAGCCAACCCAGCTGCCGGGTCGACTCCGGGAACCAGCTGTCGTAGCAGATCGACAGCCCGAACCGGCCGACCTCGGCGATGTCGAAGACCACGAACTCGGTGCCGCAGGCCCAGGCCTCGTACGGCCGCCAGGGGAAGATCTTGCGGTAGGAGGCTGCGACCCGGCCGTCCGGATCGAAGACCACCGCCGTGTTGTAGACCAGGCCGTCGTCACCGAGCTCAGGCAACGACCCGGGGAGCAGCCACACCCGGTGCTTGGCGGCGAGCTGAGCCAGGGCCCGGACGCGGGGGCCGTCGAGCGGCTCGGCCGCCGTCTGCAGCCGGGCACCGGGATCCTCCGTCTCGGCCGCGGCGCCGAACAGGTGGATCTCGGGATAGACGACCATCCGTACCCGCTCGTGCTCGGCCAGGATCCGGCCGAGCTCCTCGTCCAGCTCCTGGACGGGATCGATCCCCGTCGCCGGTGCGGCCTGCACCAGCGCCATCGCCCACGGTCGCGCCACGAGCCTCACGCTAATGGTTGGGCCTTCCGTGCGTGACCACTTGGGTCCGGTTCCACCGTCTGTCGGGGACGCTGTCGGGGACGGGTCGTCGGCCCGGCTGTCCTGGTGGCGGTCTCAGGGCAGATCGGCGTTCATCACCACGGTCCCGTCGGCGGCGGTGATCACCAGCTCCGATGCGGCGTCCAACGGCAGGGCGGCGTTCACGCTGCATCGAACGGGTTTGGCACCGGTGCCCAGGAAGCTGCCGGCGCCGACCCGGGAACCGTTGTCACGTACGAAGGTCACGGTGTAGCTGGCCCCGTCGGTGAGTCCGGACGCCTCCAGCTTGAGCTCGGTGCCCCAGGTGTGTCGCACCAGACCGGCGTCAGCGGTCAGACCGGGCACGTCCAGGTTGAGGGCCACATCGATCACCGGTGGTGCGTTCCGGGGCCCACCGAACCAGCTGCCGAAGCCGAACGCCGCGAGCACCGAGGCCGCCACCAGGACAGCGCCGGCCCCGCGCCGGAGCCGGGAATGTCGAGCTGCGGTCCGACGATGTGCGTCGACCATCTGCAGCACCCGTGCTCCGAGGTCCGGCGGCGGGGCCGCATCCCCCGAGGCCGTCGGATCGAGCAACAACAGGGCGCTCACCACTGGCTCCAGCTCGGCCACCTCCGCCCGGCAGGCCGGACACGTCGTCAGATGATCGGCCACGGCACTGCGGTCCGAGGCGCTCAACTGGTCCAACACGTAGGCCCCGAGCAGTTCCCGCAGGTCTTGGTGGTCCTCGGCTCTCACAGGGAGACCCCCATCTCTCTCATCGTCGCTCGAAGGGATTTCAGTGCGTAGAAGGTACGGCTCCGCAAGGTCCCGGGCGCAACCCCGGAGTCTGCGGCCAGCTCGTCGTAGCTGCGACCTCGCAAGTAGGTCTCGACGATCACCTCGCGGTGCTCGGAGCTCAGCCGCTCCAGGGCCGCCATGACGACCGCCCTGTCCAGGACGGCGTGGCTCGGGTCCGCTACCGGCTCGAGCCGCCCGGCCACCTCAGCATCGCCGCTGGTGACGTGGGCGAACGAGGCGGTGGTCCGGCTGCGGTGCAGGTCGATCATGACGTTGCGGGCGATCGCGAACAGCCAGACCCGCAGGCTGGCCAGGCTCGGATCGTAGCGGTTCGCGGACTGCCAGGCCCGCAGGAAGGTCTCCTGCACCACGTCCTGGGCCAGACCCCGATCGCCGAGGCCACGCAACGCGAACCGGTACAGCTCCGGTCCGTGGGCTTCGTACGCCACTCGCAGCCCGCTGCCGCCGGAGAGGTCCCCCGCCCGTTGCACTCGGCTCCTGCCCCCTTCCGTTCCTGGTCGGAGTGGTTACGCGGCCTGGCCGGGCCATGTTCAACCCTTCTTCGGAGCGGAGCCCGGGCATGGGTCGGCCCGTTCACCGGTTCTGTACCGGCTGCCTTCAACGAACCCCGGGTCGGATGCGTATGAACTGGTGTCGCCATCTCGGCGCCACCGTGCCCGCCTCGGGCCCGAAGAGGGGAATCTGACTGATGAAGATCCGTAGAGCTGCCATCGCCGTCGCTGCCGTGTCGTCCGGCGTGCTGGGCATTCCCGCCGCCGCATTCGCGCACGGCTACGGCGGCCAGGATGCCGTCGGCCTGACGACGTCAGGATCGTCCCTGGTGCGCTTCGACACCGACCGCCCCGAACGGTCCAGGAAGCCCACCGCCATCCGAGGCCTGGTCGGTGACACCACGCTGGTCGGGATCGACCGGCGGGTGCAGAATAGGAAGCTGTACGGGATCGGCAACTCCGGCGGCATCTACACCGTGTCCCCGACCTCCACCCGGGCCCTCAAGGTCGGCCAGCTCACGGTGGCCCTCGACGGCACCTCCTTCGGGGTCGACTTCAACCCGGCGGCCAACGCGTTGCGCATCATCAGCAACACCGGCCAGAACCTCCGCCAGCCCTTCGGGACCACGGACGGACCGACCGCCGCGACCGTGGTCGACGGCCCGCTCACCTACCCGGCGACGCCGACGGCGCCCGCCACGACCGCGTCCGGGGTGACCGGAGCGGCGTACACCAACAATGACCTCAATGCCGACACCGCGACGACCCTGTTCGACCTCGACACCAACCTGGACCAGGTCGTCATCCAGTCGCCGGCCAACTCCGGCTCCCTCGCCGCCACGGGCAAGCTCGGGGTCGACGCCGGCGCGCACGTCGGCTTCGACATCTACTCCGAGCTGGCAGCCGGCAAGACGGTCAGCGTCGACGGCTACGCCGTCATCACGGTCGGCAGCAGCTCCGGTCTCTACTCGGTTGACCTGCTGACGGGCGGTGCCTACTTCCAGGGAAACTTCCGCTCCGGCGTGCAGGACATCGCCCTCGACCTGGACCACTGATCTTGGTGGTCATCGGGATCCCTCCGGGTCGGTTCAGGGTCGGCTACACCGGCAGGGCCTGACCGGGTTCGTGGACCGATCCGCGCGGTGTCTGAGCACTGTCCGGATCGGTTCCGATACCACACATTCGAAGATCAGTTAGGCGACACGCGGTTGGCGTCGTACGCTTTGCGCAGTCTCGGGGCCAGTCTCTTGAATGGACGCCCATGACCTCCCTCACCGGCTCCCCGCCGACCCGCCTGTTCTGTCGCCTGCTCATGGCGGCCTTGATCACCGGGGCCTTGGTGTTCGGCCCGATCGGCGCCGCACCGGCGACGGCGGCCACCAGGACCCCGGCGGTCCCAACGGGTTTGCCGAGTCAGATCGAGGCCCTCACCTCCTACGTCCCGGCCAATTCGTGCAGCACCACTCTCCGGGCGGGCACGGCCAAACTCGGGACGTTGCTGACCTCGACCTATCCGGGGACGACCTACGGCGCCGGCCGCGCCTGCGGTGCCCTGCCCGACAGCGAGCACCACGACGGCCGGGCCATCGACTGGATGAACAACGTCCGGGTCCCACAGCAGGCGGCCCAGGCGACGGCCCTGGTCAACTGGCTCTTCGCCGCCGACCGGCAGGGGAACCCGTACGCCAACGCCCGCCGCCTCGGCGTGATGTACCTCATCTGGAACAACAAGATCTGGTCCGCCTACTCCGCCGACCAGGGCTGGCGCGACTACAGCACCTGCGCCAGCCATCCGGAGCCGGGCTGGGACAACACCTGCCACCGCAACCACATGCACATCTCGCTGTCCTGGAGCGGAGCCACCGGGCAGACCTCGTTCTGGACCAAGCGGGCCATCGCCCCCGACTACGGCCGTTGCCGACCCGCCGACCTGAACTGGGCCTACTCGTACCAGGTGCCGAACCCGACACCGTGCGCGCGCTACTCGACGGTCCGAGCTCCAGCCAACTCCTCACCGCTGATGAAGACCTTGACCAACTACTCCGGCCGGTACCTGTTCTCAGGTCACACCGGGCCCGCGGTCAGTGCCGTGCAGCAGGCCGTGAGGACAACGGTGGACGGCAGCTACGGCCCGGCCACGAAGACCGCGGTGCAGAACTGGCAGCGGGCCCGTGGTCTCTACGTCACCGGGACCATCAACCACGACACCTGGCGGGCGCTCCTCAAGGCGAACACGCCGAAGGGCGGCAGCCTCAGCTGGGGAGGCCGGGCCGAGCAGGACCCGGCTGCTCTCGAGGCCATGCGCAACCCGGACCCAGATAGGTGAGTGACCTCGGACTCCAGCGACACACCGATGTGGACACGAGGGTAGACAGCACGGTTCCGTCCGGTCAGAATACGGTCCAACCTGGTCGCTGAGGCGCCATGTTCGACTTGGGACTTGCACCTGGGCCGTTCGACCCTCTGAGGGGAGCACGATGAGTCGTCCGCACCTGAGTCCAAAACGCCAGGGGATCGACCCGTACGTCTTCTGGTGCTCCGCCGTGCTGATCGCGGGCTTCGTGGCCTGGGGGTTGCTCGCCCCGACCAGCCTCGGGGCTATCATGACCACCTCGCTGGGGTGGGTGACGGCGAACTTCGGCTGGGGTTTCATCCTGATCGCCTTCGGCGCCCTGGTCTTCTGCATCTTCCTGGTGGTTCATCCCTGGGGCAGGATCCGACTCGGTCCGGACGACTCCCGGCCGGAGTTCCGCACCTTCTCGTGGGTGTCGATGATGTTCGCCGCCGGCCTCGGTGCCGGGCTGCTGTTCTACGGCACGGCCGAGCCCATCTCGCACTGGGCGGCACCGCCGCACGGTCTCGCGGAGCCACAGACCCAGGCGGCCGCTGAGGTCGCCCTGCGCTACACGTACTTCCACTGGGGTTTCAACGGCTGGGCGCTCTACGCGGTCATGGGCGGCGCGATGGCCTACTTCTCCTTCCGCAAGGGCACCCCGACCCTGGTCAGCGCGACCTTCACCCCCATCCTGGGTCCGAATGCGCACACCAGACCGCTCGGTCGGGTCGTCGACGCCCTCGCCATCGTGGCCACCCTGTTCGGCACCGCGACCTCGCTCGGTCTCAACGGCCTGCAGCTCAACAGCGGGCTGCAGTACCTGTTCGGGATCGGCAAGTCGAACCAGGTCGCCGTGGTGATCATCGTCATCGTCACCGCACTGTTCCTGCTGTCCGCAACCTCCGGGATCGAGCGGGGGATCCAGTTCCTGGCCAACCTCGGATCCGTGGCCACGATCGTGCTGTTCGCCTTCTTCCTGTTCCTGGGCGGGGCCACCGTGCTGGTGATCTCCCAGGGCATAGAAACCATCGGGGCCTACCTCCTCCAGGTGTTGCCGATGTCGCTGCAGACAGGCGTCGGTGACGAGAAGTGGATGGCCGGCTGGACGATCTTCTACTGGTCGTGGTGGATCTCCTGGGCGCCCTTCGTGGGCATGTTCGTGGCCAGGATCTCTCGCGGACGCACGATCCGCGAGTTCGTCCTCGGGGTGGTCGCGGCGCCGACCGGATTCGGGTTCCTGTGGTTCGCCGCGGTCGGTGGGACCGGGATCGAGCTCCAACGGAGCGGACGGGCGGACCTGCTGGGCTCGGTTGCCACCCCGGAGCTGTCGCTGTTCACCGCGTTGGACGCCCTGCCCCTCCCCGTCGTCACCTCGGCGCTCTGCATCTTCCTGATCGCCCTGTTCTTCATCAGCGGGGCCGACGCCGCGGCCATCACCATGGCCACGATGGCCTCGCGCGGCTCCCTCGAACCCCCGAAGTACGTCGTGCTGATCCTGGGTGCGTTGATGGGCGGGATCGCCTGCGCGATGCTCCTCGTCGGCGGCCTCAGCGCCCTGCAGCAGGCGGCCGTCCTCGGATCGGTGCCGTTCACCTTCGTGATCGTCGGGGTCGCCTACTGCTGGGTGAAGGCGTTGCGGGAGGAGCGGGCGCCCGGGCGGGAACCCGATCTAGTGGCCCCGCCGGGGCGCCGGGCGGAAGCCGAGGTGCAGGGGTGAGGACCCTCGTACGGCTGCGGGTCGGGGTCATTCTGCTGCTGACCGTGGTGCTTGCGGCCTGCGGCGACGTCGGCAGCAACGACAACGGCAGCTCCCAACCTCAAGGGGCGGCGCTGCGCGTCCGGCTCGGCACCCAGGCGTTCCCGGAGGCCCGCATCCTCGGCGAGATGTGGCGCCAAGCGTTGGCCGTCAACGGTTACACCGTGGACCTGCGCAAGGGCGTCGGACCGGCGGAGGACCTGGACGCCCTCCTGCAGAAGGGTGAGATCGACGGCTACGTGGCTTACACCGGCACAGTGCTCTCCGTCGTCGCGGGGGAAAAGGTTACCGGTCTGGACCCGCAGCAGACCTACGACAAGGCGAAGGCCTTCTACGCCGACCGCGGCATGAAGATGAGCGCCATGACGCCGTTCGAGAACAAGGACGCCATCGCGACCACGACCGCGTTCGCGCAGTCGAAGAAGCTGAAGACGATCGGCGACCTGGCCAAGTTGGAGAGGTTCACCCTCGGGGCCCGGCCCGAGTTCGAGGACCTGGAACTCGGCCTGCTGGGACTGAAGAGTGTCTACCAATTGACCAACGCGGACTTCAAGTCCGTGCCCGTCGGGGAGCAGTATCGAAGCCTCGACGACGGCACGGCTGACGCCGTCGACGCCTTCACCACCGATCCGGGGCTGGTGAGCGGCGACTACCAGGTGCTGGACGACCCCGAGCTGCTCTTCGGTTCACAGAACGTCGTGATGACCGTCGGCGAGGACGAGCTGCAGCGGGTCGGGCAGGAGAAGTTCCTGCAGGTGGTCGACTCCGTGAACGCCCTGCTCACCGAGGATGTGATGGTGGAGTTGAACACCGCCGTCACTGACGGGCAGGACGAGGTTGCGGTCGCCAAACGCTTCCTGGAGAGTGCCGGCCTCAACAAGCGGACGGTCGGCTGACCGGCCGCGCTGTGCATGCACACCTTGAACTACGTGATCTGAGGAGAGACATGCCTGACGGCGACAAGGCCCCACACCCCTTCGGTGGCGTCACCGACCTGTTCAGCGAGCTGAGCCGGCTACGCGACGTCGGCACCCACGGCCAGGCGAACCTCCGGGAGGAACGGGAGCGTACGCACGCCAGCGCCTGGGTGCCGACCACCGACATCGTGGCCCAGGGTGCGGACCTGCTGATCCGGGTCGAGCTGGCCGGTGTCGCGCCGGAGGACGTCCGGTTGGCGTTCTCCAACGGCATCCTGACGGTGTCGGGCAGCCGCAAGGCCGAGCTGGACGACGCGGCCAGCTTCTATGTCCGGGAACGCTTCTACGGTGAGTTCCGTCGCTCGTTCACCCTGCCGGAGGGGACCGAGCCCCACCAGATCGGGGCCGAGTTCGGCGATGGCTTGGTGGAGATCGTCGTACGCGGCGGGGCCAGCGAGACCACCGGCACCGAAATCGAGATCCAGAACCGCTCCGGCACGCCGGTCACCCGCAGCCTGGGCTGAACGTTCGCCGCCCTTGGGGTGAACGCATCGGCAAAAACTGCGGGAGAGTTGCAGCCCGCCGCAAAAGGATCAGCAACCTTCCCGCAGTTTTTCGAGATTCGACGCCTTACGATCAGGGCGGTGGGAGGTGCGTCGACCTGTCCAGACAGCGCGACCCGCGGCGCGGGGCAACGGAGCTCTTGAGGGGGCTCGGTACACGATTGTTGAGCGCCCTGAACCCGCCCGACGAGGTGGATGAGCTCGCCCTCGACCTGGCGATAGCGCGCCGCAGGCAGCAGCTCCTGGCGAACTTCCGACGCGTCGAACGGCTGCTGACGATCGACATGTCGATGTCCGCCACCCGCCAGCTCGGCAACCGGCTGGCCTTCGCCTGGCTGGCCCGAGAGCTCGAGCAGAGCCGGGGCAGCGCCTTGCCCTGGTGGCTCGACGACGACTGCGCGGGCCGCCGTCCGGATCCCCGCGGAGAACTGGGTCTCAGCAGCGGCCTGACCGGCCAGCCCGGCCGTCATGCCCCGACGGTCGAGATCCTCGACACCGGCCGGCGGCGCTGACGGGGTCGGTCCGAGGACTGCTCCAACCTTTGTCGCGACTGGGCAGCCCCAAACATTGCGGGAAAGCTGCAGCTGCGCCGCGTGAAACCGCCGCCGGTGGATCAGCAACCTTCCCGCACTTTTCCCGCCGTCACGGTGTTGCCCCGAGACTGCCAGCCAACAGACCGGCGCGTACTCCCGGCCGGATCTCCCGAATCTCCCGGATCTCCCGGCGTGTCCGGGGTGGCGTCCAGCAGCCGAGGCTGCTGGTGCCGCTGTAGATCCCCCATCAGCCGAGACTGCCCGATTCGTCGAAGTGCCGGCACGAGACGCGTTCCGCAGGCTCGGGTTCACCAGGGGCCCATCCGGGCACCGCCGGCACTCAGCGCGGGTGGCTGGTGGTGCTCTCGCGATCGCTCGGTGCGCCCGGCACCGGTGCCTTCCGAGACAGCTTGCGCCAGACCCAGCTCGAAGGGATGTGCTGGTCGAACAGCACGTACGCTCCGGTCGAGTCGACAACCAGGGTGCTCTCGAGCTCCCGCCGCTCGGAGCCGTGCCCGGCGAACAGCAACTCGTCATCGGGCGCCAGCACCGTCTCGCCGCCGGGGGTGAGGACGGCTTCGCTGCCGCGGAGCAGCAGCAGCGGCACCACCCGGAGTCGCCGCTCCCGGTCCTCGGGGCTCCGCAGCAGATCACCCAGGCCCACCTCACCCGCCGCGAGCCAGCCGCCGATGGCCGGGGCCTGCTCCCGGTCCAGCTTGACCTTCCAGAGGGCGGGCAGCTCGCGACCGCAGCTGTGCCGCAGCCGTTGGATGAGGTCGGCCGCCCACAGGTCGCCCCGCGCGGGCATCTGCTGGATGAAGCGCCACAGCAGGGGGGTGCTGACCTGGGCGTACACCTCATGGGCCACCACCTCGGTCGGCACCAGGAGCGCGTCCACCCGCATGGCCTCGAACAGGGCGGCACTGGTCGGCCGGTTCTGTCGCGCGGCGAGGAACAGCTGGGGGTTCAGTCGGCGCGCGGTGGCCAGCATGGAGAGGTTGGTCGTGTCGTTGTCGGTGCCGGCCACCAGGCCGACGGCGCCCGCCAGCTCGGCCCGGGCCAGCACCTGGGGCTCGCAGGCGTCCCCGACGATGAGCCCCGGCTCAGGCTCGTCACCCTGGACAGGCTCGATGATGGTGACCTCGA
>JAABUN010004111.1_pt1 | contig 20620 bp, 19 predicted proteins | sample 5559311 | NCBI WGS metagenome assembly JAABUN01 (sample SAMN10711877, study PRJNA513370) | rock metagenome | isolation source: Antarctica rocks | place: Antarctica: Victoria Land, Siegfried Peak sud
CGTGTAAACTCTCTCTTGCGATATTGGACACATCGCAGATTACCCGTGGTGACCGGACCTTCTCGGTTTCAGCACTGCGGGTATTCGTCTATCACGCTATTCCTGAGTTTGGCGACGTTCCTGCTTAGATTAGCTCAGTAATTCTGTGGATCGCTATAGTCAGCAGGACGAGATGAGCCATATAAACCCTGCACCCTCGGTTCAAAATCGTATTGGGCTAGGCGACTTTGCAGCTGGTTTTACTATCGCCCCGGTGCTAATTCCCCGGCCCTCAGCCTACGCTGAACTCGCCGGACTTCCGGCTTAGGTAGGGTTCTACGTCGCCGCGCTGCCGCCGATTGCCGCCGCTTAGTTCGCCTCGAGTCTCTTTTTGCAGACCGGCCTCAACGCCCTCAGCGCGACTTTGCCGTTCGGGATTCTCCCGGCTCACTTTGCGGTGGGCTAGGGCACGTCATCTCGGAACTGCCGCTCTCGAGCGTAATTCAGCAAACCTCGAGGTAACGCTTTTTCATCAAGGCCACAACCTCATCACCGTTTGTGTTCCAGATAGCTTCGTTAAAGATTTCGCATTCAATCGGCCCGGCGTAGCCTTTTTCGGCAGCTTCGCGCAAACGGCGAATTTCGATGTAACCGTCACCCATCATCCCTCGTCCCTTGAGGACGTCGGGCATAGGGGTGATCCAGTCACACACGTGAAAGCCGAAAGTATGCTCCTCGGCACGTTCGATTTCCCGGTAAACGGCAGGGTCCCACCACACGTGAAAAACGTCGATCACGACGCCGACAGGTGTCTTGTCACGGGCAAAGGCTCTATTTAAGCCGTGTGCAAAATCGTTAGCTTGGGCAAGCGTAACGACGACGTTTCTATCAGCAGCGTAGACCGGGTGCAGCGGTTCGATGCCGAGTTTGACGCCGTGCTCTTGTGCGTAAGGGATGATGCCGGTGATACCGTCGAAGACCATCTGCCGCGCCCCGCCTATATCGTTGCCCGCGTGAATTCCGCCGCACACCAAGACGAGCGTAGCCGCGCCCAAACTTGCACACTCATCAATCGCACGTTTATTGTCTTCAGCGGCGGCCTCACGTTTCTGTCGGGTCGCCGCAGGGAAAAAACCGCCGCGGCAGAGGCTCGAGACCTTGACCTCGTTTTCTCTCAGAAGCCTGACGGTTTCTTTTAGACCCTGCGCCTCAACCTTATCGCGCCACAACCCTATCCAGTCGAGCCCCGCCTTGCGGCACCCCTCGATAGCTTCTCTGGTCGACCAGTTAAAGGTGGTGTACTGATTTAAGCTCAGGCGTGAGGTGTCGGTAAAGGCCGCCATCAGGCACCGACCGCTCGAGCTTCGAGCACCTTGTTCATCCGCTCGACTGCCCGCGCAGGCTCGCTTAAAAGTCCCGCTTTGTCCGCAAGCTTAAATAGCTCGACCAGATGCGCCAGAGAGCGTTTGTGCTCGAGACCGCCGACCATCTTAAAGTGGTGTTGCTGCCCGTTCAGGTAGGCCATAAAGACGATTCCCGTTTTGTAGTAGAAGGTCGGCGTTTCAAAGATGTGGCGCGACAATAAAACCGTGGGCGCGAGGATACGGTTATAGGTCTCGGCATCACCGGACTCGAGGGCGTGCATGGCAGCGGCGGCGGCAGGCGCGATAGGGTCGAAAATGCCGAGCAGCCCGTGGCTAAAACCCGCTTCGTCGCCCCTAATCAGCGTGTCGTAATTGAAATCGTCACCCGTGTACATCTTGACACTTTCAGGAAGTTGTCTGCGTAGATGAATTTCTTTTTTATCGTCCAAAAGGCTCATCTTCATGCCGTCAACTTTGACCGTGTGCTTGCGGATAATTTGCAGCAGCGTGTCGCCTGCTTCGCGCCAATCTTCCGAGCCCCAATACCCTTTGAGCTGCGGGTCGAACATCTCGCCGAGCCAGTGCAAGATGACGGGTTCTCGAACCTTGGTGAGCAGATGCCCGTAAACGTTCAGGTAATCGTTCGGCGTTTTTGCAACCGCCGCGAGTGCTCGAGACGCCATCAGGATGATGCGCCCGCCGCACCCCTCGATATAGTCGATCTGTTCTTCGTAGGCAGTTATCACCTCGGTCAGGGTCAGGTCCGAATAATCGTCTCCCAGCTGATCTGTCCCTGCGCCGCAAGCGATAAGCCCACCCACCTTTTCCGCCTCGGCAGTAGAGCGCCGGATAAGCTCCTTGGTCGCCGCCCAGTCGAGCCCGAAACCGCGCTGCGCGGTGTCCATCGCCTCAGCTACCCCGAAACCGTAGCGCCACAGGTGACGACGAAACGCCAGAGTCGTCTCCCAGTCGATGGCGGCGGGTCTACCCTCACTAGGGTCGGCGGTCGGGTCGGCGACGACGTGGGCGGCAGCGTAGAGGGTACGGCTCGAGAAAGGTTTCTCCGGTGGGTCGTAGCGGGCAGGTTCGGAGAGCGTGTAGACTAGGTTGCTGCTCTGGTCGGGTAAAGCTATCGTTAGCATTTCACTCCTAAAGACTCAGTTCTGGTACGTCCAGCCAGCGGCGTTCTTTCCAGCTCTGCAAACCCAACTCTGCCAGCTGAACCCCTTTGGCACCCTCGAGCAGGTCGTACTTATAGGGCGTGCCCAGCACCACATGCCTTAAAAACTCCTCCCACTGCGTCCTAAAGCCGTTGTCGAAAGCCTGGTTGTCGGGCACATCTTTCCAGTCGGCGTAAAAGTCTATAGGGCTCGGAATATCGGGGTTCCAGACGGGTTTCGGGGTCATGCTGCGGTGCTGAATTTTGCATTCGCGCAGGCCTGCCACGGCGCTCCCTTCGGTACCGTCGACTTGGAACGAGACGAGTTCGTCGCGGTAAACCCGGGTACACCATGACGAATTGATCTGCGCGACGACGCCACCCTCCAGTTCAAACATCGCGTAGGCCGCGTCATCGGAAGTCGCGTCGTAAGCTTCGCTTTGTTCGTCCCAGCGTTTGGGGATGTGGGTCGTACCCAGGCAACTTACAGCCTTGACCGGCGCAAAAAGATTGTCCAGAACGTAACGCCAGTGACAGAGCATATCGACGATGATGCCGCCGCCGTCGTCTTTACGGTAGTTCCAGCTCGGGCGCTGCGCCGCTTGCCAGTCCCCTTCAAACACCCAGTACCCGAATTCGCCGCGAACCGACAAAATCCGTCCGAAAAAACCGCCGTTCACGAGTCGTTTAAGTTTTTGCAGCCCTTGCAAGTAGAGCTTGTCGTGAACTGCGCCGTTTTTGACCCCTGCCTCGGTTGCGAGTCGGGCCAGCTCGAGCGCGTCCTCTACCGTTGCCGAGATGGGTTTTTCGGTGTAGATATGTTTACCTTTAGCGATAGCTTTTTTGATGTTTGCAGCGCGGTACTGGGTTAAAACCGCGTCGAAATAGAGGGTGTCGCCGGGGTTCTCGAGGCACGCGTCCAAATCCGTACTCCAGCGTTCGACGCCTGTTTCTTTGGCGAGCGCCTCCATCTTTTGGGCGCTGCGCCCGACCAAAATAGGGTCGGGCATGAGTCTGTCGCCGTCAGGCAGGAGCAAGCCCCCCTCGTCCATAATCGCCTTAACTGAGCGCAGCAAGTGCTGGTTTTTACCCATACGCCCGGTGACGCCGTTCATAATGATGCCGATTCGCTGTGCCATTATTCCTCCGTGGTGTTGGGGTTGATGGATTTCAGGTCTGCCAGCCGCTGCGCTTTAACCGCTAATTCAGTAGCTTTAAGCGCGTGCGCCTGCGTCATCGCAGTTTCAGTGCGGTTGAGACAGTCTAAAATCAGGTCGGTGAAAAAGGGGAAGCCTACTTTGCCTGCGACGTGTAAGTGATGCTCCTTGTCTCCATCCACAAAATAAACATGGTCTTTTGACGCTTCACGGGCAACGTCGGTGTATTTACGCAGCTCGAGGTACCCCTCGGTTCCCAATATAAAGGTGCGACCGTCGCCCCAGGTGCTAAGCCCAGTGGGAGAGAACCAGTCGACGCGCAGATAGCCGGACGCGCCGGTGTCGGCCCTTAAGCTGGCCTCGCCGAAGTCGTCGAGCCCTGGATGGTCGGGGTGGTTGAAGTTGGCGACTCGAGCACTTACTACCTCAGCTTCCTTCGCGCCCGTAAAGTGGAAAAATTGCTCGATTTGATGGCTGCCGATGTCGCAGAGGATGCCGCCGTACTGCTCCTTGACAAAAAACCAGTCAGGGCGGCCCGAAAGTCTAAGGCTGTGCGGCCCCAAACCAAGAACCTGAACAACCCGCCCAATGGCTCCCCGTTCGATAAGTTGTCCGGCGTAGACGGCGCTCTCGACGTGCAGGCGTTCGCTGTAGTACACCAGGTACTTTCTGCTCGTTTCGGCAATTTTGGCTTCGATCTGCTCGAGCTGCTCCAGGCTGGTAAAGGGCGCTTTGTCGGTGAAGTAGTCTTTGCCTGCGTCCATGACCCTCAGCCCAAGCGCCGCGCGTTCGTTGGGAGTAATGGCTGAGGCGACCAGCTTGATATCAGGGTCGTCCAGAATGCTCCCGACGTTGGGAGCAACTTGGACATCGGGAAATTTCTGCTTGAAGTCGGCTAGCTTGGCCTCGTCTGGGTCGTACACCCACTTAAAGGTTGCGCCCGCTTCGATGAGCCCCTCGCACTGCCCATAGATGTGCCCGTGGTCTAAACCAATGGCGGCAAATACGAACTCGCCTTGCTTAGCAACAGCTGAGGGTTTGGGATCGGGCTCGAGGCCACTGGGAATCATAGTCTCATACCCCCGTTCATCGACCTATAAAAAGGGTCGCCCGCGACGATGCTGCCGCGCTGCACGCTCCGACCTGTCAGCGCCGACTTATACATGCTGGCGATAAATTCCAGGGTCATCCGTGCCCCATAACCGCTCGTTAAGGGCTGCTCATTTTTCTCCATACAGTCCAAGATATGGCTGACCTGACCTGCATGGAGTGAGGGGAAATCTTCCGGTAATCGCTGCCAGGTTTCAAGCTGTTCGGTACGGCTCGAGCCCTCGAACACCGCGTAGCGCCAGTCGGTATTTTCGTAGGCGTAAAGGTGCCTCAGCTCGGTGGTCGCCTCGGCAAAGTCCATCCGGATATAGCTCTCCTGCCGGGGCGACACAACCGAATTGACCACGCTCCCCATCGCTCCGTTTTCAAACTTGACGAGTGCAAGCGACACGTCTTCGACCTCAATGTCGTGGTTCAGATGGTCGATTTGCCCGTTCACTTCAGACCACGGGCCTAACAGCCACAAGAAAAAATCCATCGCATGGATGCCATGTCCCATCGAACAGCCGCCCAGCTCGCTCGCCCAGGTGCCGCGCCACGGGGCAGCGTAATAGGCGTCGTCGCGGTACCAGGTGGTCTGGCAAAGCCCCAGGAGAGGCCGCCCGAGTTCGCCACTGTCAATCAGGTTTTTGAGATGTCCGCCGCCCGCACCGAACCGCCACTGATAGACGCTGCTCGTATAACAGCCGGTGCGTTTTTCCGCCGCCGCAATCGCGTCTACTTCACGTAAAGACGCCGCCAGCGGTTTTTCGCACAAGACCCACGCGCCCGCCTCCATACACTGAATACTCAGTGCGGCGTGAAGTTGAGGGGGCGTGCAGACGTGAACGAGGTCGGGTTTTTCAGCCTCCAACATCTCGGCCACGTCGGTATAGCCTTTAAGCTGATGCGCCTCAGCAAACGCCGTCACCGCGTCCTGATTGATGTCTACGGCGGCGACCAGCTCTGCCCTCGGTTCATGCGCTAAGGCTTTTACATGTGAGCTGGCGATGGCTCCCGTACCGATAAGGGCAACGCGGCGCGGCTTCAAGCGTCCCCCTTTTTGACCGTACCTTCAAGTTCTAAACTGGCCGGGTCGAAATAGCGGTTGAGTGCACCGCAAAACCCCGGCGTCTCGAACTTTCCTGCTTTGATGTGAAACTGCTGCGCGTGTTCGAGATAATCGTGCCGACCCTGAGACAAGTGCTCGAGCTGCGTCAACGAGTTGCGTGCCTCTTGTAAGGGGCCGTCCTCGATAACGTCTTTCCATTTTGCCCGTAACGTCTTTGTGCGTTCGGCGGCCAGGGCGTAGAACCGCTCGAGCGCTTCACGTCCGGTCTCGAGTCCCTGTTCAAACGCTGCTTTCAACTCCGTAAAACCCTCGACGCCCTTGTCGCGCCTCCGCTGAGCTCCTGCAAAACTGCTCACTCGCATGGCGCTCTGATAGGCTTCGTCCGTACTCAGCAAGTCGCTCTTAAACGTCACCACGTTGTCACCACGTTCTGGCAGACCGCTGTTTTGCATGATGATGAGCAGCTCGAGGTCGCCGTCGGGATTGAGCAGGCGGTGCAACGTACCGGGGCTGAATACGAGGGCGTCGTGAAGCTTCAGCTCTTTTTTGCTGTAGCCGTGCCAGTCGAGCATTTCAACGCTGCCCGAGCCTGCCGTAACGAAGTACATTTCGGTGCAGAGCAGGTGAACGTGAGGCGTGCCGCCACGTTGACCGTCCGGCGTCACGCTGTCGTAAACGTTTAACCTTGTGACTAAGGTTGAACCGGGCATGTGTAAAGGTTTGGGTTGGGGTTTCGTTTGAACCGTCATAAAACTCCTGTTTTGTGGTTAGGTATGGCGCGGAGGTTTTACCTCGGAGAGCCGCGGTAAATCGCTGACGTCCCCGACCTCGACCAGATAGATATTGGCGTAACGGCTCAGGTCGCTCGAGTACAGCACAAAGCGACCGTCCGGCGTAAAACGCGGGTGCGGGTGGGCGTGTTGGTCGTTGAAGGTGCTCCGGTGATAGGCCAAGACGCGCGCCTCTTCATAGCCGTCGCCGCTACGCCCAAACAGCTGAATATAGGGCTGCGCGTCGCCCTGATGACTGAATACGGCTGCCGCCGTCCCGTCGCCGACGATCAGCTTTTCGTCGAGGCTGAAAAAATGCGTGGATAAATAGGGGAAATGGGTCTCGAGCCCTTTACTGTTGTCCCACCGGACGTGACCGTAAACGTGATAACCTTGACCGTCAGTGGGCATCCCGTGATAGCCGATGCGCTCACCGTCGGCAAACCAGTATTCGTGACCGACTGCGATATTTTGACCCTCCTGCGAACGGATCTTCCAGGTCTCGCCGGTCTGAATATTGAGTCCCCAGATACGCTGCTCGACCAGATGCCACGGCCCTTCGTGACAAAAAGTCATGATGTCCGGCAACGTTGGAGACGGGTTTTCATGCGTGATAAAGCAGTGGTCTTCGTGAACTACCTCGGCTTTGCCCGTTTCGATGTCGATACGCATAAGTTGCGAAAACGGCGCTGCTTCAAAAAGCTCATAAAAACGTGCGTAGGCAAAGTCAAGGCCGTCAAAGCCCTTGTCTTTCATGATGCGGGTGCAGACGTAAGTACCGTCCGCCGTCACGCCGGGGCGGGCGTGGTAGGCGGACATCCCAGCGGGGACTTCATAAACGACGCGCTCGGCAAGCGTCTCCAAGTCGAGTTCGATAAGCTGCCGGCCCCACCAGAAGTAGTGAGCGTTGTTGGCGGCGCTGAAGCAGCCAGCGGGTCGTTCCGAACCGTTTCGCTCGAGTTCCGTCAGCTGCGTAATCTCGTGGGTATTCAGGTGAAATGAGAAAAGGTTGCTGCGACCCTCCCGGTCAGAGGTAAAGACAAAACTGCGCCCGTCCTCGAGCCAGCACGGGTCGGTAAAGTACAGGTGGTTGGAATGCCCGAAATAGTCGGTCAAACGGACAATCTTGCGCCCGCTGTAGGGGTCGCGGTAGCGGAATAGTTGGTCTCTAAAGGTGTCGCCTTTGCCCATTTTTTACGACCTTTCCGTAGTCAGGGGTTGCGCGAACACCGCGTCACCTCGGCTTAACCCCTGATACAAACGGAGTTCCAGAGAGAAATCGACAGGCGTCAAAAAGCTCAAGATAATACGGGCACAATCTTGTGGGACGGCTTCAGTGTGACGCATTTGCAAGTAGCCCTGTTCATAATGACCTCTGCTAAATTCAATAACGTCGTTGCCGAACACGAGGCGAGCTGCTCCCTGCTTGTACATCACGGCTTGCCCCGCGAAGAGGTGCAGCAGCCCGGACTCCGTTTCCCAAACTGCCCCGGCGGGTACGTCGAAAGAGAGCTGTGCGGCAACCCCGTCAAGTCCGTCCGACGTCTGGTAATTAAGCTGTAGCCCGTCGCTGATTACGCGAATGCTCAAGCTGCTTTCGGAAGAGGGTAAAGGGCGATAGTCGCGTGCTTCGGCGCGTGCGTCCCAGGTGTAGCGGTCTACCGGTCTGCCGAGCGGCAGCTCGTAACCGGGGCGTCTAGGTTTTTGTTTGCCATATGACTTGAGGAAGACGCCGTTATCTGTCGGGGCGATTTCGTCGCCGACAAAAAGTCCTGTGCCAAAGTATGTTTGCGCCGCCCTGACGCTCCGAATCTCGGCTTTGCCGTAACAGAGATTCATAAGGTGCGTACCGCCGCCATAAACCGTAGCGCTTAACGGCCCGTGCTTGGCACGCCAGACCTGATTAGCCGGGTAAAAAGTATCGAAATTGTCGGGCATCTGCGCGTCGATTTCCGCAGGTTCACCAAATTTCAGCAGGACATACGCAAGCCAGTGGAGCGACTCGGGTTTGTCGTGATTCATTTTTCCCCAGAGCCACTCTGCTGCTGCCAGAAAAGATTTATCCTCAAGCAAAAACGAGGCAAATATATAAGGGGCGATAAGGTTCGTCGCCACACGCCTGACACCGTGGTCTTGACGGTTCGACAAGCCTGTCTCTGCCGTGCCGTCAGCGTGAATCAGGTGCAGGTCGAAGGTGAGGTTTTTCCTAACCGCCCCCAATGCCTCTTGCTTTTTATCGTCCCGGTCGCCGTTCAGGACGTAGAGCATTAGTGCGTTATCTGTCACCGTGTCGTAAACGCCGATGCTCCGCTCGATATATGCGCCGTCATCGTCGATATCGAATCCCTCGTCTAGGTACAAGTCCAGCGCGGGTTGCACCTCGAGGTCGGGAAAAAGCCGTTTAACCTGAGCCAGAGCGCTGCTGATAACCCAGCGGTGGTTAGGTGTGTGAAACCCACCATCCCGCACGCCGGGAGTAGCGCGACGCAAAAACGTCCCCAGCTTTTTGTTCAAATCCTCAAAATAAGGTTCGTCCTTGGTTAAATCCAGCAAGGCGCAAAAGAGCTGCATGACAAAGCCGGTGTCCGGGCTCGAGTCGTAGTTGGTGCTGTGCAGATCGATCAGTCCGCTCGGGCGCTGCGCGGCGAGCATGTAATCTGCCGCTAGGGTCACACGCTCCAGCAGTATAGTCGCGTCTATCTTAGGACACACGTCCGGGCACTTTAGACTTGCCCACAACAAAAAGCCCCCACTCGTGATAAAGCGGCTGCTCGCACCGTGTGAGGGGTCAGCCAGACGGCTCTCAGGGCTGATATATGCGCCGTGCCAGGGGTGGTCTTTGTCTATCAGCTGGTGCAGCAAGTCGGTTTCGACGGTCGTTTTTAGATGGCCTAAAACATCAGTGAGTTTCATGGAGTTTTCCGGCGCTTAGGTACTCGCGGGCGAGCTCGAGTTCAATCGTCTCGAGGACAGCGAGCAGGTTTTTGGGTTCGTGAACCGTATAGGTCGGTTCTTCGCTTTTGTCAACGGGCGTTTTGCTGCGCCGAGGCGACCAGTCGAGCCAGATGTTGAGGATGCCCAGTTCGTTCGCTCCTTTGATATCGCGGCCTAAGTTATTACCGACCATCACGGTTTTTGGGTAGTCTCGAGCCCCGATTTCAAGCGCGTTCAGGGCTGTTAAAAACATCTGTTTGTCAGGCTTTGATACACCGATGGTTTCCGAGATGGCTCGAGTCTCAAACATGTCGTAAAGCCCGTGCTTACCCAGCGCGTTTTCAAAGCTTTTTACGTGTCCATCAGCGACTAGCGCGAGGGTGTAACCCTGTTCACTGAGGTTTTGCATCATAGCGTCGGCGGTCGGAATGAGGTCGGCGGTGACAACAATTTCGCCTTCATGGATTTCGGTGCCTTCGTCAATAATCGTGTCACCGGAGTCTAGCAGAACGGCTTTTAGGTGCGGGAGTTTCGTTTCTAATTGAGTCAGCCAAGCGTTGACCCGTTCAGGAATCCACGCCTTCAGCGTCTCCCATGTCACCAGCGTAACGCCTTGCCAATCAACTCTTTTTGAAAAGTCGTAACTTGGCGTAAACGCGTGCGCTTTCATAAACCGCCGGGTCAACCTGCGCTGCAAAGGGCTTACGGTTATCCGGCCCTCAAACATGTGGTTGATCAGCACGTCGCCGTTACCGGCCAGGCCACGACAACACACCTCGGTGATGAGCCTGCGCCCTCCAAGTTGTGCGGGTCGGCCTGCGAACGCGTGCTTACCGGGTTCGGCGTAGGCGACGAGTCGGCCCTGCTCTACCGGGGTCTTTTCATCTTTATCTTCCAGAATCCGAAAGCCGCCGTGAAAACTGCCTTCACCCGCGACAAGCTGCTCGTCGGCGTCCAGATAAACCCAGAGGTGCTCGAGTTCATACAGATGCTGAATATCCCAGTCCCACCAGACGGCGTATTCGATGGCTGTAGTCACGCCCTCGGGAAGCTGAACCGTTCGCTTGAAGGATAGGGATTCGCCCTCCGCCGTAAAAACGGTGTAGCCCACCACAACGGGGAAGAAGGGCTCGAGCCTGTCAAAGTAAAGAACAGGCGCGTGGCGTTTGGCTAAAGCGTACTCACTGTTAGGCGTTTCTGCTGGTGTTTCGGGTAAGTCGAAGCTCACTCGACGCCTGCTAGCTCTAAAGTTTCAGCGTGATGACACCGCACCCAGCGGCCCGCCGTCAGTTCTCGAAACTCGGGCGCGTCGGTCTTGCACACCTCGGTTGCATAATTGCAGCGCGGGTGAAAGTAGCAGCCGCTCGGCGGGTTGCTAGGGTCGGCGACGTCGCCTTTTAGGACGATGCGCTTCTTTTTGCGGGCGAAGTCGGGGTCGGGGCGGGGGACAGCGGAGAGCAGCGCTTCGGTGTAGGGGTGCAGGGGTTTTTGAAAGAGAGCGTCCGTTTCGGCGATTTCGACGAGCTGCCCGACGTACATGACCGCTAAACGGTCGCTGATGTACTGCACAGTGCTCAGGTCGTGGGTGATAAACAGATAGGTGAGGTCGTGCTCGTCTTGCAGGTCTTTAAGCAGATTCAGGTTTTGCGCCGCAACCGACACGTCGAGCGCGGACACGGCTTCGTCAGCTGCGATAAAGCTGGGGTTTAAGGCCAGAGCCCTGGCGATACTGATGCGCTGCCGCTGCCCACCGCTAAAGGCGTGCGGGTAGCGGTTCATGATTTCCGGTCTGAGACCCACGTCTTCAAGCAACCCGGCGACGCGCTCAGCGATGTCGTTGCCTTTAGCGATGCGGTGAACCTCGAGCGGTTCCCCCACAATCTGGAGCACGGTCATACGCGGGTTCAGCGACGAAAAGGGGTCTTGAAAGATCATCTGTACGTCGCGGCGCAGCGCTTTGAGTTCGCCTTTGTTTAGCTGTGCGATATCGACGACGCTGCCGTCCGGTTTGGTAAAAAGCAAGCTGCCCGAGGTCACGCCGTACCCGCGCAGGATAAGCCGCGCGGTCGTCGATTTACCCGAGCCCGATTCACCGACCAGCCCGAAGGTCTCGCCTTTGTAGATGGTAAAACTCACGTCGTCTACAGCTCTGACGTGACCTGTGACTCGCTGCAAAAAGCCCTTTTTAATCGGGAAGTATTTTTTGAGGTTTTTGACCTCGAGCAGTGGCGTTGCTCCCTTCAGAGGTGCTTCAGACATGCGTTTCCCCCTCGTAAAGGTGACACGTGACCTCGTGCTGGTCTACCGCATACGTTTCCGGCACCCTAACGTCACAGATACCGGGCATCGCTTCGGGGCAGCGTGTGTGAAAAGGGCAACCTGCCGGAATGCTAAAAGGGTCAGGGACGCTGCCTTCGATAGTCGCTAAACGCTCGACTTTGGTGCCGAGCTTGGGTACCGACAAAAGCAGACTCCGGGTATAAGGGTGTTTGGCGTTATAAAAAACTTCCCGGACGGGGGCGCGTTCGACCACTTTGCCCAAATACATCACCACGACGTGTTCGGCGATTTCAGCAACGACGCCCAGGTTGTGGGTGATAAACATCATCGTCATCCCTAGGCGGTCGCGCAGGTCGCGGAGCAGGTCGAGAATTTGCGCCTCGGTCGTCACGTCGAGCGCAGTGGTGGGTTCGTCGGCAATCAGCAGGCTGGGCTCGCACGACAAAGCCATCGCAATCATCGCGCGTTGCCGCATCCCGCCGGAGAGTTGATGCGGATAGCTGACGGCAATTTGTTCGGGTTTGGGCATATTGACACGCTTCAGCGCCTCGATAGAAAGCCCCAGCGCCTCCGACCTCGAGACCTGTTTGTGGTTACGCAGCGTCTCAAACATCTGGTTGGCAAGATTATGGACGGGGCTAAACGACGTCATGGGCTCTTGAAAAATCATGGCGATATCGTTGCCGCGCAGGTCACGCATGGTTTGGCTTTCAGTGTCCGCCTTGCCGATGTCGATCACGGCGGTTTCTTGACCTTCACGGTAGCGGTGAAACAACACGCTGCCGCCGACGATTTTGCCGGGTTTAGGGACAAGCTGCATAATCGAGCGAGCGGTAATCGATTTGCCGCACCCGCTCTCGCCTACAATGGCGGTTGTCTGTCCTTTAGCGAGCGTAAAACTCACCCCGTCGACCGACCTGATCGTGCCTTCGCGTACTTTGAAGTGGGTTTTGAGGTCTTTGACCTCGAGCAGCGGCTCGACGCCCTCGAGCGGAGTTTCGACCGTAGAATTTAACGCTTCCATAACCTAATCTCCGTAAGGGTCGGCGGCGTCCCGTAAACCGTCACCCAAAAAGTTGAACGCGAGAATCGTCACGACGACTGCAATACCAGGGATGAGCAGCCACGGCGCGAGCGCCACCGAGCTGAGGTTTTGCGCTTCTTGCAAGAGCACGCCCCAACTGTTGACCGGCGAGCGCAGTCCGAGTCCGAGAAAACTCAGCGAGGTTTCCGCCAAAATCATGTCGGGAATCGCCAGCGTTAGCGCCGCGATGATATGACTGCCGAACGAGGGCAACATGTGCCGGAAGATGATACGCGGCTCACCCGCACCGACAAACCGCGCCGCCGTCACGAAATCTTCTTCGCGCAACGCCAGAAAACGTCCCCTGACGACCCGCGCCAAATCCGTCCAGCCGATAATCGACAGAATCAGCGTGATTAAAAAGTAAACCCGCACGGGGGGCCACTGCACGGGTAGGGCGGCGGCGAGGCCCATCCACAAGGGGATGGTCGGAATCGACCGTAAAAAGTCGATCAGCCGCTGAATCAGGTTGTCGATCCAGCCGCCGTAATAGCCTGAAATTCCGCCGATGATGATGCCGAAGACGAAGCTTAGGATGACCCCTAAAAGCCCGATGGATAGAGAGACTCTGGTCGCGTAGATGAGCCTCGAGAACAAATCTCGACCCAGCCTATCCGCGCCCCAGAGAAACACGCGGCCTCTGGGCCCGGCTTCGATCCCGAACAGGTGCAGGTCGCTTCTAAAGAGCCCCCACATTTTGTAATCGTCGCCGCGTACGAAAAAACGCAGCGGCACGATGATCGACGGGTCAGGTTCGTAGGTGATCCGCGCCGTGTCCGTGTCGCGGCTACGCGCTAGGCTATAAACAAAAGGCGCTCTAAAATTGCCCTCACTGTCGATGACCCGTACCTGTTGCGGTGGCACGAAGGCGTAAAGCGGGCTAAACGAAGCGGGGTCGTAAGGGGCGATAAACTCGGCGAAGAGAGCGATAAAGTACAAAAACGCGAGCACCCCGCCGCTGAACACGGCGACGCGGTGTTTGCGAAACCGCCACCAGATCAGCTGCCACTGCGACGCCTGGTAAAGCTGACCTTCTCTCCCTTGTTTTGCTGCAGTAGCCGTTGCCATAAACCCTCTTAACTAAACCGAATACGGGGATCGACCCAGACGAGTAACAGGTCGGAAATCAGTGTGCCGATCAGGGTAAAAACGCTCAGGATGAGGATAAAACTCCCGGCTAAAAACATGTCCTGGTTGAGTAGAGCCCGCAGGAGCAGCGGCCCGGTCGTCGGCAGATTCAAAACGACCGAGGTGATGATCGAGCCCGAGATGAGCGACGGCAGCGCCCAACCCACGGTGCTGATAAACGGGTTTAAGGCGACCCGTACCGGGAACTTCCAGATAACGCGCCGCTCCGCCGTCCCCTGCGCCCTGGCTGTTTCGACGTAAGGTTTATAGATTTCGTCGAGCATATTGGCCCGTACGATACGGATGAGTCCTGCCGCGCCGCCCGTCCCCAGGACGATGATGGGCACCCACAGGTGCGAGAGCAGGTCGAGAAATTTGCGAAAACTCCAGGGGGCGTTGGTGTATTCGGGCGAAAAAAGCCCGCCGACGTTGATACCTAAATAAGCAAACGCCAGCCACATCAAGACCAGCGCTAGTAAAAAGTTAGGAATACCTCGTCCGACAAAACCCAGCACCGTAAAGATGTAATCGAACACGGTGTACTGATGCGTCGCTGAATAGACGCCTATCGGAATGGCGATAAGCCAGGTGAAGATCATCGACAAAAACGAAATCAGGATGGTCAGCCCGACCCGCTGCCAGATCAGGTCTGCTACGGGTACGTTCCAGTCGAGCGACTGACCGAAATCGCCTCTAAGAACAATGCCGGAAATCCAGCTCCAGTACTGCTCGTAAAGGGGTTTGTTGAGCCCAAAGCGCTCCCGTAAAATCTCGATGGTCGCCGGGTCGACCGTTTCACCGGTTTGACTGAGCTGCGCGACGTAAGCCGTTAGGTAGTCGCCGGGGGGCAACTGAATAATGACGAAGGTCAGAACCGAAGTCAGGATGAGGGTGGGAATAGCCCACAAGACCCGCTGAAAAACGTAGCTGAGCATAGGTGTGTCCTCGAGATTTCAAGTATGAAGTATTAGATGTGGGGCAAGCTTGGAGTTTGCCCCACTTTGTCTAAAGACTGCGCTTACTGCTCAGCGAAAAACCACTGCTGCGGCACGCCGTTACCCGGAGTTCGGAGCGCGTCGTCGGCGGTAAAATCGGCAGGAAAGTTGTGCAGCTTGTCGCTGACGATAAACAAACTCGGCGCTTCCCCGACCATGCCGACAAACCAGTTGTTCTCCTTATTTACCGTGATGAGGTCTTGCACAAAGCCCCTGGCCTCTTCAATCGTGGCTGCTGACTTGGCGTTGTCCCAGGCAGCCCAGGCGTCACGGATGGTGTGGTCGGCGGGGGGTTCGATGCCGTCGCTACCGTTCGAGCTGTACCACTTGTAGTATTCGTTCAGGCCTGTTTCCCAACCTAGGTAACGGCGTGGGTCGGCGGAGACGACCGAACTGCGGTCGAGGCCGCCGATGTACATATCTTGCTGGTTGTTGGCCCGGCGCTCTTCAAACAAGGAGCGTTCCATTACCCGTGGCAGCACCTCGATGCCGACATCGGCCCAGTACGCGCTGATCAGATCGAGCGTGTCGCTCTCATCGGCACTCTCGACCACGATGCTTAGGCGCTGTCCGTCCGGGCGCAAGCGGTAGCCCTCGCCGTCACGTTCGGTCAGCCCTACTTCGTCGAGCAAGGCGTTGGCCTTGTCCGGGTCGTACTCCGTCCACTGCTGCTCAAACTCAGCGTCGAAGTAGGGGGAGCCTGAAATGGGGCTGGCCTGCCTAGGCTCCGCCAAACCCGAGTAGACGAGTTCGTTGATCGCCACGCGGTCGATAGCCAGGTTTATGGCCTCACGGAAACGCTGCTCTTCAAAAAGACTCTTCAGCCCTTCGTCTTTGGTGTTGAAGTTGGGAAAAAGCGAGTCGGTTCCGGCATTGCGCCAGGTGACGACGTGATAGCCGCCCTTGGCTTCATTCTCTTTATAGAGCGTAAAGTCACCGGGGTTGACGTGCCGCGACTGCAGGTCGATGGTGCCCTGAATAATCATCAGGTTAAAAGCTTCGGGGTCTTCGAAAAAGCGGTGTTCGATGCGGTCGATATACGGGAGCTGATGACCTTCTTCGTCCACCCCGTAGTAGTAGGGGTTACGCTCCATCACGACGACATCGGCGGGCGGTGGAACTTTAATGCGCCACGGAGTAATCACCGGTAGGTCGGGGTTAAACCACCACGCTTGAACCGCGCCACTGTCGTTCCACAGATCAGTCCAGACGTTCGCACCGTACTGTTTAAACTCAGCGTTGAGTTTGTCCGCGTCGGCGTACGCCGGGTGAAAGTCTTTGAGGTAGTGAAACGGCTGAATAAAACTCGGCAGGTCGAGCCCCGGCGCACCGGTACTCTCTTTGGCGAGGATTTCCGGAAACAGCGGATAGGGACCGGCAAACTGCACGGTAAAGGTCTGCTCGTCTTTAATAGAAACGATCATCGGCTCGCCGCCCGCCTGATAAAGCTCGCTGATGTTCGGGTTGAGCTCTTTATTGAGAAAGATGTCTTCGTACCAGAATTGTACGTCGCGGGTCGTGACGGGCTCGCCGTCCGACCATTTGAGCCCTTCCATGATCGTAAAGGTAAAGCTCGAGGCGTCGTCGCTGATGGTGTATTCGTCAACCCAGCCCGGAACGAGGTCGATGGTATCAGGGTCGCTCTGCACGAGTTCGACGATGCGCTCCTCGAGCAGTTTGGTCGGCCCCCAGCGGTCGCTCGCCCCGGTGTAGGCGCGGCGCAAGGTGCCGCCGTAGCTGCCGATAGTTTCAAAGACCGGAAACACTCTCGGGTTGGTCGGCAGGCGTTCTGCGACCGGCGGCAATTCACCGGCTTCGACCTGCTCGGCGAGCATGGGCGCTTCTTGGTATTGGGTAGGCTGGGCGGACGCGAGCCCGGCGGTGGTTAGGGCGAGTCCGCAGAGGACGCTGAGTGAACGCTTAAACATGGTTTCTCCTTATTGAAAGACTCTGCGTATTCGTGCAGAGAGCGGTGAGCCTCGGGGCGTCTAACCTAAACCTCCTTTAGCGTAGCGAATAGCGGCGCGTTGAAACTGCAAACTGCAGCGGGCGTTAAATTTATGCGAGCAGAAAAAGGTTTTAGCATGACACCTCCTTGGGGAGAGTGAGCGACCCTTTTTCCCTGAGATAATCCAAATAGGCGTTCAAGGACTTTTGGTTGTGGCTCCGGATGACCTGCTCGAGCCGCGTTTCGTCGCGGGCTTTGAGAGCGTCTAAGAGGTCGTGGTGTTCTTTTTGGGCTAATTCGATACGTCCCGCTGAAACCTCCTTGAGATAGATGTTCCTGAGTCTGTCCCAGTGGTCGAGGGCTAAGTGCAGCGTTTTTTTGATAAACGGTGTTCCCGCTTGCTCGCAGATAAATTCATGCAGACGTTTGTTTTCTGCCGACCAGAGGTCGGGGTCGCCGGTGTGGGCGTCCATCCGGACGACGAGCGCCCCCAGGTCAGAGAGCGCGGCCTCCCCCATACGTTTGCCCGCGGCTTTGGCGCTGATGGTTTCAAGGGCAGCTAAAAGCTCGAACAGTTCTTCGATGGCGTCGGCTTTCAGATCGGTAACGGACGCGCCGACGTAGGCGGTCTTTTCGACGAATCCGTCGGCCTCGAGCTGCGACAACGCTTCGCGGATAGGGATGTGGCTCACCCCCAACTCGAGGGCGAGGCGGTCGACGACCAGCCTTGAACCGGGCTCGAGCTGCCCGCTGATAATCATCGCGCGGACATGGTCGTACACCTGCTCGTTACGACTTTGAAAGCTCAAAGCTTTGACCACAAATCTCCCTGAAACAATATGTTTCATATATCCTATAGGATTTTATGTGACCAGTCAAGCTCAGGACGCTGGGAACCGGTGAGATTACGCGAGAAACCAAGCCAGCGAGATGTAGGTTCTGTTGACATTCCAGGCTGAGTGTTGCGACTTTGTGCTGTACCATACGAAAAGAAGTAGGAAGGAAGAAGGAGGTTGCTAAGCGGCGGTTTTTGGAGTGTCCAGCACGAACTCGAGCGTATTTCCTAAACGGCAATGATTAGCGGAATCTAGGATCAAAATGGTTTACGCTGCGCGCGGTAGTCCCTCGGAGTAAGCGCTGTATGCCGCTTGAAACGCCGTGAAAAATAAAAGGGGCTTTCAAAACCGACTTGTTCCGCTATCTTGGCGACCGACAGCGTGGTGTGGGCGAGTAATTCTTTGGCACGCTCGAGACGTTGCCGCTCTACAAATGCGCGGGGTGAAACGCCCAACTGTTCACCAAAGAGGTGACTGAGGCGTGAGGGCGAGAGGTGGCAGTGGCTACCCAACTCGGTAAGCGGCAACGGTTCGGCAAGGTTCTGCGTCAAAAGGTCGATTGTTTTTCGGATACGCCGGTCTGAAATACCTTCGGCGCTCGGCGTGTTGAGTTTGTTGCAGCGTAAGATCAAGTGCTCGAGTACGTTAGCAGCGAGGCGTTCACGATTTTTGCCCGATCCGGTCGCGTAACGCTCGAGGGTTTCAAAGTTTTGTCGCAACTCTGCCAGCGCGTCTTCAGCGCCGAGTAGTTCGACGCCACCTCGCCACGCGGGCCACTCGAGCACAACCTGGTGGTCGTTACCGGGAATCTGCGTCACTTTGAACGTGTAGCTGGTCTCAAAACCGAGACCCGGGTTGGTCGCTGAGGGTTAGTATCTGACCAACTCGAGGTCGGTCTGCGGAAAGTTATTACCTTTACACAGGAGGGGTTGCAGGGAGAGTCTAGCGCAAGCGTAGCTCAGGCAGTCGCCGAAGTTCAGCTTGGCGGGGTGGCGACCCCTGCCATAACGTTCATAAGCTAAAAGTGCAGCCTGCCAATAGAGATCGCCGAAGGGAATTACAGTAACGCCGAACTCCTGGATAAAGCGGTGGAGCTCGAGTCCGGCCCCGCCACGTCTAGCAAGCAGCACTGCCCCCGCTTCGACTAGGGTCGGCGCGCCGACCCCTCTACTATCGCTTCTCTCCATCACCATCAGCATCTGTGAGACTTCGGGTTCGCGGAATACGATGGCGATGATGGCGCTGGTGTCTAAAATCACAGGGCCGGTTGCGTCAAGTTATTTTGGACAGCGCGACCTCAAGCTATGACGGCTCGTTTTGGTTGCGGCGTTCTTGTTCGTTTTAAGGAATTGAGAGCGACAGCTCACCCCATAAGCTGAACCCATAGAGCCAGTTACGACGGCGTAGTCGAGAAGGTGTGCGAGCACGGGTGTGACGGAAAAGGTTGCCGACTTCAGCGTGGGTGAATAAGAAAGCTTGCGTGCGCTCTAGACTCCTGAAGCCACGCTGTTGCCGCTCCCTGTCCCGTGTGGGTCTGTGACTTTGCTCAATGAGGTTGTTCTGACGCTCAGCCGCTGAGACCGTAATGTGCAGTGTACCGCCCAGCTCGGGCGTCTCGCGAATAGCCGCGCCATAACTCCTGAGTCCGTCAGTGACGACCTGCTCGGGAATCTCCTGCTCGTCGAGCAGCCGTTGTAGACAGCGCTTGGCAGCTCCCTTACAGCGCGTCTTTTGCAGCAGCACGTCTAGCACCTCGCCATACTCGTTGATCGCCCGCCACAACCAATGCGTCATCCCGCCCAGCACGATGCACATCTCGTCCAGGTGCCAAACACGCCCTCGCCTGGGTTTACGCTGACGCAACGCCTCAGCCAAGTCGGGACCGAACTTCATGCACCACGCCCTGACCGTCTCATGACTGACGTCAATGCCGCGTTTGAACAGCAGCTCTTGCACATCGCGGTAGGAGATGGGCAGGCGGTGGTAGAGGTAGACGGCGTGGCCGATGACCAACTTAGGGAAACGGTAGCCTTTCGGGCTTTCAGAGGTGTCACTCACCCTAAGAGCCTACCCGATCCAAAATAACTTGACGCAACCGCTATATCGAGGAGGCGCTGCGCGAGACCTTACAGTCCGCATACTTAACTTGAGCGTAGCTGCTCTAAGCGCCCGACACGCCTCGTTTGAGGCTAAAGGAGCAAGATGAGTTTAGACGTCGCACCTGCCCCCTCGCTCACTCCGCTGGAGCTGGAAAGCTTTTTCGAGGTTATCCCGAATCGTCCCAACCGCAAGTTGCTCGTACAGCAGCCCAAGCTGAAGGTTTTACACCTGACGCTGGCTCCGGGACAGGCGTTACCGCTCCATAAGCACCCCGGCTGCTATGTGCTCTTACAGGGACTTACTGGAACTACCACGGTGCAGCTCGAGCAGGAGGTGACGACCCTCTCCCCCCGGCACCTGCTCGGCTTTTCCGGTGAAACGCGCGTCTCGATACGAAACGGCAGCGACGCGCCGAGCGCCCTGCTCATCACCCTCGCCGAGGGTAACGAAAGGAAAAACCATGAAGACCCTCCAGCTGCTTGAAAGCATCCATGAACGCCTCGAGTTCAGTGACGACCGCCCCCTGGCCAAGCCGCTGCTCGTAGAGCAGACCGGACGGGTGCTGCGCTTCACCCTCAAGCCCAACCAGAGTATTGCTGAACACTGCGCGCCCCACTCACCAGTTCACATCGTCGTGCTCAGGGGCAAGGGGATGTTCGCGGGCGAAGATGGAGCCGAGGTGCTGCTGAGTTCTGACGACCTAGTGGTCTTCGCGGCTGGCGAAA
>JAABUN010004112.1_pt1 | contig 20616 bp, 19 predicted proteins | sample 5559311 | NCBI WGS metagenome assembly JAABUN01 (sample SAMN10711877, study PRJNA513370) | rock metagenome | isolation source: Antarctica rocks | place: Antarctica: Victoria Land, Siegfried Peak sud
GCGGCGGCACGCATTCCTACGGCCACCGCCTCGCCATGGATGAGCGTGTATCCAGCGGCTTCGATCGCATGGCCGATAGTGTGCCCGAAATTGAGGTAGGCGCGGATCCCAGCTTCCCGCTCGTCCGCCTCAACCACCGCCGCCTTGAGCTCCACGTTGCGACGAATCAAATACGACAGCGCTGGCTCACGTAGCGCCCCCAGGTGGCCCGCGTTACGGCGGAGAAACGTAACGAGGTCGCGCCGCTCCCCACCGGGGACCGAAGGTTGGATGACGGCGTGTTTGACGATCTCCGCCCAACCACCTGCGACTTCGCGGGGAGCGAGCGTTCTGAGCAGGAGGGGATCGATGATCACCAGTGGCGGCTGAGAGAACGCCCCAATCAGGTTTTTTCCTGTAGGATGATTTATCCCTGTTTTCCCCCCCACGCTGCTGTCGACCATTGCCAACAAGGTCGTCGGCACCTGCACACAGCCCACGCCTCGAAGCACCGTCGCTGCTACGAAACCGGCCAAATCGCCGATGACGCCTCCCCCGAGCGCCACCACCACGTCGCCCCGCTCGATGCCACCGCCAAGCAAGGTATCGTAGAGCCCGCTCGCCCCATTCAGACTCTTGCTGCCTTCCCCTGGAGGAACCGTCGTGATTTGGACGACGAACGACGCGCGTTCAAGACTCCCCTGAACCTGGTCCGCGTACATCCCGCCTACCACTTCATCGGTAATCAACCACGCGCGTGAGCTAGCCGCCCAGCGGTCCCGAACCAACGTCCCAATCCGCGCCGCGGCGCCGGGTCTGATAAAGATGGCTGAGGCACCAGTTGACGTCCGGAGTCGCACCTCCGGCTCCTCGTCTGCGTTTCGCATGCCAAGGCAGGCCACAATCTCTTCGACAACTTCAACCTCCTTCACTGCATCGACAATCAGCGTCATATCCGCCCGGTCATACGAGCCCTGCCGCTCGGCCTTTAACGCCGTTGCCCTGCCCAGCGCGTCCTCACCCGCCAGCATCGGCCGTTCGACCGCGTCTCCTCCAGCGACCCGCTGAATCTCCAGTCGCCTCACTACTGTCTCCGGGCGAGTGTCCAGCGCGACAACGGTCGTCCCAACACGCCGCAGCAGGTCGTTCCCCCAAACGGCGGGCTCGACGGCCGCTCCGCCTCCGCACGCGACCACGACGTGACGCTCCTCTAACGCCCGGAGGAGGCCCCTTCGCTCCGCGGCGCGAAAAGCCGCCTCACCGTGCACGCGGAAGACCTCCGGCACCGGCATTTGAAGCTCGACTTCCACGGTGGCATCCGTGTCGATAAATCTCCATCCGAGCCGAGTCGCGAGAAGCCTCCCGACCGTCGTCTTACCGCTCCCACTGAAGCCGATCAACACAATGCGTTCGACCTGCCGTTCCGCCATCGCCGTCCCGCCATACTCCACCACGCTCCGTGGTCCCAGGACTCGAGTATAGCCCCCGCTCCAGATCGCAACTTCGCGCCGTGTATACTTTCCGGGCCATTTTGTCAGCCTTGGGGCTTGCAAACGCCGTGCGTTTACCGGCTCCGAGAGGGGTTTGTTCATCCATGCAACGCATCCTCGTCGCGGACGACGACGCTGGCATCCGCTCCGTCCTCCGCGAGTTCTTGGAAGATGAAGGGTACGACGTCGCGGAGGCCGAGGACGGTCGCGGCGTTCTCGCGTCCTTATCGACCGGTAACGGTAGCAAGCCCGACTTGGTCCTAATGGATAATCGGATGCCGGACAAAACGGGCCTCGACGTTCTGCGCGAAGCGCCGTCCGGACGAGAACCGCAAGGGCATCTTCCCATCATCATCATGACGGGCTTCGGCACGTCAAACGCAGCGATTGAAGCGATGCAGCTCGGCGCGTACGACTACATTACAAAACCGTTCGATCTCGATGAAGTGCTTGTCACGATTCAACGATTCTTCGATAGGCAAGCACTCAGTGACCAGGTTCAGGTACTAGCGACCCGGCTCGGCGAGCGCGATCCCAACGAAGTCATTATCGGCAACAGCCCTGCTATGCAGGAGGTGTACAAGACGATCGGCCGCGTCGCCCGTTCCGACGCCACCGTCCTCATCACCGGCGAGACGGGAACCGGCAAAGAGCTGGTAGCGACTGTTCTCCACCGCTCCTCTTCCTATCGCAATGGCCCGTTGGTAAAAGTCAACTGCGCCGCGCTCCCTGAAACGCTTCTCGAAAGCGAGCTCTTCGGACACGAAAAAGGCGCGTTTACCGGGGCGCTCAACCAGCGCAAGGGCCGGTTTGAGATGGCAAACAAGGGCACGATCTTCCTCGACGAGGTCGGCGAAATGACGTTGTCGACCCAGAAGAAGTTACTCCGAGTGTTGCAAGAGCGGGAATTTGAGCGCGTCGGCGGATCGATCTCGGTCAAGATTGATACGCGCGTTATTTCTGCCACGAACAAGGTGCTTTCCCATGAAATTGAGGAAAACCGATTTCGCGAAGATCTCTTTTATCGCTTGAACGTGATTTCCATTGATCTTCCGCCGCTGCGCGATCGTCTCGGCGATGTGCCCCTCCTCGTCGAGCACTTTCTCGATAAGCACCGGTATCGGACCGACGCCGGACCCTCACGCGTTAGCCAAGCCGCGATTCAGGTGCTGATGGAGTACGACTGGCCAGGCAACGTCCGCCAGCTGGAGAATGTCATAGAACGGGCAACCGTTCTATCCCAAGGCGGCGTCATCACCGAAGACCATCTTGATCTTTCCGGTGCCAACAATCGACGGTATGTGGATGTCGGACAGCGGGTGCGGAAGGGCACCACGCTCCTCCAGCTCCTGAGCGATGTCGAGCGCCAGGCGCTGTCTGAAGCGCTCACCCAGACAGACGGAAACCGCGTGGCCGCGGCGTCGCTTCTCGGTATGGAACTAGCCGATTTCAAACGCCGCTCCGCCGATCTCGACGTCTAATCCGTCCCTCCGCATCCAAGAACCGGCCCCCACGACCGTCGCGGCGGCGGTCCGCCGTCCATGCGAAAAAGGAGGGCCACGGTGCCGGCACGAGACCTCATCCTGGCCTTGGATCAAGGAACGAGCTCAAGCCGGGCCATCCTCTTCGATCATGAGGCGTCGCCAATCGCGGTTGCCCAACGCCCAATCACGCAAAGCTTTCCCTATCCCGGCTGGGTCAATCAAGACCCACTGGAACTATTGAACATTACTTTAGGGGTCGCCAAGGAAGTCATCGCCTCGTCGGGAAAGCGTCCAGAGCACATCGCGGCCATCGGCATCACCAACCAACGCGAAACCACAATCCTCTGGGAGCGAGCGTCGGGTCATCCCGTCGCTCCGGCCATTGTTTGGCAAAGCCGCCAGACGGCGAACCTCGTCGACGGCATCCAAGCGCGAGGGATGTCGGACGTTTACCAACATATCACCGGCCTCGTACCCGACGCGTACTTTTCCGCCACAAAGATCGCCTGGCTGCTCGATTGTGATGCCGATCTTCGACAGCGCGCTGAGCAAGGTGAGATTCTCTTCGGCACCGTTGACAGCTGGCTTCTCTGGCACATGTCCGGTCAGCGACTTCACGTCACTGATGCCTCAAACGCCTCCCGTACCATGCTTTACGACATCCGTGAGGGACAATGGTCAGAAAGTCTCCTGGCAGATCTCCAGATTCCCCACGCGATGCTTCCCACTGTGCGGGACAATGCGGAGATTCTGTTTGAAACTCCCGCCGACCTCTTCGGCGTTCCGATTCCGGTCGCCGCTTCAATTGGCGATCAGCAATCCGCGTTGTTTGGTCACGCGTGCTTCATGCCCGGCCAGGCAAAGAATACCTACGGCACCGGCTCCTTCGTTCTCATGAATACAGGAGCTGAACCTAAGCCGTCGATGCATCGTCTGCTGACGACGATAGCCTGGCGCACCGGCGGGGTCACCGAATTCGCGCTTGAGGGCTCCATTTTCACGACGGGCGCCGCAGTCCAATGGCTCCGCGACGGGCTAGGCATCATCGAAGCAGCACCAGAAATCGAACGCCTAGCCGACTCCGTGCCAACCAGTGGAGGCGTCGTCTTCGTCCCTGCGCTCACCGGCCTCGGCGCTCCCTATTGGGATCAACACGCCCGAGGCACGATCGTCGGCTTGACCAGTGGGACCTCTCGGACGCACCTAGCGCGCGCCACGCTCGAGGCGATCGCGTTTCAGACGAGGGACGTCTTGGAGGCGATGAGCCGGGATTCCCAAGTTGCCGTGACAGAGCTTCGTGTCGACGGCGGGGCGGCACGCAACAACCTGTTGCTACAAATTCAGGCGGATATTCTCGGCGTACCAGTGGTCCGCCCTCGCGTCATCGAGACCACGGCCCTCGGCGCGGCGTACCTCGCCGGTCTCGCCATCGGCTTTTGGCCCGACCGCGACGCATTGGCCACGCTCCGGCAGGTCGACCGCCGCTTCGAGCCCTCGCTTGATACCAGCCGCCGAGAGCTCCTCTACGCCACGTGGCTCCGCGCGGTGGATCGCGCCCGCGCCTGGGCGGAGGATGAGCCCATTTAGTGTCGGCCTTCTCCGCTCCCTGCCAGGCTTGCCTCTGGATCAATGTTCACCGAAGCCGGGGGCAACTCCAGAGCGCGAAGGGGCGGGGAAGCAATCGGAAGCGGTGTCGGAGAGCGGTCGTCTCCAGCGGCTTCCTGGCGCCCGTCCTGCTTCCCGCTCGCGAGAGGAAATGGTAGCTTCCTCATCGCTTCAATCGCTTGCTGGTAATACCCCTGAAGCTGTTCGCGACTCGCCCGGCGATTCGTTCGATAGTACAGATCCGCCGCGCGACCCGTGGACATCGTTCCCGCGTAGGCAATCGCAACCTTTGGGATCGTTCCCGCGGCCAGCGGAATGAACGAGGCGGCCTCGCGCGCCAGCGTCCGCCACAGCAGTCCTGCCCCGACCACCGGTACGAGTTCCTGCAGTATGCCCCATTGATCGTGCAGGTCTCGACCGTGAATGGCCGCAATCTTGAACATCAACAAGATTTGGTTCTTCGTCAAGACGAGAAAGTCGGCGCCAACCGCCGCCAGGGATCCAACGATCGGGACGACCGATGGAATATTCGAGACGAGCGCGAACTGCGCGTTAGCTTTCGCCGTTTCATCGATCACCGCTTTCACCGCCGCCGGTCGGAACGGCGGAAACGCGCGACCAAGCGCCGTTGACCGTCCCGGAAGCTGCTTCAGGAGCGCCGTTCGTAACTGGTCTACCGCACGGTCGTCCTCTGGTCCCGACCCCTCGAACGATACCAATGGTAGGACCTGAGATCCTTGAGAGCGCCGAATTCTCGCTCGCGCCTCGCCCGTCCCGTGTGGATCGAACATAACGACGGCGTCGTGCCCTCCTCGCAACGCTGCATCATCAGTCAGCGTGCCGGTGGCCATCGCCCCCGCCGCCTCGAATCCAACCAGGGAACGGCACAGACTCCGCGCCATCGCCTCATCCGTTGCCAAAACGAGCAGGCGAGGAACTGTTTCCGCCTCCTTGCGAACGTCGTCAAAGCTCATTTCCCGAAGGACGCTAACGAAGCCGCGAATCGCTCCGATCGACCCTGTTCCCCGCGTATTTCCCGAGCCCAGGCCGCGCATCATCATCTACTCACTCTGCCGCAATCTCTGCGGGCGATCAACTCCTGCGACTACCGATTGGGGAGTCTACCCGCTCACGGCATCTCAGCGCCGCTCCCCAGACCAACCACTCCTGGCGTCCACGAACGAACGTTGTCACGCTGGGCCCGGCGTCGGTGACGAGGGGCGACACCGCCGCCGGCTATGAGGGCGCTTGCGTCTGACCGGAATCAGGATCAACCAACAACGCCGATGCGTCCACCGCTTCGAAGTTGCCACCGCGAATGAGGTTTTGGAGTTCGTGTAGGTCGTCGTTGTCCCATCGCTCGTCCGGCGTGCCGGAGAGGAACCAGGGCGACCCATTGTCGGCCAAAAACATGCCGTAGGTCGCCAGCGCCGTCAGAATCACCTGGTTGGTGGTCGAGAACCCGGCGAGATCGACGTCGCCGCGCAGCCGGAAGCGTTGGCCCATGGGCGGCAAGTCGGGATCGTCCTCGTCGGAGGCGTGGTGGCGCGCCGGCCAGATGTACTCCTTCCGCGTGCGGGGCGCCGTGAAGCGTAGGGCATGGGCGATCGCCCCGGCCGCGACCTCGTCGTACCGCACTAATCCGGGCAGGATCGGGAGGCCAGCCGCGTCGGCCGAGGTCCATCCATCCGGCCGCAGCGCGTTGCTGGCCAAGTCGAAGACTGCACCCGAACCGGCCTTCCAACTCCCATCGGCCTGTGGGTGAGCGTCCCACAGCTCGTAGAGTTGGCAGCCGTCGGAGTCGAGCACGAGCACGTGGCGATCGCCCTTGCTGTCGGGGCCTCCCTCGATCGGTGCGTCCGGCGGGAGCGGGTAGGGACCGGGGTCGCTCTCCTCGGCGTAGTCGAAGCTGACCGGGACGAGCGGCTGCGTGCCAGCTACCGTCGTAAACGGGATGCCGATAGGCGCCCCATGGTCGAGACCGGCACCGAAGTCTGGGTGCAAGCCCTCGTCGGCGCCGATGGCCGCGACGTAGGCGTCGGAGAGAGAATCGCGCGGCAGGTCGGCGATGGGCACGTTCCAGACGTTGTCGGCCGGGAGGAGGCGCTCGGCGCACCCGATTTGGACGGCGGCCGCGCCCCGGCTCCAAGGGACGCCGGTCAGGGGCGCAGCGAGACCGCCGGCGAGGAAACCGATGATCCTACGGCGGGAGAGACCGCGAACCATCGCGCGGGAGATCTCGTCGAACGCGGAACCAGCCACGGCTACCTCCTTGTTAACCCTCGGAGCCGGCAACGAACGGGTGATGAGGGATCGGTCGCCCATCATACACCGGGCTTAGCCCGGACGGGGGCACCACCCGCCGAATGGGGCTAACGACCACGCGGGCAATCCGGGCTACTCGCCGACGACGTTGACGGGTCAATCTCCGAGCACCGGCCACGTCTTCGACTTACCGGTGCAGCGTCGCCAGGTCCCAATCCAGAATCTGAACCTGCACGACACTTCCGCGCTCCAAGACCGCTTGGTGCTCCGGCACGACCACTAAACCGTTCGCCGCCGCGAACGAAGTCAAAACCCCGGCTCCCTGGTCCCCCACGGGTCGTACCGAGAACCCGCCCGTGTCACTGCGCTCGACCCGCGCCCGAACGAAGTGGCGCCGGCGACCCGCGTTCTCCACCCGCTCGCACAAGGTTGCTGCCACCGTTGAGGGCGATACGTCGCGCCAACCAAGCATTTTTCGGATCGCCGGTCGCCCGAATAACTGAAAGCTCACCGCGGCCGCCACCGGATTGCCCGGAAGACCCAGCAGCGGCGTTCGCCCGATGAAGCCAAAGGCGAGCGGCTTTCCTGGCTTCATCCGCACTTGCCAGATACTCACCTCGCCTTTTGCTCGAAGTACATCCTTCACGAAATCGAAGTCGCCCGCTGAGACCCCGCCCGACGTCACGATCATATCCACGGCATCCAGATCGCTGAGCTTCCCCGCCAACTCGTCCGACGTATCGCGGGCGATCCCGAGCTCCACGGGAACAGCCGATTCATACTGCACCATCGCGGCCAGCGTAGCGCCATTACTATCTCGGATTTGACCGGGCCCTAACGTCGATCCGACATCTACCACCTCATCCCCTGTTGAGAGAATCGCGACCCGTGGTCGCCGGTGCACGCGCACCCGCGAGCGATTGACCGCGGCCAGGAGTCCGATATCCGGAGGCCGTAAACGGGCTCCCGCCTCCAATAGAGTTTGACCAGTCCGGATATCCTCTCCCGCCTCCCGCACGTTTTCCGTCACGATGGCTGGCTTGTAGATCGCCGCCCATCCCGGTTTCCGGGAGAGCGAGTTCCCGGTCCTATCGCCTTCATCCGTGTCTTCAAACCGCACCACCGCATCCGCGCCCTCGGGCAGCGGCGCTCCTGTCATGATTCTTGCCGCGGTTCCTGCCTCCAGCCTCCGGCCCGGCGGCGAACCAGCGGCCACCGTGCCGTCGACAAGCATCTCAACCGGCCGCTCCCGGCTGGCTCCCACCGTTTCAGATGCGCGCACGGCGAAGCCGTCCATTGCCGAGTTTCGGAACGGGGGCACGTTGCCAACAGCCACGATTGATTCCGCGAGAACGAGACCCAGAGCATCCAGCGGAACTAGGGTGTCTGCGGGCAGCGCCGAAAACGCTCCCAGAATCCGATCGAGGGCCTCGTCCACTCCTATGGGCGTCACTCCATCCTCTCGGGCCTCGATTGATCCGCCGTTCGTCACTGCCGCCATCCCGTGCGTCAACACGCCCTTCGGCTGCCGCCTGTCTCTATTCAGGTTCTCTCAGCATCCAAAGCCTTCATTGCCGCGACCAATTCCCTTACCGAGCCAGCCGACGTCTGCAGGGCGGTTAACTCATCCTCCCGCAAACGCAGGTCGATAATCTCGTCCACGCCAGCCGCCCCGAGACGGACCATCACCCCGACAAAGAAGTCCCGAATTCCGAACTCCCCTCGGAGCAGGACGCTGCACGGCAGGACTCGCCGCTTGTCGAGCATGATCGCGTCCACCATCTCAACAACCGACGCGCCAGGCGCGGAGTAGGCACTGCCTGTCTTCAAGAGCGAAACGATCTCCGCGCCACCGCTTGCCGTCCGTTCTTCGAGCGCCCGTATGCGTTCTGGCGTCAGAAGCTCCGGTAGCGCCAATCCTGACACGGTCGAAAATCGTGACAACGGCACCATCGTGTCGCCGTGTCCCCCAAGTACACACGCCGAGACGTCTTCAACTGAAACGTCGAGTTCCATCGCGATGAACGTCCGAAACCGTGCCGCGTCGAGCACCCCCGCCATCCCCACCACCCGTTCCCGAGGAAAGCCCGAGGTCTCGAACGCGACGTGGCACATCGCATCGAGCGGGTTGGAGACGACAATGAGGACCGCTCCAGGTGAAGCCGCCGCCACCTGCTCCGTCACCGAGCGCACGATGCCCATGTTCGTGCGCAGGAGGTCGTCTCGGCTCATCCCGGGTTTTCTTGCGATTCCCGACGTGATGACGACCACGTCGGAGCCTGCGGTCGCCTCGTAATCATTGGTCCCAGTGACTCGCGTGTCGTAGCCCAGCACCGGGCCCGCCTGCATCAGATCGAGCGCCTTCCCTTGCGGCAGTCCCTCGACGATGTCGACGAGAACGACGTCAGCGTAATCCCTCAGTGCCAGGTACTGGGCGACCGCACCGCCAACCATACCAGCGCCAACGATCGTGACCTTCCGGCGCCCGTTCTTGCCGCCTGCCGAGGTGGTGTCCATTCAGGTCGTCCTCCCGCCACTGTTGCCTGGTGATCACGAAATGTTATGCCAAAAATTCATCGGAAACGCGTGCTCCCGACAAGGGAGGGCGCACTATAGCACGCGATCTTTCAGCACCCGCCACGCAATCTCGCAATTTGGACTATTGTTTCGTTCCGAGGTCGATACTATCTGTTTGAGGAGTGTCCCTGTGGCCAGCCCTTCAACTTCGGACCAATTCACAATCCCATTCGGCCGCGATACGATCTCCTTCACACTGCCTGACGGCTTGCACGGCAGCCTCGCCACGTCCCAGACGGTCGGGGCGTTGCCCGTTCCTGAAGCCGCCGCCCACACCGCGATCTCCAACCCAGTCGGAGCCCCGCGGTTGCGCGACCTCGCTCGTGGCAAACGCCGCGTGTGTATCGCCGTCACGGACGCCACCCGTGCCTGCCCCGACCACGTCCTCGTTCCCCCCATGCTCGACGAGCTGCGGGCCGCTGGCATCCCCGACGAAGCCGTCACCATTCTTGTCGCCGTCGGTGCGCACCGCCCGAGTAGCGGCGAGGAGAAGCGGCAAAAGCTTGGCCACGACGTCGTTCAACGCTACCGGGTAGTGGACCATGATGCCACGGACATCGCCAACCTTGTCCCGGTGGAAGACGGCAACGACGGGATTCCGTTCCGCCTCAATCGACTGGCCGTTGACGCCGACTTACTTTTGTCGACCGGGGTGGTCGAGCCGCATCAATACGCGGGCTACAGCGGCGGCGGCAAGACGGTCGCCATCGGCTGTGCTGATGAGGCGACGATCGCGTACACCCATGGACCGACCATGCTTGACCTTCCTGGCACACGCCTCGCCCAGATCGTCGGTAACCCATTTCAGGAAGCGGTTCGAAGAGTAGCCCGTGCCGCCCGTCTGGCGTTCGTAGGAAACGCCATCCTCGATGATGAGGCCCGCGTCATCACCATTGCGTACGGCGCAGCCGAGCCGGTCCACGACTACCTCGCGTCCGTGGCGGGACCCCTCTTTACATCGCCCATTGCCCAGCAAGTCGACATCGCTGTCGCCGGTGTCGGATATCCGAAGGATGAAAATCTCTACCAAGCGAGCCGGGCCGCCAGCTACCTTCAGTTTGCTCCCGTGCCCGTGGTTCGTAAAGGCGGAGTAATCGTTATCCCCGCGGCCTGTCCCGAAGGCGCAGGTCAAGGAGCGGGCGAGCAGCGATTCTTGGCCGCCATGACCGCCCCAGGCGGTCTCCGCGCGGTCATTGAACGTGCCCGTCGTGATGGGATTCGCCCGGGCGAGCAGCGCGCCTACATCATGGCCCGGGTACTCGAAGACGCCACGGTCATTATCGCCGGCATGAAGGATCGTGAGGCAGCACGCTCAGTCGGAATGATTCCCGCAACCGATCTCGACGAGGCGCTCTCTCTCGCGGCAGACCATGTTGGCACACCGGCCTCCGTCCTCGTGGTGCCCCACGCCCTCCTGACGCTGCCACTCGTAACACCCAGCCCGGCTCGCCACGCGGGGCTTTCTCCCGCCACGAGCCTTGCCCCAGCATAAATTGACGCCGAACAGCGAATGTTGAGTGCAACGCCCTTCGATAGCCTGTCGCCGGAACGCCGATGGGGCATGGTTGACGGCTCATTATCCCAATCCTATACTCTTTCAGGAGTCATTCCGATGCCCAGGTGGCGGAATCGGCAGACGCGCTAGCTTGAGGGGCTAGTGCCCGTTTAGGGCGTGAAGGTTCAAATCCTTTCCTGGGCACCGCACACGCCGATTCGAACGCAGCGGGCGATTAGCTCAGCTGGGAGAGCGCCACGTTTACACCGTGGATGTCAGAGGTTCGAGTCCTCTATCGCCCACCATCGTCGCCCCTCCTTCGCCAAGGTAGCTCAGTTGGTAGAGCTCACGACTGAAAATCGTGCGGTCGGCAGTTCGAGTCTGCCCCTTGGCACCACTCCCAGCGCCATCGACGAAGACCAGCCATCGTGTGTAGACGACACCCTGTGACCGTTGGCCTCTTTGAGCGTAGTCCGTAGAGCAACGTCTTCACGCTATCTGTCCCGCTCCACGGCATTCGTCAGCGGAATGGCCCACAATTTCGGCAACGCGCCGTGGTTGGTACCAAGTCGTGCTAACTCCCCTCCGCCACCTACAACGCAAGTCGAAACGTTCGCAGTGAGCCATCAACCTGCCCGAGACCACCTGGCCGCGATCCTCCACGCACCGATTAGCGACCCAGCGCCTCAGTCGTCTCCTTCGACCACCGGCGTGTCCGCCAGGTCCCCCCACTCATTCCAGGAACCGTCGTAGTTCGCGAACTGGGAGTGACCCGTCCGGTGAAGCGCGAAAAGCACGGCCGTCGCCGTGACCCCTCCGTTACAATAAGCGACCACGCGCTGATCGCTCGCCACCCCGGCGTTTGCCAGAATCCGCGTTTGCTCCTTTAGCGGCTTCCAATCCCCGTTCTCGGTCAACAGTTCCTTCGCCGGAACGTTGACCGCTGCCGGTAGATGCCCTCGCCGCTCCCCGCGCACGATGTCCCCGCGGTACTGGGAGGGGTCGCGCGCGTCAATGAAACGTGTCCTTCCATCGTCGAGGAGCGTCCGAACCTCCTCGATCTCTACCCGGAGGCTGGGCCGCTCCACCGGGGAAAAGACCGCCGGCCGCGGTCGAGACGCTTCCCGTACAACTGGTCGATCCTCAGCCACCCACCGCGCATATCCACCTTCCAGAACCGCCGCTTTGTCGTGCCCGTAGTACTTAAGTGCCCACCACAACCTGGTAGCGAAATGTCCACCCGCGTGATCGACGATGACCACGTCAGAGTCATCGCCAATTCCGTGCTCGGACATGGCCCGCGCGAAGCGGTCCAGCTCAGCAATCTGAACCGGCACTGGGTTCGCCAAATTGACGATGTCCGTGGTCCAATCGATATACACAGATTCCGGAATGTGGCCGGCGTCGTACTCGTCCCTCGCACCAAGATAATCAGCTCGTTGACGCCCTCCCCCGAGATCGACCGTTCTCACATAGCCCCGTATATCTGCGACCCGCACGGTCGGATGTTTCAGATAAGCGACGAGCCAAGAGGTTGAAACGAGGCTATCCGGTAGGATCGTAGTCTCACTCATCAGGTTGACTTCCCAAAGTCCAAGCGAACGTTTCGCCTAAATTGGTCAATACCGAAGTACCTTCAAATGCGGGCCCCTTTGCTTGACACGCATTTACCACCTGGCTACAATCCTACCGCGTCTCATCACGGTCGCGTGCGGAAGTGGCTCAGTGGTAGAGCATCTCCTTGCCAAGGAGAAGGTCGCGGGTTCGAATCCCGTCTTCCGCTCCCATTCCCTTATCCAAGGCCAGTCAGAGGTCATGCGGGCCAAAGCGCCCGCTTCTTGCTATTGCACCAACGCCCCACCGGAATGGTCAACCGATCTTACACGCGGACGTGGCGGAATGGCAGACGCCGCGGTCTTAAAAACCGTTGGAGGGAAACCTCCGTGCGGGTTCGAGTCCCGCCGTCCGCACCAAATATTCGCATAAAGACAAGAAAAACGAGGGACCGGCAGATGAGTTGTCCTCGCCCTCGATTGGTTCTTACCCCAATTAGTACCCCAAAATCCCCACCGATACCCCAGCTAGGCGCCGAGAACGGCGTCCATTGCCTTCGCCGCCTCTTGGTGCATCACCGGTACGAGGTGTGAATAGGTGTCCAGCGTGAGGGTGATCGTCGCGTGCCCGAGCATCTCGCTCACGACCTTGGGATGGACGCCAGCGGCGAGAAGCAAGGTCGCGGCGGTGTGGCGGCAGTCGTGGAACCGAATGTCTGGGAGGCCCGCTTGCTTCAGCGCCGCCTTGAAAACTTTTGTCTGCCATGAGGGGTCGAGCGGTGCGCCGGTCCCCGTGCAGAACACGAGGCCGCCGTCCTGCCACATGGACCCGGCGACGCGCCGCTCGAACGTCTGCCGGTCGCGGTGGGTGCGAAGCGCGGAGACGGCCCGGTCACTAAGCAGGATGACGCGACGGGAGCGAGTGCTCTTTGGTTCGGTGAAGACGAGGCCTTTCCCCCGCTGCCGCTGCAAGGCGCGGCGGACGGCCAGCTTTCCGGCGTCGAGGTCCGCATCCTCCCAGCGAAGGCCCAAGAGCTCGCCTTGCCGCATCCCGGTCGTTATCGCCAGGACGTAGAGGGCGTGCGCCGGGTCGGTTCGCGTGGCGTCGAGGAGGGCGGCCGCTTGGTCTTTCGTCAGTACGCGCATCTCCGACCGCTTCGGCCGTGGAGGTGTCACGCCGTCGCACGGATTGCGGGCGGTCAGGCCCCAGCGCACCGCTTGATTAAACGCTTGGTGCAGGGCGCGGTGAGTGTGGTGGATGCTGCGGTTCGAGAGGCCGGACCCAGCCAGCGCGGTGTAGAGCCCTTGGAGGTCCAACGGCGTCACACGGGCAAGCAGCACGTGGCCGATGCGAGGCTTCACCCGGACGCGGACGATGGACTCGTACCCCTCGTACGTCTTCACCTTGACGGATGGCCGGACGCTTGCGTCGAGCCACTGGTCGAGGAATTGCCCCACTTTCTGCCGCCCGGTCGCAAGGTCGAGGCCGGCGTCCACATCGCGCAGCGCCGCCCGGAGCTTGTCCTGAGCCTCTCTCCGCGTCTTGCCGTACAGACTCTTGCGCTTGCCCCCAGGAAGGCTAATCCGCGCTTCCCAGAGGCCGTCAGCGCGTTGTTTGATGTTCCCTTCGTTATGGCCCCGTCGTTTCTGCATGGTGTTATGCTCCCCGTTCCTTCGCGTTCGCTTTGTCGCCGGCGCGAGGGTTCCTCAATCCGCCGCCGTCGTGGCTAACCCCGCGGCGGCGGCGGCTTTTCCCGTGGCGACCCCTTCGATCGCCGCGGCGAACTCTTCGATCTCCGCCGGCTTGACCCCGAGCGCCGCGCTCAGCTTCTCGATGATCTCGAACCGCGGCGCCGATCGCCCGTTCTCCGCGAGGTAGACCGTCGAAGGCGCAACGCCGGCCCGCTCCGCCAGCGCCCGAACCGTCAACAAGCGCGCCGCGCGCGCCTCCTTCAATGTGGGCATCTTGCCCCTCCTTTCCGTTCTCCCTATCGTACACTGTCATGACTCAGTATTCAATACGTGTTGACATTGCATCGCATATCGAATACAATGTCAACACAGGGTTGAGGAACCCTCAGGCGATACAAGCGGCAGTGCGAAGGAGCAACGATCATGGCCACCACGATGCAGCGGACCACCCGGCAGGCAACCCCGGCGATGTGGCAGCGCATGCTGCGCAAGGCGCTGGATGAAGGGATCGCGGTCCGGCAGCTTGCTGGATCGGGTGCTTGGATCGCGACGAGCGGCACCGATCCCAATGGTGCCTACCTGGTCAGTCTCTCTGAGTGTGAATGCCCCGGCCACGAATACGGTGGCTACTGCAAGCACCGGGCGAAGCTGGCGCACCATCTGGGTCGCCTCACGCTGCGCGGTCCCGAGCCGGAGCCGGACCCGCCGGCTCCGGCCACCTCTAGCCTGATTCCGTGTGATTGCTGCCGTGGGCGCGGCGTTGACTGGGTCGGAACGGGTCTCGAAATGGAGCCAATTCGGGTCGCATGCGTGGTCTGCGGCGGGACGGGTGAGGTCGAGAGTGGCGACGACGGCGAGCCGGATGGGGACGATACCGCCCACAGCGCCCCATACGACGCGGGACGGGTGGCACGCATTGCGGCGATCACGCGCTACCGCCCCTGTGAGCGTGGCTGGGTGAATCTCGGCACCGACGAGGTCGTGGCGATGCTGCCCGCGGCGTAGCGGTGATCTTGCGACAGGCCATCGGCGGCGGGCAACCCATTCGTTGGTCGCATCGAGCGTGTCAGCCAGCACCGGTTCGCGCACTCTCAGGTCCGTCACGGACCGACCGGTTACACTGCGACCGGTCCGGATCGGCCGGGCACGGAGGGCGAGCATGACGGGCACGGCGCCCGCGAGCATCCTTGTGGTCGACGACGATCCGGCCGTCCTCGCCCTGCTGCGCGAGGTTCTGGTGGAGGAGGGCTACGCGGTGGCGACGGCGCTGGCACCACCTGCCACCGCTGAGGTGGCCCATCTGCGGCCGGACCTCGTCGTCCTCGACCACCGCCTCAAGGCCGCGGAAACCGGGTGGGACGTGGCGCAGCGACTGGGGGCGGACCCGGCAACAGCGGCCATCCCGGTCCTGCTTTGCACCGCCGCGGTCCGCGATGTCCGCTGTCTCGTAGACGAGTTGACGACGCACGACGTCGAGGTGATCCTCAAGCCCTTTGACCTCGACGACCTAGTGGCGGCGGTGCGCCGGGCACTGGCACGGTCTCCCCTGCCACCTCGTCAGGGGTCGCGTCGGTGCTCAGTGGGCTCTCAGCGTGGGTGCCATCGTGGAGGGGGGCGATGAGCGCGACCAGCCGCTCAATGTGGAACTCGATCTGCTCCAGGTCGGCCCCGATGTGGTCACGGCTGAGGGTGTCCACCGCGTGGACACGGCGTCGGGTCTGCTGCGCACGGGCGCGGATGGCGGTAGCAACGTTAAGTAGGTCGTAGGCGAGGTCGGTGAGGCGGCGGGCGGGATCGGCTGGGTGAAGGTCCTCGGGCATGACCGGCTCCTCGCGACGCGAGTGCCGTTCGCACGGCATCTCTCGGGCACGCAAGCCGCGTTCCGCGCCGGAGTGGATGGGCTGGACGCATGGCACGCGGTTTGCACGTCGCCCGGAGCGACGTGGTTCGACGTCGCTGAGCGTGAGGAGGACACGATGAGCGCAGGCAACCAGAGTTCTGGTCGCGAGACGACCATCATCGACAACGAGGTCTACAACCTGCTGACGACCCTGACGACGAAACTGCAAGGGCTGGCCGCCTACGACAAGTACCAGCGGGATGGGCAGGCCAACGACCCGATCTGGCAGGAGTTGCGCCAGCAGGACGAGCAGGCTGTGCGGCGACTGATGCAGCAATTGGACCAGTTTGCCCAGCAGGGCCGGCTGCGAGCCCAGTAGCCGTGCGTCGCGGTGCTCACTTGGTGCAAAGCGGTTAGCGCATGGCGGGCCACCCAACCCGCCCCCTCTCTGGGCGCCGTCCCCGCGTTCGCCTGCCGTGCTCGTTCACACGCCGGCGTCTCCTCCTGCTGCTCGCCCTGACAACGGCGGCGACCGCCTACGTCTGGCCGCGGACGCGGGATCTCGACCGCACCGTCACGATCGACGAACCGGTGTTCCTCGCGATCTCCGCGAACTTCTTCGATGCCGTGGCCCACCGGGACTTCGCCAGGACCAGCCAATTCCTGTACCCGGCGGTGCCGATCATGTGGGCCGGCACGCTCGGCTACGCGGCCGAGCTGCCGACCTACGTCGTCGACCACCCGGACCAGATCCCCAACCTCTACACGGCACACGCAGCCATCCGGTCCGTAGGTGGCGACCCGCTGCGCGTGCTGGTGGCGGCACGGATCGCCCAGATCTTCCTCGAAGCGTGCTGCTTCCTGGTTGCTCTTTGGCTTGTCTACCGCCTGTTCGGCGTCGCCGTCGCGGCCATGGCCGTGGCGTTCATCGCCTTCGATCCGTTCTTGGTCGCCCACGACCAACTGCTGCACGTCGATGGGGTGACCGGCATCACCGCCTTCGCGAGCATGCTCGCCGCGACGTACGCGGATCGGCAGCGGACACGACTGGGGCTGTGGTCGCTGGCCGGGGCGATGGCGGCGCTGTGCTGGCTGACGCGCCTCACCGGCCTGGTGCTGCTCCCGATCATCCTGCTCCTCATCGGCGACGGCGCCATCTCCCGCTATCGGCGGGGCACACAGTCCGCGATCGCGGCCGCGGGAGAGGCCGCCAAAATGGCGGCGGTGGTCATCGGCGCGAGCTTGGCCACCACGGTCCTCCTCTGGCCCGCGCTCTGGGTCGATCCCTCCGGCACCCTCCAGCAGACGATCGCCGGTTGGCGGGATTGGGCCGCAACCCCACACCCGTGGGGTCTGTACTTCGCCGGCAAGACCGTTGCGGGAGACCCCGGCATCCTCTTCTACGTCTTCGTGTTCCTCTACAAGATCACGCCCTTTACACTCGTCGGGCTCGTCGTCGTGGCCGTTGCCGGCCTGTTTCGGCTTGATCCGGTCATGCCGGACCGCGCCTGGCGCCCGGTCGTCGTTCTCGCGACGTTCGTCGTGGTCTATTCCGCGGGGCTGGCGGCGGGTATGCGGAAGTTCGACCGCTACATCCTGCCGGATTTCCCCTTCCTTGACCTCTTTGCCGCCATCGGCGTCGTCGGCGTGGCGCGCCTCGTTTGGGCAACCAGGCGACGCGCTGCGAAGATCGTGGTCGTGGTCGCGGTGACGGGACTAGTCGCCGGCCAGGTCGTTTCGGTGTTAGGGCAACGCCCATACCCACTCGCCTACTACAACCCACTGCTCGGCGGGGTCAAGACCGCGGCGAGCACGGTCATGGTGGGGTGGGGGGAGGGACTCGACCAGGCAGCGCGTTTCATCCTCGCCCAGCCGGACGGTGCCACCGCCGTGGTCAGGACGTCGTTCGACGGGACGTCGCTCCTCTACTTCTTGCCGGCGAGCGTCACGCTGCGCCCGTTGGAGATGCCCGCCGACCGGGTGGGCCTCATGGCCTGGGCCGATACGGATTACGCGGTCACCTACATTCTCCAGTGGCAGCGGAGCACGTCCGGAAGGGTGGTTCCGTACCTGGCGGACGTTGCGCCGATCTCCACCGTGCGGATCGACGGGGTCGATTTCGCCCGGGTCTACGACCTGCGCCGCATTCCCCCGCCCGATTGGATGCTCGCCCCGGCCGGTTGCAGCTGGCGGTTTGACGGTAAGGTCACGTTCGTCGCCTACGGCCCGCGCCAGCCGGTCCGGGGCGAGGCGAGCGGGTCGACGATCGAGCTCGTCTTCCGGACGGACGCGACCAGCGGGGTGCTCCCAGCGTATCAGCTGCGGGGGGTGCTGCATCCCAAGGACGGGATGGGAGCGGCGCTCTCGTTCACGACCTCGCTGGTTCCCAACTCCCAACCGGGGTTGCTGACCGAGGCCGTTGCCGCCGTTCGGCTGCCCGCGGGGCGGCCTCTCGGCGACTACTGGCTCGAAGTTTGGGTGATCGACCCAGCGACGGGGCAGCCGCTGCCGGCGGTCGAGCTCGGCACGTCGGTGGGCAGCGACCATGCCGGCCGACCAGGCTGCTAGTGGTGCGTCAGGACTGAAGTGCCGGTGGCAGGGAGTCTGCGGCGAGTGGGATATTGACCCGCGCGTTCGCCCTGGCGCCCTGCCATGGCCTACCCCTACCGCGTTGTCTTGAGCGAAGAGCAGCGGGCCCACCTCCGGACGCTCGTCGGCTCCGGCGTCGCACCGGCGCGGATGCTCACCCGCGCCCGCATCCTGCTCAAGGCGGATCACGGCGAGGGGGGGCCGGGCTGGTCGGACGCCGCCGTTGCCGGCGCCCTCGACGTGAACCCGAGCACCGTGCTGCGCGTGCGGCGGCAATTCGCAGCCGATGGCCTGGAGGCGACGCTGACGCGCAAGCGACCGGATCGCGTCTACGAACGTGCGCTGGATGGGAGCGGCGAAGCCCATCTCGTCGCCCTCGCCTGTAGCGCCCCCCCGGACGGCCAGGCGCAGTGGAGTCTCCAATTGCTCGCCGACGAACTGGTGCGCCTCGAGGTCGTGGAGACGATCTCCTACGAGACCGTGCGGCAGACGCTCAAAAAAACGCCCTCAAGCCCTGGTTGAACGAGCAATGGTGCTTGGCGCCGACCGCCGATCCCGCCTTCGTGTGGCAGATGGAAGATGTGCTCGATGTTTATCAGCGCCCCCGCGATCCGGCCCGACCCGTGATCTGCCTCGACGAGACGAGTCGCCAGCTCTTGGCCGAGGTCCGGCCGCCACGTCTCCCCGCGCCCGGTCAACCCGCTCGGCACGACCCAGAATACGTCCGGGGCGGGGTGGCCAATCTCTTCCTGGTCACGGAGCCACTGCGCGGCTGGCGCCACGTCCGTGTCAGCCGGCAACGCACCCGGCTCGACTTCGCCCAGTGCATCAAGGAGCTGGTCGACGTCCACTACCCCGACGCCGACCAGATCGTCCTGGTGCTGGATCAGCTCAACACGCATACCCCCGCCTCGCTGTATGCTGCCTTTCCGCCGGCGGAGGCCAAGCGCTTGGCGGATCGGCTGGACATCCACCATACGCCCAAGCACGGGAGCTGGCTGAACATGGCGGAACTGGAGTTGGCGGTGCTCCAGCGTCAGTGCCTCGTCCAACGCCTGCCGGACCGCGCCGCCATGCACCACGCGGTCGCCGCCTGGACCGAGCGCCGCAACGCCGTCACCAGCGCGATCGCCTGGCAGTTCACGACCGCCGACGCCCGCACCAAGCTGCGCCGCCTCTACCCGGCTTTTGAGCCGTGACGAACCACTAGAGGGTGTTATGGACTTTCCACGGCCTACGATCCGCCCGTCCGGCATCACCGTTACGCCGTCCTCGCAGGCCGACACCATCAAGCTGTCGCGACAACGGTGACCGCTTGGCAAATCCGGCCCTCTCCGCTATGCTATCGCCAAAACAGATGTTCCACGTACGTACAGGCGTAAGCGTCGTTGAGTGGCCGGAGCTCGTGGCGGCAGGCTCCGTGCAAGTTCGCGACAGCGACTCGACGGGATGGAGAGCTGATGGACCTGCTCGATCGGATGGTGGGACACGATCGCTGGGCGACCGCTCAGCTCCTGGAGCTGTGCAGCACTCTGACCGACGTGCAGCTCGATCAGGAGTTCGACGTCGGCCACCGCGCCCTACGCGAGACACTCGACCACATGATTTACGTCATTGACTTCTGGACGGGGTGGATGGCCGGGCGACCAGTCGATCACGACCGGACCACACAGCAGTATGATCGCTCGATCGCCGCGCTCATTGAACGTCACGAGCGCTACCAGGCGAACTTCGCGGCGTTCGCTCGCCGGGTGCGTGACGAGCAGCGCCTGGATGACACCTTCGTCGACCACTATGCCGTTCGCCAGTCACTCGGCGCCACAATCATCCAGCTCCTCCATCACAACGCGCAACACCGGAGCGAGGTGCGGCATATGCTCGAACGCCTGGGAGTAGCCGAGCTGTGGGACTACGATCCCCAGGAGTGGGAGCATGTCACGGGACGCGTCTAGTGGTGCGTCAGAGCTAAAACGCCGGTGGCAGGGAGCATGCTGGGGAGTGAGGGTCGATTCGCCGCCCGCCTCGGAGGTGCTGCCATGGCGTACCC
>JAABUN010004113.1_pt1 | contig 20611 bp, 22 predicted proteins | sample 5559311 | NCBI WGS metagenome assembly JAABUN01 (sample SAMN10711877, study PRJNA513370) | rock metagenome | isolation source: Antarctica rocks | place: Antarctica: Victoria Land, Siegfried Peak sud
GCGCAAGCTTGACGCTGCGCCCGCAAATCCGGTATGCTCTGATGCTGTCGCGGGGCCTTAGCTCAGCTGGGAGAGCACCTGCTTTGCAAGCAGGGGGTCATCAGTTCAAATCTGATAGGCTCCACCACAAGAAACGCTGTGTAGCACGCAAAAGAGAAACCCCGCCAAGTGCGGGGCTTTTGCTTTGTCTCCCTTTTTACCGCAGAAGTACCGCAGGAGAGTTTTAGTTCACGGTTCTGGGCTGGGTTGCGACCCCCAAGAGGTCGTCCAGGCTTACCGCTGCTTCACGCCGCTCGGCTTCGTAGAGGTGCCGGTAGGTATTGAGCGTAAAGCCTGGGCTGCTATGCCCTAGACGCTCTGACACTATCTCTACAGATATACCGCGCTGCAACGCGAGAGAGGCGTAGGTGTGGCGCAGGTCATGCACGCGAATCTCTTTGAGGTCAGGGGCAGCGCCTTTGATCAAACGCTTGAACGTGCGGGTCAGGTTCCGGGGGTGTAAATCTGTTCCAAGTTTGGTTGTAAACACTAGGCCGCTGTCTGTCCAGGCGTTGCCCAAAAAAGCTTGGTCTGCTTTCTGGCTATCTCTGCGGGTGCTCAGCACGCTCAGCACGTCCCGGCTCGAGTAGAGGGTACGACGCGATTTGGGTGTTTTTACAGCTGTGATGATAGGCGTATCACTATCTCCAGGCATCGTCAGTGCTTGGCGTATCCGCACCGCACCTTCGTTAAAATCTACATCCTGCCAACTCAACCCCAGCACCTCACCACGGCGCAAACCCAGCGCCAGCATGAGGTAAAAGATCGGGTAGAGCACGTCGTCTTTAGCGACCGCCAAAAAGCAGGACACCTCTTCTTTGTTCCAAGCTTCTGCCAGACGTTCGACTCGAGCCGTTTTGACCTTGACCGTCAGAGCCGGATTCCGGGTGATGATCTCTTCATGAACAGCATCTGCGAGCGCCGAGCATAGCAGCGCCGCGGCCTTGCGTTGTGACCGGGGCGCTAGACCTCTGTTAGAGAGCGCGGTGTAGCAGTCTCGCACATTCGCAGGACGCAGGCTCTGAAGCTTTACATCCTTTATAGGGGTACTCAGCAGATGGTTAATCGTCTGCTGATAGGTCGAGCGTGTTTTCTGGGTGATGTGGGTTTTGCCTTCCAGATGTCGCGCCAAGTATTTAGCGACCGTCACACGGTCGATAGCCGGGAGTGAGCCCTGATGGTGTTTTAGAAGCAGCTCGTTTAGCTTCTGAGAAGCTTCCGCGCGGGTCTTGCCGTAGACAGAGCGCCGCTTGGGGTTGCCCTTCTCTGTAATGCCTACAGTAAATGCACCTTCCCAGAGCCCATCTTTACGTTGACGGAAACTACCCTCGTTCTTGCCGCGCCGTTTTGCCATGTTTATGCTTCCTCTCTGTACTCGAGCAAATCCTGCACATTTACTTCTCGGCTTGTAAGACTCCGTAAAGCTGAAATGATCGCCTCTACGCTGCCACGGTTGAAGTTGGTTGGGCCTTCTCCTGTAAAGCGGTAGATCGTCTTTGCGCCAAACTCATAGCCCAAGCGGATGATCTCGCGCTCGAGCTGGGCCGGGGTTGTTCCTGAAGCTTGGAGCACGTCGTCTAGTTTCCAGATGAGTCTACTCATGCCCTGAAGTATACACTACTAAGCCGACAGATGTATTGACACAACACCTACACAAGTGTATACTAAGGACATCTAAGGGGCACACGCCCTGGTAAGCAGAGCCCCTTAGAAATCCCAGTAGCAGGAGATTCGAGATGCAGAATATCACCATCCGCAAGCAACCCGGTACAAGCTACGCCCACCCCGTCAAGGCTTACGACTTAGAACGCAACGGCGTCACCGTCGGTACGCTTCAGACATGGGGGACGAGTTGGGAAGTCTTGGACGCCGCGATGAACGAAGTCAGCCGTCACACCACCATCAAGGCAGCGGTACGTGTCGCGTCGAGGGCTCTGTAATGAGCTATCACACCTTCGCAGACATCGAGATGTACGCCGACCGTGAAGAGGACTTGCAAAAGCTGTTTGCAGAACTGGCAGCAGAGGACGGGGCGGACGATCAGCTGCCCCCTATCCTTCAGGACGAAGTACCGGGCGAAGATTGGGAATGGGCGGCGTGAGTGCTTCCCTACTTTTCCAACTGGCACGGGCGAAGAACGGTTTAGAGGACGCCCAGATCGCCCTCTGTGGTGCTGTGACCGCACACGCTGAAGCCAAGCGGGTGCTCGAGCTGGCTGAAGCTGTGAAGCTCTGTGAAGGCGTCGAGGGTAAGAATGAAAGAGAACGCTCGGCAAAACTGCGGCTCGAGTTACGTGCCGAGTGTGCGGCATCAGCTGAAGCTGAGGACGCGCTGACTGAAGCGCGTTGTAGCTTTGAGGTCGCTCGGCTCGAGTGGGACTTGGCCCGGTACAGCGTGAGACTGGAAAGGATCGAAAACTTTAGAGAAGCAGCATAACGAAAAGACAGTAGACCTATTTTTCATCCCATCGAGTAGACCGCCTGCCTCATCCTAGAAGCGGTCTATTCCGAACGAAAATCAAATTTCGTTGTGGGTACGCAAAAACTTGTACAGAGATTTGGCAAGCCTTTTCGCTTCGGGGCTCATCAAATCCCATGATATGACCTCAGCCGCTACTTCACTGAGCTGATTTTTTCTATAGGTTTTGAGCGTACCGCTTTCTGCCACCCAGCTCGGTGGAATGATGCCCAACTCTTTTTCGAGGTACTCCCCTAACCGTCGCTCTTTGTAGTCTGCCTGAGCAAAAGTCAATGAATCAACGGCAGAACTATCGGGCATTATCTCGCTTAAACATTTCTTTATTTCAGCTGGAGATAGCAAATTCTCAATCTCAATGCAGGAGGTGGGGTAATACACAAAGTTATTCCTGTCAGCGGCAACGGCTTTAATCTCAGCGTGCTTTTTGCCTTTCCCTTCGTCGCGGTCAGCGACAAGAAATATACGGTTACAAAGCGCAGTGCTTTGAATTTTTGCAAGGACATCTTTTTGACCTCGGTCGTACTCCTCAAAACCTTCTGTTCCTCATCTAGGTATGTCGCTCAAAAGGTAGTGGGCCAAATTAGACCCGGCATACTCCCAGAAAGCGAAGTGTGTATCTTCGCGCATAAACTTTAAGCCGTCGTCTTGAAAGTCCGTGCTGCTTTGATAGGCATTTAAGTAAGCTCGGAGGTAGTGCCTATCTGTAACGCCTTCGACCCAAATCCCGCATTGTGCTAGTAGTACGGAGGCATTCTGTACCCCGAGTAATGCCAGGGCGTCATGGTGCTCACTGACAAGAGGACGTACTAGAAAGCCCTCCCTCTCGTCTTTACGCTGTTGAAAGGCGAAGATCGAAATATCATCAGACGCAATCGAGCCGTCATCAAGGGTCATTCGTAGAAGGTGATTTGAGTGTGTCGTCAAAAAGACTCTGAGCTGCTTTTCTTTGAGTGTGTCGTTCTCGAGCAGGGTTCGCAGGAATAGACGCTGAAGACCAGGGTGAAGGTTGATCTCCGGTTCTTCGATAAAAATCCAGCTCTTCGGCTCTGCCATAAAGAGCTGGTAAAGCAAAATGATGAGCGTGTTAATACCGTCGCCTAAGTTGTGCAAGTCTCGAGATGTTTCGCCTTCAATACGAACATTGATGTGCTGACCCGAGTCAAATGATTCATCAAGCGGTACTAGCTCAATGGGTCTACCCTCGAAAAATGCGTCGCCCAAAAAACGCTCGAAGTTTCTGAGCCGCGCGAGAACCTCAGTTGTACCGTTCCTGCTAACCTTCAAAGTGTCGTAGAGGCGGTTTCCTGTAAAAATTTGTAGGCTGCTATCCTCGAGATGATAGTTTTGACGTGTCGTTACCTCGAAAATGTCATAAGCTAGCCGCTTTCCTGATTCATCGCGCAAGCTTATAGCTGACCGTAAAGTAGGAATATAAAAACGTTCGGGAGGTTCAACGAGCTTTGTCACATCATTGTTGGCAAGAGACTCAAACGCGTCCCAAAAGCTCAGGAAGTTCTTTTGCCATTCTTGTGTTACCTTGTCTACGTCAAACGCTAAAAAGCGAGACTTTGCTCCACCTCTCATGGACAAAGGAGTTAGATAACCAGAACTCCTTTGTTGCCTCTCGTCATCCGCCTGACGAGCTTCCACTTCGCCACGCATTAAGTTTCGGACCCAAATGAATGGATATAGGTCACTTTTAGCAAGGTCAGCGTCATGGAAAGGTTTGTTCGTAACACGCGCGCCTAAAAACTGAAGAACGACGCTGTAAAGCATCCGAAGACTTTCTACATCTACCTTGAAGTCAACATCAGTACTTACCTTAATACCTGAGAGAGCGTTTTTCATCCAATCGTGCGTATCCGAAAAAACCTGGGGTGCGCCGTTGTACGTTGAATATCCTGACTGCTTGACACGAAAAGTTAAGGTTTCGTCTGAACGGATGAGCCATTGAAGTCGCGTCAACAAATTCCACATCGTGTCATATGTTGCAGAGGATGCGAAAAATTGATGTTGGTGAGTTTTTGCGATACCTCTTAAAAAGCGGCTCTTGCCCGCATTAGTCGCACCAACAAAAATGTTGATTCTACCGATAGGCCCAAAGCTCCACGATGCCCCATGTTGCGAGAGCGTCGCATTATGACTAGCGTCTAAAGGCTGAACGATGTAAGCACTCAGCCCCTCTTCAAATTCCTCTAGCGTTTGGAAGTACAAGTCATCAGTTGAATCAGACACAAGACCTTGATTTTACTACTGCCTCGATTGAGGGAGAGAGAATTAACTCAGCTTCTATAAGCCGTTGCGGTAAAGTTGTCCATGTCTAAACAAGTACCTTTGGCGGCTAAGGCGTGAACGAAGAGCAGACCAAATTCGATTACATCACCCCGGCTCTCTTAGAGGCTGGCTGGCACAACCACGGGAAGATCGAACTCGAGTACCGTATCGCCGCTGACCGTATCCGGGCGGGCAACCCTGGCAAGGAAAAGCGCGAACCCGACACCGACAAAAAAGCCGACTACTGCCTACGGTACAACGATGTGCCCTTAGCGATTGTCGAGGCCAAAGCTAAAAGCGAAGGTGCCATGAAGGGCTATGAACAGGCAAAAGACTACGCCCGCCGCGCTGAAATCCCCTTCGCTTTTTCGACTGACGGCCTCGAGCTAGCTGAGTACAATTTTCTAACGCACGAGTTTAGCCAGCGAGCCCTCGAGCCCTTCCCTACTCCTCAAGAGCTGTGGACGCGCTACTTAGAGCGTAAACCGCAGTACGGCAACCCTGCTTTTACCGAGCCGTTTCTGACACGCGGCGGTCGAGGTCCGCGCTTTTACCAAGAGCGAGCAGTTTACCGGGTGCTAGAAGCCATAGATCAGGGCGAAGACAAAGTGCTGATTACACTGGCGACCGGCACCGGCAAAACGGTGATCGCGTTTCATCTCGTCTGGAAGCTGATCCGCAGCGGACGTATGAACCGCGTGCTCTTTCTAGCGGATCGGGTTGCCTTACGCGGTCAAGCCTTTGCCCGCTTTGAACCCTTTGGAGATGAGCGTGAAGAGATCGAAGGGCGTGACCTAAAGACCGGGCGTAAGGTCTACTTTGGTATCTATCAGACGATGTACGCGGGTAAAGAAGGTGAACGGCTCTACCAGACGCTACCCCGTGACTATTTCGACCTCATCATCATTGACGAAGCGCACCGCAGCGGGTTTGGTACCTGGCACGAGATTTTAGAACACTTCAACACCGCTACCCGCTTGGGTATGACCGCCACGCCCAAACGCAAAGACAACATCGACACCTACGGCTATTTTGGCGAACCGGTCTATTCGTATTCGATGGCGCAAGGGATCGAAGACGGCTACCTTGCCCCGTTCCGGCGTTTCGTGGTTTCGACCAATGTCGATAAAGAGGGCGTGACCTACAAGGGTCAGACCTACCAGACGAAAGACTATGAGCGGAAGCTGATCCTGCCTGAACGCACGCAGAAGATTGCCAAAGACTTGGTAGAGCGTATGAGTAAGGTCTCAGACAAGATGGATAAAACTATTGTCTTTTGCGTCAATCAGAACCACGCTCGAGACTTTGCCAAAGCCGTGCAGCAGCAGATGAAACATTTGGGGCTGTCTAACTATGCTGTCCCGATTTTGTCTGAAGAGCGCACCGCTAGGCAGTCGTTGAAGGACTTCTCTGATACCGAGAAGTCAACACCCGTGGTTGTAACCTCCGTTGAAATCCTCACCACGGGGGTAGACGCACCCACCGCCCGCAACATCGTTATTCTGCGCCCTATTTCTTCACAAGAGGTCTTCAAGCAGATTGTAGGCCGCGGCGCGCGTATCTGGGAAGAGGCAGGTAAGAACAAGCTTTCGTTTAACATCATCGACTACGTGAAGGCTACCGAGTTCATGCGGGACGACGACTGGATGGGCACACCGCAGTACGAAGAAAACGATGATATAGGCGGCGGCGGAGATGAAGGCCGAAGGCCGAAACCAGTAAGCCCACCTGAAGAGGAAACTACAGTTAATCCACCACCGAGAGAACCGCCCGAGACCTATACCGGTCTCAAAATCTACATAGCAGAAGAAGCTGAGTTTTTACTCACGGCAGACGGGCGCAGCATGACGCAGAGCCAATATCGAGACTACGCGCGGCTACAGGTAAAAGACCTTGTACCCGACCCTGAAAGCCTGCGTAGCTCGTGGCGTGACCGCGACGAGCGGCAGACCATCGTGAAGACCTTAGAGGCCAAGGGGATACAAGCGGAGGCGCTGGCGTTTCTATTTGAAGCGCCCGATAGCGACACCTATGACCTCTTAGCCCACCTCGCCTTCGGGCAGCCTTTACGAACTCGTGAGGAGCGTGTCACGATGCTTCAGAACAAGTACGCTGAGGTTTTGGAACCCTACAGCGGCGAACAGCTCGAGATCGTCGAAGCACTACTTAGCAAGTATGTGATGGCGGGGATTAAGGAACTCGAGACGGCAGATGTCTTCCATGTCTACCCGCTGAGCAACTACGGCGATTTTCCTCAGATTGCAGGACTCTTCGGGGGTAGTAGCGGTTTACGGACAATGGTGAACAGCCTCGAGCAAGCACTTTATGAGTTTTAGGTTTTGAAGGAGCACAGTGAATAGAGAACAGCTGCGAACGGTCATCAATAGTGCGTGTGACAAGCTGAGGCGTGACGGGCTAGGCGTGCAGGGGTACATGGAAGAAATCTCGTGGCTGCTCTTTTTGAAGGCGCTCGAGCGCACTGACCTGGCGAATAAAGAGCTAGCTGAGTATGGAAGCGTGCCATATGAGCCGATCATCCCGGAGGCTTTCGAGTGGTCACGGTGGGCCGCACAACCCGAGAACACCAACGAGCGGTTGCGAAACAGTCCACGTTATGAAGGAGCCGAGCTGTACGCCTTCTTAACCAAGCCGGACGGACTTTTCTCTACTTTAAGCAAACTGAGCGGCACGCCGGAGCGTGACAGCGTAGCCGAGATTTTTAGCGGTTTGGGGAGACCCCGGAGCATTGACGGGACGAACCTCTATGACGTAATTGGCGAGATCAACAAACTCGACTTTCACAGCGCCCAAGACATGTACGCACTTGGCACCATCTACGAAGAGCTGTTACAAGAGACAGGTAAGGCGGGTGGCTTTGCCGGAGAGTTTTATACACCTCGGCCCGTCGTGCGCTTTATGGTGGAGATGCTCGACCCCAAAGCCGGTGAAAGCATCTATGACGGCGCGATGGGCACCGGCGGCTTTTTAATCAGCGCCTTTGAACACATGATCCCGCGTGAAGGCGTACAAGCTCAGGGTTCACAACGCGAAAAGGTCAAGGGCACCTTTTACGGCGTAGAGAAAAACCCGCAGACCTACCTTTTAGGCCGAATGAACATGCTCTTGCACGGCGTCCCGGAGCCGATTATCAAACGAGAAAATACCCTCGAGAAGCACCTCGAGCTTGCCAAAGACAAACGCGACGTGATTTTAGCGAACCCGCCTTTCGGTGGCAAAGAGCACGCACGGCTCTCGAGTAACTTTAGCCATGAGACCGCCGCGACCGAAGTCTTGTTTATGCAGCACTTTATGCGAGCACTCAAAGACGGGGGCCGCGCCGCTGTAGTGACGCCGAACGGCTTTTTATTCGGTGATGGAACGGCAGCCAAGGTCAAACTCGACTTGCTCGAGGAATACAACCTGCACACCATCGTGCGCTTACCGAACGGCGTCTTTGCCCCCTATACGAGCATCCCGACGAACTTGCTCTTTTTTGAACGCGGCAAACCTACCGAGACCATCTGGTACTACCAGCTACCCCTCCCAGAAGGTCGCAAAAACTTCACCAAGACGAAACCGATTCAAAACGAGGACTTCAGCGCGGTGCGGGCGTGGTGGGAAGACCGTGAAGAGAACGCGCAAGCATGGCGTTATGACTTTGAGGGGGCGGTGTCACAAGCAGAAGCGGCAGCACGCCCGCATCAGGAGGCGGCAAGCCAAGCTTTACTCGAGGCTACCACACTACTACAGCAGGCTGAAGAGCTAGAGACCGCGCTAAAACCGCTGACGGCGCTCGAGAACATGTCACCGGATGAATCGACGCAGAAAGAAATAGCCGACCTTCGCGCACGGCTCGAGCAGAATAAGAAAGCCGAAAAAGCGCAACGCACCCTAGCCGGTGAAGAGACGAGTAAAGCCAACGCGCTGTTGTGGAGTGTCTACAACCTCGACCGCAAGCACCCGGACAGCCAGGAGGATTTGGAACACCTACCGCCTGAAGAGCTGGTGCAGAGCATCTTGGCGAAAGAGCAGCGGATAGCCGAGATCATGCGGGAGATTGAAGCGGCGCTGGGGGAGCCTGTAGCGGTATGAGTGAGGTTTGGCCTTCTGTACCGTTAGGGGAAGTGCTTAACGAGCGTAATGAAACACTATCTATAGCTTCCAGTGAAGCCCGCGTAATCGAAAAGATAGGGTTCAAAGACGGGAAGATTCAGCTAAGAGCAGACAGCAAGACAAAAACTAAAATGATCCTCATTCGTCCTGGTGATTTTGTTTTATCTGGTATCAATGCTGCAAAAGGGGCAGTAGCCGTTTATGGTGAGGAAAATACAGAACCGATTGCCGCAACGATTCACTATGGGGCTTACATCCCTAAGAAGGACAAAGTAGATGTTGGCTTCTTGTGGTGGCTTCTTCGTAGTAACACTTTTCGTGAGCTTTTAGACCATCACCTACCCGGTGGCATCAAGACAGAATTAAAAGCAAATCGGCTTTTGCCTATACCCGTACCTCTACCTCCGCTTTCAGAGCAGCGGCGGATTGTGGGGAGGCTCGAGCATCTCGCTAGCAAGCTAGAAGAGGCTCGAGGAGCAAATACACAGGCTCAAGCGCAGACAAATGCCTTGCTTCAAGCAAGAGTATCTAAAGCTGTTCAAGACGTAGAATTAAGCGGAACCCTAAACGATGTACTGCTAGAGAAACCCCGTAATGGATGGTCAGCAAAATGTGACAACATAGAGTCAGGTATACCTGTGTTGACTTTGAGTGCGGTAACGGGCTTTCATTACAACGGAAAAGAGCATAAACGCACCTCGCTACCAACTAACCCAAATGCTCACTACTGGCTGGAAGAGGGTGATTTGCTCATCACTCGCAGTAATTCACCTGAATTAGTGGGGCATGTAGCACTTTATGATGGCTATCCTTCCCGTTGTATCTACCCCGATTTGATGATGCGTCTGAAGATTGATAGCAAGAAGGTATCACGCCGATTTGTGCTTTGGTTGATGCAGAGTGATCCGATCAGAGACTACATAAGGGAGAATGCAAAAGGGACAAGCCCTTCTATGAAGAAGATCAATCAGCAGACGGTGATGAGCATCCCATTCCCCTCTGAGCTTTCTTTAGACGAGCAAAATCAAATAGCCAGGTCGTTAGACAATCTCCAGCTCAAGGTAGACAGCCTGAAACAGCTTCAAGCCCAGACTCGAGGGGAGTTAGACGCCCTTCTCCCTTCTGTCCTCGATAAAGCCTTTCGCGGTGAGCTGTAGCCCTTTGTGGTTGACCCGACGCCGCGCACCGCTTCGTTTTATCTAGGTGAGTACCCTTTCGGAGCCTCGAGGCCGCAACAGTTCTTTGTGGACGGTATCGGACACTGCCTAGTGAAGTTCCGTCAGTCGCCGCAAGGCCCAAAGCTGGTGATAAACGAGTTTGTCGGGTTCAGCTTAGCGACCCTTTTAGGGATTCCGCACCCACGGGTGGGCGTCGTCAACATCGGGGCGACCCTACTACCGGATAACGGACGGCTCGAGCTGCCGGAGACAGTACGTTTCGACCTCTGCGCGTTCGAGCCGGGTCTACACATCTACTCGCAGTTTCTCGACGGCAGCACCGACCGGTTTGCACCTTCTGATCTGCGGAGTATCAGCGACAATGGGAGCATCTTTGCCGGTGTCGTTTTACTCGACATCTTGCTCAGCCATTGGGACAGAAGTCCGGGTAACATGAACTTGCTACTTCATAGAGCCAGCCAACAACGTTTGTATCTCATTGACTTGGGGCATAGTTTTGGAGGTGGAGAGCTGTGGGGCGTAGGCGACATCGAGGACTCGAGTCTCTTGCCTGTCTCTGACCCTCTACCCTATGCTGATGATCTCGAGGCGTACTGCCGTCTGGTCAGCAATCCCGCCCGGAGCTTTGAGCCCTACCTAGCGCGACTCGCTCGTATAGATGAACGCGGTATCATGGCTATCATCGGAGCAGTACCAAACGAGTGGCAGCTAACGGCGGCGGAAGCGGAGATGCTAGTAAAATATCTTTCTGACCGGGTGGCAGCTTTACCCGATTATATGGCTGAGAGGCTGGAGAGGAACGAGTGGTGGCGGTGACAACTATGCAGGCAAGTTACGCGGTAATTCGCTATATGCCCAGCATCTTACGTGAGGAGTTCGTCAACGTAGGCGTCATACTCGTGTGTCCCGCAGCAACGTTTCAGCGTGTTCTAGCACTGCCGAGTTTCAGCAAAGAGCAGCGGCGTTTGGGCGCGCTCGAGAACGTAGACGGTCACTTTTTACAACACGCCATCTCGAAGTTGAGCGACGCGGCGAAGAACCGAACGTTCCACGAATTGGTAGGCCGAAACGCGGCTCCAGAGGGACTTTTGACAGCCACCGGACTCAACTACCTACAGCAGAGCTATCACAACAACATTCAGCTGACGAAACCCCGCACTGCGCTTACTGAGAACCCCCAGGAGACGCTCGAGGAGCTTTTCCGCATGTTCGTCGCGGAGCCGGAGGTAGAGACGCACAGGCGCACCATAACCCGCGAGAAGATGCGCGCCGAGGTAACGAAAGTGTTTAACCGATACGAGCTTTTTAGCAAGTATCCGAACCGTGTAATGGAAAAGGCACAACCGGTTCCGGGGACAACCAAAGTAGATATTTACTACCAGAACGGCGTCGCCCACTTTTACCAGATCATCCCCTTTGTAGACCCCGGACGCGCAGCAGCGGCGGCGAGCAGCTACCGTATGCTGGCCTCTGACGTTCGTAGCTACGAAGATGAGTTTGCTGAAGCTCAGTTTTCTGTGTTTGGATACGACGGCGTGCCCCGAGAACAGGCGCGCGAAATGAACGATGTAAAAGCGCGGCTCGAAGACGACGGTATCGAGTTACTCAACTATCGCCAAGACGCGCTCAACGTTGCCGAGCGCATTAGACACGAGCTAGACCAGCTGCACGGCGCAGCTTTACCCACTGACTAAGCCGTGATTCCAACCAATATGTAACGCTCGAGACCTAAGCAGCCTCGAGCGGTTTCGTCTATCGGTATTTGCTATGAGGCCCGTTCAGAGACTGTATAGCGTCTCTTAACACCTGTCAGAAATACTGTATGGACAGCACGCTAAAAGAACTAAGCCGACTCAGCTATCAGCGGTTTATGTCGGGTGCGACCCAGCATACCCGTTTCGGGTTTACCAACCACTACCCGCGCTATTGCTTCGAGGTCATACGCCTCACCATCCGGGAGCCTTCTTTTTTTGAAGTAACTCCCAAGTACCTTGTCCAAATCATCGGTTCGGCCTACGGGTAACTTCATAGATTGCCCTATGAACTCACCCGTTTCAAAACGGCGGCGCAGCTCTCGTACTACCGAAGGCTCATCCTTTTGAGGTAGTTCGGTGTTTTGATGCAAAGGGGTGTGCAGCAAAACTTCATCTGTGTCAGGCGGCGTTTCTACTGTTTGATGTTCTGATGCAGTAGGTTTTGGCTGGTCCTCATCGTCTTTCAAGCGGTAGCCGACAGGTTGACCCCGCCCTGGTAGTTGTACTACCAACAAGGTATTACCTAGTCGTTCAACCAACTCCTTGAGGGCACTCGCTGCTGCACGGTGCTGGACATTGCCCTCACGTATGGCAACCTCGAGTAGTTCTTTGCGCTCTATTACAGTGCCGCGTCTGGTCTCGAGCACACTTTGCATAGCCCTCAACGCTCGTTCGGTTTTTGTCTCGCCATAGGACTCGGGCAATTCGGTTTCTTCAACTCGTACCGCGTCGGCGTTGAAGTTCAGTTCTAGTCCAAAAGGTTCCGGTAGCGCGGCGAAACTCAACTTACTGACATCCCAACGCAGAACATTGCGTCCTTGTACTTCTTTCGCCGGGACGCGGGTCAGCAGATGCACCGTGCGACTCTGTGCAGGTTTAGCGATGCTACCCATAACGCCACGTGCCCCTGCTTTCTCACCGCTCATCGGTTTGGGTAGGTGGTCGATCAGGATAACAGCAGCACCCGTTTCGGTAGCGAGGCGACGCATATACCAGAGCGGCCCCTGTACAGCGGTGAGCTTTACAGGATCAGCACCGGGAAAAGCTGCCATAAATGAGTCAACGACGATTAGGTTAACCCCTGTCGCGCGCGCGAGGTCGCCTAACTGTTTCACTTCATCTATACCCATCCCAAAGGTATCGGGGTCGGGCTCGAGTACGATAATTTTGCTTATGTCACCATCGGGGTAAGCAGCTCGGTGCTTATCAAGCCAGAAACGTACACTGCGCCCGTCGCCGGGGGCGTCATAGTCTACGAAGATGGTTTTACCGGGGCCAACGTGCCTACCTAAGAATTCCCCACCGTTGGGGCGGCTTGCTTGCCAAGCAAGGGCGGTTAGCATGGCTGTTTTGCCATGTCCTGGCAGGGATGCAATGAGGTTGAGGAAGCCTTTAAGTATCAACTCTTCCAGATACCAGTCGAGCGGCTCGAGTTGGCGGGTGAGGTCTACCTGGATTAAAGGCACGGCTTGCCTCCTAGCACGGGAACCGCTCGCCCTATATGGGGGCTAGCGCCTACTCTCGGCTCAGGCGACAATCCGCTATCCGAAAACATCAAATCGGACTTTTGCTGTGGGAGACGCAGATTTTTTGGTGCAGTGGCTGACGCATCAAAAGATTTGACTACACTAAAAGAGCAGGCATCTTTGAGGCTACGGTTAAGCCGTTCTAAAAGAGCCAAGCGGCACCCACGCCCCGCTATATCGCAAGCGTCCATAGGCCACGGGTCAAGGGTATAGACCTTGCAAGCACCTGCCTCGAGCGCCTGCGCTGCCCACTTATCACGCGCCGCTTGACTTGCCTCGTCAGCATCGGCATACACGTAGACGGTGCGGCTTTTGAGAGTGTCGAGGTGTGGCTTCCCACCATTACCTGCTACGCCCATGACCCCTAGATCGGGTCGTGCTAAAGAACATGCCATCGCGTTCAACTCCCCTTCAATCACGAGCACTTCGTTATGGTTTAAGAAGTCCGGCGAACACCACGCGGGGCTACCGTGACCTTTCAGGCCGGTATAGCGGTCGTTCTTCGTTTTCGGATACGCTTTCCGGCATTTGATGTTGAGGACGGTTCCGTTTGGGCCGAACACCGGAAACAGCGCGTCATCTCGTTCAGCACGAAAGCCAAGCTTGTGTAAGTCCGCCAGGGTAAAGCCGCGCCCCTCCATCACAAGAGGAACGCGGCGTAACAGTGCGGCTTGGCGGTAGTGGTGCTCGAGCAGTTCCAACGCAACCGGCTTAAAGATCGGGGCAGGCTTGGCAACTTTGACAGGCGAGCGGGGTAGCGTAGCGCCTACCGCCCCGCCAGCGCGACTCTCGAGTTCTCTAATGGCTTCGGCGGTGCTGAGGTCGCAGGCTGCCTCGAGCCAGTTCACCGCGTCACCTTGCGCCCCACACGAAAAGCATTTGTAACCGTTTTCGTAGATGTGGCAGCTCGGGTTGTGGTCGTCGTGGAACGGGCACAGCACCTTACCGTTACGTCCGATGTCGTGCGTTTCGCTCACGAGGTCGTGGAAGGGCACGGCAGCTTTAAGCGCAGCGATGTCCGCCACCTTAGAACTCCTTTCCGATGTTGTCTTGAATCCAACGCTCGAGTGCTGCCGCAGGGATGCGGAGGGTGTTACCAATTTTGATGCAAGGTAAGACCCCGGCATTGGCGAGACCGTAGGTGCGGTTGATGCCTAAGTTCAATCTTTTGGCAGCCGCTCGGACGGTGAGGAGATACGGTTCGTGGACCTTCGCTGATGTGTTGGTGTCTCGTAAGGTAGTCACGCGATGAGTGTCCCGCTCGAGTCGGTAAGTTTCTGAATTGCTTCAATAGGTTATGATTTGTCACGACTAGAACGGAGTACAAATATGTTTGCAAAATTCAGTTGCACCTTTTGAGGTAGAATGCTCGAGATTACATATTCATTCGATTTAGCTGAGGCTTTAGTTCAGGCGGGAACAGCTGACTACAGAAGCGTAAGGAGAAGGTGGCTCGTACTCTGTTTGGTGTATCAAGCCCCTACGCTGATGCCCTCACAGGCTGAGGGAAAGACAAAGCGAGTGACTGCAAGATGGATTGCAAAGAAGACCGGCTATTCAGCGTCACGGGTGGGTCAGATTGTACGTGATTACAACCTTGATGGCACAGAGATATTTACCCGCTCGCGTACGAGGCCCGGTGCTGGTCGTCCCGGTACGCTGAGCGAGCCGCAGCAAGGCATCCTTGCAAGGTTCCTCTATGAACGCGGTATGGACACGCCGCTCAAAGTCATCTGCGAGTTCGTAGAAAGGGAGCTTGAGAAGCCGATACACCCCGCTACAGCGTCCCGTTACCGGGAGAAGATTAAAAATGGCGAGATTGAGGTTCCCCCCGAACCTGAAGATAAACCTGAACCTATCAAGAAGAAAGCGCCTAAGCCCCGGAAAGCTAGCGAAACGAAACCGCAACTGCCGGAAGAACCTAAGCCGCGAGCTGTTGAGAAGCTGGAAGCGCCAGACCTGCCAATAGACGAACAACCGACACTTTGGCCTATGGAAAAGCCTCCCAGAAAAAAGAAAAGGTAGCTCTGGAGTTGGTCGGTTTAAGTCCAACCATAAACTAAGCAGCAAGTGTTTCCAAGCCTTCAAGGGGCTGTTGGAGCGCTTCGAACACCTCAGGTGAGGTGTAGGGTTCGAGACGCTAAGGCGGGGAAACAAATAGCCTGTGGGCTCATGACGGCATAAGAAACAGCCCGAGACCACTTGCTCGGGCTGCGCTCGGGAGAGCTGAGGCTAGGTTAGAGGGCGACTGTGTACGGGGTGTGTGCGAAGGATAAAGCCGCCTTCGTCCAGCCTCCTCAGGTCGGGATATCGAACAAGCGTGGGTAGGTGTGAGGCAGACTCTTTGCCTGCTCGATGTCGATACCTATCTCCGTTGCGAGTTCCTCGGTCATCCCCGCCACCTCCATCTCGCCCGGCAGCAGGAACGCCGGGGCAAGGGCTGTCACGCTCAGGTGGTGAACCGTCGTCCCCTCCTTCCACCCTTTCTTCACGCGCTTGATCGTCTGCCGGACTACGCGCTGATACCTTTTGGACATACCGCTTTTAACGACGGCTTGCTCCCAACCGCGAAGCAGCATGTCGTGATCATCGAAAACGCGGAAGTAGGGCTCGTCAGGCGTCTTGGGTGGGTTGCCGGGGATGTCGCCAGGCTCAAAGGTGATCAGCATGTCAGGCATAAGGGTCTCCTTTTCGGTGTGAGTGAAGCTCACACCAGCAGCTTACGGATGAGGTCAGTTCATCTTTTTTGGGTCTCTAAGCTCGACAGTATGAGGCTCGAGTGCCCGCTTAGGCAACTCGTTGAGGTCCCGCTCCATGCGGCGTTGTAACGCCAAGAAGTCCTCGGGCGAGAGCCCCTCCTGCAACACCGTCATCAGCCGCCTGAGCATCAGTGTGAATACGTCGAGCTGCTCGGCCGCCTTGTTCTTCACTCGCGTGTCCGCTCGGACCTGAGCGAGCTTGATTAGGCGAGCGTGACGCGCTTCGATAGCGTCTTGCAACGACGTGAACCGCTCAAAGGCACCTCTCACCTTCACGACCTTATCGGTCACCTCGCTAAGCCGACCTAGTGTCTCTAATACTCCAGCCACCGTCAGACCGTCAGCGTCCTTGACCCGCTCGACGTGCCAATCTCGGAGATCCTCGAGAAGCACCTCAAGCTCCTCAGCGAGCTCTTTACCCGATGGCTCGAGAGCCTGCAAACGCTGCAACCGTGCCCGGAGGTGCAGCATGTCCTCGTCAGTGGCATCAGGATCGAGCTCGGCTTGTCGGTATTCGTTGACGAGCTCGAAGAGGTTGACCGTCTCATCACGGCTGTACCAGCCGGTCTTCAGGGGTCGCCCTGATGCCCCTAGCGGCTTGCCCTTCTCTTTGGCCTTACTGCTTTCAACCCTGTCCTTGGCGCGCTTGCGTGTGCCGCCGTGCTGATAGCAGCGTAAGCCGCTCTGGGTGAGGCTCGAGGCAGCCTGATTGCAGAGACCGCATTTCCAGGCGAAGCCGCCGTTGGGCATGGGGCGGAAGCTCTCGGGCTGTTCGATAAGGTCGCGGTCGGTGATAGGAGGGAGATTAGCCATGTCCTCATGCTCCACCACGGGTCGGTGGGTGATGAGTTAAAGGGCGATAAGTCATGGGGTTTGCGGGCACTCCTCACGGAGCTCTCGATCGAAGTTATGAGCCTCGAGGAAGCGGACGGGCACAGGAAACGCGCCTGCGACTAGCTCGCCACGCACTACCAGCGGGCCGCTAAGAGCCGCGGGACCGCTGTCAGGGACCTTTCTAACACGCGGATGCCGAGTAGCTTGCCGTGAAATACCGCATCCTCCGGGCTGTATGATGCCCTGCCGTTATAACCCTTGTACCTGAGCATAGCCTTATCCCTCTTCTTTGGCACCACATTTCGTTTTTCGCCTCAGGCATTGTAAGGACGCTCAAAAAGTGAGGCTTAGAGATCGCCCACAAAATATAACCCGTACCGCTTTAGTCGGGGCTGCGCTCAAGGGTTAAGCTGCGGCTGGTGTAGAGCTGTTGTGCAGCGTTTAGGTGTTATCGAGTTGGCAGCCACTTAAGCGGCGTGTGCATATCCTTGAAGGGCGGTGGCCGGACTATATCTACTCTAGTTGATAGTCTGACACCGAACCATTGGATCGTGAGCGTTTCTGAATAGCTTGCTCTGAGTCATGGGGTTATGCCCGTTTTCTGAATGAATCTCTGAATGGGGTCTGAGCTGTGCTCAGAGTCGCCAACCCTAAAGCTGCCCGTTCATGCACATGTTAAAGCGTGCGATACCGAGTACCTCAGCAGTTACGCCTACCCTTCCAGTTCCGTACAAGAGGTTCCGCCTTCACCGCCATCACCCTAACCATCCAGACCGAGCTGAGTAGACTCGAGCGTGATGAGCCCATCCACACCCTCTACGCCTGCGAGTCGGGCAGCCGCGCCTGGAGTCTCGCTTCACGTGATTCGGACTATGACGTGCGTTTTATCTACGTCCGTCCCCTGGACTGGTACCTGTCTCTGAAAAGGGGGCGCGACGTACTCGAGCAGCAATGCCCCTACGACCTCGACCTCTCCGGTTGGGACGTACGCAAAGCCTTGAAGTTGTTCGCCAAGTCCAACCCGATCTTGCTCGAGTGGCTCAGCTCGCCCATCGTCTACCGCGAGGAGAAGGGCTTTACCGACGCGCTTAGAGCTCTTCTACCCGACTACTACGCCCCACGTGCGTGCATGTACCACTACCTGCACATGGCGAAAGGCAACTACTGGGAATACCTCAAAGGCGAAACGGTGTGGACGAAAAAGTATCTGTACGTGTTACGGCCTATCCTGGCGTGCCGGTGGATAGAAGCTGGACATGGCCCAGTACCGATGGAGATGGCGGTGCTGGTGGACGCACTCTTACAGGGTGAACGCAAGGCGGCGATCCAAGAGCTGATCGCCCGCAAGCAGCAGGGGGAAGAACTCGAGCGAGGGCCGCGGCTGCCGGTGCTCGACACGCTGATCGAAGAGGCGCTCTCACAGCTTGAGGACGCGCCCAAAGCGCAGGTGCAGCCGCGCACGATCATGACGGCGCTCGACGACTTGTTCCGGCAAACGGTTGGGAGGTACGCACCTTGAAAATGGGGCGTACAGTTAACCCCACGCTTTAACCGTTTTAAGTAACTGCTCTTAAGTCATGGGGTTATGACCTTCTTTTTAACCTCTTTTAAGTGAACTCGAAAGTTCGCTATGCTGACGCCAAGTGGTTGTGGTGACGGTTGAGGGCAACGAGCTCGGCCCTAGTGCCGTCTGAGTCTCAAAAGGTAGGGTGCAGAGGATGGTAAGTAGGTGCGTGGCAATAACCTAAACCAAAACAGCTCGCAAATCCTGCTTCAAACGTAAAAGCTTCTCTGAGATGTTTCGGGTTTCTTAGGCTGAAGCGTTTGGAAGTCAAGTAGCCAAAACTGATCCGTAGCCTAAGAGGAGCTGATGATGTTTTCAACTTATGGTTGCACCTTTGCTAATCTGCAAGCCATCTTAAGCGGTATGCTGACGAGCAACGCGTAGCCAACTATAGCGGCTGTCCGACAAGAGGATGAAAAGATGGCTGAAGCGCCTGAGAGAGACTACTTAGACGAACTAGATGCCGAAGCGCGGGAGCGGGCACTTATGCTTGACGAGCGGAGCCGCCGACTCTACCCCGGTTTCCCGAGTCGCATCCAGCGCAAGCGCGATATGGCGGCGTACCGTAACCGTGAACGAATGGAGGAAACCTGCCAACCTATCTGCCCAACTATCCGCAAGAGAAAGGCTTAGGGCTGAAGTGATGACAACCCCATATGAATCTGGCGAGGCCCTCGAGATCGATGAGCAGGCGTTAGATCGCGTCTGGGAAGCTGTACGCTGCGAGCTTCTCGGTTACAAAGCCAACACCCGTGCAGTTGGTGGACCTGACTGGTATCGCGGAGCGCCGCAAGGCAATCTACGCTAGTATGCTCCCCCGTGAAGAGCGGTTGAGGCGTGCTGAAGAGCTGTTTGCACAAGCGCACCTATTTCAAACCACCGTTCAACGTGCGTAGCCCGGGCAAGCACTGGTTGTTCTCACGCCGTGCTGCCCCGTACCCTGCCAATACTAGAGTAGAATCGTCGTTACTAAAGATAGCGAATTTAGTGACATCTACGTTTTTAGCGGTGAGCCGTACAAGCTCCTTTTAGTCAGCATGGACAACATCCGCCACAAGGAACTCGAGGTTCATCAATGTTAAGGCAATAACATACTTGATGCACCCAACCCCGTAACAATTTGCTTTGAAGTGGTCGGACTTATCACGGGTAACAGCAACGACGATGTAGGTCAGCTGAGCTGCTTATGCGGTACTTGGGCCGACCTGCCGCGCAAGTATCAGCAGCCTTGTCGGTCTTTCAGATACGCTGACGCAGCTATTCCCAGCCGTTCAGATATCTCTCGACATGCCCTTTCGGATCGAGAGACGCAGGTAACAGAGGATTAAGGTTTTTGAAAGCACTGGTGACGAGCACCGGCCCTAGCAGCGCAAGAGTCGCCTCCCAAGGAGCTTTGCCCTTAAGTTTCCCCTCCTTCTGATAACGCTCGAGCAATGCGGTTACCTCCGCCACAGCGCCCATAGTCGTCGCGGCCACCTCCGCGAGTTCGGGACGCCTCGGCAGCTCGTTAAGCATCACAAAAAAAATTCGCCCCCGGTTTCTAAGAAGTCGGTTATAGCTACGGATAACACGCTCGAGGTCGGCCTCCAGATGGCCGGTGTACCTTACGCCTTCCTGGGTAAACTTGACCGCCTCGAACTTCATCGCTTCGCGCAGGAGCGTTTCCTTGTTGGCGAACCGGCGGAACAGCGTCGCCTCGCCAATACCTGCTGTTTCGGCGATCTGACCCATAGTCGCTCCCGCATAGCCGTGGTCGATGATGGTGTCTATGGTGGCATCAAAAATACGCTCTTCTGAGATTGGTGCGGGCACAGCATTCCCCCTCCTTACAGTTGATAGTTTACCGTCTCAATATAGCGGCGCAAAAGGTAGCCGAGTTGTCGTCATAAAGAGGCTCGTGAAGTCTTATCTGTAGCGGCCAAACGCAGGAAATTGATAGATACTCTTGACTTCGGTAGGGTTGGTGATTAAACTTCTATTGATAGATATATCTATCAATAGGTGCTGGCATTCCCTGCCGCGGTGATGAGCAGAAACTCACAGAGTAGATAACATAGAGGCTTTAGGTGAGAGTCCTAACTATCAAGTGAGG
>JAABUN010004115.1_pt1 | contig 20603 bp, 16 predicted proteins | sample 5559311 | NCBI WGS metagenome assembly JAABUN01 (sample SAMN10711877, study PRJNA513370) | rock metagenome | isolation source: Antarctica rocks | place: Antarctica: Victoria Land, Siegfried Peak sud
CGATGATCGCCCTGGCCATGCTCAACCTCGGCGGCTACTGCCCACCCCTACCCGGCCGCCAGCTGACGTGACCGACCCACGGAGATGACCGGAGAGCCGAAAAAGATTCGGGGAGCATCGCGGTCGCCAGGTACGCACAGCCGGTGAAGGAGACGACCGCCTCCAGACCCGAGGCCATCGGTGGCAGGAAGTGCACCTGTCCGTCAACCGGCGGGAAGGACCCGGCGGCAGCCTCGAGCAGGAGGGACAGCAACGGGTGCCCGCCCATGCTGCCCCACTTGGCCCGCTCGGGGGACAGACCTCTCACGGCCTCTCTAGCAGCACCGAGATGCCTTGCCCCACACCGATGCACATGGTGACCAGGGCTCGGTCGCCGTCCCGCAGCCGGAGCTCGTGCGCCGCCGTCAACGCCAGTCGGGCACCGGTCATGCCGAGCGGGTGCCCCAGGGCGATGCCGCCACCACTGGGGTTGACGTGCTCGGCGTCGTCGGGCAGCCCCAGCTCGCGGAGCACGGCCAGAGCCTGGGCCGCAAAAGCCTCGTTGAGCTCCACCACGTCGAGGTCGCCGACCTGCAGCTCGTGGCGCGCGAGCAGCTTGCGCGTGGCCGGGACCGGCCCGATGCCCATGATGCGCGGGGGCACGCCGGCCGTCGCGGCGCCGCTGACCCTGGCCAGCGGCGTGAGCCCGTAGCGCTCGACCGCTCGCTCGGACGCGACCAGCAGGGCAGCCGCGCCGTCGTTGACACCGCTGGAGTTGCCGGCCGTCACGGTGCCGTCCTCGCGGAACGCCGGTGCCAGCCGGGCCAGCGCCTCAGGGGTCGTCTCCCGCGGGTGCTCATCGCGGTCGACGACGACCGGCTCGCCCTTGCGCTGCGGCACCCGCACCGGTGTAATCTCGGCCGAGAAGCGGTCTGCGGCAAGCGCCTTGGCCGCCCGCTGCTGCGAACGCAGCGCAAAGGCGTCCTGGTCCTGGCGGGAGACGGCGAACTGCTCGGCCACGTTCTCGGCGGTCTCTCCCATCGAGTCGGTCCCGTACGCGGACTGGAGCGCCTTGTTCACGAATCGCCAGCCGATGGTGGTGTCGTAGACCTCAGGGCTGCGCGCAAAGGCTGTGGTGCTCTTGGGCATCACGAACGGCGCCCGGCTCATGCTCTCCACCCCGCCCGCGACAACGAGATCCGCCTCGCCGGTGCGGACCTGCCGCGCGGCGATGGCCAGGGCGTCCGCGCCCGACCCGCATAGCCGGTTGACGGTGGTGCCCGTCACGCCCTCGTCCATGCCCGCCAGCAGCACCGCCATCCGGGCTACGTCGCGGTTGTCCTCCCCGGCCTGGTTGGCGCACCCCAGCACGACGTCGTCCAGGCTCGCCCAGTCCACCTGCGGATGACGGGCCATCAGCTCGCGGAGCACGTGTGCGGCCAAGTCGTCCGGACGCACGGACGACAGCGAGCCGGCGTAGCGGCCCACCGGCGTGCGGAGCCCGTCCACCAGATAGGCCGGGCCATTGGTGCCGCTTGCTGGACGACTCATGAAGGCTCCTTGTTCGGGCGTCTCGACGACGCGTTCGTCGGGTCAGCACCATACGTTCACTCTGGGGCCATCTGCGCACCTATGCGCCATTCGTCCTGGCTAGTAGCGTCGGTCGGGCCGCCGCCGGCTCCTGGCCGGCACCCCCTGCCGAAGGACACCCTCTCCATGCAGCATCGCCGCCCGGTGGGCCTCGTCGCCCTGTTCGCCCTGTTCGCCAGCCCACTCGCCCTCGCCACCCCAGCCGGCGCCTTTGCGCCGCCGGACTCCCGCGTCTTCATCAACGAGCTGCACTACGACAACGACGGCGCCGACACCGGTGAATTCGTCGAGGTCGCAGGCCCGGCTGGGACGGATGTGGCCGGCTGGACCGTTGTCGCGTACAACGGCAGCGGCGGGGCGGCATACTCCACGCAGACGCTGGAAGGCGTGCTCGACGACCACACCGGATCAGGTTTCGGCTTCGCCTCCGTGGACTTGGCAGGCCTCCAGAACGGCTCTCCTGACGGCGTCGCGCTCGTCGATAGCGGCGGCGCTGTGGTGCAGTTCCTCTCATACGAAAGCATGTTCGCCGCTACCAACGGCCCGGCCGTCGGTATGACCAGCACCGACATCGGTGTTGCCGAGACCGGTAGCGAACCAGTCGGCTTCTCCCTACAGCTCACCGGCACGGGCGAGAGCTACGGCGACTTCACGTGGGGCGCGCCAGCCGCCCAGACCCCGGGTGCGGCCAACAACGGCCAGGTCTTCTTGGCCTCGGGCGACCCCGCACAGCCGGTCCTCACGTGCGACGGCAGCCTGACCGCGACCACCGGCACCGGCGCCACCTCCGAGGTGTCCGCGACCGACGCGGACAGCAACATCGTCAGCCTCGACATCACTTCGTACTCGGTCGCGGGTATCACCCTCGACGGCTTCACCGTCCCTACGGACGGACAGGCCGCGACTGCGACGCTCACCGTGGATGGAATGACCGCGGTCGGCACCTACGAGGTGGAGATCACCGCCACGACAGACGACGAGCAGCTGACCACGTGCACCGTGTCGGTGGTCGTGTCGGACCCGCTCGCGACCACTCTGATCTCCACCGTCCAGGGAGCAGGCTCCGCCTCGCCTCTCGCCGGGCAGGATGTCCAGGTCGAGGCAGTCGTCACGTCCCTCATCACGTCGAACGACGCTCTTGCAGGCTTCTACATCCAGGAAGAGAAGCGGGACTACGACCGCAACGCGACCACGTCGGAGGGCATCTACGTCTTCTGCGACGAGGTCTGTCCGGCTGACCTCGCTGCGGGCGATCTCGTGCAGGTCACCGGTGTGGTCGAGGAATTTTTCGACAACACCCAGATCAACGCCACCGGCGCGGACGCGAGCACGACACTGCTGAAATCCGACCGACGACTGCCACCGGCCGCCGTGCTGACGCTGCCTGCTGACTCCTCCACGCGGGACCCCGCGACCTTCGAGAACGTCGAGGGCATGCGTACGACGATCTCGACGACGTTGGTCGTCAGCGAGTACTTCAACCTGGCCCGATTCGGCCAGATCGTGCTCACCGCTGGCGAGCGGGAGTACCAGTACACCCAGACCAACGAACCGAGCGTCGAGGGCTACCAGGCCTTTTTGGCCGACCTGGCCACCCGTCAGATCATCCTGGACGACGACAGCAACGACCAGAATGACGCCACCAGCGGTCCGATGGACAACGAGCCCTACTTTTACCCGACCCCGGGGCTGAGCACGGACAACTACTTCCGTGGCGGCGACACGATCACCGGCCTCACCGGCGTCTTCGAGTACTCCTTCGGCGCCTGGAAGCTACGCCCGGTGACAGGTGAGGACTACACGTTCGAGCGGGCCAACGCCCGCCCTGCAGCGCCCGACGTGGTCGGTGGCAGGCTGACGGTCGCGAGCTTCAACGTCCTGAACTACTTCGCGACCATCGACGAGACACCGTTCAGGGACTCCGGCCCCTGTGGCCCGAGCGTCATGCTCGACTGCCGCGGCGCCGACTCCGAGGCCGAGCGGGTACGCCAGCTCGACAAGATCGTCGCCGCGCTCGAGGTCATCGACGCCGACGTCTTCGGTCTGATCGAGATCGAGAACGACCAGGGCCGGGCCACCCAGCAGATCGTCGAGGCGCTGAACGCCGTGACCGCGCCGGGGACGTACGACTCCATCGACACCGGCTTCATCGGCACGGACGCCATCAAGCAGGCATTCGTGTACAAGACGTCGACCGTCATCCCCGTCGGGGACCACGCGCTGCTCACCAGTGTCCAGGACGCGCGGTTCGACGACACGAAAAACCGGCCGGCACTGATCCAGACCTTCGAGGAGGTCGCCACGGGTGAGCGGGTCACCGTCGCGGTGAACCACCTCAAGAGCAAGGGTTCGGGCTGCGGTCCGGGCGACGACTCGCCGGCCGACGGCTCGGGCAACTGCGACGGCACCCGCACCGAGGCCGCCCAGGCGCTCGCCGACTTCCTGGCGACCGACCCGACCAAGAGCGGCGACCCTGACGTGCTGATCATCGGCGACCTGAACTCCTACTCCCAGGAGCGCCCGATCACCACCCTGGAGACGGCCGGCTACGTCGACCTGCTCGAGCGGTTCGAGGGCTTGGAGTCCTACGGGTACGTGTTCGACGGCCGGCTCGGCCACCTCGACCATGCCCTGGCCACCGAGACGCTCAACGACCAGGTGACCGGTGCCGGTGGCTGGAAGATCAATGCCGACGAGGTGCCGTTGTTCGACTACAACGACACCATCCTGGACGCCGGCGAATCCAGCTTCGAGCGTGAGTCGTCAGCCTTGCCGTTGTACGCGCCGGACCCCTACCGCTCCAGCGACCACGACCCGGTGGTCATCGGCCTGGCGCTCGGTGGTCCACTCGCGCCGCCGAACACGGCCCCTGTTGCCGACGCCGGTGGTCCGTACAACGTCTCCCCTGGCCGCAGCGCGGTGCTCGACGCGTCTGGGTCGAGCGATCCGGATGGCGACACGCTAACCTACGCCTGGGATCTCGACGGCGACGGTCAGTTCGACGACGCCACGGGTGCCACGGCAACCTTCCGCGGCAACCGCCGGCCCGGCACCTATCCGGTGTCGGTGCAGGTCAGCGACGGAGAGCTGACGTCGGTCGACGGCACCGTCGTCAAGGTCGTTCCGCCCGGCCGTCGGCGCAGCTGACGCAGCACTGCACAGAACGAGGCCCCGTGCTGCGGAAGCAGGGCGGGGCCTCGTCGTGCTGCGTGGGCGCCCGGCGACGGCGACCCTGCGCTCAGGACAGGGCCAGCCGCACGGCCAGCGCCAAGCCCGCGGCTCCGATGACCAGCCGCAGCGGCGTCTCGGGCAGCCGCCTGACCACGCCGGGCCCCAGCGCGGCGCCGACCAGGCAGCCAGCGGCAAGCGGCAGTGTGGCCGACCACTGCACCGGTGCCAGCACCAGGAAACCCACCGTCGCGGTGAAGTTCGAGACGGCGAGCAGGACGTTCTTGAAGGCGTTCACCCGTGGCCAGTCGTCGGGCACGATCGCGCCGAGGATGGCCATCACCAGGACACCGGCGGCCGCTCCGAAGTACCCGCCGTAGACACAGACCAGCCCGACGGCGCCCACGACCACCGGGTGCCGCTCGGAAAGGTGCTCGCTGCGCAGCCGCTGCAGCCACGGCCGCGCCAGCAGGGCTACCGATGCGAACGCGATCAGCCACGGCACCACGGCCTCAAAGGCCTCGGGCGGCAGACTCAGCAGCAACGCCATCCCGACCACACCGCCGACCAGAGCGACCAGGACGAACGGCAGCAGGCGACGGGCCTGGCCGCGCAGCTCCGGCAACGACGCCCCGACCGAGCTCACCGAGCTGATCGTCAACGCCACCGTGTTCGAGACGTTGGCCGTCAGCGGCGTCAGCCCAGTGGCCAGCAGCGCCGGGTAGGACACTAGGGAAGCCAGCCCGGCACCGGAGCCGATCAGGCCGGCCAGCACACCGGCCACCATGAGGAATCCGGTCTCGCCCCAGGTCATGGGTAGGCCCGCCGGTTCAGCCCCGTTCCAGATCGTCGTCGTCGGAGTTGTGCGCGTCGGGTTGGCCGAGCACCGCCCGGCCCGCCTCCAGCCGGGCCACCGGCACCCGGAACGGTGAGCACGAGACGTAGTCCAGCCCGGTGCGGTGGAAGAAGTGGATGGACTGCGGGTCGCCGCCGTGCTCGCCGCAGATGCCCGTCTTCAGGCCAGGACGGGTGCTGCGCCCCTCGCGGGTCGATATCTCGATGAGTCGGCCCACACCGTCCACGTCCAGGCTCTCGAACGGCGAGACGGTGAAGACCCCCCGATCGAGGTAGGCGGCGAAGAACGCGGCCTCGACGTCGTCGCGGGAGAACCCCCAGGTGGTCTGGGTGAGGTCGTTCGTCCCGAAGGAGAAGAACTCGGCGACCTCGGCGACGCGGAAGGACGTCAGCGCGGCCCGTGGAAGCTCGATCATCGTGCCGATCGGGATGTCCAGCTCGACGCCCTCGTGCGCGAGGACCTCCGCCAGCACCGCTTCGGCCTCGTCCCGGATGAGGTGCAGCTCCATCACCGATCCCACCAGCGGCACCATGATCTCTGGCATCGGGGTGCCGCCCGCCTTGACGCGCGCGGCCGCCGCCTGGGCGATGGCACGAACCTGCAGCCCGAACAACCCGGGGACTGTCAGCCCCAGCCGAACCCCGCGCAGCCCGAGCATCGGGTTGGACTCGTGCAGCCGTTCCACGGCCGCCAGCAGCCGGGTGTCCGCAGGGTCCACCTCTCCGCGCTCGCCGGCCAGCGCCACCTTCACCATCAGCTCGGCGCGGTCGGGGAGGAACTCGTGCAGCGGCGGGTCCAGCAGCCGGATGGTCGTCGGCAGGCCGTCCATCTCCGTCAGCAGCTGCACGAAGTCCTCGGTCTGCGGCGGAACCAGCGCGGCGAGGGCCTGCTCGCGCTCCGTGGCGCTGTCGGCCAGGATGACCCGTTCGATCAGGGATCGACGGTCACCCAGGAACATGTGCTCCGTCCGGCACAGACCGATGCCCTCGGCGCCCATGCGGCGCGCGCGCGAGGCGTCAGGCGCGGTGTCCGCGTTCGCACGCACCCGCATGCTGCGCACACCGTCGGCGTGGGTGAGCAGCCGGTCGACGGCCCGGACCACGTCCGCCGTGCCCTCGTCAACGCTCTGGAGAGCCCGCTCGATCCCTTCCTCCAGGTACAGCACCACTGGTGAGGGCACCACCGGCAGCTCCCCGACGAACACCTCACCGGTCGAGCCGTCGATCGACAGGAGGTCACCCTCGTGCACGTCCACCCCGCCCGCACAGGCCACCTTCGTGATGGCGTCGACCTCCAGGCTCTCGGCCCCGCACACCGCCGTCTTGCCCATGCCGCGCGCCACGACCGCCGCGTGCGAGGTCTTTCCGCCCCGACTGGTCAGAATGCCCGTCGCAGCGATCATCCCCTCGAGGTCCTCGGGGTTGGTCTCCTTGCGCACGAGGACTACCCGCTCGCCGCGGGCCTCCCACGCGACGGCCGTCGCCGAGTCGAAGACCACGCGCCCGACGGCGGCACCGGGCGAGGCCGCCATGCCACGGGTCAGCAGGGTGCGCTGCGCGGCGGCGTCGAACTGGGGGAACATCAGCTGGGCCAGCTGAGCGCCGGTGACGCGCTCCAGCGCCTCGTCCATCGTGATCAGCTGCTCGTCCACGAGCTGGGTGGCGATCCTGAAAGCCGATGCGGCGGTTCGCTTCCCGACCCTGGTCTGCAGCATCCACAGCTTGCCGCGCTCGACCGTGAACTCGATGTCACACAGATCGCGGTAGTGCGTCTCCAGCCGACGCATGATCTTGCGCAGCTGATCGTAGGAGTCCTTGTCCACCTCCGCGAAGTCGTCCAGCGAGAGGGTGTTCCGGATGCCGGAGACGACGTCCTCGCCCTGGGCGTTGACGAGGTAGTCCCCGTAGACGCCGGGCATGCCGGTAGCCGGGTCCCGGGTGAAGCAGACGCCGGTTCCCGACGTCGCGCCGAGGTTGCCGAACACCATCGTGCACACGTTCACCGCTGTGCCGAGATCGTGCGGGATCCGCTCGCGCCGGCGGTACAGCTTGGCGCGGTCGGTGTTCCAGGAGTCGAACACCGACCGGGTGGCCAGGTCCAGCTGATGGCGTGGGTCCTGCGGGAACTCCCGCCCGGTGTGCTCCACGACGATGCCCTTGAAGACCTCGACCAGCTCCTTGAGGTCGCCCGCCTCCAGCTCGACGTCGCTCTGCACGCCCTTGCGCTCCTTGGCGCCGTCGAGTGCGATGGCGAACGCCTCACCCTCGACGCCGAGGACCGTCTTGCCGAACATCTGGATCAGGCGCCGGTAGGAGTCCCAGGCGAAGCGCTCGTCCCCGGACGCCTCGACCAGACCGACCACCGAGTGGTCGTTCAGGCCCACGTTCAGGACAGTCTCCATCATCCCCGGCATCGAGTACTTCGCCCCGGAGCGAACGCTCACCAGCAAAGGATCGTGCGAGTCGCCCAGCCGCCGCCCGACCGCGTCCTCGAGGTGACGCAACGCCATCGTCACCTGCACGCGCAGCTGGTCGGGCTGGCGCCCCTCCTCCAGGTAATACCGGCAGGCCTGGGTGGTGATGGTGAAGCCCGGTGGCACCGGAAGGCCGAGCCGCGTCATCTCAGCAAGGTTTGCCCCCTTGCCGCCGAGCAGGTCCTTCTGGTCCTTGTCGCCCTCGCTGAACTCGTAGACCAGCTTGGCCATGGGGCACCGCGCTTCCTGGGGGTTCGCACATTCGCTTCATTCCGTCTGACGTCACGGTACAGACCACGCACGTACCCGCCCCCAGGACGTTGGAGACTTCTTCAGCTGTCGCCCCACACCTCGAGCAGCCGGCGAGCAAAGGCGGCGGGGTCCTCGGCGAAGCCACCGTGCCCACCGGGGAACCGAGTCGGCTCGATGCCGAGCGCTGTCGCCAGGGCGGTCGACGTCAGGTCGCAGAGCTGCCCGACGGACTGCTCGCCGATGCCCAGCACGATCCGCGTGCTCGCCGCTGACAGGGCCTCGACGTCGGGGACCCACCGGGTGGTCGGGCGGATCTCGTGCAGGAAGAACCGCCGCTCGTCGGCCGCCTGCTGAGGTTCCCGCTCACCGCCGAACATCTGCTGCAGCACCGGTTCAGGGAGATCGAAACCGGCCGCCTGCATGAACCGGCGCCACGCCGCGAGTGATCCCTTGCTCAGGTACGCGGTGACGATGTCCTCGGTGTCGGCGCGGCGCCGCTCACGATCGTCGAGCAGCTCCTGCAGCGGCGGCTCGTGGGCGACGAGGGTGTGGACCTGTTCGGGGTGCGCCTGGACGAGGGCGAGCCCGCTGACCGCACCACCGCTGGAACCGAAGACAGTGGCCGGACCGGCATCGAGGTGGGCCAGCAGCCGGGAGAAGTCGTCCGCCCGCAGGTCAGGTGTCGAGTCCTGCTCTGGGTCGTCGAGGGTGCTGCGGTTGATGCCCCGCGGATCGGTGGTGACCACGGTGTGGTCGACGGCCAGCAGCTCGGCCAGCGGCGCGAACGCGTTGGCGTCCATGGGGGATCCCACGAGCAGGACGAGCGGGCCCCGCCCTCGGACCTCGTAGTGCAGCCGGACTCCGGGCACGTCGAGGCTGCAGGATGTGGTGGCGGTGGTCATCGGTCCTCCAGCGGGGGCGGCGGTGGTTGTCGAGAATCAGACCCGACCGGGGCCTCGAACTCATCGGTCATGGCGAGAAAGGCTGATGCGGCCACGACGCGGGAGAGGTCGTCGCGCCCCGCACCCAGCGTTCGTCGCCCAGCATCACTTCGTGCCCTCGCCCGACCAGCTCGACCTTGACACGCGCGCTGTCGAGGAGAATGCCGTCCGGGAGATCCACCAGGCCCCAGGGGACTCACCGGCGCTGCGCGCGGGCGACCTCCACCGCACTCTCACGGAACCGCGCCACGACCTCGGGGGTCGGCTCGGCGGACCGCAGCTCGCGGGCGCCGGTCTCCCACGCGGGCGGCTCACTGCCCCCGAGCAGCACCCAGGCGGCTTGGCGCGCGGCGCCGTCCGCGACGTACTCACCGGGTTCCGGGATGTCCACCGGGACCCCGAGCACCGCGGGGGCGACGACGCGCACAGCTTCGGACCGCGCCGCTCCGCCCACCAGGCTGACGCGTTCGACGATGACCCCTTGGCTGCGAACGGCCTCGATGCCGTCTGCCATGAGGCAGAGCATGCCCTCGACGGCAGCCCGGGCGACGTTCTCGGGCGTCATGGAGGTCAGCGTCATGCCGTGCAGGGATCCGGTCGCGTTCGGGAGGTTCGGAGTTCGCTCCCCCTCGAGGTAGGGGACGTGGACGAGGCCCTGCGCGCCCGGCTCGGCAGCGAGCGCCAGGTCGCTGAGCCCGGCATGGTCGACGCCGAGGACCGCCGCCGTGGCGTCGAGCACCCGGGAGGCGTTCAGGGTGCAGACCAGCGGCAGGTAGTTGCCGGTGGCGTCGGCGAAGCCTGCTACCAGCCCGGACGGGTCGGTGGTACCGCTGGACGAGACCGACGCGACCACGCCGGACGTGCCGAGGGACACCGAGGTGTCGCCGGGGCGAAGTCCGAGACCCAGGGCGGCGCCTGCGTTGTCACCGCATCCCGGGCCGAGTCGCAGGTGTCCCCACCCGGCGCGGCGATCACCGGCACCGACGTCGTCCCGGGGGCCGAGGACCCGCGGGAGCACCAGCTCCCTCACGGACGCCTCGTCGCGGCGGAGCGCCAGCGCGAGCAGGTCGTAGCGGTAGGCGTCCGACACCGGGTCGAAGTAGCCGGTGCCCGAGGCGTCTGAACGGTCCGTGACCAGTGCGTCCAGCGACTGCGCGCCGCCGAGACGCCAGGTCAGCCAGTCATGCGGAAGCGCCACCGCCCGGACCGCCGAGGCGTTGTCGGGTTCATGGTCGGCGAGCCACCGGAGCTTGGCGACGGTGAGCGAGGCGACCGGGACCGACCCGATCGCCTCGGCCCACCGCTGCTGCCCCCGTCCGACGTCGCCCTCGCCCAGCTCGGTGACGAGGTCGGCGGCAGCCTCCGCGGACCGGGTGTCGTTCCACAGCAAGGCGGGTCGGACCACCTGCCCGTCGCCGTCCAGGCACACCATCGCGTGCTGCTGCCCCCCGATCGAGAGGGCCGCGACGTCGTCGAGACCACCGGCTGCCGCGATCGCCTGCTGCAGCGCGTCCCACCAGCGTTCGGGATCGACCTCGGTCCCAGGCGGGTGACGAGCCCGACCGTGGCGCACCAGCCGGCCGGACGAGGCGTCCCGGACGACGACCTTGCAGGACTGCGTGGACGAGTCGATCCCGGCGACGAGCTCCATGGCTGCCCTCAACCGAGGAGGTGCTCGACGGCAAGCTGCTGCAGCCGCACGAACCCGAAGTCCCGCTGGGCGGCTGCCTCGGGATCGAAGCCGTCGTCGGACGCGAGCAGGTCCTGCACGGTCTCCCCCTCGGACAGGGTCGGCTGGGCGAGCTCGAGGACGCCGGCGTAGGCCATCGCCTCCTGGACCTGCGGGTCGGCACGGAACGCGGCCGCCTTGTCGGCGAGCATGAGGTAGGTCGACATGCAGGCGCGGGCGGACTCCCACACGCCGTCCATGTACTCGGTGCGTGAGGGCTTGTAGTCGAAGTGGCGCGGTCCGGTGTAGCGGGGGCCGTCGGGGTAGCCCGGGAAACCGTTCTCGATGAGGTCGACGGTGAAGAAGGCCGAGATCAGGTCGCCGTGGCCGAAGACGAGGTCCTGGTCGTACTTGAGGCCGCGCTGGCCGTTGAGGTCGATGTGGAAGAGCTTGTCGCTCCAGAGCGCCTGTCCCAGGCCGTGGGTGTAGTTGAGGTTGGCCATCTGCTCGTGACCGGTCTCGGGGTTCAGGCCCACGATGTCACCGTGCTCGAGCTCGGCGATCAGCGCCAGGGCGTGCCCGGCCGTGGGCAGGAAGATGTCACCCCGGGGCTCGTTCGGCTTGGGCTCCAACGCGATTCGCAGGTCGTGGCCTTGGGCTTTGATGTAGCCGGCGACGGTGTCGAGCCCCTCCTTGTACCGCTCCATCGCGGCGAAGACGTCCTTGGACCCGTCGTACTCGCTGCCCTCCCGGCCGCCCCACATCACGAAGGTCGAGGCGCCCAGCTCGGCCGCGAGGTCGACCGCGTGCAGGATCTTGCGCAGGCCGAAACGACGCACGGAGCGGTCGTTGGAAGTCAGGCCGCCGTCCTTGAACACCGGGTGGCTGAAGGTGTTCGTGGTGACCATCTCGATGACGAGGCCGGCCGCGTCCGTCGCGTCCTTGAAGCGACCCAGGATCGAGGCCTCGGTCGACGCATCGGCGTCGAAGGGGAAGACGTCGTTGTCGTGGAACGTCACTCCCCAGGCACCGATCTCGGCCAGTTTGTCCGCGTACTCCCACGGGTCCAGCGCCGGACGGGTCGGGCCGCCGAACGGGTCGGCTCCGGTCCACCCCACGGTCCAGAGACCGAAGGAGAATTTGTCGTCGGGGGTGGGCTGGCGCGTCATCGGAGCTCCTCGTCGCATATTAGTTGTTCGCTGAAACTTATCGACCGACTCGACTAGGGTCAAGAGGTGCAGCCCAGAGCCGAGCCGCCGACCGCATCGACGCGCCTGGGGTCCGGCTCCTCACTCGGCGCCCGTCAGTCCTCGTTGCGCGACGCCAACCTTGCCCTGGTCACCCGCACGGTCTGCGCCTCGCAGGGCCCGCTGTCACGAGCCGGCGTGGCGGTCCGGACGTCCATGACCAGGTCGACCGTCTCGAGGCTCGTCGACGACCTCGTGGCGGGTGGCGTCCTCGACGAGCTGGAGCCACCGGCGGTAGCCGGGCCCGGCCGGCCCGCGACGCCCTTGGTGCCGGGGATCGGGCTCGCAGCCCTGGGCCTCCAGGTGAACGCCACCTACCTCGCGGCGCGCGTGATCGACCTGAGGGGCAGGGTCGTGGTCGAGAGGATCGAGTACGGGGACTTCGTCGGGTGCGAGCCCCAGCCCACCCTCGACCGCCTCGCAGGGCTCAGTCGCGCGGCGTTGGGCACCGTCCCGACCGGGACCCGGCTGGCCGGAGCGGGGCTGGCCCTGCCGGGCATCGTCTCGACCGGTACCGGTCGCCTGCTCCTGGCGCCCAACCTCGGATGGTCCGACGTCCGACCTGCCGATGTGGTCAACGGGGCCGCCACCGATGGCCTGCCCCTGCGCATCGACAACGAGGCGAACCTGGCAGCGCGCACCGTCGCCGAGCACGCGCCAGGTCACCCCGGCTCCCTGACCGACTTCGTCTACCTGTCCGGCGAGATCGGCATCGGAGGTGCGGTGGTGATAGACGGAGAGCTGATGACGGGTCGGCACGGATGGGCCGGCGAGATCGGACACGTCTGCGTAGACCCCGGTGGACCACCCTGCCCCTGCGGCTCTACCGGGTGCCTCGAGCAGTTCGCCGGACGGCGGGCGCTGTTCTCGGCAGCGGGGATGCCTCCTGATGCGAGTCCCCCGGAGCTGGCCGCACGCGTCGCGGCTGGAGACCCGCGTGCCGTAGACGCGTTGGCCGGCGCCGCTCGCGCCCTGGCCGTGGTGCTCGGCGGCGTCGTCAACGTGCTCGACATCCCCGCGGTCGTCCTGGGCGGTCACCTCGGGCAGATCACCGAGCTGCTGCGCGGGGACCTCGAGCACCAGCTGTCGTCACGGGTGCTGTCGAGCCGGTGGGCAGCGCCCACCCTCCACGCCGCCGACCAGGACGTCGCCCCCGGAGCGACCGGCGCCGCGCTGCAGGAGCTCTCAGCGGTCGTGGCAGACCCGGTGGGCTGGCTGGGGTGACGTGGCCGACGGGGGATCCGGGCCGAGCACGTCCTGCTGCTTCGACGCAGGCCCCGTCAGGTTCGTTCGCCCACCCGGGACAGCCGGTCGGCACCGCGCACCGCACGTCCGGGTCGATCCCTAGACCAACATGGGTGGAGCCGACCTCGACGTGCTCGACGTCGCGTGAGTGGCAGTCCACGCACGACTCCCACGGGCCTCGTTGCGGGAGTGGGTCGGGCGCCGCGTACGTACATCCGTGCGTTAGCGCCCCGGAGGCTGAGCCCACTAGGAATCGCGACAGGGAGACCGCGCGATCCTTTCTTCGGCGAGGTTCTCAGGAGGAGACAGGGCGAGCGCCCGCCACAGCTTCACGTGATGTAGGTCGACGGCTGTCGCAAGGTTGTTGCACTACGTGCGCTCCGCAGCGACGTCTGACTGGAGCCCCGTTGCAGCAAGGCGAAACCCGCCCGGTCCGCGGGGACCGGGCGGGTTGACCGTTCGGTCGGCGTCGTCACCCGGTGTCGTCAGTCGTTGTGGCGCTCATCGTGGTCGTCATCGTGCCGCTTGGCCTTCCAGGGCCCGGTGATCGCGAAGACCACACCGGGGTCCTGGGAGTTGGCGAAGAGGAATCGACCGTTGCTCGAGAAGTTCGCTCCAGCCATCTCGCTGTCCTGGCGATTGAGCGCGAGGAACGCCGTGTGTCCCCGGAGGTCGTCCAGGACGAGGTGGTTCGCCCCCTCACCGTCCTCGCAGACCACGAGGCCGCCGTAGGGGTTGACCGTGATGTTGTCCGGACCGTCGGGGTCGGAGTCCTGGTCCCCTGCGGTGTGGGGGTAGTAGCTCTTGAGCGTGATCGTGCTCCGACGCGGGTCGTAGAACCAGATCTGACCGTCGTGCTCGGCGGCCGAACCGTCTGACGCGCCACGGGCGAACGAGGCGTCGAAGTAGAATCCGTCGTCGCCCCACCACATGCCTTCAAGCTTGCGCGACCGGGTGACGTCGCCACCCGGGGCGCCCGTGACGCCCGCGTAGTTGAACTGCTTGCGCGTCGACGTCGTCCGGGCGTCACGGTCGGGGACCTCGATCCACCGGACCTGAAGCGTCGTGCCCGGCGTGGAGTAGACGGACAGGTCCGGGACGAAGGTGCCCTGGTTCGTGGCATACATCGCGTCCAGCGTGCCGGCATCGTCTGCGAGATCCGCGTAACCGTGCGGCGCACGGCCGTCCGGGCTCCAGCGATAGAGCAGGCCGTTGGGGTTGCTGGCGTCCTCGGTCCCGTAGACGTGGCCCCAGCGGGGGTCGACGACGACGGCCTCGTGGGGGAAGCGACCGAAGGCCTTGATGGGGCGGGCGTTCAGTGGGTTCGTCGGCTCGAACGGGCGGACCTCGAAGACGTATCCGTGGTCCTTGCGGACGTCCTGCGCGGGGTCGGCCTTCTGCTCGCTCTCCTCGCAGGTGAGCCAGGTGCCCCACGGGCTAACGCCACCGGCGCAGCTGGACCACGTGCCCGCGAGGGAGACGACCTCGGATACGCGGTGGCCGTGCTTGTCCACGGTGATGGAGGTCGTGCCACCCTTCGGGCTTCCTTCGTCGTAGGTGATGCCAGGGCGGTGCGGCACCTCTGCGGTCACTGGGTACGGGTTGCCGTTGCCGTTCTCGTGGTTCGACACGAGAACCCAGCCGCCGCCGTGGTGGGGGAAGGAGCCGGTGCCGTCGTATCGCGACGGGCTGAGCTCGCCACCGTCATCGAGGGTGGTGGCGGGAATCGGGTTGCCGCTGTTCCCGGCCACTGCGAGCACGGTGTAGTGGAAGCCGGATGGTAGGTCGAGCAGGCCCGCGGGGTCGGGCCGTAGTGGTCCGTAGCCGGAGCCACGGGATCCGCGGCGCGTCGAGGCAGCACTGGCGGGCTGGGCCCCGCCGATCGCAGCCGTGCCGAGGCCGACGGCCGTCAGGCCGACGAACGTCCGGCGCTTCATGTCTGGGTTCTGAGTCACGAAATATCCTCCGTCTGGGCGTGAGCGGATGGCCATCAACGACCACCGCCTTTCAGCCTTGACGAGCGAGTGAGTCGTTAGCACCAGACGTCTCGTGCACGGACAGTGAACATCTCGCCAACGGGACGAGCCGGACGGCACCAGGCGGTCGTGACCAGCCGATCCCGCAGCAGCAGGTCGGCCCCGTCGTCGACCCCAGGAGCCAGCATCCGCGCGAACCACCTCGCTCCAGAATGACTGCGTCCACGTTCAGGTCGAGCGGGGCCGCTGGTACAGAGCCCGGAGCTGACGGGAGCGGCTCGACGCATCGGGCCGCCGGGAGACGTCCCGAGGGAAGGATCCCGGTCGGCGAGTCAGCCGATCACGGTGGCCCCGTAGCCGGCGACCTGCTCGCGCTCGGGTCGGTGTGGACGAGCTCGAGCAGGTGCGCGTAAGGCCCACTGTCGGCGAGCGCCGCCGCGAGGTCGCGCGCGTCCAGACCGCCCAGGTCCCACAGTCGGACCAGGCCCTCGACGAGCGCCTCACCGGGCTCGGCGTCGATGACGACACCGAGCTCCTCGGCCCGATCGAGCCCGATCTTCTCGATGAGGGTCCGCGGCCGGTGCGGGCTCTGCCGGCGGCGCGCTCCTGGGTATGACCAGGAAGAGGGTCGGCGTCGGTGGCGGGCGCTGGATCTGGGGATGTTCCGGGCGTTTGTGGAGGCGCCGGCTCCGCGGGTGTCGTGCCCCGAGCACGGGTGGTGGTCGCGCACGTGCCGTGGGCCCGCCACGATGCCCGGCACACGGTTGCTTTCGATGACACTTTGGCGTGGTTGGCGACCCGCACCAGCAAGTCGACGTTGGAGGAGCTGCTGCGGATCGCGTGGCGCACGGTCGTGGCGATCGTGGGCCGGGTGGTCGCCGAGGGTGTCGCCGCGCGGGACCCCGCTGCCGGGGCTGGCCCGAATCGGGATCGCTGACATCTCCTACAAGAAGGGCTACCGGTACATCACGATCGTGGTCGACCACGACACCGGCCGGCTGGTGTGGGCCGCCCCGGGCAGGGACCGCAAGACGCTGGCGAAGTTCTTCACCGCGCTGGGCAAGGACCGGTGCGCCGCCATCACTCACGTGTCCGCCGACGCCGCGCCATGGATCGCTGAGGAGGTCAAGGACAAGTGCCCGAACGCGATCCTGGCCCCGACCAGGACCGTCACACAAACATCGGCATAATCCGACCATCGGCCTAATTTAGGAACTCGTTCTGCGGCCGGAGCTCTCGGTTCTCGCGTTCGAACTCGCGCAGCCTGGCCCGATCCGGCAAAGCCAACTCCTCGGCCACCGGGTGCTCACGGCGGTACTTGTTCACCCATTTCCCCAACGTGCCTTCATTGATCCCCAGCTCACGAGCGACCTCAGCGATCGGCCGCTGCGACTTCTAACCAGCGCCACCGGCAGCGCCGGATCGGCGCGTGCCAGCCGGTCGGCGCGGGCCACACCGCCGCGAGCGCGTCCAGCGGGCGCACCTCATCGCCCTGCAGCACCCACACCGCCAACTGCCACGGGCCGCGCGAAGCGTGGTCTGCAGCGTGGCGGTGGCCTGCTGGCCTCGCGACCGGTGCGCGGGCCTTAATCGACCTCGCGCAGGCGTCCGGTAGCGACGTCGAATACGAAACCTCGGATGCTGTCCTTGTGCACGACAAACGGATCGGCCCGGATACGGCCGATGGACTGGCGGACGTCCTGGTCGAGGTCGGTGAACGCCTCGGACGCCCAAGACGGGGTGATGTCCGTGTCCTGGGTGATAGACCTCTTGAAGTCCTCGTCGGTGAACGTCAGCATCCCGCAGTCGGTGTGGTGGATCAGGACGATCTCGGTGGTGCCTAGGAGCCGCTGGCTAATCGCCAGTGAACGCAGTCCGTCAACGGTGACCACCCCACCGGCGTTGCGGATGACGTGCGCCTCACCCTCCCCCAGTCCTAGGACGCGGTACACGTCCAGGCGAGCGTCCATGCACGCCAGCACGGCGATGTGCTTGGACGGGGGCAGAGGCAGCGGGCCAGTGAAACGCGCTGCGTACGACTGGTTGTTGCTGAGCAGGTCGTCCGTTGCTGACACCCGGTCCTCCTCGAGATCGCGCGGTGGCCCGCTATACCGATTCATTCCCACACTACAGCGACCGAGCCATCGAGGTCCATGTCACGGTGCGATGGTCCGACGCATCACTACCGAGATCCCACCCGGACAGGCTCGTTTACGACCACACCGCCGTCTAGACACGCTAGTTGGAAGGCCGCATCGAATTGTGGCTTGAGCCGAGCCAGGTCGGTCGAAGTGAGATCATCAACATAATCAAGGGCAGGGACGCCAGGTCTGGCCGCCGGGTCGTAGCAGCGTGGTCCGGCGTAGCCGGGGGGTTGCGCTCGTCGAAATCACGGTGCCAATGGCCGTGCCTGACGTACCTGAGATCACGACGCGTGTCGACCACATCGTGTCGTAGCGCAGGCGGAGTATGTGGCGCGGCGCCAGGATGCCGCACCATTGAGGGCTCTTCACGGACGAGCATCTGAGTGCCCCCGAACCCGGGGCACGCCGTGGTGGGCGAAGATTCGGGGTCGAGCGCGGCCCGGTGTGCGCTCTGGTCAGGGCATGCTGAGGCGGGTGAGAATGGCGGGGGGTTCGTCGCGGTCGGACACCGAAAACCCTGTAGTGCGCGTGAGCCTGTAGACGAGCATGGTGGTGGAGGGCTTCCGGGCTGAGAGTCAGGGCCCGGAGACGCCGGTAGCGAATCAGCTTCCACATACCTCCGTGGCACGCCCTCTATGCGTCGTTGACAAGCCGGGTCGCGAGACGAGAACGAGCACCATGGTGAGTCCCGACGCGGTAGCGGCTGCGGTGAGCGCCCAGGGGTACCCGACTTGCGGCGCCAGGAACGTGAGCAGGTAGGGCACCAGGAGCCCGGCGTAGGCGAGGCTATAGAAGATCGAGACGACCGCGCCGAGCTCATCGGGTGCTGCGGTTTCCTCGACCTCCCGCAGTCCCGTGCTCAGGCAGAGCCCGTACCCGGCGCCGAGCAACGCGACGGCGAGGGCGGCGGTGGCCAGGCCGGGTCGGGCCGTGGTGTACGCCGTGGCCAGGCAGCCGAGCGCGACCACGGCCAGGCCGGCCGCCGCGGCGGCTCGCCCGTCGCCGTGACGCGCCATGGTGGCGGCATGGAGCCGGCGACCGGCCGACTGGACGCCGTACCCGGCAGCCAGGGCGAGGGCGGCGAGCAGGCCGGGGACGGCCACCTGCAGTCCGGCGACGGGACCGATCCCGTGGGCCGGAAGCGTGGTGAATGCGATGGTCACGCTGCCGAAGACCCACGGCGCAAGGGGCATCGTGATGCTGCGGAACCGGGCGGTGCGGACCGCCTCCGGCAACAGCGGGGGCTTCGTCCCAGGCTCCCAGGTCCGGGCCCGGGTGCGGGTTTCCGGGGCCCGGGGAAGGACCACGAGCGCCAGCACGGTCAACAGCAGGTGGACCAGGTAGGGCAGCAGGACAGGCTCCGGCGCCCACTGCGCCAATAGGCCTGCGACCAGCGGACCGACGCCGAACCCGGCGGTCAGGGCGACGACTGCTCGACGGGCCCCTACCCCGGGGGCTGAGCCGTCGGAGAGCTCCTTGACCCAGGCAGTCCCGATAGTGAACACGGTGCCCGACACCACACCGGTGAGCAGTCGGCCGGCGTAGAGCCACCCCACGCCCCACTGGCCGCCGGCCAGCACGGTCGTGGCCAGCAGCGAGAGCGCAGCGAAGGCGATCATCAGCCCGCGACGGCCGAACCGGTCACTGGCCCGTCCGCCCACCAGCAGTCCGGGAACGAGCCCCAGCGCGTAGACGCCGAAGACCGCGGTGGCCTGGGTGTCGGTGAGTCCGAGGGTGCGCCGGTAGACCGTGAGCAGCGGGACGAACTGGTTCGCCCCGTAGCCCACGGTGAACATGGTCAGCGCGGGCCAGCGCCACTGCCCGGCGCAGGGCATCAGATGCTGGAGTGTGCTTCGACGGCCTTCTCCAGCAGGGGCTTGCGCTCGGCGAGCATCCGGTCGACTAACGCCGGGTCTTCGCGGTTCGTCGCGATCATGTCGCGGCGTTGCTGGCCGCCCCGCACGACGGTGAGGCTGCCGTCCTGGATGGCTTCGACGGTGGCGTCGGCGACCGCCTCGGGGGGCTCGTACTCGAAGCCCTCAGCGGCACCGGCCTTCGAGGACTCCATCATCGGGGTGCTGGTCGCCCCGGGGTAGACGGTCAGCACGTGAACGCCCTCGCCGTACAGCTCACGACGCAGCGCCTCCCCGAAGTGTGCAATACCAGCCTTGGTCGCCGCGTAGGTCGCGTAGAACGGCATCGCAATCAGCCCGATCCCTGAGGACACATTGATGACCAGACCGCGGTCGGACTCCTGCAGGCTGGGCAGCGCCGCGCGGGTGAGCAGGATCGGTGCCGTCAGGTTGAGCGCGACCTGGGCCACGACCTCGGACTCCTCGATGGCCTCGAGCCGGCCGGCGCGGACGTTGCCCGCATTGTTCACCAGTACGTCGATCCCACCGAACTCGGCGCGGGCCGAGGCCACCACCGTCTCCGGCGCGCCTGGTTCGGTGAGGTCAGCGGTCACCACGTGGGCCAGGGCGCCCTGCTCTCGGATACGGTCCGCGAGCTCATCGAGGGGTTGCTGACGGCGACCCACGAGCGTGAGCCGGGGTGTGTGCTCGGCGAGGCGCAGCGCGAGGGCCTGTCCGATGCCGCTCCCGGCGCCGGTGATCAGAATCGAGGCGTTCTTCAGGTCCATGACTTGTCCTTCGAGGAATAGGCGAACGGTGGCGGCCGCCCGGCTGTATCGGAGCGCCCAGGAATGGGGCATTCACAGGTCCTGGCCGCCGGGGGCTTGGCCGGGACGGGCTCAGCGTTACGTCGAGGCACCCACCGTCATAACGTGAGGATGCTGCTCATATTCCTCACGCATTGATCTCGGTCTTCGGTCTTCGGTCTGCGGCGAGCGCGTGGCGGGCCACATCTGACCGCATCGGCAGCCTTCTCTGTCAACCGGGGTAAGGAGTCCGCGACCACACGGTCAGGCGGACGCGTAGAGCCAGCTTGTGCTCTCCAGGGACGTGGCCGCCACGAGCTTCTCCGGTGCGACGCCGTTCATCCAGTCCAGGCGATGGCCGTCGTCACAGACGGCTCGGCGCACCACGTGGGCCTCGAGCAGCC
>JAABUN010004116.1_pt1 | contig 20599 bp, 19 predicted proteins | sample 5559311 | NCBI WGS metagenome assembly JAABUN01 (sample SAMN10711877, study PRJNA513370) | rock metagenome | isolation source: Antarctica rocks | place: Antarctica: Victoria Land, Siegfried Peak sud
ATCCAGCGGATGCCCTTCTCTGCGCGGTGAACTGATCCCTCGACAAGATCGATTCTCCCGCAGCAGAAGGGCATTCCGTCGTTACGGCACGCACCTTACGCCAAGACCGACGGTGGATCCGGGCTTAGCCAGCTCGCGTTCGGCCCGCTCTGCCCGGGCCGTCAGCTTCGCGTTCTCCCGGTCCTGCGCGGAGGTGGTGCCGGACCGGGTCGCCGGCGGGGTCAGGCCAGCCAGGGCACCGCTGTCGCGGGCCTTGCGCCACTCGCTCAGATGCGAGGAGTACAGCCCCTCGCGGCGCAGCAACACGCCGCGCTCGGCCGGGGCGGCGGCCTCGAACTCGGTGAGGACGTCGAGCTTGTACTTCGCGGTGAACGACCGGCGCCTGGGCTGGTCCGAACGAGGGCTCATCGCCCCATTCTCAACCGGTACGCCCAGCAGGTCTGCAGTGGTGAGAGTCAACGTGATCAAGCCTGTTCTCGCCCTGTGCGGGAGGGAGGAAGTGCTCCCCGAGGTGTCTCACGTCAGCCTGACGCACAGGGCCTCGAGCAGGGCTTCGATCTGGCCGTGTAGATGTAGGGAGCGGCCCTGGTTGACCTGGCAGGCAGCAACCGATCCGGCGGGACTTCCACGGTGTCGTCCACCGTCTTGGCCCAGCGTGCGAAGCCGCGGACCGCGGAGAGCCGAAGGGCCTGCGAACGGGCCGTTCCGCCATACAAGGCGGTGGCGAAGGCAACAGCAGCCTGGACCGTGACCTGGTCGAGCTCTCGCTCGAGGAGGAAGTCGACGAACCCGGTGAGGACCCGCTCGGGCTCCTTGAGCTTGAACCCGAGTGAGCGGCGGACCGCCAGGTAGTCACCGACCATCCGCGACAGCCGCGCGGTGGGTGCGGTCATGACGTGCCCGTCGCTGTTGGCCACGGCCGGGCGATCCGTGCGAGCCGGATCTGATCGGTCTTGGCGTAGCTGAACGTTGTGGTGGGGCCGGCATGGCGCAGCAGCTGGGCCACTTCCTCCAGGCTCGCCCCGGCGTTCAACGTGCTGGTCGCTGCCGTGTGTCGCAGCCGGTGACCGTGGACGGTTCCCAGCCCTGCCCTGCGGGCCGCCCGGGCCACGATGCAGCTGACGCCCGTGGCGTCGAGCGCGCCGTAAGGAGCGCGCGCAGAGACGAAGACGGTCCGCGCCGACGTTCGAGGCCGGCCCCGACGCAGGTACTCCACCAGCGCCTCACCGACATCCACCGGCAAGGGAAGCCGATCAAGACGGTTCCCCTTGCCGTGGACCGCGATCGTCCCGGCAGCCCAGTCGATGTCCTCCAGACGCAAGGCGGCGGCCTCCGCGCAGCGCAGGCCCAGCCGGTGCAGCATGCCGATCACGGCGACGTCGCGGCAGCCGGCCGGGTCCGAAGGGTCACAGGCCAACCGGAGGGCTTGGATCTCGTGCGGCGCCAGCGCCTTGGGCAGTCCGGCAAGCCGCCAGTAGGCGACAGCTGGGACTGCGTGGGTGAGGTCCGTATCGACTATCGCCTCAACGTGCAGGAACCGCAGGAACAAGCGGAGGGCGCAGGCCGTCATCTGCGCCGACTTGCGTGACATCGCGGGTAGCTGTTCGGTCAAGAACCGGGTGACGACGGCCGCCGTGAGGTCAGGACACGGGCCTCGTTCATCGAGCTGGACGGCAGAGACCGCGAAGGGTCGCACCCAGCGGCAATAGGCGACGGCGACACGGCCGGTCAAGGCTCGCTCGACGATCAGGAACCGAGCGAACCGTTCGAGCAGCACCTCCGCCGCTGACGATGGGGGCTCGGCCATCGCGACCGGCACTACCTCTGCCTGTCGCAGATGGTCCAGGATCGGCGTGAGCGCCCGCGGTCCGTGGCCGTTGGTGTGGCTGGCACGACGCGCGACCAGGAAGCGATCGACAACCGGCCCGGTCAGGTCACCCGGACCGACGCCCACGTCGTCGCACCAGCGTGAAAGATGGGCCGTCAGTCGCAGCAGACCCACGACCGATGTGGGGGCGTACCGGCGGGCGGCGAGCGCTTCGGCCAGGCCGGGAGCAAACGGTGAAAGCGGCCCAGTGAAGCGGACGCTGGACGGATCGGGTGTGTCGCGCATGATCATCTTCCTCTCCAACGATGGAGAGCCAAGCGTCGACTGCGCACCGGATTATGCCGATGTCACGGGCCCGGAAACCGCCACCCAGCAGCGCCTTCGCCGACGACCTCGGCATAAGCCGGAGGTCGGCACAAAAGTGGTCCAGCACGATCCGGGCCTGGGGCAGAGCGCGGCGGATCCCGGCGGCGTAGGGGGCGCTCGGGTCGATCGCAACGATCCGCACCGCAGCGCGGAACTCGCTGCTCTGCATGGCGATCCAGCCCTCCACACACACGCCCCGGAGCGACCCGGGGCCAGCCCGATGATCCCGCCAGGATGGCTCGGGTCCAGGTCCACGATCGAGGTCATCCACGGGTCCGAGCGACGCCAATTCGCCTCCTCCCGCAGCCACCGGACGCTACGGGCGCGGGTCTCATCGATCCCGATCATCGTGGTCGGTGCGGCCGGCCCAAGCACGGCGGCCGCAGCCGCGACCAGGATGCGGTGCACGGTCCACCACGCGACGCCGTAGTCCTTGGCGACCTCGCTCATCGCCCGGTTCGTGGTGGTGACCGCGGCGCTCACCTTCACCCGCAGCCGCGTCGTGAGCCGCGACCGAGCCGGCAGCTGCGCGCTGGTCTCGGTGAACGACCGGCGCGAACACAGCTCCTCCGCGCACAGATAGCGGCGCTTGCGCACCCACAGCCGAAGCGGCACGACACCGTGCGGCAGGTCCTTCGCTCGACTCGTCGGCCGGTCCTTGATCCGCGACGACAGCACCCCGCACGAGGGGCACCCGCCCTCGGTCGCGACCGTCTCGACGAGGACCAACCGGCCCCCGGCGTCATCCTCGGTGACATCCAGGACCCGAAACCCGGGCAAGGCGAACATCACTGTCGTACGGTCATCCATGGCTCGTGGCTCTCTTCGGCTGACGGTGTAGGAACCACCAGCCTGTCGAGGCCACGAGCCTCAAATCAGGACGCCACCCCGCTCAAGTGCGGAGAGCCCCCAAACAGGCTCTTCACAGACGAGGGTGTAGTCGGCGGGCGCGTCGCTGACTGCTGAGGGGTCGAGGTCCTTCGAGGATGGGAGTTCTGACGCTGCCGCCCTGAAGGACCTCGACGATGCTGGACGCTACATTCGCCTGCCCTGACCTGAGTGCGTTCTGCCGGCTCGATGAGCTCGGTCTGGAGGTGGTAGGGCAGCATCTCGAGCCCGACCGCGCGGTGCTGGCCTGCCGGGTCGCTGAGCCTGACCCGTGGTGCCGACGGTGTGGCTGTCAGGGGTCGCCGCGCGACAGCGTGAGCCGCGAGCTGGCCCACGAGCCGTTCGGCTGGCGGCCAACGACGCTGCTGGTCACGATCCGCCGCTACGCGTGCACGGGCTGCGGGCACGTCTGGCGCCAGGACCTCAGCAAGGCCGCGGCGCCGCGCGCGAAGCTCTCTCGTGGCGGGTTGCGCTGGGCGCTCGCGGCGATCGTGTGTCAGCACCTCACGGTCGCGCGCGTCGCCGAAGGTCTCGGGGTCGCGTGGAACACCGCCAACGACGCCGTCCTGGCCGAAGGCCGGCGCGTCCTGATCGCCGATCCGAAGCGCTTGGACGGGGTGCGGGTGATCGGCGTCGATGAGCACGTCTGGCGGCACACCCGCAAGGCGACAAGCTTGGGTTCAACCGGTCGTAGCAACACCAGCCCTGTTTGCGGATTGTAGGAGATCGTTGAACGCCTCGGCGGGTGTCTGCCAGTGCAGGGTCTTGCGGGGCCGTTCGTTGAGGGTGGCAGCGACCGCGGACAGTTCTTCGCTGCTCCACCGGGCCAGGTCGGTCCCCTTGGGGAAGTACTGGCGGAGCAGCCCGTTGGTGTTCTCATTCGTGCCGCGCTGCCAAGGGCTGTGCGGGTCGCAGAAGTACACCTGGAGGCCTGTGGCGATCTTGAGCTCGGCGTGTCGAGCCAGCTCAGTGCCGCGGTCCCAGGTCAGTGAGCGGCGCAACTCGCCTGGCAACGAGCCGAGGGTCGCGGTGATCGCGTCACGGACGGCCTCGGCTCCGTGACCGGCAAGTGCGGGGCCGCGCTTAGCCCCCGGGAGCGCGCCATACCCGGGTGTCCAGCCCGCACCCCTGGGCAGGTGCAGCAGCACGGTGAAGCGGGTCGTTCGCTCGACCAAGGTGCCGATCGCGGACTTGTCCAGGCCGATGATCAGGTCGCCTTCCCAGTGACCAGGGACGGCCCGGTCGGTGACGTCGGCGGGGCGCTCGCTGATCATCACGTCGCTGCTCACATGGCCGCCCGGTCGCTGCGCGGAACGCGCCCGTGGCTCTTCGCAGGGCTCGGCCGGTGCGCAAGCACGCGACGAGCTCCCGCTTGACCGCGCCACGTCCCTGGACGTAAAGGGCCTGGTAGATCGCCTCGTGGCTGATCCGCATGGACTCATCATCGGGGAAGTCGAGCAGGAGTCGACGGGAGATCTGCTCCGGACTCCAGGACCGAGCCCATCGGCGGTCCCGCCGCCGCGGCTTGCCCCCGCCGGCCCACGCCGGGACCGCGGGCCCGTCGACCGTTGAGCCGTCCTTCAGTCGGACCTGACCCGCCAGCCGCTCCTGCACGTAGGCGTGCAACACAGGGTTACCGACCAGTTTCGCGGTCTTCGGGCGCCGGGCCACGAGCTCGGCCTTCCACTGTGCGACCGACGCCCGATACTGCGCCTGCCTGCCGCGCGTCGCCGCGTTGCGCCGCAGTTCCCGAGACACCGTCGAAGGGGCCCGGCCCAGGTTTCTGGCGATCTCACGAACCCCGGCCCCTCGGGCCCGCGCGAGCGCGATCTCCTCCCGCTCGGCGAACGACAGATAGCGGCCAGAGGGGGCAGCGAGGTCCATTGGCGGCATCCCGCCACCGTCCCGGAATAGCCGCGACCCAACTGACCCCGACACGCCGCACGACGCGGCGGCCTCGTGGCTGCTCAGCCCCTGCGCCACCTGCTTCCAGAACTGGCGCTGCACTTCACGATGAACCGGCGGCCGGCCCGGCGACCGCATCGCCGCACGTCCCGTCACCCTCATCGACCACTCCGACTGCCGACCCATCAACAACACCTCCGTAATCAAGGTGTTGCGACGACCAGTTGAATTCGCCAAGTACGTCACCGTCATCATCGACCTGACGGCGATCCGTGACGGGACCGGGCCCGCCCGGCTGCTGGACATGGTCCAGGGCCGCTCCAAGCAAGCCTTCAAGACCTGGCTTGCCGCCCGCGATCAGGCCTGGCGCGACCGGGTCGAGGTCGTCGCGATGGACGGGTTCACCGGCTTCAAGACCGCGACCAGCGAAGAGCTCCCCGAGGCCGTCGCGGTCATGTGACGTGCCCGACACGTCACGTCGAGGGGCCGTGGCGCTCCATCGGGCAACCGCCAATAATGGACCTTATGTCAGGAGCAAGGAGGCTGTACGGTCCTGACGTGCCCCCTCTGCGCGCTTCGACACCCCGCGCATGGCCCGGGCCGTAGAACGTCGATGGCGAGCCGCCGTTCGGTGTTCAGCTGTCCCCCGCCTTGGCGACCAACGTGAGTTGGTTAGCAAACCGTTCCGCGGCATCCCACAGTTGGCCCAAGCTGATGCCGTCCGCGCAGACCGTCTCGCTGTGGCCGTCGCCGGCGCCCAGGTAGGCAGGAAGGTGCTGCTCGGTCCTGAGCCAGCGCAACACCGCCTGCTCAATGCGGTAGGCGTCCGCGCCGACCACGAAGTACCTGGTGCGATAGCAGGTCCCATCCTCGCTTGGCCCACAGAGCGAGTCGGTTGGAGTGCCGACCGGCGATCCCGACCTTGTGACAGTTCAGCCCGAGATGGGTGATGAGGTAGAGATCGGCTGGCAGCGTCGGCTTGAACCCCGACACCGCGCAGCTCGAGCAGCCCGTCCCTGCGTCCACAATCGAGTGGAGCGTCACCTGCAGCCGCGTGCCGCAGGCTCCGGGCGGCCAGCCCTGCCAGCGCCCGCGTGCCGAGGTCCTTCGCCAGGTCGCTCGCACTCTCCTGCGGCATGGCGGTCGGCGCCTCGGGGACGGCCGGCACGCAGGCGGTCAGCGCCACGAGCGGCCCGATCAGCAGCATCCTCGGGAACCCCACCGACCCAGCGTAGGACCGTTCCCCGACGACGACTACGCGGACCCGACCGCTCTGGCGAGCTGCTCCGGCGGGCGCCTGGGCCGGGCATCATGATCGGCCATGCTGGCAGCAGCATGGGCGGCTGCGGGCCCGTTCCTCAGCTCTTGGCCCGGCCCACGCTGGGGTGATGGCGTCCGGTGCGGGCGGCACGAGGGGTGTCAGGGCCGCCCACAGACTCAGCAGCGTCAGCCCGACGCCGAGCAGGGTCCAGCCCCCGCATCGCGATTCCTGGAGCTGCGGCGGTTCTGGCGGCTTTCGGGCGTGGCGGCAGCGACGTCACGTCCACCAGGCCGGTCGCAGCGGATTACGGCTGGCATGGCGCCGAGCCTGAGCCAGTCCCCGACCGGCGGTCAGTCGTGTTGCGCGACACGGCCGGCAACCGGTTCGACTTCGCCAAGGAGACAACCGGGCGGCTGACACTCAATGTCTTCGGCAACACGAACCGCCCTGACGAGTGCCCGACCGCCATGACCGACATCACCGCAGCGATGCGTAGCTCGGCATGCGATATCCGCGAGCAGGTGAGGTCATCCTCGTCCACCACCGACGCCGAGCGTGACACCCCGCCTGCGGCGGCAGCACTGCTCTGGCGGTGGGTGCGGCGGGCCCGGGCCACCCGGGACGGCTCCCCCGGAACGGCGGCCGTCGGCGTCGACCATCCAAACGCCGACGGCGATGCGTCGATGGCCCTGCAGGCCTTCCGCCACGGCGACCTCGACCCCTACCGGCTCGACCCTATCGGCAGCCGCACGGCCGTCACCCGAACTGGACGGCGCCTTCGACACCGGAACGTCATCCAGCCGACATCTGCCGTTTCCCACAGGCCCTCGGCGGTTCGTACGACATCCCTAGGTTCAGTCCCCCCACCGTACCCACGGTGGGGGGACGAACGAGGAGACGCACAGATGACACGACGTCGTACGGCGTTCAGCGTGGTGGCGCTGACGGCCCTGGCGGGCAGCGCGCTGGCGGCCGGCACGCCGGCCCTCGCCCAGGAGGACGCCCCCGGTCAGCAGACCGGCAAGGCCAAGAACATCATCCTGCTCATCGGCGACGGCATGGGCCAGACCCACGTGGACGCCACCCGGATCCGCTACTACGGCGCCGCCGGCCGGCTGAACATGGAGAAGCTCCCGGCGTTGGGTTCGGTGAAGACCTACGCCGTCGAGGAGGGCAGCGACAAGCCCGACCTGGTCACCGACTCCGCCTCGTCAGCGACCGCATGGTCCTCGGGGGTTAAGACCTACAACAACGCGCTGGGCAAGGACACCCGCGGCAACGTCGTCGCCACGATCATGGAGCAGGCCAAGGCCGCCGGGCTGCGCACCGGCAACGTCTCCACCTCCGAGATCACCGACGCGACGCCGGCCGGCATGTTCAGCCACGTCAGCGCCCGCGGCTGCCAGGGGCCGAAGTTCACGACCGCTGCCTGCGTGCGGCCCTCCGGCCAGGGCGCGAACGACGTCGTCATCGCTGAGCAGATCGCCCGCAACAACACCGCCGACGTCATCCTGGGTGGCGGCCTGTCCCGTTTCGAGCCCGACGACGAGGCGGTGATGCGGAGCAACGGCTACACCGTGCTGGGCAGCTTCGGCGACCCCAACGCGGCGACGCAGACCGCTACGACCCAGCGGGTGCCCACCCGCAGCGACCTGGCCGGCGTCACCGGACCGGACCGCAAGGTGATCGGCCTGTTCAACCGCGGCAACCTCACGGTGGAGAAGTCCAAGGAGGGCAACCCCAGTTCGGTGCAGGCCCCGGAGCCTTCGCTGGTGCAGATGACCAACAAGGCCATCGAGCTGCTGTCGACCGGCGAGGGCGCCAAGGACGGCTTCTTCCTGCAGGTCGAGGGGGCGCTGATCGACAAACGCTCGCACGCCAACGACGCCGCCCAGACGCTGCGGGAGAACAAGGAGTTCGACGACGCGGTGGCCCAAGCCGTCGCGTTCGCGGGCCGCAGCAAGGACACCCTGGTCATCGTCACCGCCGACCACGAGTGCACCGGTTTCAACATCATCGGCAAGGGCTCGTTCACCAACGCCGAGGCCACGACGCCGCCCGGCAACGTCGACAGCGGCAACACTGCCAACAACAGCACGCCGTTGCGCACCTCGGGCGGGGCCCGGGATGCCACCCGCTCGACCGGGCCGGTCAACGGAGCCGGCTCGGCCAACCCGAAGAACTTCGCCCCGGCCACCTTCCGCACCCCGGACGACGCGGCCGGAGTCGCCGACGGCAGCCCTGAGGCCAGCCTGTGGCTGAGCTACCTGTCGGGCAACCACACCGGCGCGGACGTGCCGATCTACGCGATGGGCCCGGGCGCAGCGAACTTCGACACCCAGATCGACAACACCGACATCTACCAGATCATGAAGGACGCGCTGAAGAAGGTCGGCGAGAAGTCCCCCGGCAAGACCAAGGGTCGCCGGTGACCCTGCTGTCCAGCACCACCGCAGGGGCGCCCGTCCGGGCGCCCCTGCGGCGGGCGTGCCGGGGGGTCCTGCTCGCCGCCGCCCTGACCGCCTGCACGACGGCCACGGCCGAGCCGCCGACAGTCGCGCAGAGCGGACCCCCGGCCGCCGCGGACAGCATGGTGCCGTCCGTCGAGCCGGGGCCTACCCGCGCACCGGCCCCGCGGCTCGAGCCCATCCCGGCGGCCGGGAAGGTGCAGGTGCAGGACGGCCCGTTCACCGACCGGCTCGGGCTGACCGAGCTGACCCTGGATCCGTCAGCACCCGCGGTCACGGGCGTGGTCCGCGACCTGGTCGACGTCAGTGAGCTCATCGTCCTGGAGCTCGAAGCGGACTTCTACGACAGCGACGGCCGCTACCTCGGCTCGGGCACCGCGACCTATGCCGACGAGGAGTTCGCTGACATCGGAGCCACTGCTGTGCCGCACGGCACCGGTGAGCACGAGGAGTCCTTCGACGTCGTCATCCGCGCGGCTGCTCCGCTTGTCGGCGTGGCCAGCGCGGTCCTGACGGTGCCGGCGCTTGTCAACGAGTAGCGCGGCCCGGGCGCTGCCGACGGCGGGCAGCTGGCCGCGGCGGGAGTCGGGACCGACGGGTGTGACCTTCAGCGGCATGTGGCGCAGTTTCCGCAGCGCTGTGTGGCACGGCCGCGCCGATGCGCAGCGGCTACGTCCCATCCCGCCTCCCCAGCCGACGAAGCGGGTCTGGCCCAGCACCGGCAGCCTCAAACGACGCATCCTCGACGCCCCGGGTTTTACCAGCACCGCTTCCACGGGCAGCGAATACGGCTCGCGCAGCCTCGGCCGGCGATGTCTGCCTCCGGCTGTCTGACGGCGCGCAGCACGAAGAACACCCCGAGCATTAGCCCCGTCACCACTGAGGCGACGACAGGCCCCTCGTGCTGGGGGTGCCGCTGCTGAACACTTTGACATCGGCGAGTTGCGCGGCAGCGCCCTAAGCACCGCGGAGATCGGGACGCTGACAGGCGTCAGCGAGCGCCAGGTGCAGCGGTGGGCTTCCGGCACCAGCCGCCCTGAGGTGGACAGCCGCTCCCGGTTGCTCGAACTGAAGTACGTGGTCGACCAGCTGCGTGACGTCTACACCGAGGACGGGGTTGAGATCTGGCTGCACGGCCGCAACCGCGGCCTGGGTGGTCAACGACCGATCACGCTGCTGGAGGCCGGGCAGTTCGACGTGGTCCTCGAGGCCATCGAGCGCCTACACACCGGGGCCATGTAGTGAACCTGGCGCTCGCGGTTTCCCGTGCGTCGGTCGCTGGCGCCATCGCCACGATCCCCGCGGCTGACAAACCCGCGGGATCGACATTGATCCTCGATCGGGCGGCGATGAGCTCGACCTGAGTGAAACTGGCCGCGACGGTGTTCTCTCGCGTGAGCTGGACGACTCCATCCGGCCGCGCAGCGAGCGCTCCGGCGCCTCCAGATCGGAGTGGGTCGCCGTGTCCTCGACGATGCAGCGAACCGGGACGGCTGACAGGTCCGCATCGGCCGCTCTTCCAGTCGCCGATCGTCAGCGGGACGCGATGCCGCGCGCATGGTCACCCCGCGCTGGACGTTCCCGGCCAGCGCGTTGCATCAGTTCTTGGCCTGATGTGCCGAGAGGAAGGGGACGAAGGAGGCGAAGGTGACGGTTGTGGAGCCCGCATTGGAGGCCGCTGAGCAGGCAGTGCTGGAGCGGCTGCTGGCCGAGCGGGCGGTCCGGACGGTGTTCCCAGCCGCTGGTCTCGCTCGACAGCGGGCAGGTGCTGGGCTATGAGGCGCTGTCACGCGGGCCGGCCGGGACGGCGCTGGAACGCCCGGACCTGCTGTTCGCGGCCGCCCGCCGGGGCCGCCGGCTGCGGGACCTGGACATCGCCTGCCGAGCCGCCGCGCTGACCGCGGCCAAGGCCGCCGGTCTGACTGAACCGTATCGGCTGTTCATCAACGCCGAGCCCGAGGCGCTGGACGGCTGGCGGCCCGACCCGGAGCACGAGCACCTGCCGCTGACGGTCGTGCTGGAACTGACCGAGCGGGCGCTGACCAGCCAGCCCGCGCAGCTGCTGCAGACTGTGGCGAGGGTTCGCGCGCTGGGCTGGGGCATCGCCCTGGACGACGTGGGCGCCGACCCGGCGTCGCTGGCGCTGCTGCCGCTGGTCCAGCCCGACGTGATCAAGTTGGACCTGGCGCTGGTCCAGGGCCGCGCTAGCGCGCACATCGCTGCGGTCGTCAACGCCGTGCACGCCGAGGCCGAACGCTCCGGCACGGTTGTGCTCGCCGAAGGCATCGAGACCGAGCAGCACCTGCGGACCGCCCGGGCGTTCGGCGCCACCGTCGGGCAGGGCTGGTACTTCGGGCGCCCCGGCCGGCTGCCGACCCCGCTTCCGGCGTTCGCCGCTGCTGCGCCGTTGGCCGTGGTGCCCCGGCGTGCTGGCACCGACGACCCGAGCCCGTTCGACCTGGCCGCCGCCGTCGACCGGCCGGTCCGGGACGCCGACAAACGGTTGCTTATCGAGATCAGCAAGCAGCTCGAAACGATGGCCGTTGCCGCTGGCGACAGCGCCATCGTGCTTGCTGCGTTCCAGGACGCCACGTTCTTTACCCCGGCCACCCGGCGCCGCTACGCCGGACTGGTCCGGTCCTGCTCGTTCGTCGCAGCCCTCGGCCGGGGCATGCCCGCCGAGCCGCTTCCCGGTCTGCGCGGCGCCGTCATCAGCCCCGGCGACCCGTTGCTCGGTGAGTGGGACATCGCCGTGCTCGGCCCGCACTTCGCCGCTTGCCTGGTCGCCCGCGACCTGGGCGACACCGGACCGGACATGACCCGCCGGTTCGAGTTCATCCTGTCCCACGACCGCGAGCTGACCATCCGGGTCGCCGCCTCGCTGATGTCACGGGTCTGGCCCGAGCCACGCAACACCGACCTGCCGCAGTTGCCCCTGCCCCGCGGACTCCTGCTGCCCGCGACAGTGCCCCTCACCGACGTTGCTGTCGCGGCCAGCCCAGCCGTCCTTATTGACCGGCCGCCCCGCGAGCTCGCCGCGTTGTCGCACAGCCTGCTCGAACGGGCCCTGGACGCCTCCACGACCGGGATCACGATCGCCGACATGAGCCGGCCCGACGCGCCGCTGATCTGGGTCAACGCGGCGTTCAGCGAGCTCACCGGCTACCCCGACCACCAGGTCCTCGGGCGCAACTGCCGACTGCTGCAGGGCCCGACCACCGACCAGCGCACCATCGCCGAGCTCGGCGCCGCCGTCGCCACCGGCCGGCAGATCCGCACCCGCCTGCTCAACCAGCGGGCCGACGGGACGCCGTGGTGGAACGAGCTGCAAATGTCCCCGGTACGCGACACCCGCGGCACCCTGACGCACTACATCGGGGTACAGCACGACGTCACCGCCCGGGTCGTGGCCGAAGCCAAAGTGCTGCACCTGGCCTACCACGACGCGCTCACCGGCCTGCCCAACCGCGATCGGCTCCGCGCAGCGCTGACCGACGCGCTCGACCGCGGCCGGCGCACCGGCACCGCCACCGCGCTGCTGTTCCTCGACCTCGTCGCGTTCAAGGCGATCAACGACGCGCACGGTCACGCCACCGGCGACCAGCTGCTGCGCGAGGTCGCCGGCCGGCTGCGCCTCGGCCTGCGGGCCGACGACCTGCTCGCCCGACAAGGCGGCGACGAGTTCCTGCTGCTACTCGCCGACCTGCCCGCGGGCTTGGCGGCCGGGATCGCCGAGCGCATCGCCCAGGACCTGCTCGCCGCCCTCGGCCCGGCCTTCCTGATCGCCGGCCAGCCTGTGCGCGTCGGGGCGAGCATCGGGATCAGCCTGGCCCCGACCGACGCCGACACCCCAGACCAACTCCTGCGGCACGCCGACGCCGCGATGTACACCGCAAAACACACCGCCGGCAGCTTCTGGTCCCGCCACGCCACCACCAGCTGAGCACCGACCACCTCGCGGCAACGGCTCATCCTCGACCGTTCCGGCCCCGACGGTCGAGATGGCACGCAGCACCCCCACAGCCAACACCTCCGGATGCGCACGATTCACCTACACCTCGGTCGTCAGCATGTACCTGGGGTCTTCGCCCGGTACCGCGGGGTGGCTCTCGGTGGGGTCGCAAAGGTCAGCCAGGTCCACCTGGTCTAACCCCTGCTGACCTTCACCAAGTCCGTCGTGCTGTTCGGGCAGCACCTCGACCCGACAGTCACCACCGCAGGCGGCAGGAGCCGTCCCGGCTGACGAACGTCAGCCGGGGCACCTCGAGGTGGCCACCGAGTCGGGCACGGCGTCCCGGTAGGAATGGCGGGCTCAGTCGGTGGTCGCAACACCCCCAGCTGAGGTGAGGTGCCGCTCGTGTGGTCCAAGAAAGAAATTGTCGACAAGCAGGCCGCGTTCTGGGTGCTGATCGCGCAGGGTTCCACGCTGCAGGCGGCCTGTGATGCTGTGGGCGTGGATCGACGAAGCGGCCGGCACTGGCGCAAAGGCGACCGGCGGGATGGTGCCGCGCAAGAAACCGGCTCCCTCGGGCCGCTACCTCGGACTGGAGGACCGGCTGGCGATCGCCGATCTGCACCTGGCCGGGTCCGGGGTGCGCTCGATCGCCGCGCAACTGGGCCGGTCGCCCTCTACGGTGAGCCGTGAGCTGCGGCGCAACGGCCCCCCATCGCGGCCGCGAGCCCCAGCCAAGACTTACGCGCCGTACGCGGCCCAGAAGCGAGCCGATCTGCGGGCTCGCCGGCCCAAGGCCAGCAAGTTCGACAACCCCGAGCTGGCCTTGCTCGTGCAGGCCAAGCTGTGCTTGAAGTGGAGCCCGGAGCAGATCAGCGACCACCTGGCCGCGGTGGTGCCCGACCGGCAGGAGCTGCAGGTGAGTCCCGAGACCATCTACCAAGCCCTCTATGTCCAGGGCCGCGGGCATCTGCGCGCTGAGCTGCATCAACACCTACGCACCGGCCGTGCGGTACGTCGCCCGAGACGACCTAAGAACACCGGCGGGTCAGGAAAGATCCCCGACATGATCATGATCAGTGAGCGGCCCGCCGAGGTCGCCGACCGGGCCGTGCCCGGGCACTGGGAAGGCGACCTGATCCTGGGGTCGAACTGCCGCTCGGCGATCGCCACGCTGGTCGAGCGCCAGACCCGGTTCACGATGCTGGTGCACCTGCCCGACGGCCACGGTGCCCTCGCGGTCCGCGACGGACTGCTGACCGCGATCCAGACCCTGCCCGCGCACCTACGTAAGACCCTGACCTGGGACCAAGGCACCGAGCTGGCCCAGCACCGCCAGATCACCATGGCCAGCAACATGTCGATCTACTTCTGCGACCCGCACAGCCCCTGGCAGCGCGGGTCCAACGAGAACACCAACGGGCTGCTGCGCCAGTACTGCACGCCCCCGAGCGCTGCTCCAGGTCGCCACCGAGCTCAACGAACGACCCCGCAAAACCCTCGGTGGCATCACCCCCGCGCAAGCCCTGCAACGCCTACTGTCAGACCCCGAAAGACCCGTCGTTGCGACGACCGCCTGAATTCGCCGATCGTCAGCCGGGGAACAGCGTCGGCCGGCGACCGCTTACCGGGCTGAGGGCTTCGAGGCGCTCGGCCAGCTTGAGCAGGTCGTCGTCGGTCCACCACCGGCTGACGAGCTGGACGCCGATGGGCAGCCCTGCGGCGGTGACGCCGAAAGGCAGGGCGACAGCCGGGAGTCCGGTGAGGTTGAACGGGACGGTCGCCCGCATGACCGTGCGGGCCGGCGCCTGGACTCCGGCGATGTCGTAGCCGGCCTGCGCGTGCAGCGGCGCCGGGATCGTGACGACCGGGCAGAGTAGAAGGTCGTGGGTCTGGAACCACTGCGCGAACGCGCTGCGCAGTTGCTCGACCTCGCGCTCGGCCAGCAGGTAGTCGGCGAGAGCGACGTCCGGCGCCCGCAGCGTTCGTGCGATGACAGGTGACAGCTCGGCTTCGCGTCCGGCCGTTTGGGCGCGCAGGTACGGCACCATCTCGGCGGTGAACAGCGTTGCTGAGGTGGCCGTGTGGTCCCGCTGCGCGATGTCGGGCAGCGCCACCTGCTGTACGTCGAGACCGAGGTCGGCGAGAGCCTCAGCGGCGGATGCGACCGCGGACGCGACGTCGGGGTCGACCGGGCCGAACGCCTCGGTGGTCCACCCGACGCGGGCAAGCTCGTTGGGCTCGCCAGGAGCAGGCAGCGCCACCGCGTACGGATCGAGCCCGTCGGGTCCCTCCAACAGCGTCAGCGCCAAGCGGAGGTCGCGGACGCTGCGGGCCATCGGGCCGACGTGCCACCACCGGCGCAGCGCGTCCGGGAAGTGGCCGGTGTACGGCACACGCCCGTGGGTCGGCTTGATCGCCGCTATGCCGGTGTCGTGGGCCGGGCCACGCACCGAGATCGCGACATCGCTGCCCACCCCCAGCGGCGACAGACCGGCCGCGATCGCCGCCGACTCACCGCCACTTGAGCCGCCCGGGGTCCGCTGCGGGTCGTACGGATTCAAGGTGCGGCCGATCAGGCGGTTGTCGGTCTCGGTCCAGTACGACATCTCCGGCAAGCTCGTCTTGCCCAGCAGAATCGCGCCCGCACCCCGCAGCCGCGACACCGCGGTTGCATCCCTCGCCGGAACGTGGTCGGCGAACAGCAGCGACCCGCGGGCGGTACGCACCCCGGCGGTGTCGAGCGAGTCTTTGACCGTGAAGGGCACCCCGGCCAGCGGCCCTAGCGCGGGCCGCCTCGCCGCGTCCAACGCCTGCTCGCCCAGCACGGTCACGAACGCGTTGACGCGCCCGCCCACGCTCTTGATTCTGTCCAGATGGGCCTGCACGACCTCGACGGCCGTGACGTCCCCGGCCCGGATCAGACCGGCCAGCGACGTTGCGTCCAACCAGACCAGCTCGTCGAGGTCCACCCGCACAACCTAGACCGGGCTACACGCCGAGGCTCGGTGGCCCAACCGTCGTGGCCACCTCCGGCTGAGGAGGCGCAGGACAACAGCCGGTGGCCCGATGACGTGCCGGCCCGTGTCTCGTCCGAGTCTGCTGCTGCAGTGCTCGCGACTTCGTCGGGAGGACCGACCCCCGACCCGGAGGGGATCCCTCACCGGCGACGGCTTGGCGTGACCCCGCTTCGACGCGCCGGTTCAGTCCGGGAGGACCGCTCCGCTGTCGCCGGCCCACTCCAGCATCAGCACCGTCGCATCGTCCTGGAGCATCCCTTGCTGGTGGTCCAGGACGGCGAGGATGAGGCGGCGCAGCGTCTCCGGCGGCGGCTGCCGGTGCGACTCCGCGCGCACGAGCAGGTCGACGAGCCGGTCGGTGCCGAAGAACTCCCCGTCTTCGGCGCGGGCTTCCACGACTCCGTCGCTGAACATGAAGATCCGGTCGCCGCGCTCCAGCGACGCCTGCACGACCTTGTCGTCTCGTTCCCCGAATCCGAGCGGGAAGCCCGGATCTGTGTCGAGTTCGCCCAGCGAGCGCCCGTTGCGAATGAGCAGCGGCGCTGGATGAGCGGCGGACAGCGTGCGGACGGTCCCGTCGCGCAGGTCTAGCTCGGCCAGGACTGCGGTCACGAAGCTCTCCGTGCCGAACTGCGCGCCGAGCGTCTCGTCGATGGTCTTCGCGGTCGAGACCAGGTCCATACCGCTGCGGCGGGCGTTGCGGTAGGCGGCGAGCGCGACGCTGGCCAGCAAGGTCGCCCCGAGGCCGTGGCCCATCGCGTCGAACACCGCGAAGCGCATCAGGTCGCCTTCGATGCTGTAGTCGAACGCGTCGCCGCCGACTTTGTGCCACGGTTCCAGCTGGGCGGTGACGACGAACCGGCCGGTGGCGAACGTCAGCGGCGGGAGCTGCCGCCACAGCATCTCCGCAGGCACACCCATCGGCAGCGCCCGGCGGACCCGCTCGAACGTGTCGGTGTACTGGCCCTTCGACACGAACAGCTCAGCGACCAGCGCCGCGAACGCCAGCACCGGCTCCCTGACCGCGTCGGCGGCGTCCGACCCGTCGGCCAGGACCTCCAGGACGCCGAGGCGCTCCGTGCCGTCCACCAGCGGCACCCACAGCCGGGCGCCCTCTGCGGATGCGACGATCTGCGTCGTGCGGAAGGCCCGTCCCGCGACGGTCCCGTCCAGGCCCAGCCCGTCGCCGTCGCCGATCGGCAGGAGCGAGCGCTGGTCCCGCGAGACCAGGTAGATATGGACAGCCGCCGGCACCGAGCCGCCGGGCGGCCTCGTCGACCAGACCAGGGAGGTCCTCCGGCGCCATCAGGTGCGACGCCCGGAGCAGCCGCGTCAGCGCCGGCAGGTCGTCCTGCATCACGGGTCGTCTTCTCGGTGGTGCCGCGGACCGCGGGCGGAGTCGACGCTAACCCCCGCCAAGGTCAGACGAGACAGTTTCCCGGCGATGTCGCGCGCTCCACCGCCGGCTGTGCCGCTCTCGATGCCAACCGTGACCGGGCGGGGCGGTGGGTGGCCCGGCGGTATGGGCGCCCGGAGAGACGACCGCCGTGAGGCTCGCTGCGCTCGCTCAGGCTCTGGGTCGTGCTGAGGTCGCCGGCGCGCGGCGTTTCGTTGCCGCCACTGCAGCTGCGACCCGTCGACGGACGCCATGTCAGCCTGGCGGCTCGGTCCGGGTACGTCCATCGAGTTCTGCCGTGACCGGCGCGCCGGTTGCCGACGGACATCGGTGTTGTTCTGTAACCGAATGGAGACGTACCGTGTTCGTCATGGCGGACTTGGCGGAACGAGCGCTGAGCCGTCGGGGGAGCGCCGCAGAGAAGGGCAGCTCACCCTCGCACGGGTGACCCAGGTTCGCTACGCCCACCGGTGACCTCGGCGAGCGTACGCGCGACGTCGGCATCGGTTCTAGCCGACGCGTTGACTCACCAAAGATGCGCGCGTAGGTGGGGTCGTTGACTCATCTGCCAATGCGCGCCTGCCGGGGTGGTGAGTCGGTCGCCGGTTGATCCTGATCATGGGACTGACGATGGGCCAAGCGGCAGGCAGTCACGAAGGCGATCGCGACCCGGTATCGGCGGGCGAGCCGGGTCGACAAGGGCAAGATCCTGGACGAGCTGTGTGCGACGACGGGCTGGCACCGCAGTTGCTGGGCGGTGCTGGGCGCGCCGACGGGTAAGCGGCTTGCGCCGGTGCTGCCGGACCTGGTGGAGCGGTTGCGCCGCTTCGAGGAGCTGGACGTCAGCGAGGCGACCGCGGCGCTGCTGGTCTCGATGTCGCCGGCCACGATCGACAGGCGGCTGGCGCCGGCGCGGGCGGCGATGATGCTGCGCGGGCGCAGCCACACCAAGCCCGGTTCGCTGCTCAAGGACGCGATCAAGATCCGGACGTGGGCGCAGTGGGACGACGCGGTGCCCGGGTTCATCGAGATCGAGCAGCTGGCATGAAGATGGTCATGGTCGAGACGGGCGGCGACCCCGGTCATGCTCCCGCCAGGGCGGTCTATGAGGCAGCCGGCTTCGAGCGGTAGCCCGTCGCGCTACTTGAAAGAGGTGTCGTGAGCCATCTGCACCTTGCAGTGCCCGGTGAGGGATCGTCAGCGGGACGGCCAAGATCATCCTGCGACCTGCTGCCGCGGGGCCGCAACGTCGAACGGCCGTGTCGCTGGTCCTTCGGCTAATGGGATGTTCTCGATGGGTGTCTGGCATGTCGCTCCGGCGTGCGGGATGGTCGCTGGTGTCGGGGAACGACCCTGGTCATGGACGGCCAGCGGCTTCTTTCGATCTACCTCAACGACCACTTGCTTGGGGCGAGCGGGGGTGTGGACCTGTTTGAGCGAGCCGCCGGAGCGGCTCGTGGTACGCCAGTGGGGCCGGCTTTGGAGCGCCTGGCGGTGCAGGTCGCGGAGGACCGGCGCGCGCTGCTGGCGGTGATGCGCCGGCTCCGAGTTCGGGTGCGCTACTACAAGGTGGCAGTGGGCTGGACGTTGGAGAAGCTCGCTCGGGTCAAGACCAACGGCCGGCTGGTCTCCCGCTCACCGCTGAGCGACCTCGTCGGGCTGGAGGGGCTGCGGCTGGGGGGGCAGGGGAAGGAAGCCGGCTGGTCGGCGTCAACGCCCTGCTGCAGCCCCAGGCCGAGCAGCGCGGACGCGACCCGGCTGGGGATCTCGTCGACCTGCGCGTAGGTGAAGCTCAGGTCGTTGATGTGCACCAGCGGCTTGTCCGGCGCCGCCGTGGCCGACTCACGCAGCATCGTGGCCAGGTTCAAGCTCATCGTCAGTCTCCCGACCCGTGTCGTGCGTCTCAGCCCGCGGGCGACTGTATTGCCCGGCCGGGCCGATGCGTAGTCGTCTACGCGGTCCGGGACGGCCCGCTAGAGTCTGCGGTCTGGACACGGGAGCCCGGGGCGCGGGCTGAGAGGGCGGACGACCCCCGCCGACCGTCGGAACCTGATCCGGGTCACCGGCGTAGGGAGTCGCTTCGTGCTTGCCGCTCGCTTCCGCTTGCCGCACGCCCCGCTGTCGCTGGACGACGTGCCCCTCCCGCAGCCTGGTCCGGATGAGGTACGGGTGCGCGTGCGGGCCGCTGGCGTGTGCGGCACCGAGCTGCACTTCACCGACGGGCTCTACGCGCCGTCCAGGGTGCCGATGACGCTCGGCCACGAGGCCGCCGGCACCGTCGACGCGGTCGGCGCGCAGGTGACCGGCTGGGCCGAGGGCGACCGGGTGGCGGTCTTCTACTACCTGTTCTGCGGGGAGTGCCGCTGGTGCCGCGCCGGCCGGGAGAACCTGTGTCTGTCGTCGCGGGGGGTGCTGGCGTTCAGCGCCGACGGGGCGTTCGCCGAGCACGTGGTGGTGCCCGCCCGGTGCCTGGTCGCCCTGCCCGACGCGTTGACCTTCGAACAGGCCGCGCCGCTGTGCTGCGCCGGCACGACCGCCCTGCACGCGCTGGCCGAGGCCGGCACCGCTGCCGGCGAGGTGGTCGTGGTGCTGGGGGCGGGCGGCGTGGGGCTGGCCGTCGTGCAGCAGGCGCACCGGCTCGGCGCGCAGGTCGTCGCAGTCAGCCGCGACCCCGCGCGTCGTACGGCGGCGACCGGGCTCGGGGCGACCGCGGCCGTCGGCCCGCAAGACCTGCCGGAGACGCTGCAGCGCGTCAGTGGCGGGGCCGGCGCCGACGTGGTCGTGGAGCTGGTGGGGGTGACCGACACTCTGCGGCTCGGCGTCGAGGCGCTCGGCCGGCGCGGCCGGCTGGTCCTCGTCGGCTACAGCGCGGACCTGCTCACGGTCAGCCCGCTGTCGCTGGTGGTCGCCGAGCAGCGGATCGTGGCGAGCGTCGGGGCGACCCGGGCCGAGCTGGTCGAGGCGATCGCGCTGGGCGCGGCCGGGCAGCTGACGCCGCCGGTCGCGGCGACCCTGCCGCTGCGCGACGTCGAGCAGGCCCTGGAGCGGCTGCGCGCGGGCACCGTGCCCGGCCGGCTGGTGCTGCAGCCGTGAGCGCCGGCCGGGCGTGCAACGTCCTGACCGTCGCGGGCACCGACCCCAGCGGCGGCGTGGGGCTGCAGGCGGACCTGAAGACGTTCTCCGCCCTCGGCGTGGATGCCACCGGCGTGGTGACCGCCCTCGTCGCGCAGAGCACCCGGGGCGTGAGCGCCGCCACCCGGTGCCGGCCGAGTTCGTGACAGCGCAGCTCGAGGTACTGCTCGCCGACGTGCGCATCGACGCGGTCAAGATCGGCATGCTGGAGAGCGCCCCGGAGGTGCGGGCGGTGGCCGACGTGCCGCGCCGGCACGCGCTGCCGTACGTCGTGGTGGACCCGGTGATGGTGGCCAAGAGCGGTGACCGGCTGCTGGCCGGCGACGCGGTCGCGGCGCTGCGCGACGAGCTGTTGCCGTACGCCGACCTCGTCACGCCCAACC